>Ga0316577_10001195_pt1 | contig 12003 bp, 13 predicted proteins | sample S5NA_FD_203073 | JGI IMG/M metagenome (GOLD analysis project Ga0316577, IMG submission 203073) | Rhizosphere microbial communities from salt marsh grasses in Alabama, United States - S5-7_050615r2r1 | ecosystem: Host-associated > Plants > Roots > Rhizosphere | place: USA: Alabama | collected... | reverse complement strand
CCGCGCCGACATAGACCCTAGTCCTGTACAGCGGCTGCGGAGATGCGTCGTAGCGAAGGTCGCAGCGGACCTTGTCGGACGTGTTATTCGTCAGCTTGATCACGAGCATCCCGCTCATCGCAACCGACTCCACCTTGACGTCCAGATCGTTGAGCGTCGGCCTGAGGTCTACCGAATAGGTCTGGGCATGGCCCGTAGGAGCCAGCGCAGCCAGAAGCACCGCGGCGCACAGCCGCCCGGAGCCGCGCCTGAGTGATTTCAACGATTCCATACACATCCTCCGATGATCTGGCAATCGGGCCCGTCACTGCGGTCGGTGCCCCCGTACTGACCGCAGTTTGAGTTGCCGGGCGGCCCGGCTATGCTCGACCGAAGCACCCAGACTGAAGAGCACCGCGGAGGCAGTATTACATGAGGACACGTATCACCGAACTCTTTGGGATCGAGCATCCCATCATCCAGGGCGGCATGCATTACGTCGGTTTCGCCGAGCTGGCGGCAGCGGTGTCGAACGCAGGCGGCCTCGGCATCATCACCGGCCTCACCCAGAAGACGCCCGAGGCGCTCGCCAAGGAAATCCGGCGCTGCCGCGAGATGACCGACAAGCCCTTCGGCGTCAACATCACGTTCCTGCCCACGGTGACCGCACCCGACTACCCCGGGTACATCCGGGCCATCGTCGAGGGCGGCGTGAAGATCGTCGAGACCGCGGGCCGCAACCCTGAGCAGGTGATGCCACACCTGCACGCGGCCGGTATCAAGGTGATCCACAAGTGCACCTCGGTGCGGCACTCTCTGAAGGCGCAGTCGATCGGCTGCGACGCTGTCAGCGTGGACGGCTTCGAGTGCGGCGGGCATCCGGGTGAGGACGACGTCCCGAATTTCATACTGCTGCCGCGGGCAGCCGAGGAACTCAAGATCCCGTTCGTCGCATCGGGCGGCATGGCAGATGGTCGTTCGCTGGTCGCGGCGCTGTCGCTGGGCGCAGACGGCATCAACATGGGCACGCGCTTCATCGCGACCGAGGAGGCCCCGGTACACGAGAACGTCAAGCAGGCCATCGTGGCCGCGAGCGAACTCGACACGCGACTCGTGATGCGCCCGCTGCGCAATACGGAACGGGTCATGCGCAATGCCGCCGTGGATCGCCTGCTTGAGAAGGAACGCACGCTCGGCAGCGAACTCAAGTTCGAGGACATCATCGAGCAGGTCGCCGGGGTCTACCCGCGCATCATGATGAACGGTGACATGGATGCGGGCGCCTGGTCCTGCGGCATGGTCGCGGGGCTGGTCCACGACGTGCCGACCGTCAAGGAACTCGTGGACCGCATCATGCGCGAGGCCGAGCAGATCATCGGCGGGCGGCTGGCAGGAATGGTCGCCGGCTGAAACCGAGAGCCCCGCCGCCGGCCTGCAAGGCGACTTCGATGCGACCGCAACGTGCCCGGACCGCTTGCGCAGCCGTCGGGCTGGCGCTGGTTTCGATGCCCGTGATCGCAGGACTGGGGTTCGTCCTGCTCGCGATGACGCCGACGGCCGTCGCGATCGATCCGGGCCGTGCCCAGGGGTACTTCGCGGTGAACGGAGAACGCATCGAGCTGAGCGAGGCGTTCGCACACCTGCACAGCGATCGGGAAGGCCGCCTGCCGTTCACGCCGGAGCTGAGGATCGTCCTTGCGGACCGGCCGGTCCCGCAGCGGTCGCTGGCGGGCCTGGAGTCGCTGGGCGTGCTCGACCTGGCACGCGAGGGGAAAGTGCGCGGCCTGCTGATCAGGCTGGACCCCGGCGATCCAGGCACGGTGTTGCTCGACGTACTCGGGCCGCCATCCGACGGGTCGCGCAGGCTCGCATCGCGGCAATACCGGACCACGACCCCGGGCCTGCTCGAGAACCTGCGCCTTTCGCCGCAACGCGTCGGCGGCGACCTGACCTGCCCACCCGGAGAGTCGCTGCAGTGCAAGGTGCACTTCAGCGCTCCGGTGTTCAACGAGTGATGCAACGGTATCGCTTGCCGGTGGATCCTCGCGTCCGACGCTGGTAGTCAGATCCGGCGCCTCGGCTGGCAGCGGCACCGCAGGATGCGGGTCCGGCGCCTGCGCTGCCGTAGCCTGCCCTTGTCAGTAAAGACGCAGGCCCAGCCAGGCAACGGCGGCCAGCAGCAGCGCCGGCATCAGCCACTCCGCGAGCCGCAGCGTCAGCAGCACGCGCCGGAACCAGCGTCGGTCATTGAGACGAGGGAACGGAACATTCCGCGGCACTGGCCTGTCGAGAAAAGTGCACAACGGCTGCCAGCCCTGTCGCACGTCGAACTCGAGCAGCCGCTCCGGCGGCACGGTACTGCGGACGTCCGCGAGGTGCTTCTGGTAAACCTCGATGGCCCAGGACCGGTCCAGGAACCGACCCTGGAAGCGACCGTTCCAAATCACGTCCTCGTGCATCTGCCGCATGCGCCTGGGGAACCACCAGGGCAGGACCTGGTCGATGACCCAGAGCGTGTCGCGCACGCTGTCGTACCACGCGTCGGGATCGCGCACGTTCAGCACCACCTTCGCGTCCGGATAGAGCGCCATCAGTTCCCGGTAGAATTCGCAGACAGGCCAGTCCACGGCCGCCCGATAGCGTCGAAAGAACCGGCGATAGTCCACCGACTCTCCGGCCCGGGCGCGGATCCAGAACCTGAGGTGCGGATAGTGCGTCAGCGCGGTCTGCATGTGGTAACACGGGTCGTACCCCAGCGTCCGTAGCGCCGCCCGCAGCGACGTCGTGCCGCAGCGGCCGAACCCGGCGCCGATGACCTGCAGTCCGCCGTCCACGGTTGACCTGCTCGCGACAGGCATCGAGGAGGGCTCAGCGGCGCGTTGCCGCGTCCCACTGATGCCGGACTTCCAGTAAAGTCCCGGATCACTGTCGGGAGGTTCAACAAATGCCACTGGAGATCCGAAAGAGCGTCCAGCAAATGCTGGCCGAGGCGAACTCGGAAATTGAGACGCTCGGCGTCGAAGAGGCGCGGGCGCTGCTCGGGCATCCGGACGTTACGTTCGTGGACCTGCGCGATCCCCGCGAAGCCTGGCGCGAGGGCGGCATTCCGGGCGCCGTCCCGGTCACGCGAGGGATGCTGGAATTCTGGATCGACCCGGGCAGCCCGTACCACAAGCCTCTGTTCGCATCCGGCAACAGATTCGTGTTCTTCTGCGCCGGAGGCTGGCGTTCAGCGTTGGCCGCGAAGACCGCGCAGGACATGGGACTCACGCCGGTATGTCACGTCGAGGGCGGTTTCAGCGCCTGGAAGAAGGCCGGCGGGCCGGTCGAGGCCGTCGAACCGAGGCTTCCCGGACGGAAGCCGGGCTGACCTGAATCCGCCGTCCCGGATGGCTCGCCGGTTTCGACTCGTGCAGCAGAGACTCCACGCATGCCTACCCGCAAGAACGTGAACCCAGACCAGGCGCGGCTGGACCGGCTCGTCGCGGAAGCCCGCCTTGCCCGTGAGGAGCGCGAGCGGAGCTACCGCGGCCGGGCGCTGAAACTGTTCCCGTGGATCTGCGGCCGCTGTGCTCGCGAGTTCGCCCCATCCAACGTCCACGAACTGACGGTCCACCACAAGGACCACGACCACGACAACAACCCGCCCGACGGCAGCAACTGGGAACTGCTCTGCCTGTACTGCCACGACAACGAGCACCAGCGGCATCTGGAGCAGGCGGCGGGCAGTCGGCACGGCCGGGATCAAAGCCCCGCAAGCACGCACACCCCGTTCGCGGAACTGGGCAGTCTGCTGCTCGGCAAGGAGCCGAAGGGTCCGGTCTAGTCACCCCCGCCATCGAGCGCCTTCGAACTGCGCGCGAGGACTCGCTGTCGCTCAACTCCACTCGGTGAGCATACCCTTGTATGAGCGCCCGTCCAGGCTGAGCACACCGTCCGACAGCAACAGTGCGCCACTGGAAACCCGGACGACGGATCGTACGCGCCACTTGTGCTTGCCGATCTTCTCGAAGAAACCGTCGCCGGTGCCCTGCACTACCTCGCCATTCTCGAGGTAGCCAGAACCGACCCAGCTCGAGCGACCGCTGTCCGCACCTGGCCCATCGGCCCACAGGCTCATCGTCCCGAGCACTGTTCCAAAGCCCGTCGCAGTCCCCTCGAGATTGATCTCGGTTTCGCCACCCCCCGGTATCTCGTTATAGGTGACGCTGGTGGACTTCAAAGAGAACTCTGCCGCCTTCTTCTTACCCTTGGCCATGACCCGACCCCCCTCGTGACTTGTGGTTGTTTCGAGCCGGGACAAGCTACTCCAGTCAGTGCCGGCAAGCCACCATGCATCGCAGCAATGGCCGCCTGCCGACAATGCACATGCGCGAGCCTGGCTAGGGGCCCCGGTCGTCGGTTTCTTCTGCCATGAATCGCTGCAACATCGTCGCCGTCGTAATCGACGGGTCCCAGGCGATGATGCGGTTCCGACCGGCGGATTTCGCGACCAGCAACGCCTTGTCCGCACGGTCGATGGACTCCTCGACGCTGGCCTCGGGGTCGAGCATTGCCAGTCCGAAGGACGCCGTCACACGCACCGGGTCTCCGCTGTCGCTGACCGCGACCGAAGTCGAGGCAAGCCCTTCCCTGACGCGTTCCATGATCTGCTGGGCGCGCACGAGGTCGACACCCGGCAGCGACACCAGGAACTCGTCGCCTCCGTAACGGAACACCTTGTCGTAGGGGCGCAGATGCGCGGTGAGAAAACGCACCGCTGCGGTCAGGACGCGGTCGCCCACCGCATGGCCGTGGCTGTCGTTGACCTCCTTGAGCTGATCGAGGTCCAGGAACGCCAGGCAGCAATGCTGAACGTCGCGCCTCGCGAGCTGCCGCCACTCGCGGAGCTCGGGAATCATCTCTGTGCGCCCGTAGGCCCCGGTCAGTGCGTCCGTGTTACGGAGCGCGGCCTGGACCTCGTGACGCAGCGAATCGAGACCCATGCGCAGCCGGGACGCGCTCGCCGCAAACCTGTCGTAGTCATCGCATTCGACGGCCTGCCCGGCGGTTGATTGTCGCAGCAACGCGCTCGCAAAGCGGTGCAACTGCTCGTGTTCAACCTCGATCGCGGCGAAGACCGGCTGCTCACGGAGTTCCGGTGAGGCCTGCTCGATGCACCAGCTCCCGAACGGGCACCTCTCGTGGTGGTCGTCCGTGAATTCGACCGAATCGCACGGGAGGCGGCAGACGATCGTCCTGACAACCGAGTCGTACCAGGCTGAGTGTTCCCGACTTGCCAACTCCAGCTGCTTGAGCATCCGCCGGAGGACAACAGGATCGGCCTTGAACATCGGCACTCACTTTGGGGCGCGTCGCATCACGCGTGACGCGCAGCAGCATAACCCAGAGCCACCAGCCCGTAAAAACATCGGGCCAGACCGCCGCCCCCGGATAACATTGTCTCGTTTTTCTGAACAGATAAGACGGATTATTGCTGTTTATTGATTAAAAACAGCAGCGTAACTTGGTCCCCACAGACAACGGAGGACCAGCCATGTTCACCTGCAACGACTCGAACCGGTTCCTGCGCCGCATCCTCGGCGGATTGATGATCGCGGTGACGGTCGTCATCGGATCGCTGACACAGGCCGTGACCAACGTCCAGTCATTCATGTGATGGACTCAGCGGGGACCCTGCCGCGGCGCACGCGCCGTGGCCAAGGGTCCGGCTGATGTTCATTGGAACGGGCGGCCGTTAGTCTTGCATGCTCGACCCGAAGGTTGCGGCCCGGTCGGTTCGCATGGGGTCCTGCCGGTGCAACGCAAATGATGATCGCCTATACCCGCGCCGTCAGCCCGACGCTGGCAGATTGCGAGCTCACACATCTGGAGCGTCAGCCGATCGACGTCGCTGCCGCCGTCGCCGAGCACGAAGCCTATGAGGCGCTGCTCGGCCAGCTCGGCGCCACCGTGCGTCGCCTGCCCGCCGAACCAGGGCTTGCGGACGCCGTGTTCGTGGAGGACACCGCGGTCGTGCTGGACGAAGTTGCCGTCATCGCGCGGCCGGGAGCGCCGTCGCGGCGCCTCGAGACCCGCTCGGTCGAGACTGAGCTCGCCACTCAGCGCCCGATCATCGCGCTGCGCAGCCCTGCGACCCTCGATGGCGGCGACGTGCTGGTCGCGGGCCGGCGCATCTACGTGGGCCTGTCCTCGCGCACCAATCGCGAGGCGGTGCGGCAGCTGCGCGCGGCACTGCAGCACCTCGGCTACGAGGTCCTCGAAGCCGGGTTCACCGGCTGCCTGCATCTGAAGTCCGCAGTGACGCGGATCGACGAGGACACCGTGCTGCTCAATCCCGCCTGGGTGGATGATTCGCTCTTCGCGGGCTACCGGCAGCTGAGCGTGGATCCGCGGGAGCCGCAGGCCGCCAACGCACTGCCTGTCGGCGGGCGGGTCATTCATCCGGGCCATTTCCCGCGCACCCGGGCCCGGCTCGAAGCCGAGGGATTCGTCGTCGCCCCGGTCGCCCTGACGGAACTCGCGAAGGCCGAGGCAGGCGTCACCTGCTGCAGCCTGCTGCTGAACGTCGCTGTTACCGGACAGCGGCCGCCGGGAGCTTGATGGCCGATCCCCATATCTACGTCGACGCGGACGCCTGTCCGGTCAAGGCCGAAACCCTGAAGGTCGCAGAGCGCCACGGCCTGCCGGTCGTATTCGTGGCCAACGCCTGGATCGGAACGCCGCGAGGCCCTCGGGCTCGCCTGCAGGTCGTGTCCGGCTCGTTCGACGCGGCGGACGACTGGATCGTCGAACGGGTGCGGCCCGACGACATCGTCGTGACGGCGGACATTCCACTGGCGGCCCGCTGCCTCGATCTCGGTGCGCGGGTGCTCGGACCATCGGGAAAGCCGTTCACCGGGGACAACATCGGCAACGCGCTCGCGACACGCGCTCTGATGGAGGATCTTCGCGCATACGGGGTTCGGGGCGGACCGCCTCCGTTCAGTCCGAAGGACCGCTCCAGGTTCCTCGATGCGCTGGAACTGATGGCCAGGGAGACGAAGCGCACCCATCGACCGGCGACCTGACCGGTCGACAGGACCGCCCCTCAGGGTAATCCAGCCCCGGGCGTCGCCACCTCGACGTACTCGATGCGGCCCTGCGGCGATCCCGACACCAGATCCGCGACCGACGACGGGGCAGTCATCATGTAGAGCCTGCGACGATCCTCCCCGCCCAGCATGCAGGCGAAGCAGGGCTGGCTGGTCTGTACGGTCGCGATGATCTCGCCACCCTGCGCGAACAGCACGCACTCCGGTGCCAGCGCATTCGCCACCCACACGTTTCCATCGGCGTCGAGGCAGATGCCGTCCGGTGCCCGCATCCCCACCGGCGCCCAGCCACGTCGGTTCGACAGGCCGCCGTCGGAGTCGATATCGAAGGCCGTCAGGCACATTGCCAGCGTTTCCGCCAGGATCATCGTCCGTCCATCCGGCGTGATGACGCAGCCGTTCGGAAAGTGCAGCCCGGTCGCTGCGACGTGCACGCTGCCGTCCGGATCGACACGTGCGAGTTTCGCAACCGGGTGGTCTGCGAGCACGCCCTCGACGCCCCGGGCCTTCAGTTCCTGGTCGAGGTGGAAGCCGAAATTTCCGACGTAGGCGCGGCCCTGCCCGTCCACGACCATGTCGTTGGCGTGGTAATCCGCAATGCCGGCCAGGTTCCCGTGGACCTTGATCCCGTCGGGATCGACGCGCAGCAGCTGCCTCGCTTTCATCGCCACTACAAGCAGGCGCCCATCGGGCAGCCAGCCGAGGCCGGAAGGCTGGTCCTCGATCTCGAGCTCGTTGCGGACCGTGCCACCGGCATCCACCGACTTGACCGCCCGGGCGTAGAAGTCGCTGAACCAGAGGCGCCCGGCGTGCCAGCGCGGACCCTCACCGAAATACAGGCCCTCGGCCAGGATGCTTGCCTTCGCCATGATCAAGTCCCGTGTTGCGGCTGCGGGTTGAGTTTACTCCGGTCCGTTCCCGGGCGCGGGGAGGCCGGTAGCCAGCAGAAAGCGCAGCACCGCCGGCAGCGACAGTAACCACTGCCGCATCGGCCGCTCGGGCAGCACTTGGTTTGACCGGTTATATTCGACGCACTGTTTCCGGACCGATGCATGCGCACCGCCCTGATCGCCACCTGGACCCTCCTGCTCGGGATGGCGCTGCTGATGCTGGGTGCCGGGCTGCAGGGTACGCTCGTCGGACTGCGCGCCTCGCTCGAGGGTTTCCCGATCTGGCTCACGGGCGTGGTACTGGCGGCGTATTACTTCGGATACATGGGCGGCTCGGTGATGACACCGTCGCTCGTGGCCTCGGTCGGCCACATCCGCGTCTTCTCGGCGCTGACTGCGCTGGCCTCGGTGATGATCCTTCTGCAGGGCGTGTTCGTCGCCCCGCTGTACTGGGCCCTCCTGCGAGTGGCCTCGGGCTTCTGTTTCGCCGGGATCTACGTCGTGGCCGAGAGCTGGCTCAATGACCGCGTCAGCAACGAGCACCGCGGGCTTCTGCTGTCGCTGTACATGCTGATCTGCTATGCGGGCCTGGGATTCGGCCAGTTGCTGCTCAACGTCGCGGACCCGCGCGGAACGGTCCTGTTCATCCTCGTGTCGGTGTTGATCTCCGTAGCGATGGTGCCGATGGCACTGACCGCGAGTCCCACGCCCGGATTCAGCGTGCCGTCCAGGGTCCGCCTGCGCGACCTGTTCCAGCGTTCACCCCTCGGGGTGGCGGGCGTCGCGACCTCGGGTGCAGTCTCCGGTTGCCTGTTCGCGCTCGGCGCGTTCTATGCGGGCGGCAAGGGGTTCTCGACGCTGGAAGTGTCGCTGTTCATGGCGGCCGCCATCCTCGCGGCCTGCCTGACGCAGCTTCCGATGGGACGTCTGTCGGACCGCATCGATCGTCGCCGCGTGGTGACCGCGGCCTGCGTGGTCGCGGCGCTGGCGGGCATGGCTGCGTGGTGGCTGGAGGACATTTCGCGCGGTGCGTTCTTCGCCATGATCGCGGTATACGGTGGCATGAGCCTGACGCTCTATTCGCTGTCGCTGGCGCACGTCAACGACCAGGTACCGGCGCACGAGATGATCGGAGCGAGCAGCACGTTGATCCTGCTCAACGGAGCTGGCGCGTTCCTTGCGCCGATCCTGCTTGCGACGCTGATGGGTTTCGCCGGCAAAGACGTCTTCCTGCCGGTGTTGGCCGCATTGCACCTGCTGCTGGCGGTGTATGCGGTGTATCGGATGACGCGCCGGGCGCCGATGCCGGAGGCGATGAAGACCCCGTACATAGGAACGCCGCCCGGGACCACCTCGAGCGGCGAGCTGCTCGGTCATACGGCCGAGGCAGCGGGGCCCGACGCGGGCTCGGAAACGACCTCGGGGCGCCTGCCTACCTCATGATCAAGACCCGTGCGGCAGCAGCGGGCCGAGCTTACCCCCGTCCGTTCCCGGACGCGGCGAGGCATGTGCACTGCCAGGCAGCGGCGTCAGCTGGAAGTCCGCGAGTTGCGGATCTGACTTCATCTCCCGCAGGAACCGACCCGCGGCCCAGGGATAGATGCCCGGCACGCCGTTCTTGTCGAGGTACCAGCTCTGGCATCCGCTGCTCCATACCGTGCCAGCCGCAGCCTGCTTCATTTCGGCGAGCAGCCCGGACACGGCCTCCGCTTTCGGTGCCATTGCGACCCGTCGACGCCGGATCGTAGCGATGCACTTCATGATGTAGTCAGCCTGGCGCTCGGCGATCGTGATCAGCGAGAGGTTACCGATCGGGCTGTGCGGACCAATCAACATGAAGAAGTTGGGCATTCCTGGCACTGCGAGCGACCGATATGCACTGGGCCCTTCGCGCCAGGCATCGCTCAGCTTCAGGCCGCCCTCCCCCACCAGCTCCATCGGTCGCATGAACTGGTCGGCCTTGAACCCGGTCGACAGGATCAGCACGTCCAGTTCGTGCAGTCGCCCGTCGCTGGTCACGACGCCGCGCGGCTCGATGCGCTCGATCGCCTCGGTCACCAGGTCTGCATTCGGCTTCTGCATCGCCTCGTAGAACGTGCCGGAGAAGATGAGCCGCTTGCAGCCTGGCTCGTAGTCCGGCGTGAGCTTGCGGCGCAGGACGGGGTCCCTGACCTTCGCGAGGTTACGGCGGCACCGCCAGCCGAGCAGGCGATGCCGCCAGCCGCCCCCGACCACGGCCTTCGAGAACAGTTCCTCGAGCCAGAACGCATGCCAGCGGTACAGCCCGCGTGTCAGGATCGGGAACCGCCGCAGCAGCCGCTTCGTCGTCTCGCGGTAGGGCCTGTTCTGCAGCGGGAAGATCCACTGCGCCGTGCGCTGGAAAATCGAGAACCGGCCGACCTTGTTCATCAGCGCCGGGATGATCTGCGCCGCAGTCGAACCGGTGCCGATGATGCCGACGCGCTTGCCCTCCAGGTCGACTGAATGGTCCCAGCGCGCGGTGTGGAATTTTGCACCCGCGAAATCCTGCAGTCCCGGGATGTCGGGATACGCCGGATGGTGGAGCACGCCGGTAGCCGAGATGACGATGTCGGCGACGAGCGTACGCCCGTCGCTGGTCTCGAGGCTCCAGGCGTCACGCTGCCAGGTGGCGCGGACCACCTCGGTGTTGAAGAGCACGTGCTCGAGCACGCCATGCCTGACGGCCGTTCGCTCCAGGTAGTCCTGGATCTCGGCGCCACCCGAATTGACCATCGACCAGCCTGGATTCGGCTCGAAGGTGTAGGTGTAGTTGTGCGAGGGCACGTCGCACGCGATGCCCGGGTAGGTGTTCTCGCGCCAGGTTCCTCCGAGCGTCGCGGCCTTCTCGAGGATCGTGAAGGAACCGAGGCCGGCCTGCTTGAGCCGGTGGCCCATCAGTATCCCGGACATTCCGCAGCCGATGACGAGGATCCGCGGCGAGGCGGCTCCTGAGGTGGCATCGGCAGTGCCGGCAGCGTCGCTGGCATGGTGCATTGGGAGAACTCCCCGATTGCGTGAAGGAACGGTCGTACAGTGTGCCTACGACGCCCTGCGTTGCGGAATGATCGGGGCCACACCGGTATTGATATTTTGCGACAATCATGGCCGGGTACCTGCCAGCATGCATGCAATTCACAACACTGCCCCGCTGCCTGGCGGATGGCACGTCTGCAGCTCGCTGATGAGCCGCGAGCTGCGGCTCGCCTATGGGCTGGGCCCGTTCATCCGCTACCTGGACGCCCACGGGATACGCGTGGATCCGCTGCTGGACCGCGCCGGGATCCCGCGCCTGGCGCTCGACGAGCCTGCCTGCCAGATCACGCTGGAACAGGAGCTCGAATTCACGCTCGCCGCGCTGAGACGGCTCCGTCAACCCGACGCGGGCCTGCGCGTGGGGCAGTCCTACCACCTGAACATGTTCGGCGTGCTCGGCCTCGCAGCCTCGGCCTGCGCAAACATCGCCGAGATGGTCCGGGTGTTCTTCGACTATCCGCTGCTCGCCTGGGGAATGTTCGAGACATCCCTCTGGCGCAACGATCGCCACGCGCTGCTGCAGGTCGAGGAGCGTGTCGATCTCGGCGACTGCCGCAGCTTCTTCGCCGAGCGCGACATCACCTGCTTCGTGACCGTGCTGCGGGACCTGCTCGGTCCGCGGGCGACCCCGCTGCGGGTGTCGTTCGCTCACGCTGCGGCGACCGGCCCGGCGTCCTACCGTGAGTTCTTCAACTGCGAGCTCCGCTTCTCGGCGCCCGTCGGCGGGATCCTGATGGATGCGCGTGTGCTCGATGCGCCGCTGCCGCAGGCAAACGAGACCTCACGGCGACTGTTCGAGGCGCAGTGCCGCGCGATGAGCCAGAACCTCGAGGCACCTGCGAACCATGCGGAGCTCGTGCGCCGCTGGCTGCGCTGGAGCACGCCGATAGGCTCGCTGCCGCAGATCGCCGCCGCGCTGCGCATGAATGAGCGCGCGCTGCAGCGGCGTCTCACCGCGGAGGGCACCTCGTTCTCGACGCTGCTGC
>Ga0316577_10001194_pt1 | contig 12004 bp, 11 predicted proteins | sample S5NA_FD_203073 | JGI IMG/M metagenome (GOLD analysis project Ga0316577, IMG submission 203073) | Rhizosphere microbial communities from salt marsh grasses in Alabama, United States - S5-7_050615r2r1 | ecosystem: Host-associated > Plants > Roots > Rhizosphere | place: USA: Alabama | collected... | reverse complement strand
CAACGCCGCCTCCAGAGCAACCATCCCAGCTCGGCTAAGGTTCCCGACTGCACAGCCGCAGCAGCCAGCAAGGCTCCGGTGACGGAGGTAAGTAGCACACCACCTGCCAACGTAGTGCCTAGCACCAGAACGTTCACCGTCATGGCCTCCCGCACAATGCCGGTGCAGCCGCCGCGGATAAGCGCACCCCGCAACACCGACTGGGCCCCCATCAGCAACGGGTAAGCGACCATCAGCTTGACTGCAGGCAGCGCCAGCGATTGGAGCGATGGAGAGAGATTGTAGACACCCTCCATCACCCAGCCGTAGAGTGGCGTAAAAGCCACCACCCCAAGCACCAGCGAGAAGCCTGCGCTCAGAACCAGCGAGAAATCCCGCACCCGGCGATATGATGCTTCGTCGCTAGCCAACGCCGTCGTCAGTTGCTGCAAGCTCCAGGCGGGGCCCGCGATCAGAATGCTGAAGCCCCAGGCCACCGGCCAGGCCGCCAGTGAGGCACGGGCCATCTCAGCCGCAGCAATCCCGGCGTTCAGCATCGGCCGTGTCGTCTGCCGCAAGATCGTGGTCACTGCCAACGGCCGGTAGAACCGCCAGAGATCCCTCATGGCGAACCTGCCGCCATCTTCGGCCGCCTTCGATTCGTAAAAGTCCGCACGGAGCACCGGCCGTGTAGCCAACGTGATCAACAACGCCTCCACGATGACGCTGAACACCATGGCCAGCCCGGCTACCAGTGCGCCGCGGCTGGGCCACAGGAGCAAGCCCGTGAACAGGGCAGCTGCCAGAGAGACGAGGCGAACCCCTGTCGCGACAGTAATGCTTGCTGTTCGCTCGGCGCGGATCAGAACCCCCTGGTGCGCCCTTCGCCAGGCAATAGGCATTGACCAGAACGAGAGGACTTGCAGCGTCGGTCGGGCTCGGGCAGCGACGTCAGCCGGGATGTTCATCAATCGTTCCACCACAAAGCCGTACAAGGGGGTCAGTGACACCACCAGACCGATGGCCGTGACCAGTACACCCAGGACCAGGGTGAAGCGCCGCATCAGGCGAAAAGCCTCCACATCGCCCGATCGGGCCACCGAGGCGTCCAACAACATGATGATCGGCGCCTCGACCAGGAGTGCCAGACTGAAGGCCACTCCGTAGGCAGCCAGGGCGAGCTCGGCATCAGACGTACGCCCAAGCCCGATGTTGATGATGGACGGCTCCAGGACCATCATAACGATGCTCGCAGCCAGCGGCAACCACAGGCTTAGCATATGGCGGACAGTCAGCTCCTCCACGCCCGTACCATCGATCTTAGCCTGCGCAGCCCGGCTCGTAGCCTCTGTCATCTCCTCCTCACTTCACCCCCTGTGTACACCGTACCACGGCTTGCTCGGCCCAGCTCAAGCCTCGCAGCGCCTCGCGGATTATACCATACGCTCCTCGAAAGTGGTATTCCACGCTCTGCCCGAGATTTCTGCTGCGCTTCGGCCTGTGGTACAATCAGAGCGAGGACAACAAGTGTCGGGGTCCATGACCAGCGCAGCAGGGTGTCCGGGCTGGTTGTGTGGGCTTCAACAAGAGGTTCGAGAACGCCATGACCGAGAGCCAGAACCTATTCACAGGCAAGCTGGTGCGCTTGGTAGCCCCCTCAAGGGACGATGCAGCCATCCTGGCTCGTTGGAGTGAGGACGCGAGCTATTTGAGAGCCATGGACACTGACTATGCCCGGCCGATCTCAGAGCAAGAGTTCGCCAAGAGACTGGATCCCGATCAGCGCGATCCCAACTGGATAGAGTTTCATGTGCGTACTGTGGAGGATGATCGATTGATCGGCTTCGTGGCCCTTCACACCATCGAATGGAATAATGCGACAGCCATGCTGTCCATCGGCATTGGCGAACCCGACTACCGTGGCAAGGGTTATGGCTCAGAGGCACTCCAACTGGTCCTGAACTATGCCTTTGCAGAACTCAATCTCTTCCGCGTCGGGCTAGACGTAATTGCGACCAATGACCGCGCTGTGCACCTCTACGAAAACGTCGGGTTTCAGCGAGAGGGCATCATGCGCCGGGCAGTGCACCGCGAGGGCCGGCGCCACGATGTGCTCCACATGGGCCTGCTCCGGGACGAGTGGAGGACGGGCCCATGAACCGGCGTGGATTGATCGGCGCCCTAGAAGGGGCTCCAGAAACAGTCAGTTCCAATCAGTCAACAGACTAATCGGAGAAATGATGAGCTACTATTTCAGCAAGACCTTGCATCTACCGTTCGATGAAGTCATTGACCGTGTCGTCGAAGAGCTAAAGAAAGAAGGCTTTGGCGTCCTGACCGACATTGACGTCAAGGCCACACTCAAGAAGAAACTCGACGTCGATTTTCGCAACTATCGCATTCTGGGAGCCTGCAACCCGCCTTCTGCACACGCAGCACTCATGGCTGAGGACAAGATTGGAACCATGCTCCCCTGCAACGTGATCGTCCAGGAGACATCGGGTGGCGCCGTCGAAGTGGCTGCCATCGACCCCATCGCCTCCATGCAGGCCGTCCAGAATCCCGCCTTGAGCGACGTCGCAAACCAGGTACAGGCCAAGATGAGGCGGGTTGTGGACAATCTCTAGAACCAGCCCGCCTAGCAACCCCGTGTCCGGCGGACTCGACGCCCATGCTGATCATGCTGCATACAGGCGAGCCGGCGGGCATCCGCTCTGGGCTGGCCCGAAGGGAGAGAGCGCCATGCTACTGTGTGTAGACATAGGGAATACCAATATCACCCTCGGATTGTACGAGAGAGAGGAGTTGGGACCGCGCTGGCGCCTGGCAACCGACCATGAGCGGATGCCTGACGAATATGTACTCCAACTGCTGGGACTGCTATCCTATGCCGGCGTGAGTAGGGAAGAGATAGCAGGAGCAGCCATCGCCTCAGTCGTCCCCCCACTCACTGCCAAATGGATCGAGGTCTGCCGCAACGGCCTGGGCCGCGAGCCCCTCGTCGTGGACAACACGGTCAAGACCGGTGTCACCATCCTATACGAGGACCCTGCGGCCGTGGGCGCGGATCGAATCGTGGACGCCGCCGCTGCCTATCAGCTCCACGGTGGCCCCGCCTGTATCGTTGATTTTGGGACAGCCACAACCTTCGATGCCATCTCTTCCGATGGCGCGTACTTGGGCGGCGCCATTGCCCCCGGCATCGGCATTGCGGCGCAAGCCTTGTTTGAACGCACCGCCAAGCTGCCGCGAGTCGAACTGGCGCGACCGCCTGCTGCTATCGGCCGCAACACCGTCCACTCAATGCAGTCCGGCCTGCTCTTTGGGTATGTCAGCCTCGTCGAGGGCATGGTGGCCCGTTTCCGCCAGGAGCTTGGTGCACAAACCAGGGTCATCGGCACCGGCGGGCTGGCCGAGGTGATTGGCCGCGAAACGCCGGTAATACAGATTCTGGCTCCCTGGCTAACCCTAGACGGACTTCGGATGGTCTATGAGATGAACCGGATAGAGAACCACGCTCTTCCATAGCCGACGGCCGTGAGGCTCAGAAGGGAGAATGCCATGTCTACAACCGTCCTAACTGGAAAGCGAATCATCCTGGGTGTCTCAGGCAGCATCGCCGCCTACAAGGCCGCAGATCTTGCCAGCAAACTGACCCAGGCAGGTGCCATCGTCGAGACGATTCTCACACCTGATGCAGCGCGGTTCGTAGGTCCTCTGACCTTTCAATCGGTCACCGGCCACCCGGCCTACACCGAGGCCGACCTCTGGGGTGCCCAGGCTCACGTGCTCCACATCGGTCTGGCCCAGCGAGCCGATCTGATCGTCGTCGCCCCGGCTACGGCTCAGACGATGGCCAGGCTGGCCCACGGATTTGCGGACAACCTTCTCAGTTTGACCGCCCTCGCGGCGACCTGCCCCCTCCTTGTGGCACCGGCCATGGACGGGGACATGTTCGCCCATCCGGCCACCCAGGCCAACCTAAGCTTGTTGCAGGAGCGGGGCGTGTACGTCATCGGCCCGGAGGAGGGACACCTTGCTTCGGGATTGGTCGCCCGTGGCCGGATGACAGAGCCAGAGCACCTACTGGGACAGATTCGTTACCATCTATCGCGCAGTGGGCCACTTCGCCAGCGGCGCATCATCGTCACTGCCGGTGGCACGCGAGAACCTGTCGATCCGGTCCGGGTACTGACCAACCGTTCATCAGGAAGACAGGGCACTGCGCTGGCACAAGCTGCCCTGGACGCGGGGGCCGATGTGACCCTGATCGCCACCCCGGTCGAGGTGCCCATCCCGGTAGGCGTAGAACTGGTTCCTGTGCAGACCGCGGCCGAGATGGCGGACGCCGTCCAGGCAGCCTGTCCAGGGTCCGATGCTCTGCTGATGGCAGCAGCCGTCTCCGACTTCCGACCGAGTCAGCCTGCGGAGCAGAAGCTCAAGAAAGAGGACGGCACCCCTACCTTGGTATTGGAACCCACTCCCGACATCCTGGCTGCCGTCGCTGCGCAAAGAAGAGAGACAGGGTGCCCGAGAGTGGTGGTCGGATTTGCCGCTGAAACTGAGCATCTCATCCAGAACGCCCGATCCAAGCTCAGGTCAAAAGGCATGGATCTGATCGTCGCCAACGATGTAACAGCCGCAGATTCTGGATTCTCTGTCGACACCAACCGCGTCGTTCTGCTCGACACCTGGGGTGAAACAGAACCCCTTCCGCTGCTTAGCAAGTCTGAGGTTGCCCGCCGGGTGATAGAACGGGTGGGTGGCCTATTGAGCGCCAAAGGAGACCCTGCCGTTGACCAAACTCAATAACTCCATCACTGACGTGGCTGGCATTCGCGTGGGCCACGCCCACGACTTGCAGGCCCTGACCGGCTGCACCGTTGTACTCTGCGAAGCTGGGGCAGTCGGGGGTGTGGATCAGAGGGGAGGCGCTCCCGGAACTCGCGAAACAGATCTGCTGCATCCCGTGCACTTGGTCGAGCGTGTGCACGCGGTAATGTTGGCCGGCGGTTCAGCATTTGGCTTGGATGCGGCGACTGGCGCCATGCGCTATCTCGAAGAACGAAACGTCGGCTTTGATACGCACCTGGTTCGGGTCCCCATCGTGCCGGCGGCCATCCTCTACGACCTGGCCTTGGGCAGTTCGCAGGTCCGGCCCGACGCCGCCATGGGCTACCAGGCCTGCTTGAACGCCAGCAAGGCTCGGCCCAGCGAGGGCAACGTCGGCGCCGGCACCGGCGCTACTGTCGGCAAGATCCTGGGCATCCGTCAGGCCATGAAGGCAGGCATCGGCACCGCAAGCATCGAGATTGGCGGCGGCGTCGTGATCGGCGCCCTGGTCGCCGTGAACGCCTTTGGGGATGTGATTGACCCGGTCACGGGCCAGATCCTCGCCGGAGCCCGCTCGGTCGATGTCGGCCCACTCCGGATCGGTGCTCCCGGCTATTTCGCCGACACCCTCCAGATCATGAAGACCATGGTTGGCCGCATCACGTTAGGATTCGCCACGCGTGAGAACACAGTCATCGGCGTCGTGGCTACCAACGCCCGGTTGTCCAAGGAAGAGGTGAACCAGATCGCGAAAATGGCTCACGACGGACTGGCTCGTGCCGTCCGCCCCGCCCATACGGCACTTGACGGCGATACGATCTTTGCCCTGGCCACCGGCAAGCGAAACGCCGAGGCAAACATTGTCGGCACATTTGCGGCTGAGGTCCTCGCCCAGGCCATTGTCCGGGCCGTGCGCACCGCACAGCCAGCCGGCGGCATTCCGTCCCTGTCCGCTCTGCTCACCGGTGAACGCTCTGACCAGGACTGACATGGCCGTCTGGAGTGCAGAGCTTCCGGTAGATCCTTTGCCGGCCCTTCTCTCCGCAGACAACCAGGCACTGCGCACCTTTGCCTCACGTGACCTGCTAGGTCAAAAGGCCAGGCCGGTCCAGGACCTATGGGCTCTTCCTGAACCACTCAAGATCCTGAGCAAGCAGCAGAGAGATGGCTCATGGCGCTACCCCGGGCAGAACCGCGCCCGCTTCCCCGAGATTAACTATGACCTGCTGGAGACCTTCCGCCAGCTGGGCCTCCTGGTGTACAAATACGGGTTCGATCAAGGTCACGCGGCTGTCCGCGACGCCGCCGAGTACATCTTTACCTGTCAGGCCCCCGAGGGTGATCTTCGCGGTATTCTGGGCACCCAGTACATGCCCTACTACCACGGCGTGATCTGCGAGCTACTCCTCCAGGCCAGCTACGGCGACGATCCTCGCCTGGACAAAGGCTTGGACTGGCTTCTGTCAATGAGGCAAGACGATGGAGGGTGGATCGTGCCCATGCAGGCAATTCCCGCTCATCAGAAGGTAAGGGAGCTTTGGTCTGCGCCACCGGTCGCGCCCGACCGTTCACTGCCCTCATCCCACTTGGCCACGGGAATGGTTCTCAGGGCTCTTGTGGTACACCCGAGATGGCGCCAGATGCCCGAGGTGTTGGCCGCTGCGGATCTCTTGAAGTCACGGTTCTTTCGCCCCGACGCCTACAACGACCGCAAGGCGCCGCACTACTGGACCAAGTTCCAGTACCCCTTCTGGTGGACCAACCTGCTGACCGCCCTCGACTCGCTCGCCCGGCTCGGCTTCTCTGCCACTGACCCCAGTATCCGTCAGGGGACCCAATGGTTTTCTGATCACCAACAGGACAATGGTTTGTGGAAGACCTCCTACGAGCAAAAGGGACGCAGCAACTTGTCTGCCAAAGAACAGGAAGCCATGTTGTGGGTAAGTCTGGCAGCCTGTAGGATGTACGCACGATTCTACCGGGACCCGCTTTCGTAGCCGCTCCACCAAAGTGCAATCCAGTGGTCGACCGCCTTTCGAAGAGCCGGCTCGGATTGCCCCTACCAGCAGCGTTCATACGCCGGCGACGGTCGTTCCCTAGGGAAATACTAGCCACCTGTCCAACTAGGATCTCGTCCAGATGGCCGTTGTACGGCAATCAAGTCTGTCCTATACTATCATTGTTCATGTACGGTGACCCGCGATCATGCTTCTCAGATTGACAGGAGGACGGGCACACCTGGCTTTGGGCTAGCACAAGAGGCTGTCGATGAAAAACGATCTGGCCATCAAGACCCAAGATCTCTACAAAGAGTTTGGCGATATCCATGCCGTGCAAGGAGTCAGCCTGGAAGCCCAGTCCGGCGAGATCCTCAGCCTGCTCGGGCCAAACGGCGCCGGCAAGAGCACAACCATCTCCATCCTCGCCTGCCTGCTTGAGCCGACCCGCGGCGACGCTCTCATCATGGGGCACTCAGTCCGCTACGAGCCAATGGCCGTCAAGTCAGCTCTCGGAGTCGTACCTCAGGAGATCGCCCTGTATGAGGATCTCTCAGCGCGTGCCAATCTGCGCTTCTGGGGCAAAATGTACGGTCTGCGCGGGGCACCGCTGGAACGCCGAGTCGACCAGGTACTGGAGGTGATTGGCCTGTCCGACCGGCAGACCGGGGCTGTAAACAAGTTCTCGGGCGGGATGAAACGCCGTCTGAATATCGGCATTGCCCTGCTCCACAAGCCCGACCTCCTGATCCTGGACGAGCCGACCGTGGGGATTGACCCACAGACCCGGCGCAACATCCTGGACAGCATCAAGGAACTCAACCAGTCTGGCATGACCGTCCTGTACACCACCCACTACATGGAAGAGGCCCAGGAGCTATCAGATCACATCGCCATCATGGACTTGGGGAAGGTGATCGCCTACGGCACGCATGAGGAGTTGGTCAAGATCGTGGGCGAGATGCATCGCATCGACCTGAGTCTCAGCGCCAGACCGGAAGAGCTACTCCAGGCTTGGCAGGCCACCGAGGGCGTCCACCAGGTGACGGCCAATGTGACAGAGGAAGAGGCTGCTCTGGACGTCTCGTGTACCGTGCTCGTCGATGACAGCAACCGGGTCTTGCCCTGCCTTTTCGAGTCGGCTGGGGCTTTGGGGGTCCGAGTGACCTCGGTCCAGATCCAGGAGCCCAACCTGGAGACCGTTTTCCTCCACCTGACCGGCCGTGGCCTACGAGACTGACGAACAGCCAGGAGCCATCCATGAAATTGCTCGACATCGCGTTCAAAGACCTATACCGCTCATTCCGTAACGCCATGTTCCTGGTCTTTGGCTTGCTGCTGCCATTGCTGACCGCCGGACTCTTCTACTTTGCCTTCGGCGGGAGTGGCTCGGGCGATTCAGAGTTCGAGCTGCCCCTGACCCGGGTTGTTGTTGTGAACCTGGACCGACCTTCCGGCGGCTTTGCAGCAGGTGAATCCTTTCTCGGCATCCTGCGCGAGAGCATCCCCGGAGTGCTGCAGGTGACCGAAGCCAGGGACTGGGCCACCGCACGCCAGGCAGTTGACCACCAGCGAGCAGCCGTAGCCGTCCTCATTCCTGCCGGATTCACCACGGCGGCTCTGAGCCCCGATGGAGAGTCTGTCCTCGAACTCTATCAGGACCCAACCCTCACCCTCGGACCGGGCATCGTCAGAACCATGGTCAACGGCTTCGTCGACGGCTTGTCCGGGTCCAGGATCGCCGCCTCGACGGCGTATGAGCAGATCTCGGCCCAGGGCGTTGTCCCCGACCCGCGCCAGATCGAGGCAGTCGCCCTTCAGTACGCAGCCTGGGTCACTAGCTTGGCAGGCACAGACCTGGACCAGGCTGCTCAGAGCCTGAACCCCTCCCTGTTCGATCTCGAGCCGGCGACAGCAGATGGACAACAATCGAGCGGAACAGTGGCTTCTATCCTCAGCCAGATTATGGCCGGCATGATGGTCTTCTTTGTCTTTTTCACGGGAGCGGCTACTGCCCAGTCGATCCTACAGGAAGAGGCAGAGGGCACCCTTCCCCGTCTCTTCACCACGCCTACCTCCCATGCAGCAATCCTTGGTGGCAAATTCGCCGCTACCTTCGCCCTGCTCACCGTCCAGGTGGTCATGCTGGTCCTGGTCTCATCCCTCGTCTTTGGGATCAATTGGGGTCCCCCCCGAGCCGTCGCTCTGGTCATCGCCAGCCTTGTCGTCCTGGCTTCTAGCTTCGGTATCTTTATCACCTCCCTACTCAAGGATGTACGCCAGTCGGGCATCATCTATGGCGGTGTGATGACCGTCATGGGCATGATCGGCATGATCGGCGTCTTTACAGCTGGCGCAGCCTCAACTCCGGCTGCTGTGCGCCAGGCCGCCCTGATCGTGCCTCAGGGATGGGCCGTCCGAAGCTGGCAACTCCTCTTGGACGGAGCCCCCGTCGCACAGATCCTTGTGACAGTAGCCGTCATGCTGGTGGCGGGAATTGTCCTCTTTGCCACCGGTGTCCTGAGATTCCAGAAGCGGTACGCGTAGGAGGTCGGCCGTGCGCATCATCGATCTTGCCCTCAAGGATCTCAGCCAACTGATCTGCGACTGGAAGGCGTCCGTCTTTCTGCTCATCATGCCTATCGGCTTCACCTTGCTTTTCGGTTTCGTTTTCAGCAACTCGTCTGGCGACGGGGATCCTCGCTTGCCGGTGGCCTTCCTCGATTCGGACGGGGGTGCCCTTCTGTCCAGTCACCTACTACGCCTTCTCGAAGAGTCCGAAGCCATACGCCCAGTGGAGCTCGACGGCGTAGGGGCGCAAGGAGTTCGGGAGCGGGTCCGGGAACAAGAACTTGCGGCAGCAATCCTCATTCCCGCCAGCTATACCCAGCAACTGCTCACCCCTGAGCCGGGTTCCTTTCCACAGCCCCGCCTCATCGTCAATCCCGGATCCAACGCCAGCCGCACTGCACAGCAAGCGATCCAGGCCGCACTGCTCAACCTCTTGGGAGCCGTCAAGAGTTCCCATCTCGCCGCCCAGGCCTACCAGGCCCAGGGCGGGACCGTGGATGGAACGTTTGTTGAGGAAGCATTTCTCCGAGCAATGGAGGGCTGGCAGGCGCCCACCCTTACTGTAATCGAGAGTCAGTCCGTCACCGTTGAGGAGCCGGGGACCGGCTCTCCATACGGAGACAACAGCTTTGCCCATTCCTCCGCAGGCATTATGATCCAGTTTGCCCTTGCCGGGCTGATTGGCGCAGCCGAGATCGTAGTGCTCGAGCGCCGGTCCGGGGCCATGCGCCGCCTGCTGACCACTCCCATCTCTCGAATGGGCATCATCCTGGGCCACTTTCTTGCCATGTTCGCCATGATCCTGTCCCAGCTCGTCGTCCTTGTGCTTTTTGGCCAGGTCTTTCTCGGCGTTCAGTATCTGAGCGTTCCCCTCGGCACCGCCCTGATGATACTGGTGACTGCTCTCTTTGCAGCCAGCCTAGGCCTGCTGATCGGCATCTTTTCCAGGACCCAGGAACAGGTCATCATTCTCTCACTGCTGGTCATGATGCTATTGTCAGGGATGGGCGGCGCTTGGATCCCGCTGGAGGTCACCAGTCAGGTCTTCCAAGCAATCGGGCATCTCACCCCAACCGCCTGGGCCATCGACGGATTCGAGAACATTGTCCTGCGAGGCCTCGGATTCAACTCGGTACTTCTGCCTGTTGCGGTCCTTCTGGGCTATACCACGGTCTTTTTCACGGTCGCCATCTGGCGATTCCGCTTCGAATAGCACATCCTCTCCACGCCCACAGACCTCTGATGGAATCAGGCTGGATCTCAACCATCCAGCAACAGCCAGTTCGTTGTTTCCCTTCCCCCGTGCTTTGTGGTAGAATCGCCCAGTTGGATGGACACGGTCTGACAAGACCCGGACCGGTCCATCGGCGAGGGAAACTCACTCTCCTGGGGAGAACGCATGAGCAAAGGTATGGGTTGGCTGAAATCAGGGCTGAGTGTCGGATTGGGACTGCTCCTGGGTGTGCTGGCAGGTGCTGTCCTGGGGCTGGTCGCCGGTACGGTCCTGGCCCTGATACTCGGCGTAGTCTAGAGGAGGGAACATGGAACTGAGTGTGAACGGCGAGCTTTTCCAGGTCGCTGACGAGCCTGACCGCCCTCTTCTCTGGATCTTGCGCGACGAGCTGGGCCTCACTGGCACCAAATTCGGATGCGGCATCGGCCTATGTGGATCCTGTGAGGTGCACGTGAATGGTCAGGTCACCCGATCCTGCATCACGATGCTGTCCACGCTCCAGGGCAAAGAGATCCGCACCATCGAGGGCCTGGCCACCGAGGAAGGACTCCACCCCGTGCAGCAAGCCTTCATCGATGAACAGGTGCCGCAGTGCGGCTGGTGTATGCCCGGCCAGATCATGCGCGCTGCCGCCTTTCTGGAGGAGAATCCAAACCCCACTGACGAGGAAATAGCCTCAGCCATGTCCAGCAACTACTGCCGCTGCGGAACCTATGGTCGCATTCGGCGAGCGGTCTCTCAGGCTGCAGACCAGATGGCACGTCACGGAGAATCGTCATGAGCAAACCAACGCACTTGGATGAGCCGCAGCCTAGGTGGCAGATCAGCCGTCGCGGGTTTCTCGTTGGCATGGCAGCGACCGGGACCGCTCTGGCCTTGGGCATCCCGTTGGGCCTGCCGGTCATCCGTCGCCAACTGGCAGGCATGACCGAAGGCGATGCCGGTGGGTTCTTTTCCGGAACTCTCGATCCGCTCATCTGGTTTGAGGTTCACCCCAACAACCAGATCCGCCTTTTCCTGCCAAAAGCCGAAATGGGACAGGGAGTGCACACCGCTCTGGCCCAGATCGCAGCTGAGGAGCTCGAGGTGCCGTGGGAGAGTCTCGAGGTTGTGCACGCGAGCACCGACCAGGCCGACGGCAATTTTCGGGGCACAAGCGGCAGCATGTCTGTTTCCAGCATGTTCGATCCACTGCGCCAGGCAGCCGCTACGCTCCGTGAAATGCTGCGCGCTGAGGCCGCAAGAACCCTGGAACTGCCCGACGGCCAACTGGTCGCCCGCGACGGCGGCTTTGAGCAGATTGGGTCTCCGGAGACCCGCGTGTCGTACGGCAGTCTGGTTTCAGGCGAGGTGGAGTGGCAGATCCCGGAAGAAGATGTGCCGCTGAAAC
>Ga0316577_10001193_pt1 | contig 12006 bp, 9 predicted proteins | sample S5NA_FD_203073 | JGI IMG/M metagenome (GOLD analysis project Ga0316577, IMG submission 203073) | Rhizosphere microbial communities from salt marsh grasses in Alabama, United States - S5-7_050615r2r1 | ecosystem: Host-associated > Plants > Roots > Rhizosphere | place: USA: Alabama | collected... | reverse complement strand
ATGGCAGGTTACTGAGTATCCCAACTCCGTTCGCATGCGTCGTTTATACCTGAAGGAATCCAGAAACGGCATAAACCGCAGACTTGATGGTTTTAGCGCATCAAAAAATAACGTTAGAACTGGCCTCATGGAACGAATTCCTCACTTCGCTGAGCATCAGTAGTGGCACACCCGCAGCGATAGTTTTCGGACATCTCCGTGTCCACTCGGAGCCTGAACCAGACACGCTCACACATTGCCTGTCTACCCTCTCTTGGCCCTGAGGCTCAGGCCCCCAAACTTGCGCTTCACGGCGCCGACCACCAACTTGTCCTCAGCATCCAGTTTCAGTAGGTAGACGATCAGCACATAACTAACCAGCATGAGCAGACAGGCGGCTGCCTCCGTACCAAGCGACTCTACAGATATCAACCTCCGCAGTCCCTGCACGAGAGCCGCGCTCACCAGAGCCGCTGCAATTGGCTTGGCAACGCTCCACTTGAACGGTTGGATCTTCAGAGTCAACCAGACCTCTACCCCACGCAAGAACGTGACCAGAAGAATGGATACTGCTCCTGCCACCGCTGCACCGGTGAGACCGTGTCGCGGAATCAGCAGCAAGTCTAGCCCGATGCTAGTGGCAAAGAGAACCACGATATTCACCAGGCTTAGATCGGAACGCCCGGACATGATCAGCAACATACCGCATGGGCCAGTGCTGGCGTTGACCAGTTGGGCGAAACCGAGAACCACGAGTACGCTGCTGGCTGCCACGTACGCCGGATCGAATATCCCCATGAGGGTCGGCCCAAACAGCCAGAAGAACAGAAACAACGGCAGGGCTGCAGTAAGCGACCACTTGGCCGTCGTCTTGTAAAGCGCTGCGAGCTCTTTGATCTGTCGCCGGTGACTGAGATCAGAACCGAAGGGTGCCACGATCTGCTCGAGCGATTGACGGAATATGGTCTCGGTCACGGCTAGGCGCCAAGAGATACTGTAGATACCGATGTCCACTGCTCCCGGCAGCAGTCCCAGAAAAAAGATCTCTGTGCGCTCGTTGGCAAACTCGATCCACTTGGTGAACGATAGAGGTAGCGAGAACTTGACCATCTCTCGCAGTTGATATCTGGTGCCGCCTCTCACCGCACGGGGCATCAGCCGCAGGTAGAAGAACAGCGCCAGGCCAGCACCAGCGCTCCATGACGCTACTAGCGACAGCGCCACTGCGTCGAGCCCAAATCCGGTGGTCATCAAGGCGATGGCAAGGATGAGTGCTGCCAGCGGCTGGATAGCGCTCACGGCGACCGAATACCTCATAATCTTCAGTGCTTTGGTGGCAGCCATCAGCGAGGACTGCACTGTCATGAATGGTATGCTCAGGGCCAGCGCCCTAACCAGAGGTGCCAGAAGAGGTTTGCCAAAGATGCCACTAGCGATCGGTTCCGCAGCCAGCCACAGCCCGAGAGTGAGCACCAGACTCGCGGGCAGCACGACTCTCAACGCGGCTACGGTCGCCCGGTGAATGCCAGCCCGCCCTTCAACATGAGCGTGAATTGCACCATAGCGCAAGATGCCCAAATCCAGGCCCAGATTCGCAACGACGCCGACAAGCGTGGTGATGAACAGGGCCAAGGTGAATAGACCGAAACTCTCCGCTCCCAGTCCCCAAATTAGGACAGCGCTGTACGCATAGTTCATGACTCGGGTAGCCACATTCCCCGCGAACACGAGGCTGCCGCCTCTGGCTACAGTCAAGAGGTCGCTACGGTTCTCTCTAGACCCCAGTGCCTCGGCTGAGTCGCCACGCTGTGCAGCTGCAGGCGAAATCTCGGCACTCATGCCTTCTTCGGCGGACAGTGGATCCGGCCGCTGTTGATCCTCTACGCAGACCTGGTTGTCCATGGTCTCCGCGCTCGTGGTTGTGGCCATATCTGATGCAACGGTGTCCTCTGGCGGGACTCGAGCCAAGCCCTCAGCCTCTTCCTTGGCTCGTATGCGTGGCAGGGCCAGGGTGGCCGCCACCAGAGCGGCCAGCGGATAGAGCTTCTCAGTCGTCTCGAGCACGTTATCCGTGATGCGCACGACAAGGGAGGCGAACAGCATCGCGAACACAGCGAGGGCTAGCGCTTTGTCATATCGATGCTTCGCCCTACTGTGAGCCCTCAGGAGCTCTATGAGCCATTGCCCATGCCATACGAGAAACACGAGCAGCCCGATCAGCCCTGTCTGAGCCAGAACGGCCAGAAAGTCATTGTGGGCCATCGGCGCCGATTCGGCCAGGTACTCTCCCACCCGGTATCTGATAGTACCATATCCCACACCAAGCCATGGATGGGTCTCGAAAACCTCTGTGGCCGTTCCCCAGACCTGGACGCGCCCGGCCAGAGTGCTGGAATGACTATCGTCCAAGCTCTCAAGATCGATATCAGAGAACCTTTGCGACACAGTGGGGAGCAATGCTATCAATAGAAGCAGGATCACTGGAAAAACGAGGAGCAATCTCCGATGCTTCATCAGCCCGATGACGAGCACTGTGACGCCAAAGCTGATCCATCCAGCGCGCCCGTAGCTGAAGAAAAGGCCAACAGTAAAAAACGTGGTAAGGCTCCCCCACACGATTCGTCGCCGCCCAGCGCTGGCTTCCAGGAATTGGACGAGGCAGAACGCCAGAATCATGGCCAGCAGTGCACCTTGTCCCGAATTCCCGCTCCGGACAATCTCTCCGGCATCAAGATCCATCCCGCCACCCTGCGCAACACTGACCAGGCCCTCGACGGTCGAAGGAATCAGTGCGGCAATGATGGCAAAGATCAGCCAGTTGATCTTCTTAATGGAATCGAGCTTGTACACCAGAACTGCATATATCGCCAGGGCCGTCAGCAACCGGAGTGACACAGTGATGCCATTCATCAAGTACTCCCCTGCCCAAAGCAGGGACACGACAGCCAGTACCGAAAAGATGAAGAAAGGCCACAAGCAACGCAATCGGGAGAGTTCGATCCGGTTCATCAGAAAGAAGAAAACAGCGCCGCCGATGATGGCCACGCCCATCAGGCCATTCGGATGCATTGCGGTATCACCGCCGAGGTAGTTGAACCGCCCCAGCTCGTTGCGAAGCAGGATCGCGAGCAATACTGCGATCTCGATCTTGAATAGCACCAGGAATGCAAAGACCAGACCTCCTATTCCAAGTACCAAGTACAGAGGAGGAAGATGCACGACCAATGCACCCAGCACGAATCCAAGTGCCAGAGCGAGACCCAACAGAATCACCCTGATTCGAAAAGATCTGTCCTCTGTGTCCAGGCGTAGAACGCGGGCGGCAGCGGCCATGAGCACAGGACCGTGCACGTTGACGGCTCTCTCCTGTATCTTGAGGTTCATCGGAAGCCACTCAGTACGTGCTCAGCGTTCCAGCACAGATCGGATCTTCGTAATCAGCATGTCTACTGCCACCAGATTGTACCCCCCCTCTGGGACGATGAGGTCAGCGTAGCGTTTGCTAGGCTCCACGAACTCGAGGTGCATCGGGCGCACTGTCTCTATGTACTGTCTCACCACCGATTCGCGGCTGCGGCCCCTCTCCGCAATGTCACGCTCCATGCGGCGGATGAAGCGGAGATCAGCATCCGTATCCACAAATACCTTCACGTCGAACGAGTTTCTCAACGCTGGATCGACCAAAATCAGGATCCCTTCAACGATAATGACCTTGCACGGTCTCACAACCTGGCACTCAGGTCGCCTGGTATGCGTCACAAAATCATATATGGGCACTTCTGCTGTCTGCCCTGCCAGCAACTTTCCCAAGTGCTCCACCAGCAACATGGTCTCCAAAGCATCCGGGTGGTCATAGTTGATGTTCGCTCGGTCCCTGGCTGGGAGATGGCTCCGATCCTTGTAGTAGGAATCATGCTGGAGAACGAGCACATTCTTCCCGTCCAGCCCCTTGAGGATCTCGCTCACAACCGTGGTCTTGCCCGAACCCGTTCCCCCAGCCACTCCCACGATGATTGGACGAGCCAGCCCCTGTCCAGGCGAGGCCGCTTGCTGCACCGCAGTCATCATCCTGGTCCTTCGATCACATCCCGAAAGAGCCGTACCAGGCGCGCACTGTTCTTATGGATGTCATACTCCTCTTTCACCACCGCTCGGCCTCTTGCGCCGATCTGTTGGCTTAGGGTCTTATCCCCCGCCAGGCGGAGTACAGCGGCCGCCAGGGCATCCGGCGCTCCCTCAGGTATCAGCAAGCCTGTTTCTTCATGCCGGATCAGCTCCGGGATCCCGGACACGGGGGTCGTGACCACCGGTATTTCCATGGCCAGCGCTTCCATCAGAGCCACGGGAATGCCGTCGCGCTCGCCAGTTCCTTCCACCTTACAGGCCAGGGCAAAGAGATCGCTGGCGCCCAGTCTGTTGCGTACCCAGGTTTGAGTTTGGCCTCCAGCCAACATCACCCGCCCATCCAGGTCCAGCTCGTGGACTAGCCTTCGTAGGCACTCCTCGAGCGGCCCTTTTCCAACAATGACGCACTCGAAATCCAGATCTTGAGCTTCAAGCTCTCGGCAGGCCCGTATCAGGATCTCATGTCCTTTCTTCTCCAATAGGCTACCAACTGCCGTGATCTGGAACGCGCTACGTGCAGAGTCTCCATCTTCCCTCTGGAACTGCCCTAGGTCTATCCCACAGCGAATCACCTCAATTCGTTGTGGCTTCAGGTCCGCGCACCTCTCAAGGATTGCCTGCTTGTTGTACTCCGAGATCGTCACAACCCGGGCAGCCATAGAGGTTGTCAGCGATAGGAGGTCGTTCTTCCGCGAATAGATGTCGTAGGCGTGTGCCGTGATGGTCAGCGGCAGGTTCAATAGCTGCGCTGCGACTACGCAGGCTGCCGCAGAAAGCCAGGCAAAATGAGTATGTATCAACTGCACTGAGCTGCTTTCCAGTTGTCTCGCGACCCAGACTCCCTTGACAAAGACGACCAGACGCTTCAGAAGAAAATCGACCCTCGGTGCAGGTTCCGCCAGCATGCGCCACAGCCACGTCAGATACTCCTTCGGTCTCTTCCGCAAGAAGTGGAGCTGCGCTGCCCACAAGGACGGGGTGTAGAGCTCAGGAGCGTAGCATGTTTGTGGCACCAGCTCCGCTGAAACAGGATGTACAACATCTGTCCTTGGCGGCAGCAACGAGTATAGCTGAACCTTGACTCCTAGGTTCTCCACGCTACGGATCTCCTCGGCCACAAAGGTCTCCGTCAGCGAGGGAAACCGGTGCAGCACATAGGCTACGTTGATCGGCTTCATCTTTTCCGTGTCCAACTTCGCTTCAACCGCATTGGTGACCACGACGCGCACGGTACTGAAACCCGGTCGCTCTGCAAGATCAACTCCGTTCCTCTATCCCCTGGATGGGCTCGCCGCTGTCGGCCTGTAGCCCGAACTGGCTCGCTTGTCATCGGCAACAGCCGCTATGGAGGCGGCACCGGCGGCGTAGCCGCTGGTGTTCGCCCTGCGCCTCCGGAAGGCTGTTCCCAGTTCAGCCTCCGGCTCTCGCTCGGTCCGCTAAGGGCCTCACCAACTGGTCTGCCCTCAGCATCCACACCCGTCTGGCGCACCACCTGCACGGACCACTGAAACTCGCCATTGTCCGACAGCTCTAGCAAGTAGTTGTGTTCACTGAGCGTCCAGCTTGTACTCCGGGTCCAAGGCACATCGTCATACCACGTCTCGCCAAGGTGGAGGTAAACAACGGTAACTTCGTAGTAGCCATCGGCTGGCAGCTCCTGGACTGACCGCCACCCGAGTACAACCTCGGCCGTCGCTCCAAACTCGCTTCCATCAGCCGGAGAGACCAACACAGGTGCACGGAACTCTGTGTTGCTGGCGGGCACCGTCGCAGTTGGAGGGGCTGCGGTCGGATTCGTCAGCGTGGTGAAATTGACAGCGGTAGGGTTTGGTCCTATCACAGGAGGCGGAAGGTACAGGAGCTGCTGCCCAGCAGAGAGAGAGGTACCCTCCAGGCAGTTGGCTGCCATGATCTCGCTGACAGTCACACCATAGTCCAGGGCCAGCGAGTACAGGCTTTCACCAGCCTCTACAGCATGGAGCAGAGTCCACCCTTCAGGAGGAAGACAAGCGGTCGGCGACGGCTCGCCGGTGGTTGTCACAGGTTCGACGAGGGCTGCCGAACTCTCCGATGTGACTGTCGTACTCCTGGTCACGGTGATCGTAGGTACAAGCGTCGCTGTCACCGGAGGTGGTGGAAAGTACAACAACTGGCCGGCAGAAATCACCCGCCTCGTCAGGCAGTTGGCATCGGCAATCTCAGTGACGGACAGGTCATATCGCTCCGCCAAAGAGGACAGAGTATCGGTGACTTGCACCTCGTAGGGGACCCAGCCCGTGGGATAGTTGCAGGGCGTGGGCGATAGCCTCACCGTGGGGGTCGGACTGGCGGCCAGCGCCGTTGCCTCCGCAGGCACAACCGTGGGCGTAGGAGTCCAGACGGCTGCCGGCACAAAGGTCGGGACGGGCCTAGAAACCGGCAGAACGGCAGCCGAAGTTCGAGGCCCCGAGAGGAACAACGCTGACCCCATCGCCATCACTCCAAAGGCCAAGACGATCACCACGATCCAGCTCAACGCCCTGTCCCAAGTAGTCCGAGTCGCGACAATTGCACCCTGCTGCAGGCCTGTCGCTTGAGTTTCCGCCTCGCTTCGGTGCTCTGCTCCCTCTACTGGGACCCCCAGGTAGTATGTGACAAAGGCCAGGGCAACACCCAACCCTCCCCCAAGGACAGCTCCTAGGGCAAGATTCAACATCTTGCTGGGTTTGACTGGCCCTTCCGGTTGAACTGCCATATCTAGTGGCATCAGTCCATAGGCTTCGTATAGGGAGCTGGTATGACTGGCGGTGCAAGCTCCCACCTCATTGGCGAACAACCAGACAAGGCTAGCATCGCTTCCTTGCACCGAAATCTGGAGCACATTCGTACCCGCCAGCAGCTCGCTGGCAACGGCGAGATCCTCGCGCTGTGCCTCGGACAGTCCGAGCTCGTCTGCCACCTCTTGCTTGACTAGTCGGCTGGCGGCAACCTTTGCGTAGGTGTTCGCCAGCTCGGCGCGCCGGCTCATGGCATCCAGAACACCGGCCAGGCTCTCGGCATCCCGGTAGGTTCCAGTCGGGGAGACTACAAAGGTGGATGTGGCCTCATAAACGGGCGTTTGAAGATAGGTGAACACTGCGGTGGCGAGCAAGGTCGAGAGAAATGCGGTTAGGATGAGGCTCCGCTTGCGCCACACAATCAGCATAAAAGTTCTCAGTTCCACTTGATCCTCCCTACGCTCCTGCAGGCTGCCTCGGCGCGGCCAAGTTGCCGGCGAACTGTGCCTCCAGGCACTCCCCGCTCAAGAACTCCGCCACCTCTGCCACCACATGCTCCACCTGCTCTGCTGTCAGTTCCGGGAACATCGGCAGTGAGAGAACCTCATCACACACTCGCTCCGTAACCGGGTACTGTCCCCGGCGGAAGCCAAAGCCGGCATAGAACGGCTGGAGGTGGACTGGCACCGGATAGTGAATCGCTGCACCGATCCCCCGCTCCCGGAGGTGCGACAGGAGCACGTCCCGCTCTGGCACCCGGATGACATACAGATGGTATACGTGTCTCGCCTCCGGAATCTCCACCGGCGTGACCAGATCGTTGCCATCCAGCAGTTGTGTGTAGAGGGCCGCGTTCCGGCGTCGGGCCTCGATCCAACCCTCTAGGTACCTCAGTTTCACGCGCAGCACCGCGGCCTGAAGAGTATCCATGCGATGGTTAAATGGGGGCAGCTCATGGACATACTTCTCACGCTGTCCACAGTTCCGCATGGCCCGCACCTGCTCGGCCACCATCTCATCGTCGGTAACCAGGATGCCCCCATCACCACAGCCACCCAGGTTCTTGGTCGGGTAGAAGCTGAAGGCGGCGACGTGCCCCAGCGAGCCCACCCGATTGCCATGGTACCACGCCCCATGGGCCTGGCAGGCGTCTTCCATCACGAACAGACCATACCGATCAGCCAGGGCACGGATGGCGTCCATGTCAGCGGGCAGCCCATAGAGGTGCACCGGGAGGATCGCCTTGGTGCGCCGCGTAATGGCTGCCTCGACCAGGTTCACGTCCAAGTTATACGTGCGCTCGTTCACGTCCACGAGCACTGGTCGCGCTCCGGCAAAGGTCACCGCTGCTGCCGTGGCCATGAAGGTGTGGGCTGGAATAATCACGTCGTCCCCTGGACCGATGCCCAAGGCCCGCAGACCTAGCTCCAGAGCAGATAAGCCACTGTCGAGGCCAACAGCGTACCGTGTTCCGCAGAATGCGGCAAACTCTTCCTCAAACTCCGCTACGTCCTTGCCCAGGGCGAAATCCGCGCGCTCCATCACCCGCGCCATCGCTTCATTCAGCTCAGCCTGAAGTGCGCGGTGTTGAGCTGGCAGATCAATAAAGGGGACCTTCATTCTTTCCTCCTTCAAGCCAATCCGCGGGCGCGAACATCCAGCCCACCGACGTATGCGTGTTCCACCTTTTCAAAGGGGCAGGGCAGGTCGTCCACCAGCCGGGCTGGTCGGGCCGGATTGCCGTAGGCCACCGTATGCGCGGGAATGTCCCGGGTCACCACACTGCCAGCCCCGATCAGGGCCCCCTCGCCGATCCTGACATGCGGCAAAATGGTAACATTCACCCCGATGCGCGCTCCACGCCCGATCGTCGGCCCGCGCATGCACAGGCCGCAAATGGGGTGAGGATCGTTGGCAATCTGCACCCCAGGAGCCAGAAAGACGTCGTCCTCGAGTGTCGTGAATTGGGCGACATAGACATTGCAGTGGATCTTGACGCTGTTGCCGATCAGGCAACCGTAGTCGATGGTGGAGCTGTTCCAGATGGTCAGGCCATCCCCAATCACATTCTCCTCGCGTATGACCACGTTGTGACCGGTTTCCAGTCCGGCCCCGATTGAAGAACCGGCATAGAGAACAGTACCTGCGCGCACCCGGGCCCGGGGTCCCAGGTGTAGTGTGGCGTCCTCGATCTTCCGGCCCGTCAGATAGCCCAGAATGACACTGGGGTCGATCTGGCACTCCTCACCGATGATGATCCGGTTGCTGAGGCTAGGCTGTGGCGTGTTCACAGCTAGACGCCTCCTCACCGAGCGCATCAGTCTGGACCTCCCTTTCTCCGGAGAGATCCTCACCGTGCGGCACACGATGCCTCATCAGCTCACCGTCCCACGTGATGGCCATTGGCAGGCCGCCATAGTACAGAGAGCGCTCCGCTGCCTCCAGCACGTGGACAACTTTCAGTCCCGTTCGCCCACAACTCTGCGGCTTGGTGCCGTTGACAATACACTTGACGAAATGCTGGCACTCCACGCGGAGCGGTTCCACGAAAGGGATGTTGGGAATCACGACGTTGCCATACCGGTAGCTGCACTGGAAGTCGGCAAAGGTGTCGGTATAGGGCAAGGCCTCCACCCCCTTATCGTAGATCTTGATCTTCTCCAGGTTTTCCACGTCATCGTAAACCACCATCTTTTTGCTACCGACCACCGTGATCCGCCGCACTTTGCAGGGATCGAGCCAACTGATGCGGACATGGGCCAGAGTCAAGTCGGCAAAGTCAAGGTTCAGGTAGGCGATATCTGGTTTTCCCTTAAAGATGCAGTCGGCGCCCTGGGCATTGATCAGGACCGGATCGGAGTCGAGGAGATAGAGAAGGATCGAGATGTCATGAGGCGCTAGATCCCAGATGACGTTCAACTGCGGCTGGAACAAGCCGAGACTCACCCGTACAGCATCGATATAGTGGATCTGTCCCAGCTCCCCACTGTCAATTAGCTCCTTGAGTGCACGGACAGCCGCGTTGTATTCAAAGGTATGCCCTACCATCAGGATCAGATTGCGGCTCTCCGCGATCTGGATCAGCTCCACAGCATCTCGGCTGTTGAGAGTCAAGGGCTTCTCCACGAGGAGGTTGAGGCCATGCTCCAGGCAGTCCCGCGCGATGCGAAAATGAGTCGAAGGGGGAGTAGCCACCACCACCGCATCCAGAGACATGGAGAATAGATCCCAGTAGTCGTCGGTCACCCGGACGCCGGGATAACGCGCACTGATGTGGGCCAGACGGTCTGATCTCAGGTCTGTGACGGCCACCAGCTTTGCCTCAGGCATCTCGACAAGATTGCGGATCAGATTGGGTCCCCAATAGCCACAACCGATGACGCCCACCTCGATGGTTTGCATACTTGCCCTCCCGCGCGTAGGTTCAGGCCCTTGGTCCCTCAATGGGACCAACAGGGTCTCATGATTCGGGACGTACACTGAAAAGATAGCCAATCCCGCGACGCGTCACAATGCGCTGTGGATGTCGGGGATCGACCTCGAGCTTCTGGCGCAGCCGATGTACGTACACCTTGACGGTTTCGGGACTACCTTTGCCCTTCGTTCCCCACACCTGTAGCGCCAGTCGATCGGGGGAGAGCACCTGCCCCGCATGTTTGGCCAGGCAGCACAGAACCCGAAACTCGGTGGGCGTCAGTATCACACATTGGCCGTCCAGGCGCACCTCCCGGCAGGCCAGATCGATCACAAAGCGTTCGTCAACGAACAGACTGCGCGGGCCTTGCGTGGCCTGCATCGCGTTCCGACGCAACAACGCCCGCGTCCTAGCCACCACTTCTGCGGTAATGACCGGCTTGATCATGCAGTCGTCCGCTCCCATCTCAAGGCCTCTTGTCCGGTCCAGCTTGTCCTCGGTCGTCAACAATAGTAGCAGAGGGTTTTCGAGGAACGTCAGCACACGTTGGCAGAAACCCCACTCTCCGCGTACACAGTCGAGTCCAAGGATAACCAAGTCGGGCTCCTCAACGAGCAGCTTCCGCAGCGCTGCCACGCCAGGCGCGGCAGTGTCCGCGGCATAGCCCTCTCGCACAAAAGCCGCCTCCAGCTCTCCAGTGATGGCAGCATCGTAGTCGATCAGCAGAATGCTTCCCAGCACGGCCCCTCCTTCGCGTCTATGTCAAGGAAACCGGTGTGCGGTGCAGCGAGAGCGAGGGTATGATCGCACCATCTTCAATTATAGATCACAGAGGTTAAATGTGGGTTAAGAAAAGGTTACGAGAAAGCTGCGAATTCGGTTAGAGTATGTTAACCTATCGGGGGACTTGAAAGCGATACCCCATCCCACGCTCAGTGAGGATGTAGCGAGGCTTCTGTGGGTTGGGCTCGATCTTCTTTCGGAGATGGTGGACATAGACCTTCAAGTAGTTGGTCTCGTCCATGTATTCCCATCCCCATACCTGAGTCAGCAGTCTTTGGTGCGTGAGCACGCAGTCTCTGTTGTCCACCAGGTAACTCAGCATTCGGTACTCCAAGGGTGACAGCTCCACCCGCTGGCCGTCGACGAGGAGTCGCCGGCGCGCCTGATCGAGGCTCAGACGGTCATCGATCCGGAGCATCATGGTTTCGGTCAGCGGTGGCCGATGTCGGCGAAGAGCCGATCGTACCCGCGCTGCGAACTCACTCAGGTGAAATGGCTTCGTGAGATAATCATCTGCGCCCAAATCGAGACCCCGGACCCTGTCAGCATGAGCGCCCAATGCGGTCAACATGATGATGGGCACATCGGAGCAGTCGCGGATTCGCCTACAGGTCTCCCATCCATCCATGCGTGGAAGCATCAGGTCCAGCACGACCAGGTCAGGATATTCATCCTGCGCCATCTGGAAACCCTGGAGGCCGTCGCCAGCCGACAGCACACGATAGCCCTGCTCCTCGAGACATTGACGCAGCAGCCGGACCAGGCTTTCCTCGTCATCGATCACTAGGATCTTTTGCTTCATGTCTATGACGCCCCCACACTGTGCTACGCGTCCCATGCGCCCTGCACGAGAATCCGCCCGATCTTCAGAGAGCCGCACAGATCCGACACCGAGATCGGTACGATGATGCTAGCCGCCAGGGATCGTGCCTTGCCAAAGTGCGATTG
>Ga0316577_10001191_pt1 | contig 12009 bp, 13 predicted proteins | sample S5NA_FD_203073 | JGI IMG/M metagenome (GOLD analysis project Ga0316577, IMG submission 203073) | Rhizosphere microbial communities from salt marsh grasses in Alabama, United States - S5-7_050615r2r1 | ecosystem: Host-associated > Plants > Roots > Rhizosphere | place: USA: Alabama | collected... | reverse complement strand
GCTCGTTGACCACATCCGGGAAGAACTTCGCCGAGGTCGGAGTGCTGAGGTCCAGCTCCTCCCACGTCTCCTTCAAAACGAAGGTCCCCCGGTCCAACGGCGTGTCCAGGAGGATGTTGATGTCGAACCTGGAGTACTGCCCGGTAGCCGCCGTGAAGTAGTCCGCATTGCCGCGCAACTGAACCCGCAAGTCGTTGCCAGTTTCGCCACGCCACGTCGGATTGAGATCCCAGGCCTCGATCTGGTAGTCGATATTCACCGGCGCCTGCACGTGCGGGACAGCCGTGTACCCCTTGGTCACGAAGCCTGTAGTCGCTACACCGGTGTTGATCGTCAGACCAGCAGCTGTGGTGAAGCTGTAGGCGCCCGTGGTGTAGTCGATCGTGCCTGGACCGGTGAGCCCTACACCCGTATTGAGTGTGCCAGCGGGATAGACGCCAACTGTATCCGTGATCTCGAAGACCCCTTCGGTGTTCGCGTCCCGGCCACCAGTAAAGCTCGTCGGCCCCTCTGCTACACTGATAGTCCCTGTCCCCAAACCGGACATGCTCGCTGTGACTCCCGTCAGCAGTGTAACCGCAGCCGCGATATTCAACGCGGTGTCACCAGCGGGCGGGAGCGTGATGAGGATCTGGTTGGACGTGTTCGGTTTGAACGCCGCCGTCAACACCCCGGTCCCAACTACCACCTCGAACGTCCACGCGTTGCCTGCAGCCCCGACATTATCCACGATCATGTAGACCTTATCGTCTGCGCCGCCACCAGTATTGATCGTCGCCACCGCGCGGTCGCCCTGATCACCAGAGGTCGGGGTGTAGTCCGCCGTCACCGCCCCAGGCGTCCCGATCGCATCCGCAGACAAGAGCGAGAACCGGCCACTTCTGTGATCGATGGTCACCGTACCGTCCGCCGTCGTCGCCGTCGCAACGTCTGTGGTGCCAGCCACGGCAATGGCGTGGCCGTCGAAATTGATCGTGACCGTACCGGGAACCACTCGGTGGTGCTTCTCGGAGAACGTTGGGACCGTCGTCGGGTCGATGATCCCCTCGTAGGCGATACGCCCTGCCACCGTTACGAGCGGAGTCGTTCCATCCCGCGCCATCGTAGCTGTGGTCGTGAGCGCCGAGGACTCCTGGCCACGCCAACCAATCGCGCAGCTGGTGGTGACAATCGGAGTTGCTCCGCTATTGACCTTGAGCTGCGTGGTTGACGAGTCCTTCGTGAACGCCGCCGTGACGCCGTCACCGGTCTCGATTTCCTGGTCGGTGGTCTGGCTCTGGATTTTGCAATCCGCCGTGGTCGCGTCTTCCGGTCGAACCGGAATGATGTACGCCCTGGTGCCTCCGTTCGAGAAGAAGGCGAACATGCACAGCCCCAGGAAGGTGTTCGAGTTCAGATCACCGCACTTGTTGGTGAACTCCCCCGGGGACCCTACCAGGATCGTGTCGTTCTCCGTCCCCCGCGGAGTGAAGCCCGCCGCCACTACCGTGCTGGTGGTGACCGCCGTGACGACTTGCACTTGCGAAGGGACCTCTTCGATGAATACTCCGCCGGATAGATACTCCGCCATCTTTGCCTCCTCGGCCTTTGGGCCCTGTGCATAAGGTGTCCGCGCCTAGTGACTAGGACCCCTTCTTCTTCCTTTTGGGAGCCAGCTCTACCGGCGGCTCAGTCTTCTCTTCCTTCGGTTTCTCGGCCGCCGGTGCCTCCTCGACCAGCTTCTCCTCGACCTCGGGCTCTGGTGCTGGAGCCTCCTTGGGAGCCTCAGGTGCCGTCTCAGGCTCGGGTGCCTCGGGCTCGGGAGGCGGAGGCGCCTTCTGCGGCTCCGCCTCGTCCATGATCTTCTGCCTGACCAACAGCCCCTTCTTCTTGTAGCGGTTCACCATCGGCGAGCATTCGTCCTCGGGATCGATGGTGACCCACGACTTGGGCGCGATTGACCCTGACTTGCCGCTATTCAGCTTCAAGGGCAGCGGACCACGGGATTTGTTGTAGTACTTAGGCATATCACTACCTCATTCCTTCACAGACATTGAAAGGACCGCCTCCCTAGCCGTCCGATGCACAGTAGGACCAACGAGATCCAGCCAGGCCACCACACGAATCGTCACGGCGAAGCCTATCACACGGCCAGCGACCTCGGAACTATCGTCAAGCATGCTCACGCCCTCCCTAAATGCCTCGTAACTACGCCAGTCACCTAGGCTATCCTTGACGAAGACAGTCCCGTAGACCTGGTACTTGCCCATCGTGTGACGCAGCATCGCGTTCGCTTCACGCCGAGCAGCTAAGCCGGCTCTGTGCCGCGCTTGGATCACGATCGTGTACAGGAGATCGTTAGGCTCGCCTTGCGCTTGCTCTTCCACCAGATCCGGGACCAACGTTCCTGTGGGTTGGCCTCCAACGGAAACGGGAGCGCGCTTGGAGGTCTGGGCTGGCGTACGGTACTGCTGCGCCCCGGGGTGCCACCGCGACATGTCCGGAGCGATGTCATCGCGACGAACAACGATGGCCGGCAGAGCGAGCTTCTCGAAGGTGTCCTCGGGGTACGCAAAGATGATCGGGATGCCGGGGTCCCCGGGAGGCGGAGACACGTCCTGCACATCGATGTAGTAGTTCTCGATGCCTTGGGGCTGCCCAGGCATCTGACGTAGCGTACCACCGAGCGTGACCACGACGCCCTCGTCGTAGTTGTCCAAACCTACGTACCCCGTGGGTATAGACCCGTGCATGCGCTTCTCGTAGGTCTCGCGCTCGGGGCCGGGGAACGAAACCGCCGCTTTCCCACTAGGCGACGGAGGAGGGCGCTTCAGCCTGGTCACGTTCTAGAAGCTGCCTCCTTTGATCGGGTACGGGTGCTCGGATCGATTGCGGTAGATCCGCCGCGCCTCCCGGGCCCTATCGTCCGCATCGTTTTCGCGCTCATCGGAGATGCGACGAGCCTCTTCCCGAAGAATCTCTCGAAACTTGGAAGCGTGCGCAGCATGGAGCCACCGAACCATGTCTGCTTCCGTCGAGATGTCGGTCGGGAACGGAGGCATCATAGCCTGCTCAGCTAGGTAACCGCACAGGTCAACGATGAAGTCCCACGCCTCATCGGTGTCCGAACCGTAGTGCATGATGAGGTGGTTCGCGCAGTCGTCGATGTACTCGAAGAACTTGCGCTCGAAGTCCACCTGGTGGGAGATGGACTTCTCCCCTGCATACTGGGTGTCGCCGTTCAGGTGGACGAGCCGGGACCTGATTTGCTGCAAAACAATACTCGTGGCCTTATCCAATGGCATCTTCGTCACCTACACTTTCAGCCCTAGAAGATCTCGCCAACCCACGAACTTCCGCATGTCGTTCATCTTGATCTTCGTCTTCGTCTTCGTGGGCCAGTCAACCCAATCCCTGAACCGATAGTCAGTCATCGCCTTGGCGATCTGTTCCTTCTTGCCCATGCACTTCTTTGCATCGCGCCGGACCAACCCAACCAGCGTCGGCCGCCACGCAGCCCTCGCCGGCTCCCCACCAATACCGAACTCCAGACGCTTCGCCTGGAGGACCGTATCGGACACGGTTCCCGACCCCTGCAAAGAACGATCGTCCTTGCCCCTCGGCGGACGCCAGCCCGCCTTCGATAGCTCCTTCGACCAGGTACGCTTGTCTTTCTTTCGCGCCCTCCGGATCCGATCAACGTCTCTCGGGCTGCTCTTCTTGCGCACCACCGTGCACTCCGACGGATTGTCGGGAAGGAACGGCACGGTGTCTGCAGTCCACGGACCGTTCTTCGCCAGGATCTTAGTGCGCTCGCTAGCAGTACGCTTCGGCTTGATGCTGATGACCGATCGCTTCGTGTCTAGCGCCTGCGCACCGCCGCGCTTAGCTGCAGAGTGGACAGCAAACCCGTACGCCCCACCAGGCATACCAGTGACTTTAGAGACCTCCAAAGAGTCGCGATATTTTTTGTACTCCTTCTTGTTCGGAATACGCTTCAGTACACCCTTCTTCGTGTACTCAGCGGCGTTGCGCGCGAACTGCGCCATGACCGCCTTCGATCGCTTCGGGCTCTCTCGAACCACGTGGAGTGTGTCCTTACCCTCTTTGGTGATGGAGAAGTTGAACACGGAGGTCATGACTCAACCTCGTGCACTCGTTCTTGGCGCTCTTTCTCGAACTTCGCCTCGTTCTCCGCTATCACCTCGACAAGGCTCTTCCTGGTGTAGCGACCGTTGATGGGGAGCACGAGTCCTTTCGCCGACCGGACTTCGGTGAGGGAGGGTCCGGTCCCTTCAGCGAGGTAGCGATCGATCAGGGAGAGGTGCTCCTTGCACACCCCCACCAATCTGCCAGTACCTGGCGTCTTGATGGCCAAGCTCGCCGGTGCGGCACAGGCGAAACAGAACTTGTCCAGACGCTCCATTGGCCCATCGTAGAGCGGGAAGTCGAGCCCAGCGATCGGACCTCCGCAATCCCCATTGTGCAGATCGGAACACCGTGAGAGTTGTAGGTCCCGCGCCCTCCAATACCACGTACACGTCGCGCACACCGGAGACAGACCATCGCCCACCACCTGCCGGATCTTGGCTTCATCGAGCACGGCTCACCCTCCTCTGCAGTGCGCGAGAGGTCTCGAGCGCACGTGACCGGACGCGCATCAGCCGGAACGCTTGAGCTAGGAGCGAGCGTCGGTGCATCAGAGTCCTGAGGTGCCGGATAGCCTTGCCGGCGGCGGTGTTCGGTGTGTCCTCCGGAGATACGTCTGGTGTGGAGAGCGCGATCAGGCGCGCCATACCCACGGGGTCACGTAGGTAGCGGCGCTCGTCCGCACTCTCGGTGAGGTCTCGAAGGTCCTCTGTCAGACGGCGCAGACTCATGGGGGGAGGATCCTCCTCTCCGCGCCGAACTCGGACCGTCGCTTGAGATCGCATTTGAAGCCGACGAACTCCGCTTGGTCGAAGACGTGGCCGTCGTCGTCCGAGTTCGTGATGTCAAAGAAGTAGCCATCCTTCGAGGTCGCGTACCGGCGCGCGACAGCGAGCTTGTCAAAGAACGGGGAAGGCCAAAACCGGATGACGTCTCCCTCAAAGGGAGCAGGCGCTCGCTTCTCCTCGAGGGAGCTGCGAGGTATCCAACACGAACTGAGGAAGTTGAAGCGGAACCCGCTCTCCCCTACCACAGGGATACTTTCTGCCCACGCTACCCAAGCCTTCATCCTGAAGGGCCCACGCCAGACCCTGGTCACGGGCTCGTCGTACAGCGGATCGCGGGTCGACTTCTCCACATCCAACGCATAGAAGTCGATCTCCGTGCCGGCCATCTCCGTATGTTCTTGCGCAACGGAGTCGAAGAGGTGCAGCTCTCCACTCCCATCGAGGGTGAAGGCCTCCTCTCCTGGCTGCAGAGGCTGGACTTTGTTCACGCCCGGGAAAGTGTAGGGCTCGATGTAGCACTTCGGCTTAGCCATCACATCATCCCGTCAGGATCCCCATTGGGAACGCACTCAGCCGCAGTTCCTCGTCCAGCGCCTCTTTTTCCTTCTCGCCCTCCTGAAGGATGTTCATCCCGTCGAGCATCGCGCGCCCTTGCGCCGCCGGATAGCCCTCGGGGTACTTGGATCGGACACGCCCCAGGAGTGTCTTCGCCCACGCCAACGCGTAGCGCTTGACCATGTCGTGATCACGTTCGTTCAGGTGCTCGATCGTGACCACGTTGGCCTTGTAGTCGATGACGATGAACCCCGACGTCGTCGCCTTAGGGAAGACGGTGAGCTTCCGTCCATCTTGACGCCACTCCACCTCACCGCCGGTAATTCTTTTGCTCAGCTCGATGTACTGCAACGCTTGCGCGTACGTGCTGAAGAGCCCGCCGGCAGCGGGGAAGGGAAAGAGGTTGTACGGAATGCTCGCGTCCAAAAGCCCAAGCGGGTCAATCACGCGAGAAAAATCAGTGGGGGTGGAAGGGGGAGACATGTCGATCACCGTGTCCACGTCGTCCGGGAGAACGAACTCCGTCTGACCTTCCGACACGGGAAGCTCTGCCGCCCTTTTCACCCCTTTCTTGGCAGAGAACCAACGACGGGCCTCCTCTACGGAGTCGTCGAGGTTGCACTGAGTAAGCTCTACTTTCAGCTGAGGCGCGCCGAGCTGCCGCAGTATCCACTGCTGCAGTTCTTCCTCGTTCATCAGCTGGTTGAGTTGAGCTTCAGCCACTGACTAGTCCTCCTCGCTCCTTTTCTTCGGGCCGCCTTTCTTCTTCGCCGGTGCTCTCTTCGCCGGTCTGTCCACCTTTGTTGCCTCCTCCTTCTTCTCGGGAGGCTCCTCCTTCTTCTCGGGAGGCTCCTCCTTCTTCTCGGGAGGCTCCTCCTTCTTCTCGGGAGGCTCCTCCTTCTTCTCAGGAGGCTCCTCCTTCTTCTCAGGAGGCTCCTCCGGGGACGGCGGTGCCCTCTTCGGGGGCGGTGCCTCCTCCTCCACCTCTTCCAGGAACGTCGGGCAGTATCTCGCCAACCCTTCATAATCCAAGACACGGCTGTCTTGGACCCGACCGACCCCGGGGAGGATGACGTAGGAGACGTCCGATCTCTTACGGTAGCGCTTACTCATCGCCCTCTTCCCCATCTTCCATGAGGGCCGTGAGCGTCCCGCCGATCAGGGTGATGGCTTCCTTGAGTTGGTCGAGTGCTTGTGCCATCCCCTCAATCTGCTCCTGCAGCCCTTCGATGGTGCCGTAGGCTTGACCACAGGCTTCCAACAGCTGGTCGCCGTCGAACTCCTCACCCTCCTGTTGCTGGGCATGATCTCCGGTCGTCGCTCCCACGACGCCGAGAGACTCCAGCTCCTTGATGACTCCGGTGACTGCGTTCTGTTCCATCTCAGACCTCCATTGCCGAGACGCACACGCCCCCGACATTCGGCAATGCCGAACACCGAGGGCGAGGGGTTGATCCACACGGCGTCGGGGAGGAGGTGGCTACGCGGGGCGGATCCCGCCTCATCGCGCCGGCCTCACTCCTCGACAACCGCAACCTGCATTTACCTTCTCGGCCGCCTTACAGGTTGAGAACGCGGCACTGCCCATAGAACTCCTGACGGAGCAACTTCTGGGCATAGCGAGTCCTCATCCCCTTCCGGAAGCTGAAGTCCGAAGGATCCAGGAACGTCGGCGTGATCTGGAGCGGGATGTATGGAGCCCACACGTAGCCCGCGTCCAGGAACGACATCCCCTTCAGCCCGATCATCATCATGTCGCGGGTGAAGAAGGGATCCTCATAGACGATCCACTTGTTGGAGAGCGTTCCGACCTTGTAGATGCCGAACTGACCGTGCGTCGCACCACCTGGTCGGATCATGTCGACCGGGCCATACGGCGTGTCCATGCCGGGCGTCCACAACGGACGGAAGTCGCCGTGGGTCTGGAGCTGGGTCATCAGCGCCGAGACCTCGGGGCTGGTGACGATCCAGTTCGCGGGCGCACGGAGGCTCTTCTTGTGGATCAGGTTTGAGACGGTCGCGATCTTGGTGATCATCGACCGCAGGTGGTCGATCTCGCTGATACCTGCCGGCGGGATCCGGTCGAACGTGTCGGCCGTTCCCGTCGAGACCGCGAAGAGGTTCTGCACGATCTCGCGGTCGATCTCGAGCGCGATCTCTTGCGCCACCGCCGAGACGATCTCCGCCTCGGCGTCAACGCCGTGGAACGCCCGCAGGTCTTCGCTGGCCTCGGAGGACCAGAGAGCCTTCAAGCGTCGAGGCCTTGCCTCGACCGGCGCCTTCTTCACGTCGAGGTTGATCTGCGGGATCTTCGAGTTCAGCTCGCCGTCGTAGAAGTAGTAGCACTTGATCTGGTTCCCGATGGCCGGAGCCGCCGTGAACAAGAACCCGGTGATGGACCCGTTCGAGTAGTTGATCGACCCCGCGGTCGTATCGCCCGTGAACCCGCCGGTGCCGTTGTCGGTCGCGGTCTGCGCCGCGACGCCGGCCGAGGTCAGATCACGGATGATGACCGAGAAGCCACGCGTGGTGTCGAGCGGCCGAACCGGGGTGAACGCCAAGGTGGCGTCCAGCGGCGTACCAACACCGCCCCACTTCGCGGCGTCGCCCGTTGCGAGAATCTCGCCGTTGATGAACTCGCTCGAGTAGTCCTTGTCGAAGTCCCTCGGGAAGACGTCCCCTTCGGTCGTCGGTCCCTTGGTCGTTCCATAGACGTAGTCCAAGAAAAAGACGGCGCCTACTGGAGCGCTCATCGGCTGAACGCTCACGATCTCGTTCGCGATCAGGTTGGGGAAGACTCGACGCAGAACCGGGAAAATGAACTTCGTGAACGAGCCCACGTTCACCGTCCGGATTTCCTCATTGAGGTTCTCCAGATAGTTCTGCTGATTCTCCATCAACATCGCTGTGCAACCACGAACATAGTTGTCGTGGTAGCTGATGTCGGACATCCCATCGAGAAAGCCTTCCCACTTCTCTGTGAGAACCTTGACGAAGCTCTCGTCAGCAATGGAACGCCGGCCTTCTTCCGCTAGTATTCTTCGCGCCTCACTCATTGCGCATGCCTCCTAGTTGTCTAGACCAGACCATGCCCGAAGATCCGAGAGCGGAACTCCAAGGCCGTTGTAGTTTTGAGCGGTCGGGGCCCTCTGCCCGGAAGGAGACGCCGTCTCCTCCTCGAGCGGGGAAGAGCCCGTTCCACCCGCGGTGATTCGTCGGACCCGCGACCGCACGGCCGCCAGGTCCTCAGTGTCCAGCTGAGGACGCTGGAACTCCTCGAAGATCTTGTCCACCTCCTGCGTCGTCCTCGGCCCCCGAGATTCGACGATCGCCCGAATGTCGTCGGCCTTCGGATGGCGTTGCATCCGTTGGTCCGCATAGCGCTGAACGGACATGACCTTGTTCAGCTCGATGGACTTTTCGAGGGCTTCTTCGAGCTGCGCAATGCGATCGTCCTTCTTGGACACGTCCTCCGAGAGGGTCCGACGCTCACGCTCGCGCTGAGCGTTGGCTGCTTCTTGGCGCTCAGCCTCTTCGGTCAGCTCAGAGAGGACCTCTTCGATCCGCTCATGGATGGCCTGCGGGCTGTCGTAGCCACGCACATTGCCGACCATGGTTCGGATCGTGTCAGCCATGGGGTGGCCAGAGACGGCACGCTCGACGAAGAACTTGTACCCCGCCTCACGAGCGACGTCGGACAGCTGAGCGACACTCTCCTCGAGGTCAGCGATCTGCATGTCGCGCTCGCCAACCGCCCGCTTCAGCTGCTCGATCTCTGCGTCCCGCTCCTTGACAACTGTTTTGGCGTCGTCCGGGAGGGACACCACTCCGAGTGCCTTCTTGATGTCCTCGAGGACCGAAGCGGCAGCGGCGACGTTCGGGTCAGAGAGGAGCTTGCTCTTCTCTTCCTCCCGGATCTCTTCGCGCTTCTCCGCGATGACCTTGAGCACCAGCTCCGAAACGTCCTCCTGGGTGAGCGTCTTGGGCGCACCGCCCTCTGGAGTATCTTCCTGGGGCTTCTCTTTCGTGGACTCCTGCTTCTTGGAATCGATTGCCATTCCCGGCTCCTTTTCTGGTTCGGTGTCTTCCCGAACTACTGCTGGGTAGGAAGTTGAACATGCGGGCTCAGCGACAAAGTCGAAGGTGACGAGCCGGTAGTCCTCTTGAACAACCTGCTCGCCTTTCTCGTTGACCTGCGTCGAACCATAGCCCCGGGAGCTGACACCGACCTGCCCAGCCCCCTCGAAGATCGCCTTGAGCTGACGACCGTTCGTGGTGTTGAGAATCTTCGCCTCACCGGTAACCATCCCATCAGGCTGAACCTCGAGATTGGTCACGATGTGGCTCGAGCGCTGTAGCTGCGTCCGACCGTCCGACGGGTGATCGAGTTCTCCGAACACCCGATTGGATCCCATAGCTGGCCGAAGCCTGGTGATGTTCCGCTCCCAAATTGGGCGGCGGTAGAGTCTTTTGTTCTCGGTGGCGATATCCGAGAGAGCGAACTGGCCCTTGACTATGGTCTCGCCCTTGTCGTTCGCCTCGACCATAGTCACCTTGAAGGGCATGGAGTCGACGAGCAGCTCAACAGTCATCAGTACTTCCTCCACGAGTGGCTGCTCTTGAACGGCGTGAACTCGAGAGTCTTAGGTCCGAGCATCAGCTTCTTGAAGCGCCCGCCAACCTTTCTCTTTTTGCCCCATGGGTTCATGTCGTTCTGATATCCAAACGCCAACTCTTTGCGTCCGCTGCTATAGCCGGACCTTCGTTTCCGAGGTGCCTCCAGAAGACCTATGCGTTGACGCCGTAGGCCCCGCTCTTCTTCTTCTTGTTCATCGACGGAATCGCGTGTCCCCACGGCCACCCATGACCTTTTTTTTCGTCGATCTCCTCGACGTCCTCGTCGCCGGTGAGGACAGCGTAGAGATCGAGCCCCTCGAAGACCGCGTCCATCATCTCCCTGAAGTGGCCCTCGACCTTATCCATGTCGATGTCCTCTTCGTCGGTCCCCTCCACCAGGGCACCCTTGAGGGCCTCGGCGCACTCCGCCGCGTCCTCGGCGATAGCCTGGAACTGTTCCGACATCTCTGCGAGGTCGCGCGCCATGCCCAGGTCTTCACGGTCCTCAGCATTGTCGTGGAACCACTCGGCAAGCGCCATGAAGCGATCCTCGAGCTGGTCCGCGGTGAGCGCCGCGTAAGCGAAGGAGGTGATGACATCCTTCTGTCCCGAGGTGTGGATCTCACCAACGAGGTTCTGAATCTCCTCGGCGAGGTTGGCGACCGCGTTGGTCCCTTCGTTGCTTGCCTTCGGCTTTGTGTAAACCATTCTGGTTCTCCTCGTCCCGGGGCGGCCTGTCGGAACAGGGTGCTCCGCGCGGCGCTGATCACGTACTTCCCTGCGTCGTTTGAAAATGTTTTTGATGTTGTGCCTTCTCGCTACGGACTTGGAGCGCGATGTCCTCTTGGCACGCTTCCAAGCCACCCTCTCAGAGGGCTTGCTAGCCTTCGTCCGCGTCCGCTTCGGGACACGACTGAAGCGAGCGATCTGCTCCGCAACCTCTCCATCACCTTCCTGAGGTTGCTCCCCTGGCTCTTCCGAGGAAGGATCCTCGTTCGGCGAAGCGGGGTTAGGATCCTGCTCTGGCGGGAGCAGCATCTCGAGCCCGATCTTCTTCAGGCTCTCATCGAGCGGTCGAACGTTTCGGGGGTCACGCTGAGGAGGTGGGAACGCCATAGTCTAAGACTCCACAAACTTTGCAAGAACGCGCTCGACGAAGCGAGTCGCCAACTGAACCGTTGCGTACTCCTCCGCGAGTGCATCGTGAATGACAGCCAAACCTCTCGTCTCCTGCATATCCCGCAGGGCCGAGCCGACAACCCCTCGTATCGAATCAAGGTCTTCTGCCAGGTCTTGTACAAAAGACTCGAAGCTCTCGACTACTTCTCCAGCGTCGTGTTGGTTCGCCTTCTCAATAGCAACAGGAAGGTTAGGCATCGCCTTGGCGAGGTCCTGCGCGAGACGATCGAGAGAAGAGAGCGCTTCCTTGATCGAGGATCGAACAAGGTCGCGGTACTGATCGGCCTTCTCACCGAGCCGTTTCGGATCCCTAAGCTGTTCGAACTTAGGTTCGATGTCGGCCCACCGATCGTGAGCGGGAACCATCTTGTCGACGAGCGTCGAGCTGTTCTCGAGCACCGTCTTCCAGGGACGCGGGCTACGCACCCGCTGCACAAACGCGTCAGCCACGGCCTCATCCTCGGAGGGGTTGCGTGGCTGGACGTGGGAGAGGAGATCGCGGATCGCGTCTTCGGCTGCCGCCGGCCGTCCGTTGATCAGGTTCTCGGCGACGGCGCCGGCCTTCGCCCGTAGGAAATCCCCAACATCGTTCGGGCCGATCGCCTCGATTTCCAGGGGCTCTGTCAGAACAGCAGAGAAGGAGCCGTCCTTGCCTTGCTCGAGGGTGACGCGATGATAGCGTCCGTCGACCTCGATGATGGCGTGCCTGGCAAAGGTAGCGACGATCTCGGGCGCAGCTTCG
>Ga0316577_10001190_pt1 | contig 12014 bp, 33 predicted proteins | sample S5NA_FD_203073 | JGI IMG/M metagenome (GOLD analysis project Ga0316577, IMG submission 203073) | Rhizosphere microbial communities from salt marsh grasses in Alabama, United States - S5-7_050615r2r1 | ecosystem: Host-associated > Plants > Roots > Rhizosphere | place: USA: Alabama | collected... | reverse complement strand
TACATCGTCGGTCGGAGGTTCGAGCGGCTGCGCTGGCACGACTTCCTGCACGACTGTGAATAGGAGAAGTAGACTAACACTCTGAAGACAGGAGGCAACGTGGCGAAGAAACGGAAGCGCACGCCAGCACTGAGAGACAAGCGAGCCTGGGTGCCCGTCGCACCGGACGGATATGTGCTGTGGTCGCGCACCTCCATAACCCGCTCATTGATACCTGAAGCGGTGGAGCGGGATTATCCCACGCTTCGTTGGCCTGATCTTGAAGAGATCGGTTGGCGCATCGTTCGCTGCCGGGTGGAGGAGTGATGTTCGCCGTGCGATGATGCTCGCTAGAGAACCCGAAAAGGGTGCAAGAGGATACGCGACCGGCAACGTTCAGCTTGGCGGGTAGGCCCCTATCTTGGGACTATTCGCAGTTCACCGGCCATCGCACGGCGAGCGCCAACTACCGACGAATAGAGGAGGGCGCATGTTCGAGAAGCTGAATGATCTGAAGAAGGTCAACGATGCAATAGATGACATGTACGGTGGGTTTGTGCTCGCACGTCACAATAAAGCGCTAGCCAAGCCCACCAGCATCTTCGCCGAAGGCAGCGGACCGTATTCGGATGGTGGAAGCTATGCGCTCTACACGTGCGGCAACTGCGCCCGGGAATTCTCCAGCGGCGAAGGTGTGCGTCGGTTGCCGGACGGCGACTACGTCGTTCAGTGCCCTCACTGCACCTGCGTCCACCCGTCGTGGCGGAAGAAATTCGAGAAGTTCGGCCTGATCGCCAAGGATGAGTGATGACATCCAGGATAGATGTTCGCCGTGCGGTGCGGATGTCCGGGGAGGGATAGCTCCCTTGGGCGCTAAGAATGCCCCACAACCGCAGTTTACCAGCGTCTGCGGCCGGTCTGCCAAAGTCCACCGCACGGCGAGCGCCACGTAGTAGAGTGACAATCGGATGACAGGAGGGTGGTGCGTAGATGCAATGCGAGCACGGCGAAGAGGCCGCGACATGCCTCCGATGTGCGGTGCTGGCGGTGACAAGGCGTGCCAAGAAGGCCGAGGCCGACCTGCGCGTACTCCGCGACGAGAAGGACGACCAGGCCGAGAAGTGGGAGGCCGCGTACCTTCAGGCGATAGCCGAAGGGGCAGGCTACTCCGCCCGGGCGAAAAACGCCGAGCGCGAGCGGGATGAGTTGCGGGATGCGCTAGCGTCAATCGTAGAGTTGGCGAACGCGATGCCTCCGGGTACGTGGACACCCGAAATCGTACGATGCAAGAACATAGCGCATGATGCGTTGAAGGACGGCAAGTGATGGTGAGTATGCGTGACGCTACCAGACCGGCAGACCTCGCGTGCGCCCTATGCGACGGCACGGGCCGCATTCGGACGAGCGCAGTCACGACATACGACCCAATCGAACCGTGTCCGCAGTGCCAGGGGTCAGGGTGGCAGCCGAGGGGGTACAGGATCGTGCTGGACACAGTAGATAGGGCATTGGATACCGGGAAAGGTAGAGAGTAATGGCAGCGATACGGGCGAAGCGCGGGTGGGTGCCAATCTCCCCGAGTGGAATGGTCATGTGGCACATGGCGAGCAACCGCAAGGACCAGTGCGTCACCAACTGGAATAAATGGCGGACAAAATGCCTTGTAAATGGTGGCGAACACCCGAAACCGGCTCGTGTCGTGCGGTGTACTTTGGAAGCCGACAGGTAGTCGGATGACAGGGAGGATCGCACATGGTGTGCGAGAGGCATGGCTGGAGTTCCGCCGCAGGTTGCCCGTACTGCTACCGGGAGGCGGATCACAAGGATGATTTCGACCAGTGGGCGCCCTGTTCAGAATGTGCTGAGAAGGACAAGCGCATCGCCGACCTGAATAAACGCCTCGAAAAAGCAGAGCACGAACGCAGGGTGTGGGAACAGCTCGCGACAGAGCGTCGCGATGCGTGTCTCGCCGCCGAGCGATGGGCTGATAGGTACCGCAAGTGGCACGAAGACCAGCTTGCGGCCACGAAAAAGGCCGAGCGCGAGCGAGACGCGGCGCGTGCAGCGGTCGAGAGGAAAATATTGCCATGGCTTCACTGGTAATGAGCCGATGTCAGTGGTGTGGCCATGAGGCCGGTTGGTGTGGGCTCGCTGCGAACCTCGTCCAGGTGCACTGCTTCCATTGCAAGGCTTCAGGTCCTGCGTGCAAATCGCATCAGGAGGCTTTGGAAGAGTGGAATCGTTTTGCAGATCTGAATTGCGAGCGGGACGAACTGCTCATGAGGGTATCGGCTGCGCTTACCACTGCGAACAAGATCATCGAGAACGGGGATTCTACCGATCCGAGCTGGACGGAAGGGCGGGAATCTGCAGCGTGTGTAGTGGCGGACGTATTGGCTCCTGCGCATGCCATAACTCCTGAGACGGCTAGGGAGCTTCTCGCCGCATGGTACGAGCGATACCCCGCCGTTCGAGACTATGTCAAAGATGCGAAAGCGAGACTTGATGTCGAAGAGAGTTGAGCAGCACTGGGTTCTGGAAGATCATCTTTGTCGATCCTGCGGCGGCCGTATCCTTCGATGCGTGAAGGGAAACGGCTTGACTCCGGGCGGCAATCCGATATTCAAATGCGCCGATTGTGGGCGGGCGACTGCGGCGATGGGGCCAGATGCACTATGCTGGTGCGGATTCGCACATCGTAATCAGACTCCTTATGCATATATGTGCATGCCGTTCTCCATACTTGAAGCGCAGCCGTATCTCAAGGACGCGTTTGCCGCATGTGGATGTTCGCCGGATCGTGGCGAGGTAGGTATCTTGTTGGCGTCAGACTACGATCGACTGCGCGTGGATGCTGAGCGACGTGCGGCTCTGGCTGCGCCTCCGAACCCACCACAGGAGAAGTCATGATAATTCACATCTTCAAAGATCGTCGAGATCCCGAGTGGGAGTACTTCCAGGGGCTCGACGAGAAGGGGTGCAACAGGGGCGTGGATACTCTGAGACAATTCAGGCACACGTACGGTGTGCCTTTTCATAAGGGTCTTCACCACGACAAGGCCAAGATCCCGCCCGACGTAGAGGCCTACCGTGGTATTCCCGAAGTCGCAATCTACTGGGCGGAGGTGAAGGATTGATGCATGACTTCATTGATCTCCCGATAGTGTACACAGCGATGCCACACGCGTTTCAACCACCTTTGTACAAGACCCCAGGATCATCGGGAGCCGACCTCTACGCGGCCGAAGCGGTTACGCTATTCCCGGGTCGCCCGACAATGATACCCACGGGAATACGTATCGCGATCCCCAGTGGGCGCTTCGAAGCCCAGGTGCGCTCCAGGTCGGGGCTGGCCGCGAATCATGGCGTGTTCGTTCTGAATTCGCCCGGCACAATCGATTCCGACTACCGGGGCGAACTCAAGGTGATCATGATGAACGCGGGCAGGGAGCCTTACAAGGTCAATCGGGGAGACAGGATCGCACAGCTCGTCTTCGCCCAGGTGTGGCGTGGCTCATTCATAAACCACAAAGAGGACGAGTTCGATAAGGAATTCGCCACCGAGCGCAGCTCCGGCGGGTTCGGGAGCACGGGGAAATGACCAGCGATCGTGGTGAATACTGGTATCTGGCGCTCATAATCTTCAGCTCGATCGTGCTGGGACTTGCGATCGGTGTGTTGATCGGCACGTATAACGAGCGCCGGTACGATCCCTGCCCGACCTGCCACGGCACCGGTCGCGTTCCGAAGATAATTCAAGAGGTGAGCAATGACAATTGAGTTCGTGCTGGTCGACGATGAGAAAGGTGAATACAGCGATACGTTCCTGACGCTGGACATGCCGATGCCGCCGCGTGTCGGGGAGTGGTTCAACGGCGTCAAGACGACCGACATTGTGGATGACTTTACCGTCAAGGACGTGAGCTATGCGGTCAGGGACGGTTTCGTCTCGGCGGTCGTTTTCTGCGAGGCTCGATAGATGTTCGCCGTGCGGTGCGACTCCGGCGACGGTGATGTACTAATCCGACTGACGCGGATTCGGAGCCGGTGATATCAGTTGATCCGCCACCGCACGGCGCGCGCCAGATCGGGGGTAGTCCATTGAAGTGCGATGCGTGTGGCGAGCAATATCGTCAAAATGTTCCCAGATGGAACGAGAAGAGAGGCTACGAGATTGGTCCTACACATCTCTGCCGAGCCTGCTACGAAGACATGCATCAGAATATGTGGGATTGCTTCGCGGAGGAACGCATCGCGATGCTGTACGTCCTGTGGAAACATCATGAGAGGGAACACGGTAAGGAATCATAGCCATGCCGGAAGTGCCCAATATAGTGAGGGAAACCGCACGCGCGCTGGGATGGTGCGAAGCGTTGAGCGTGACGCCGCTGACGTGGATGGCGTTGCGTGTGCGTCGGTACAATAAAGCTCAGAAATATATCGAGGAACTCGAAGCAAAGCTCAAGGAGGTCGAGCGCGAGCGCGATACGATGAAGGCGAATTGCAACGAGGCACGCCGCAAGTGGAACGAGATGGACAGCGAGGATCGCCGCTGGGCACGAAAGTGTACAGCTCGTGCAGACGCAGCCGAGACGAGACTGAGCGTGCTTACAGCCATGCTACGACGCATCGCGGATGAAGGCCCGATAGAACGATTTGGGGCCAACACGCCGGAGCGCTGCATCCAGTGGATTCGCGAAGTGAGACAGGAGGCCGGAGACCTGCAAGACTGAAGGGGATTAGATGTCGTTCGCGCTTCTATTCGTGAACCTGGGCGCCATCGCATGCTTCATATTCGCAGGCCTACTGGCATATCACGACAAGTCCGGCTGGGGCTGGTTTCTTATCGTGGGTGCCCTGATTTCTGCGACAAGCATCGAATGGAGCGATAAAGATAAGGACCATGACGATGACAAAGAAACGCGATGTAAGACGGAAATCTCCAAATAGTGGTGTGTGCCCCGTGTGTGGTCAGCCGATTTCAGATAATGTCATCACACAGCAGCGGCATGAAAAGAGCGCTCGTCACGTAAATGCGTTGTTGAAGCGGGCGCTGGAGCGACGTGGAATAACCTCGGTTTCATGGTACGGTAAACTCAATGCAGAGAAACCGAGAGGGGTGTCGTAGATGGACGAGAAACAGCGCGATGCGACGTTAGGCGCGCTGTCAAACCTGTTTGCGCACGGCGTGCGCGACAGCGAGATTCCGGGCTATTTGCCCCACCTGAATAAAGCGGATTTCGTCGAACTGATCCGCGAGCTGTTATCGATCATCAAATTGCACGATACTGAAGAGAGGAAAGAAAAATGAGCCAGTCGACGAGAGACGAGATGGTGGAAGATCTGGCGGATGCGTTCATGGGGCCGTCGCTTCTCAAAGATGAAGAGATAGCTGCCATCATGTGTGCGTCGTTTGCCGGAGACGGAAACAGCCGGGATACGATCGCTAAGATCCTGGCCACGTTCGACGAGGCGAAAGCTGCCGTGGCACTCCTCGATTTCGTGAAACTGGGCTTTTACAGGCTCGGGTGGGATGAAAAGAGCGATGAGATCAGGTACTCAAATGCTTCGGACGAGGAGAAGGACAAGATTCAGAAAGCGGTGGCCGCATTCGTCAAGATGAAGGAGGAAGACGCGAAGAAGGGAGCAGGTAAGTGAAGCCGTCGAAACTGCACGACCCAAAAGGATACGAAGCGCATGACCAGCTCGAAGACCTGATCGCCATGATGATGCCGGCAGCGGCGTGGGTTTTCGCCGTCGCCCTGCTTCTGCTGTGGTTGTTCTGATGAGGTTCTTCAGCGTACTTTTCAGCTACCTCTTCGTGCTGCTAGTGCTGCGCATGTTCGATGCACCGATGTGGGCAGCCATAGCCGTCGCCTTCTTGCAGGTGGGCATTGTGAGCATCTGCTGGGAGATCTACGAGTTACGGAAGGCTGTGAAGTCGGAGCTGAACGGGATCTCGGATGGATGAGGCATTCAGTTGCACTTCGTGTCGTCACTATGAAAGTGCGATATCGGACGAGCCATGTCTGACATGCAGCGACCATAGTAACTGGGAGCCGGTCCTGGAAGCATTCCGAGATATGATGACAGATCTCGATCTATCTCGTGCGGAGATAGATAGCTTGCAGGAAGATCTTGACAACGTCTCCATCGAGAACGTACTGTTGCGTGACGAGAATGCACGCCTACGATTGGCGTTGCGCAACGCAATGGTACTAGGAGAACGACATGACTGACGAATCGTTCTGTGCAGCGTGTGAGACGCGAAAGCACAAATCGCGCGTCATGGAGCTTCTGACGATGTTCGTAGTCGAGCTTCTCAAGCGCGGCAACGAGCACGACGATGTCAAACTGGAGTCGCCGGAGCGCGAGATCTTCGACGAGTACACCGAGAAGCTCTCCGTCATGACGTTCGGCACTCCGGAGTACGAGGAGTGTCGCAAGGCGATGGGGCCTGCCTTGGATCATCACTATGCCCGATGTCGGCATCATCCTGAGCACTACGCTGACGGCATTGACGGCATGACGTTGATCGATCTGGTCGAGATGCTGTGCGACTGCAAAGCGGCATCGGAGCGTCATAACGATGGAAACATAATGCGATCGATCGATGTGCTCAGCAAGCGATTCGACATCGCACCGCAATTGGCAAAGATTCTCAAGAACACGATCATCGCGTTCAGTCTCAAGGAGTAGCAATGGGCAAATGGTACGAAAGTAAAGTCGGCTGGCTGGCGCACTTCAAGAACAACTACGAGAAGATTCGACCGCTCGTGGCGTTCCTGAGCGGGCCGCAGGCCGGCAATTTTCTGGACAAGCTCAAGGATGTGGATGAATCCTCGTCAGACGAGGATCTTCGCATCTTGTACGGGATCCTCAAGCGCGCATGGAACGACGCACTTCAAGGCAGCAACTTCGGAGCGAATCGGAATTCCGAAGAGGATCTCAGCTACCTGACCGGGTGGATCGAGCTGTACAATCTGTACAGCGAGAGCTACATCCTTTGGGAAGAAAGGAAACATGTCGTCGCAATCTGACGGTCCATTTCGCGTCGCGTTAGACGCATACGCGACTCTATACGACATGTCTAGATCGGCGAAGATAATAATAGACGGCGACTATCTCGACGCGGTAGTAAGGAAGGTCTGCGGTGAGCATGGACTCGCGGATCTGCCGGCCCATGTCGCCGTATCTTCCCCGTACGGTGACGCGCTGTCACGCGTAAAGAAGTGATTCATGGCAATAAGTCGAGAATCACTTTCCAGGCTCACCGATAGGTATGGGTTGCGCGTTGAGATCGTTCAGTATCAAAGCCCTGGGCCATTCTGTGTGGTCATCCAGGATTTAGGACAAGATTTAGTCTTGGCCAAAATGTTGGATCGGTCCGCCGCCTTTTACATTGCCAACGAAGTAGTGCAGAAGAAGCTCGACGAATGGACCTCTAGCAACGGCGACGCGAACGCGAGAATGCACCGTTGATGATTCTAGAAGTAGTTGAGAATCATACGACAGCCAAAGATAAATCATTGACCATCACTCCGGTCGGTACGCGGGGCATTCTAAGAGACGCGGGATATGCGTCGGATGCACCGGGTATCGCAGACGGAACCGAGGTTGCAGTCATCGAAGTCGTCGCGGATGATGCGACATCCGAGTACATTATGGTTCCACTGTCAAAACTCAGAATCGTGCATGGTGGAGAAATTCATGCCTGAGGACAGGTCGCACGTTACTGTTAGGCCGGTCGGAAAGGATCGAGGATCTTGCTCGGTCTGCCGCAGCTACGTGCGCGTCGTAGAGGTCGCCGCTGGATCGCTCCTCGTACGATTTTGCCAGCGATGCTCGTTGGATCTGATGGGCGCCCTTGCGAGCCTGTACGGTGTGCAACCCGTATCCGCGCTGACAGATAACCCTGAGCTGATAGCCGAGATAGAAAAATTACGAATACAGCTAAACGAAGCCGGCGCAACTATGCGGCGACTTCAGGCATATGTGACCCAGGGAAACTGACTTGAATGGTGGTGTGATGGCGGACGAGGAGCGCCTGAATAAACTTCTACAGGCATACACACGCCTCGTAGAGGTCGAAAGAAAGAAGATCAGGCTGTCGTACGATCGCCTGATCGAACTCGGCGCGGAAGTCGAGCGCGTGGCCGGTCATCTCGATTCGGCAGATACGGACCTCAATGCCTCGGTCTACGAGCTGAACAGCGCGATCGATGCGATTCGCGTGGCGATCGAGGGAGAAGAAGAGGAAGTGGAAGAAGTAGACGAGTCGGCAAACGAAGATACGGGCGGTTTCGAAGAGGTGGAGATCGACGAGGTCGACGGCGACGAGGAAGCCGCCGCAGTCCAGGTTCCGATCGTGGGGCCGTAGATCGGCAGGAGGAGCGGATGGGCAGCAAGGCAGGCATCGTGCTACTTGTCATTGACGGTGATCGAACGATAAGGCTCGGTGTTCCTGAGGTCGATAGGGACGTACGCAGACTCCTCGAAGTCGCCGGCCCGCTCATCAAAGATAACAATCACTACATCGCTAAGTGCGACAAGAACGAACACGCGCTGGTTTCAGGTATTCTTCAGCGACTGCAGTCTAAGCACGACGCGAGGATACTTACGTCAGATCCTCACATCACTGGTGAACGTGCGGCCCGATCAAAGTAGGAGGTAATTTGAACGGACGAGATGGAGACGCACTGACTCGGCTGGGTGTACAGTGCCCAGCCACAACACGAGACACGAGCCTTGCGGCACAGGAGGCAATACAAAACGCCAAGACCGAACTGCAGCGGAAGGTCTACGAGTACATATTCACATGCGGCGAAGACGGCGCGACTGACGAAGAGATCCAGATGGGCACCGGTATGAACGGTAATTCCGAGCGCCCGCGTCGTCAGGAGCTGGAGAAGCTCGGCGTCATCTTCAATACCGGACTGACACGGCGCACCGTGCGCGGTCGACCCGCAGTCATTTGGCGGATCAGGCGGCGCGATGACGGCACTGTGCCCGTTCGTCTGCGCAATCAGGACGGATCGATTTCAAGGGTGAATCGTGGGTGAATGGATCGGCATTGGCCTGCCGCTCCGGCATGGAATTCACTCATTCTTCCTGATCTTCCGAGTCACTCCTTACCTCATTCAAGCGATGAGCACCGTCGCGCGTCTTTCGAGAGAGATCCTTGTACCAGGATCGTTGGAATACATCTCGGTTGGATCAGCGATTACACGATCAGATACGCCTGATGATGGGCTTTCCGTATTCGTCATACCGGCTTCCGAGTGGAAACTGATAGGAAAAGAAGCCGCAATGAAAATAAAAGAAGGTACCGCTGTCATCATTCGCGTGTCCGAAGATCATGCCAAGTTCATGCAGGTATCTTCGCTTCTTATAGTTGGCACGATTCTGTTTGATCTTGACAGTGACGATAACAATTTCTCGTTGTACGTCAATCTTGCTACTGATACGTCAAGCGAATTGTTACTCGTTCCCGAAGATATTCCCGTCGAATGGGTCGATGCGTGGACCTCGAACGGCGTCGGAGGATCGCATGGTCAACCTGTTTATGACGCGATCTCGAATCCCGGCGCCCCCGCGATAACGCAGGATGAAACGCGTGAAGCAAACCCTCCGTCGCCTCCTCAGCAGCCCGTGCCTCCAGCGGCTGAGGAGGAGGCTGATGATGAGGATGACGAAGAAGAAGAAGAAGAAGAAGAGGAGGAGGCGGAGTGCGAGGGGTGCGGCCGCATAGTCTCGGAATCGGAGATCCATGAGGATGGGTCGTGCTGTGTCCACTGCCGCGCTTCATGTGAGATATGCCACGACGTTTTCTCGCGAGAGGATCTAGCCGACAATGGTAGGGTATGCGCGGACTGTGCAGTCCTCTGCGAACATTGCGACAGATTCTTTCATCCGTCCAACGTGACGAATTCCCTGTGTGCTGAATGTCGGCGTCAGTACAGGGAATGCGCAGAATGTCACGAGTATCGCCACGAAGAGGACATGATCGGCGACGTGTGCGATGATTGTGCCGAGTACTGCGAGATCTGCGACGAGGGATATCCACCGAACCAAGTCACAGATGGCATATGTATCAGCTGTCGCAGGCAGCACTTCTCGATATGCACCGTCTGCGGCGAATCTGTGAGCAATGACGATATGCTCCCCGATGGTGCATGTTACAACTGCGGCGTTGAATGCAAGTGGTGTGGGGAGGGATATCACCCTCGCAACATCAATTCGGACGGCTTCTGTGAAACATGCATGATGCTCCTACAGCGGTGCGATGAGTGCGGTAAGTTCAAAGAGCGATCTGCACTCACTCAGGGGGCGTGCGAAGATTGCCTCGTTACCTGTAAGCACTGTGGTGAGCGCTGTGCGCCTGTGAACCTGGGCGCTGAAGGCATATGTGGTGATTGTATGCTGACTTCATCTCCGTGTGCCCGATGTGGCAGCAGAGTCGACGTGGCAAATCTCAACGCCGATATGGTGTGCGAAAACTGCGAAACCGCTGCATCCAGGAAGCGGAGGTGACGTGACCGCTATCACGCCGAATGTCGTCAGCAACACAGCTCATCGGCTCCTGCTCAGGCTAGCGATATGGTTCATAGGGGTCGTGATAATCTTCGGCATCAGCGAATGGATACACACCGCATACTGGGTCCCGGTATCGACCGATGCGGCGATACATCAGATGGAAGACAGTGACGCGGCGTTCGTACAGATGCAGACGGTCGAGCAGGTCAAGAACAGCTTCTCCACAATATCGATTTTGCTCGTTGTGCTGTGGACGATACTGGTCCTGTTCGATTACGTGGTCAGGTCACATTTCAGAATCTCGAAGCTCGTGAAGGAACGCATGAAGGAGGGCGCATGATTCGACTCACCGCTGTAATCGCAATCATGATGATGATGGCGTCGGGCTGTTCGAGGAAACCCTACGACACTCCCGAGTATGAGGAGATCGGTCCGAACGAGACCGCATTCCTCATCCCGTTGGAAGGAGCGATCGGCAAGCAGGCCAAGTTCGACAGCGCGGCCTCGCTGGAGAAGCTGAAGATCGCCACCAAGCGGATTCGCATCACTCACCGATGGAACCAGACTGGCCGTTGGGAAAATGACGGCATCTGGATTTCCGACGTGAAGTTGATCCGCGTCGATCGATCGCCTGTGACCAGAGAATGGACGGCCGGAAAGGAGACCGGCACCGATAAGAAAGATCAGGCGATCTGGGCCGAGTCCAAGGATTCCGTCGGATTCTCGACAGGCTTCAGCGTGACCGCTACCATCGAAGAAGGCGATGCGGCCCTGTTCCTGTATAGATACCCGAACCGCAGTCTCGCCAATATTATGGATTCCGAGGTTCGTGCGCGCGTGCAGGCGTCATTCGCCGACTCCGCTTCGCAATACGATCTGAGCGACCTGAGGGCGCAGAAAAGCGAGGTGATAAAATCCGTAAGAGACGACGTGATCCCGTTCTTCAAAGGACGCGGTATCACGATCACCACGCTCGGTATGTTCGGCGGCCTTACCTACGAGAATCCTGAAGTGCAGGCCTCGATCGATAAGGTGTTCATCGCGCAACGCGAGAAGGAGATTTCGGCAGCCCAGCTTGAAGCGCAGAATGACAAGAACAAGCGCATCGAGATGGAGGCCGAAGCCCTCGCCGAGAAGGAACGCAAGATCGCCAAGGGAATCGCCGACGGCAAGCAGATGCTGCTGGACGTGGCGAAGAACGCCGGGAAGGACCCTGCATTCCTCGAATTGAGGAGACTCGAAGTCGAGGAAAAGCGCATCGAGAAGTGGGACGGCCGCTACCCGTCATACTACATGACGATGGGGCAGAAGGCTGACGCACCCACGCTCATGCTGCAGGTTCCTCGCGTCGAGTCGTCACGCATGGCAGAATCCCCCGGTGAGGCGCGGGCAAAACGCCAAGTAGCCGACGCCAAGTAGTTTCCCTCGTCGTGGGGGGGGGCGCCCCCCCCGGGGGCCCCCCCCCAAAAAAAAAGGGAATAAATATATATTTGTGAAAA
>Ga0316577_10001189_pt1 | contig 12014 bp, 8 predicted proteins | sample S5NA_FD_203073 | JGI IMG/M metagenome (GOLD analysis project Ga0316577, IMG submission 203073) | Rhizosphere microbial communities from salt marsh grasses in Alabama, United States - S5-7_050615r2r1 | ecosystem: Host-associated > Plants > Roots > Rhizosphere | place: USA: Alabama | collected... | reverse complement strand
TACGACCCAGCCGACGATGCCCTGGCCCACCTTCATCGAAAAGCTGTCGGCCGGCCGGGCCTCGTCGCCCAACACCAGGTCAAAGACCAGATCCTGTCGATCCTCGTCCAGCAGGACCAGGGTGGCAGTTTCGGCACGCATACTGTTACGAATCTCGCGCACCACCGCGCTGACGACGGTATCCAGATCCAGGGAAGAGACCACGGTGTGGGCGATGCGGTTGACAGTCGCCAACTGTCCGGCGCGCTGCTCAACCGTCTCGTAGAGGTGGCTATTGTTCAAAGCGATGGCCACATAGTCGGCCAGGGCCGTCAGCCGGCCCTCCGTCTCGGCCGGCAGGGTGTGATCCGGTTGAACCGAGGCCACACCCAGAACGCCCAGGGCCACATCTCCGGCAGAAATCGGCACGTACAACAGTGACCGGGCCGGCATGCCCAGATAGCCGGTCACACCGCTGCGCCGGTCGGCCTGTGACAGGTACAGGGGCTGGCCCGAGCACAGAACGTCGGCAGCATAGCTGTCGCCCATGCTGCTATCCAGTCCGGAGGCATAACCGCGGGCGTGGCGCACCGCCTCCAGGCGCAGCTCGCCCGATTCGGCATCGACCAGGAATACAACGCTGGCATCAGCCCCCGTCAGGTATTGAGCAGCGTCGAGGATGCGTTGCAGGACCTGATCGCGCGGCATGAGCGAGGCCACCGAGCGCCCCACTGCTTGCAGCGTCACCAGGTCACGCATGCGCTGTCTCAGCGTTTCGTTGGCAACCTGCAACTCCCCCAGCAGCCGCTCCTTCTCGCGGCGCAGCCGGCCCTCGGTGAGCGCCCAATCGATAGAAGCCAACAGCTCTTTTATGTCAAATGGCTTGGAGATATAGTCCCGAACGCCCCGGCGCAAAGCTTGCACGACCACGCGCTCGGAGCCATAGAGAGTCATCAAGATAACGGGTGAGGCAAAGCCCTGGCGGTGCAGGGCATCGAGGACATCGATGCCTGACATGCCGGGCATGTTCAGATCAAGAAGGACCAGGTCCGGCTGCTGCTCTAGCGCCCGGGCCAGCCCACTGGCGCCGTCGGTGGCGGCCGAGACCTGGTAGTCCAGGGGCAGGAGCAGATCCTGGAGGAACGTGATAATCTCGATCTTGTCATCGATGACGAGGATACGCTCTCCCGCCATGTGTGCCTATCCATCCTCCCGCAAACTAGCCTTCCATGCGCTGCGTCAACTCGGCGCCGGTCCAGGCATCCTCCTCCGGCCGGCCGCCAATCATCTCAAAGCCAACTTTGCCAGCGGGGGGCTCCACCTCGGGAGGCTCCAAGGGCAGGCACACGGTGAAGGTACTTCCCTCCCCCTGCCGGCTCTCCAGCTCGATCTGGCCGCCGTGGTTGTGCACCAGGCCAAGGCTGACAGAAAGGCCGAGGCCCGTGCCCCGGGGCTTGGTGGTGAAAAAGGGCTCAAAGATGCGTGCCCGAGTCTCGGGATCGATGCCCGAGCCGGTATCGCCGATAGAGACGAATACCCGGTCTCCTTCCCGCCAGGTGCGCACTGTCAGAGTTCCGCCGTCGGGCATGGCCTGGCTGGCATTGGTGATCAGGTTCAGGAAAACTTGCTTCATCTGGCTGGCATCGAGAAGGATAGGATCGAGGGCCGGATCAAGGTCCCGCTCGACCTGGATCCCATCCCGCTTGAGGCGGGTACTCACCAGGGCCAGCGTCTGCTGTAGAGATTCGTTGAGGTCGGTAGGCAGCCTTTGGGGCTGGACCGGCCGGGCAAAGTCGAGAAGATTGAGCACGATGCCCCGTGCCCGGCGCGCCTCACCCACCACGACGGACAGGTCTGCCCGGCAGCGATGGTCCGGCTCAAGCCCGTGAAGGGCCAGCTCAGAAAAGCCAAGGACGCTGGTCAGGGGGTTGTTCAGCTCGTGAGCTACGCCGGCGGCCAGCTCACCGATGGCGGCCAGCCTGGCCGACTGGACCAGCCGGCTCTGGGCGTCTTTCAGCTCGTCGTAGGCCTGCTGGGTCAGTGAATAGAGCCGGGCATTGCCGATGGCCACCGCCGTGTGAGCAGCAAAGGCGGCCAATACCTCGGCATCGTCAGGCCGATAACGACCAGGCATGGTACTGGCTACCGAAAGAAAACCGACGACCTCTTCGTGGGCCACGATGATCGGCGCACCGGCCCAGGAGAGAATCCATTCCATCTTGTCCAAACGCTGCCAGTGGGGATCTGCCCTGGTATCGGGAATAACGTGGGGGCGGCGCGTCCTGGCAAGCCGGGCCAGGGCCGGTGCTCGCGAAAGGGAAAGCTCCTTTGCCTGTATCGCCTCCGCGATCTCGGCGTCGACCTCGCCCGACCAATGGATGATGCGCACCGATTCGCCTGTGAGCCACCAGACGTAGGCCGCGTCGTAGGCCAGCACGGTACCGATCTGTTCTACCACCTGCTCTAACACCTGCCCCGTGTCAAGCGTAGAGCTCAATGCCAGGCTGGCCTGGCGCAGCGCTTCGGCCTCGCGGCGGCGCTGCTGTTCGGCGTGAAAGAGACGGGCATTGGTGATGGCAATGGCTGCCTGGGCAGCAAAGAGGCTCAATAGCTCTACATCGGCCTCGGTAAAGGACCGGGGGCTCTCGCTGGTGATATCCAGAACCCCCAGAAAGCAGTCGCCCCAGCATACCGGAACCCCCACCACGCTGTCAAAGGCATACCGGTCGTAGGCCAGAACCCGCCCTGCCCAATGGTGATAGTCTTCGACGATCAGGGGCTCGCCGGTCTGCCAGATCTTGCCCGCCAGCCCCTCCCCGGAGTGTATCAACAACCCAATCTGGGCCGGATCGAGGCCCTGTCCCACGACCAGCTCCAGGGCATCGCCCTCGGGCCGGACCAGATAGAGGCCGCCCACGGTACAGTCCAGCAGATCGGCTGCCCGGGAGACGATAGAAGCCAGAAGGGCGTCGATGTCCAGCTCGCTTGCCAGTTCGAGGCCGATCTCGCGCAGGGCCTGCGTCTGTTGGGTGCGGCGCCGCAGTGCCTCCTCGGCCACCTTGCGCTCTGTGATATCCTGCCCCAAGCCATAGAGCACGGTCCTCTCACCCAGATCCACCGGCACTACACTCAAGAGCAAAGTTTTGATCTTGCCCCGGACCAGGTATTCGGCCTCGAAGGTGCGGCGCCCAACAAAGGGAGTATGTTCCTCTTGCGGCTGGCGCAAAAGGTCCGGCCGGGCAAAGTCCCACACCGCCTTGCCCAGCAGTTCTTCGCGTTCGCACTCGAGAAAGTCCAGGGCCGCCTGGTTGGCGTCGACATAGCGCCCGCTCTCGTCGACGACCAGGATGGGGTTGAGTGCTTCCTCAAAGAGGGTCCGCTGCTGAGCGTCGCGCAACCTCAAGGTGCCTCCCCTGGCCCGTGATCCGCCGGCCCTTGTCGTGCCCGATCTATGCCCTCTGGTGGCAATTGGCATGGGGGCCTGGGCACTATCTCGGCTGGCATCAATCGCCTCCTTCCGAAGCCAATCTATATCCAGGAGGTGGTCAAGCCCGTGTTGGATACATCTGATCCATGGCAGTTCGGCCCGAAATCCGAAGCCATTATAGCACATGTGGGCCACGGCCGCAACTATCGCGCGCCACTCTCGCGCCGGGGCCATCGGGCAGGGGTGCATTGCAACTGTCCACGGTTCCAACTATGCCAACCCAAATTCCAACCATGCCCGGCGTGTGGGTTGGGCGTTTTGTGCTATACTGAAGACGTGATCGACGGTCCTATCCCGGCAGGGACCGGCGTAGCGCTGCGCCCTGACCCGATGGAGATTCAACGTTGCGGGCAGCCGGCTAGACTCTGGGGAGCGAGGAGCATTAGATGACCAGTCTGCGACACCGGATCCTGGTAGCAGACGACGACGAAGGTATCCGATTCTTGTGGAACAACGCCCTGCTCAGGCCGGCGGATACCTACGAGGTCGTGACCGTATGCGATGGCTACCAGGCACTGGAGGCCATAGGTCGCATGCCCTTTGACCTGGTAATCACCGACATCTGGATGCCGGGCATGGGTGGCGTGGAACTAACAGAGGCCATTCGCCGGCTTGGATACCAGGGTCCCATCGTGTGGATCACGGCCCATGGCCTCAGCCATTTGCAAGAGGACGCCAAGCAGCTGGATGTTTATCGCAGTCTCGACAAGCCTGTGCGCGTTGCCCAGATGCGTCAGGTGGTGGCCGATGCACTGGCGACGGGACGGAAGGAAGGGAGGACCTGACGTCGAGCCAGTGTTAGCAGATAGCCCTGGCCCGCAGCCAACCCAACTCCACCAGTTGCCCGGCCAGCGTCGCCACCGCGGCTACGGTCACCCCCGGCAGCGCCCAGATGGCAGTTCCCAACAACAGCGTGCCGCCGAGGGTCAGGACGTTGAGGGCCATGGCCGTGCGCACCACGCCGGTACAGCCGCCGCGGATCAGGCGCCCACGAAGCAGAGCCTGGGTGCCCATGACCAGGGGCAGGACGGCCATGAGCCGCATCCCGGGCAGGGCCAGGACCTGCAGGTCGGGTGCCAGATTGTACACGCCCCCCATCATCATACCATACAGCGGCGTAAAGGCCACAAGGCCCAACAGCAGCGTAAAGCCCACGCTGAGGCTCAGGGCAAAGCGCCGCACCCGCGCATACGAGTCCTCGTCTTCGGCCAGGGCTGTCGTCAGTTGCTGCAGGCTCCAGGCCGGACCGGTGACAAGGATGGCCAGTCCCCAGGCCACGGGCCAGGCTGCCAGGGAGGCGCGGGGCAGCACGGCGGCGGCAATGCCGGCGTTGAGCAGCGGCCGCGACGACTGGCGCAGCAGCGTGGTCACGGCCAGGGGCTGGTAAAAACGCCACAGATCGCGCAGGCTCAGCGACGATCCACCACCTGTGGTCGGGACCCGGAAGGAGGGCAGGCGCAGGATGGGCCGCGTGGCCAGGGTGATGAGCGTGGCCTCGACCACGACGCTGACGTCCATGGCAATGCCGGCCACCACCGCCCCCCGCTCGGGGAGGATGTACAGCCCGGCAAAGAGCGCCCCGGCCAGGCTCAGCAGGCGGACGCCAGTAGCCGCGGTAATGACCGCCGTCCGCCCGTGGCGGATCAACACGCCCTGGTGGGCGCGGCGCCAGGCGATGGGCATGGACCAGAAGGACAGGATCTGCAGCGTGGGCCGCGCTCGGGCGGCTACGTCGGAGGGAATGTCCATCCACTGCTCCACGATGACGCCGTACAGGGGCGTCAGCGAGACGACCAGGCCCACGACAGTGACCACCACACCCAGGCCCAGGGTAAAGCGACGGATAAGGACAAAGGCCGGCCGGTCGATGGCGCGGGCCACCGAAGCATCGAGCAGCATCAGGATGGGGGCCTCGACCAGGAGGGCCAGGCTAAAGGCCACGTTGTAAGCACCCAGGGCCAGCTCAGGGTCGTCCGTGCGGCCCAGGCCGATGTTGATGATCGAGGGCTCGAGAACCATCATGACAATGCTGGCTGCTAGAGGCACCCACAGGGCCAGCATCCGGCGCGCCGTGGGACCCTGGCCCCGGACGGCGATTGACTCTGTTTCGGACTCGGCGATCTCTTGTCCACCCTCGCTCATCGGTTGCGATCCTCCCCCGTCGACCACGATCCACTGGCCACAACGCATGGGCCACAACGCCCGGGATTATACCACACTGTGTCCCAAAGTAGTATTCCACGCCACAGGTCGAACTTCTACGGGGGACCCTGCTGTGGTACAATGGCAACCACCAGGAGGGAGAGAGCCATGCAACAAGACCTGTTTCGTGGGCGGCTGGTGCGGCTGGCCGCCCCCCGACAAGATGACACCGCCAGCCTGGCCCGCTGGAGCCATGATGCTGGCTACCAGCGCGCCGTAGACACCGACTATGCCCGACCCCGGCCACCCGAGGCATTTGAACAACAGGGCGGCGACGATGCCCACGCCGTCGAATTCCGGCTGCGCACCCTGGAAGGCGACGTGCTCATCGGTTTCGTGGTCCTCCACAGCATCGAGTGGAACAACCGCGCCGCGGTACTGTCCATCGGCATCGGCGAGGCCGAATACCGGGGCAAGGGCTATGGCGGTGATGCGCTGCGGCTCATCCTGCGCTACGCGTTCGACGAGCTAAACCTGGAGCGCGTCGGCCTGGACGTCATCTCGAACAACGAGGCCGCCATCCGCGCCTACGAGCGGGCGGGGTTCCGCCACGAGGGGACCATGCGCCACGCCGTGTTGCGCGACGGCGTGTGGCACGACCGGCTCATTATGGGCATCCTGCGGCCCGAGTGGCGGGCGTGAGCGGGCTTGGCAGAGGAGAGGGGACACCGGGAGGGAACGATGCTGCTGTGCATTGACGTGGGCAATACCAACATCACCCTGGGCCTGTACCGCGGCCAGGAGCTGGGGCCGCGCTGGCGGCTGGCCACCGACCACGAGCGCATGCCCGACGAGTTCATCCTGCAACTGCGCGGCCTGCTGAACTATGCCGGCCTCTCGCCCGCCGACGTCCGGGGCGCGGCCATCGCCTCGGTCGTGCCGCCGCTGACGGGCCGCTGGGTCGAGGTCTGCCGGCGCGGCATCGACGTCGATCCCCTGGTGGTCGACGCCGGCGTCGAGATCGGCGTGCGCGTGCTCTACGACGAGCCCGGAGCCGTGGGTGCCGACCGCCTGGTCGACGCCGTGGCCGCCTACCGGCTGTACGGCGGGCCGGCCTGCATCGTCGACTTTGGCACGGCCACCACCTTCGACGCCCTGTCGGCCGGCGGCGACTACCTGGGGGGCGCCATCGCCCCCGGCATCGGCATCGCCGCCCAGGCCCTGTTCGAGCGCACGGCCAAGCTGCCGCGCGTCGACCTGGCCCGGCCGCCGGCGGCCATCGGCCGCAACACGGTCCACTCCATGCAGTCCGGCCTGCTCTTTGGCTACGTAAGCCTGGTGGAGGGCATGGTGGCCCGCTTCCGCCAGGAGCTGGGGCCGGGGATGAACGTCATCGGCACCGGCGGCCTGGCCGAGGTGATCGCCCGCGAGACGACCGTGCTCGAGATCCTGGCCCCCTGGTTGACCCTGGACGGCCTGCGCATGGTGTACGACATGAACCAGAATCTACGGGAGGTGTAGGGCAAACTGGCTGTTGCCGTACACCCCCTAAAAGCTGGGTGGGAGGGAACGTTGGCACTGAAACCACTGGCAGGCAAACAGATCGTCCTGGGCGTCAGCGGCAGCATCGCCGCCTACAAGGCCGTGGACCTGGCCAGCAAGCTGACCCAGCTGGGCGCCAGCGTCGAGGCCGTGCTCACGCCGTCGGCTACCCGCTTTGTCTCGCCCCTCAGCTTTTCGTCGATCACCGGCCAGCCGGCCTACACAGACGACGACCTGTGGGGCGCCCAGGCCCACGTGCTGCACATCGGCCTGGGACAGCGGGCCGACCTGCTGGCCATCGCGCCCGCCACGGCCGGGACCATGGCCCGCCTGGCCGGCGGCATGGCCGATAACCTGCTGGCCTTGACGGCCCTGGCCGCCCGCTGCCCTGTCCTCGTTGCCCCGGCCATGGACGCCGGCATGTTCGGCCACCCCGCCACCCAGGCGAATTTGCGCACCCTGCGGGAACGGAGCGTGACCGTCGTCGGCCCCGAGGAAGGACGCCTGGCCTCGGGGCTGGTGGCCAGGGGGCGGATGACCGAGCCTGCCGAGATCGTGGGCCACATCCGCTACCTGCTGTCCCGCAGCGGCCCGCTGCGAGGGCGGACGGTGCTGGTCACGGCCGGCGGTACCCAGGAGCCCATCGACCCGGTGCGTTTCATCACCAACCGCTCGTCGGGCAAGCAGGGGCTGACCCTGGCCCAGGCTGCCCTGGATGCCGGCGCCGAGGTGGTGCTGGTAGCCACACCCGCGGTGGGCAGCGCGCCCGTGGGCGCCCGGCAGGTGACGGTGGGCACGGCGGCCGAAATGGCCGGCGCCGTGCTGGCCGAATGCCGGCAGGCGGACGCCCTGATCATGGCTGCCGCCGTGGCCGACTTTCGACCCGCCCACCACGCGGAACACAAGCTGAAAAAGCGCCGGGGGGTGCCCGTCCTCGAGCTGGAGGCCACCGTCGACGTGCTGTCGGCTGTCAAGGAGCAGCGCCGGGAAACGGGCCGGCCACGGCTGGTGATCGGGTTCGCTGCCGAGACTGAGGACCTGCTGGCCAACGCCCGCGTCAAGCTGGAGCGCAAGGCCATGGACCTCATCGTGGCCAACGATGTAAGCGCGACCGACGCCGGCTTTGGGGTCGATACCAACCGGGTGACGCTGCTGACCGCGGCGGGGGATGCGGAGGCGCTGCCACTGCTGCCCAAAGAGGAGGTAGCGCGGCACATCGTCGAGCGGGTCATCGACTTGCTGGCAGGAGGGACGAGATGAAGCGACAGGACACCATTACCGACGTGCCCGGCATCCACGTGGGACACGCCCAGAACGATGAGGCGCTCACCGGCTGCACCGTGATCCTAGCCGAGGACGGCGCCGGGCTGCTGGCCGGGGTCGACCAGCGCGGCGGCGCGCCGGGCACCCGCGAGACCGACCTGCTGCACCCCATGCACCTGGTGGAGCACGTCCACGCCGTGCTGCTCGGCGGCGGCTCGGCTTTTGGACTGGATGCCGCCTCGGGCGTGATGCGCTGCCTGGACGAGCGGGGCGTCGGTTTTGATACGGGCGCGGCCCGCGTGCCCATCGTGCCTGCGGCCATTCTCTTTGATCTGGCACTGGGCGACAGTCAGGTACGGCCCGACGCCGATATGGGCTATCGGGCCTGCCGGGCCGCACTGGAAGCGGCCGGCGCACAGCCGGGGCGGGGCAACGTGGGGGCCGGCACGGGGGCCACGGTGGGCAAGATCCTGGGCATGGGCCAGGCCATGAAGGCCGGCATCGGCACGGCCAGCGTCGAGATCGGCGGCGGCGTAGTGGTCGGCGCCCTGCTGGCCGTCAACGCCTTTGGTGACGTCGTCGACCCGGCCACGGGTCAGATCCTGGCCGGAGCGCGTACCGTGGGCCTGGGCCCGCTGCGCTTCGGCAGCCCCGGCTATTTTGCCGATACCCTGGAAGTGATGAAAGGTGTGGTCGGCCGCCTGGCCCTGGGCGTCGCGACCCGGGGACACACCGTCATCGGCGCCGTGGCCACCAACGCCCGCCTGAGCAAAGAAGAGATGAACAAGGTGGCCCAGATGGCCCACGATGGGCTGGCGCGCACCGTGCGCCCGGCCCATACCATGCTCGACGGCGATACGCTCTTTGCCCTGTCCACGGGTAAGCGGAACGCCGACGTGAGCATCGTCGGCGCCTTTGCCGCCGAGGTTGTGGCCCGGGCCATCGTGGATGCCGTGCGTTCGGCGCAGCCTGCCGGGGGCCTGCCCGCCTGCACAAGCCCATGACCCACAAGGTGCCGCTTTGAATAAGGAAGGAGAAAACTCGATGACTCAACCACAAGCTCGCGCCGGTACCGTGGGCCTGGCGGCCTCGCTGGCCGCCGGCCTGATCCTCCTGGCCCTGATCGCGGGGATCGGCTCGGGAGCCGTGGACGCAGCGCCTGTGGGGCCGGCGGCAGCGGAAGGGGACTTGGACGCCACCTTTGGCGCCGGCGGCCTGGTGACGACGACGGTGGGCCTGCAGGCCGATGCCCGGGCAGTGGTGGTGCAGGGCGACGGCAAGATCGTCGTCGCCGGCTCGCGCCTTAGCCCGGACTATGAGACGGGCGCAGCCCTGGCTCGCTACCTGCCCGGCGGCACCCTCGACCCCGACTTTGGCACCGGTGGACTCGCCACCGAGCCGGCCCCCCCCGGCACCGTAGCCGTCTGCCGGGACGTGGCCCTGCAGACCGACGGCAAGATCGTGTGCGCCGGCTTTGCCGCCACAGCCGGCCGGTCCCACTTTCTGCTGGCCCGCTACAGAGCGGACGGCAGCCTGGATCCGGCCTTTGGCAGCGGCGGCGTGGTCACGACCGCCATCAACAGCCAGGACAGTGCCTCGGCCGTCCTCATCCAGCCCGACGCCAAGATCGTAGTCGCCGGCAGCAGCCGCGACGCACTGAACAACAGCCTGGGCTTTGCCCTGGCCCGCTACCTGCCCGGCGGCGGCCTGGACCCGGCCTTTGGCACGGGCGGGGTGGTCGTCACGCCCGTGAGCGGCAACTGGGACGCGGCCTTTGCCCTGGCTCGGCAAGCTGACGGCAAGATCGTGGCCGGTGGCCGCGCCGGCAGCGACGGCGTCACCGAGTTTGCCCTGGCCTGCTACCTGCCCGGCGGCGGCCTGGATCCGGCCTTTGGCAGCGGCGGGATCGCCACCACGTCGCTGGGTGGCTACAATGCGATCTCGGCTCTGGGCCAGCAATCAGGTGGCCAGTTCGTCGCCGTAGGGGTTCACGACGCCGGGGGTAGAGAACAAGCGGCCCTGGCTCGCTTTACGGCCGTCGGCGCCCTGGATACCACTTTTGGTAGCGGTGGAACCACCCTCACCCTGGTGGGCGAGGTGGGCAGCCCGGCAGAAGACGCCCTGGTGCTATCCGGCGACGGGATCGCCGTCGCCGGCAGCAGCCGGACCGCTGCCGGGTCGGACCTGATGCTGCTGCGCTACACACCCGGCGGCCAGCTCGACCCGGCCTTTGGTGCCGGGGGCGTGGTCACCACCTCGCTGGCCATCGGCCCGGCCTACGGCCGGGGGGTTGCTCAGCAGCGGGACAAGCTCATCGCCGCCGGTGACGTCCAACTCACCGCCGGGCTCGACGCCGACAGTGTATTCGTCGTGGCGCGCTACTTTGGCGGGCAGGTGACGCAGGTCTATTTACCCCTGGTGCTGCGCTAGCTGCCTCTGCCAGGTCGTCCACGTGCTCAGCCATGGCATAGCAGGATCTGGCAAATCGAGAAACGTGCTTCTTGACCCGACTCGAGATCTGTGCTATCATGTCCGCCACTCCACAGCCGCGTGGTATGGACGTGGAGCCACATGCGGCAGCCCGGCCCGCAGACAGCGGCCACCGATCCCGCCAGGCGCCACGTCACTGTGTTCCGCTATCGATAGGAGGAAGAAAGGATGAAGAACACTCCACGACGGACGGTTCTGCCCCGTGCTCTGCTGTTGGCCGCCGCCGTACTGCTGCTCTGGCCCCTGGCCGGCATGGGCCAGGCCCAGCAGCCGTTGGCCCCCCACGATGGCCAACAACTGGCCTTTGGCCAGGCGCAAAGCGGCTTCATTAGCGTCGCTGCCGAGGTGGATACCTACACCTTTGTGGCCAACGCCGGTGACGTGATCTTGATCGGCGCCAGCCGTTCCAGCGGCGACCTCTGGCCCCGCGTCCGCCTCTACCAGCCGGGCGGAGTGCTGCTCCAGGATGAGGATGATCCCACGCACGTAGAGATCAGCCAGGCACTGCCTATTGGCGGCACCTACAGCGTGCACGTCAGCGACGGGTTCAACGGCACCTACACTGGGGGATACGGCCTGTACCTGCAACGGCTGAATGCACCCGGGAATGCCACGCCACTGTCGTTCGGCCAGACCAGCATCGGTTTCATCGCCCAATCAGCAGAGATGGACACCTTTACCTTCGAGGCCCAGGCAAACGACACCGTCATGGTGGCCATCAGCAACGCGTCGGGCGACCTCTGGCCCCAGATCCGCCTCTACGACCCCCACGGCAACCTGGTGGGCACCAACGGTGACCCCGACCACGCCGAGATCACGCTCATCGTCGCACAGCGCTGGATCACGTACCTGCCCCTGGTTGTGCGCAACCATGGCGAGGCAGCCGCTGCGGGCGAAGGAGCACGGGGCGTGCTGGTTCACGCCAACCTGCCAGGCACCTATACCATCCTGGCCTCCGACGACCTGAACGGCACCTTGACCGGCAGCTATGGCCTGCACGTCCAGCGGCTGAACAATCCCGGCAACGCCACCGACCTGGCCTTTGGCCAGACGTGGCTGGCCAACATCAACCAGGCTGCCGAAATGGACGCCTACACCTTTACAGGCACGA
>Ga0316577_10001188_pt1 | contig 12015 bp, 12 predicted proteins | sample S5NA_FD_203073 | JGI IMG/M metagenome (GOLD analysis project Ga0316577, IMG submission 203073) | Rhizosphere microbial communities from salt marsh grasses in Alabama, United States - S5-7_050615r2r1 | ecosystem: Host-associated > Plants > Roots > Rhizosphere | place: USA: Alabama | collected... | reverse complement strand
ACGCATGGCTGCCTCAGCTCTGGCTGAAGCACGCAGCGAGGAACTGGCCGAGGCTGGGTCAACCATGGCGGCCCAGGGGATGGTCGAGATGGCTGCCGCCGAGGCCATGGCCGAGGCGGGCGAAGAGCTGGCCGCGGAGGGGGTTGCCCAGGTGGCCGAAGGCGCTGCCGCACTGGGTGCCGCTGCTGCACTGGACGCGACGGCCGAGGTGGCGGAAGCTGCATCGGAAGAACAGGCGGAGTAACTGGCTGAATCTGAGTTCTCCCCTATGGGATAGGGGGCCACGGAAAGGAGATATCCCATGTGCTGTTTCTTCACAACGCTGGTCCTGGCGGGGCCGCGATTGGCTTTTCTGATCTGGTGGCTCATCCGGCCTGTGTACATCAACCTGGTCTTCAAGACCTGGATCTGGCCGCTGCTGGGCCTCATCTTCCTGCCCTGGACGACGCTCATGTACGCCATCGTCTATGGTGCCAACGGGATCGTGGGCTTTGACTGGATTTGGTTGGCCTTGGCCCTGGTGGCGGACCTCGCTTCGTACGGTGGTGGCGCCTATGGCAACCGCGACCGGATCCCCGGTTACGGGCGGGCCTAGCCACATTCGGACGCCTGTCCTGAAGAGGCCGCGATGTCCTCTTCATGCGAGCTCGTCTCGACGTGAGGCAAGGATGGGATCGCCAATAAAGGAGAAAAATGTCCCTAAAAGAATACAAGCCCGGCACCGCCTTCAACGGCGTGATCGGGCGCACCTTTGATACATCCGAGCCGGCCTGGCCGGAACCCAATCGCGCCAAGGAAGGCGCGCCCAACGTGCTCTTCATCGTCCTGGACGACACCGGGTTTGGGCAACTCGGCTGCTATGGCAGCCCCATCGAGACGCCCAACCTGGACGCCCTGGCGGCGAACGGCCTGCGCTACAACAACATGCACACCACGGCCCTCTGCTCGCCGACCCGCTCCTGTATCCTGACTGGACGGAACCACCACTCCAACGCCATGGCCTGCATCACCGAGGGGTCGACCGGATATCCGGGTGCCAATGGCAACATCCCCTTGGAGAACGGTTTTCTGTCCGAAATCCTCTTGCAGCAAGGATACAACACCTATGCCATCGGCAAGTGGCACCTGACCCCGGCTGACCAGATCTCGGCAGCGGGGCCCTACGAGCGCTGGCCGTTGGGCCGCGGCTTTGAGCGCTACTACGGGTTCTTGGGCGGCGATACACACCAGTACTACCCGGATCTAACCTACGATAATCATCGCGTTGAGCCGGACAAGACCCCCGAAGAAGGCTACCACCTGACCGAAGACCTGGTCGACAAGGCCATCGGCTTCATTGCCGATTCCAAGCAGGTGGCGCCCAACAAGCCCTTCTTCATGTACTTTTGCACCGGCGCCATGCACGCCCCTCACCATGTTCCCAAGGAATGGGCGGACAAGTACAAGGGTATGTTCGACGATGGCTGGGAAGCCTACCGCGAAAAGGCCTTTGCCAGACAGAAAGAACTGGGCATCGCCCCGGCGGATGCGGAACTCTCGCGCCATGACCCGGATGTCAGACCCTGGGACCAGTGTTCGTCTGAGGAGCGCAGGCTCTATGCCCGCATGATGGAGGTCTTTGCCGGGTTCCTGACCCACACCGACCATCACATCGGGCGCTTGCTTGACTTCCTGAAGACCATCGACGAGTTCGACAACACGCTGATCATGGTGATCTCGGACAATGGCGCCAGTTCCGAGGGTGGCCCTGATGGCTCGGTCAACGAGAATCTGTTCTTTAACTTTGTACCGGAAGACCTGGAAGAGAATCTGGCCGCAATGGATGAGCTGGGCGGGCCCAAGTACTTCAACCACTACCCCTGGGGCTGGACCTGGGCGGGCAACACCCCCTTCCGCCGCTGGAAGCGCGAGACCTACCGCGGCGGCATCAGCGATCCCTTTATCGTGCACTACCCCAAGGGCATCGAGTCCAAAGGTCAGGTGCGCACCCAGTACACCCACGCCATCGACATGGTCCCGACCGTGCTCGACCTGCTGGGTGTCGAGCCGCCAACCAGCATCAAGGGCGTCAGCCAGTCGCCCATCGAGGGCGTCAGCTTTGCCCACACGATCGAGGATACCGACGCGCCCAGCAAGCGCAGAACCCAGTACTTTGAGATGATGGGCCATCGCTCGATCTATCACGATGGCTGGCGGGCTGTCTGCCCCTGGCCAGGTCCATCCTTCACGGAAGCGGGCAAGCCATTTGGCACCCCCATACTGGCCGAGAAGCTGACCGAGCTGGACGCCGAGCACTGGGAGCTGTACCACGTGGAGGAGGACTTTGCCGAGAACTATGACGTCGCCGCTGAGAACCGTGCAACGCTGATCGAGATGATCGGGCAGTGGTACGTGGAGGCCGGAAAGTACAACGTACTACCCGTCGACGGGCGCGGCCAGCAGCGTTTTGCTGACGAACGCCCGCAGATCACCAAGCACCGCAGCAGCTACACGTTTTATCCGGGCACCCAGGAAGTACCCACGAACGCATCTGCCCAGATTATCAACCGCCCGCACAGCATCACCGCCGATGTGGATTTCGAGAAAGGCGATGAAGGTGTGCTGATCTCGCAAGGCGGTATCGATGGTGGCTATGCTTTCTACGTCAAGGACGGCAGGCTGCACTATATCTACAACTATGTGGCGCGAAAGTTCTTCCACGCCGAATCCGTCAAGGAAATCCCCGAAGGCGCCAAGCAACTGCGCTTCGAATTCGAGGTCACCGGCAAGCCGGACGTTCTCAAGGGCAAAGGCAGCCCGGGCCACGGACAACTCTATATCGATGGCGAACTTGTAGGACAAGTCGAGATGGATGTCACCAACCCCATCATGCTGGGTCTGGCCTCTGGTGCTGCCGTCGGCGCCGATCCAGGTTCCCCGGTCACGGACAGCTACCAGGCGCCATTCGAGTACACGGGCAAGCTCTATCGCGTCACCATCGATGTCAGCGGTGAGTTGATAACAGACACCGAGGCCGAGATGCGAGCCATCATGGCGCGGCAGTAGGACTGACTCGGAAATGTTTTGACTAGGGCTGGCGGCCGCTGGCGTGCACGGCGCGCTACGACTGCCAGCCCGCAAACCAACCAAACCAAGGAGGAAGAAGTGGGATTCGAGCTATTCTGTGCAACCATGCTGGCTCTGCTGTTCGGTCTCGTCGTCTGCTTTGGCGGCTACCGCCTGTTCCTGGCCTTGTTGCCGATCTGGGGCTTCTTCTTCGGCTTCGCCCTGGGTGCCACGTCGCTGCAAGCCCTGTTTGGCATCGGCTTTCTGGCGACAGTCACGAGCTGGATCGTCGGCTTTCTGGTGGGGGCCGTCTTTGCCCTACTGTCGTACATGTTCTACGCCTTTGCCGTGGCCATGATTGCTGGCTCGCTGGGCTATGCCCTGGGCGCTGGCTTCATGAACCTCATCGGCATCGACTGGAATTGGCTGGTCTGGCTGGTGGGGATTGTTGTAGCCATCGTGGCAATTGGAGTTACGTTCCTTTTCAACATCCAGAAGTATGTCATTGTTACGGCCACGGCCATCGGCGGGGCGGGCATGATCGTAATCACCCTGATGTTTGGCTACATCGGCATGACACTCGCCCGTTTCTTTGAGAACCCAATCCAGCTAGCGCTCCAAGACTCGCCCTTGTGGGCCATCTTTTTCCTGGTGTTGGCCGCACTGGGCATTGTCGTACAGCTTGTGACTACGCAGACGTACGTCGTCGAGGCGTACGACAATCGCATGGATTGGTAGCGAGACTATTCAGCCCGGGCTACTTCCGAGGCAGGATGGTGCCTCCTGCTTCCCGCTCATGCGGCTGGGAAGCGGAGGCACCCTTCTGAGCAGTTTGGCCTACTGAGGGAGAGTTTTCTGGGAAAGCACGAGAAACGGCGAGCACAGCAGGTAACACCCTGCTCCTCGCCGTAGACTGGATGGAGCAAAGTAATGGCTGAGATTCTGGAAACACTGGCTGGGTTGTCGCTCTTGGTCTTTGTCATCGGCAGTATGGCGAGCATGGGCCTGAGCCTCAAGATCAGCCAGATCGTCGCCCCGCTCAAGAACTTCAGGCTGCTCGTCCTGGCGTTGGCTGTCAACTTTGTGCTGGTGCCCGTGGTGGCCTTCCTCATCACCCTGGTACTGCCCCTCGATGAACCGTTGCGCATCGGCCTGATCTTGCTGTCCACGGCCGCCGGTGCCCCGTTCCTTCCCAAGCTGGCCGAAGCGGCCAAGGGCAATATCGCCTTTTCGGTGGGCTTGATGGTGTTGTTGATGATCGTGACCATCGTCTACCTGCCTATCGTACTGCCCCTGCTTCTAGGCGGGGTCGAGGTCAATCCATGGGACATTGCCCAATCGCTGATCGTGATGATGCTGCTCCCTCTGGCCATCGGCCTGTTCATCAATGCCCGTTATGAGGAGATCGCGGCCAAGATCCAGCCTACGTTCGGGCAAGCTTCCAACACCGCCATCCTGGTGCTGGCGGTCCTTGGCTTGGTGCTGAACTTCAGAGATATGATCGGCCTCGTGGGCTCGTGGGGCATCCTGGCCGGGGTTCTCTTTATAGTGGTGGCGGTGTTGATCGGCTACTTCCTGGGCGGTTCAGATAGCGGCATCAAGAGCGTGATGGGCTTGGGCGCGGGGCAGCGCAACATCTCTGCGGCCCTGGTCGTCGCCGGGCAGAACTTTGAGCTGGATGTGATCACCTACTTGATGGTGATCTCTGTTGTGGGCCTGGTGATCCTGATGCCGTTGGCGGGTGAATTGGGGAAACGAGCCAGGGGGACCGCCACAGACGCTTCGGGTGCCGTTCAAGTCGGGACGGCGCAGTGACCCCTTGTCCATCGACATCCAAACGATCACCTTCCATCTAGAGGAGGCGGTATGAAGAGACCCTCGGGGATTACGATCATCGCCATCCTGTTCATCGGTTTGGCCCTGCTTTCGTTGCTGTGGAGCGGCCTCGTCTTTGGCCTGGGCGGGCTGGAGAGCCTGTTCGGGGGGCTGTTCGGTGCCGAGAACGTGGCGGCTGCGGGCACGTCGCGCGCCTGGTCCGGCTTTGTCGGCATCCTCGCCGGCGGTGTCCAGCTTGTCGTGGCCTTTGGCCTGCTGGCGATGAAGCGCTGGGCCTGGTATTTGGCCCTGGCCGGGGTAGGGTTGAACGTCGTCCAGGGGGTCGCTGGCCTGTTCGTCAGCGGCCCGATCGCCTTGATGTGCGGCGCGTTGGGCCTGCTTGTGCCGGCGGGCATGCTCGTCTACCTGCTGCTGCCCAGCATCCGCATGGCGTTTGGGCTCCGGTAGGAGGGGGGCATGATCGACGAGGCGCATCCCTTGACGGACAGGCGGCTCAGGACGCCGCGCGCGGCAGCCGTCGCCGGCATTCTCTTCTCATTGCTGCTGAGCACCGGCTACATCCTCATTCGGATCTCCATCCCGGCTGACCCCGCCGATGGCGGTGTCTGGCTGGAGGAGCGAGCCGGCACAGTGACCCTGGCCCTGAGCCTGGTGCCCATCGCCGGCATCGCCTTCCTGTGGTTCATTGGCGTCGTCCGGGATCGCATCGGGGCGTTTGAGGACCGTTTCTTCTCGAGCGTGTTCTTTGGCAGTGGCCTGCTCTACCTGGGCATGACCTTTGTGTCTGCGGCCCTGGCGGGCGGGCTTCTGGCCGCCTATGGCCTCGAGGCTGAGAAACTGATGGCGAGTGGCGTGTACACTTTCGCTCGGGGCGTGATGTGGCGCATTACGAACATCTATGCCCTGCGCATGAGCAGTGTGTTCATGTTCTCCCTGGGCACCATCTGGGTACGCACCCGCACTATGCCGCGCTGGCTGGCCTTCCTGACCTACGGGCTGGCGCTCGTCCTGCTGGTGAGCATCGGCCTCAGTCTATGGGTGACATTGATTTTTCCGTCCTGGGTCTTGATCATCAGTGTCTACATCCTGATCTTGAATCTGCGCACAACGGGCGCTCAAGATGGTCTATCTGTCACGCCCGGCAGCCAACCCTAAGGGAGCAAGCAATCGATGGCAAGCGGTGCCCAGGTCTCCAGGGAAAACAGAGTGAGCGGCGAGTATTGGCGGAACCGTATCTTTTTCTGGCTGGTGTTCCTGGTTCTGATTGTGCTGACCATATTGATGGTCAAGCCCTATATCACTGCGCTCGTCCTCAGCCTCATCGCCGTGATCATGCTTACGCCTCTGTACAACCACTTCTTGGCGCGGGAGCGGGTCAGGGGCAGGGAAAAGGTGGCGGTCAGCCTGACGCTGCTGTCTTTCGTCGGCATCCTCGTCGTGCCCGTGTTTCTCGTGGCCCTTGTGGTCGTGAACCAGCTCGCGGCGGCCCTGGCTTCGCTCGCATCCATTGACCTCGAGGCCCTGGGACAGGAGATCGCCCAGGCCCTCGAGGCATTGCCCCTGGTGGCCAATATTCAGCCCGAGGCGGTGAACGTTGGCGAAGGAATGCAGAACGTGATGCTCGCCGCAGCATCGGCCCTCACCGACCTGGCCCTGAGCCTCGGCGCTTCCCTGCCCGGCTTCTTGATTCAGGGCATGCTATTCATCGTCATCGTGGCGGCCCTCCTGCCTCACTACAAGACTGCGCTGGAGAGCTTTCAGCGGCTGAGCCCCTTGGGCTATGATGTCAGCGAGCTCTACAGCCGCAAGATCACGGCCATGGTTTCGTCCCTGATCAAGGGCGTGTTCCTGATTGCCGTCATCCAGGGAGCGGCCATGGGTGTCTTCTTCTGGATTGCCGGCTTGCCCTATGTCCTGATGCTTACCATTCTCTCGATGTTGTTGGCCATGATCCCCCTGGTGGGGATCAGCTGGCTGGCGATTGCCGTCGCCGTGATATCACTTCTGGGCAGCAACTATGTCCAGGCGATCATCGTCCTGGTGGGTTTCTATGGTGTCGTGAATTGGATCGACCTTTGGCTGCGGCCCAGGCTGCTCTCGGAGGAGGCGTCCATCCCCCTGGCGCTCTTTCTGCTGTCGATCTTTGGCGGCCTGGCCTGGGCGGGGGTCATGGGGCTGTTCTACGGGCCCGTGATCATGCTCCTGCTGGTCACGACGGTTCAGATCTATAGCGAACAATACGCGCAAGAGGACGGCGCCATCTTGGCCACCGCCATCGAGGGCCTGAGGGCGAGCCGTCGAGAAGACGACGAGGACAGCGGATCATGAAACACAATGAAGTTGATATCAAAGAGCTCGTAGAACTGGCCCGGCAAAACGACCAGGAGGTCGATTTCCAGGGGTACGACCTCTCCGGCCTGGGTCTCTACCAGATCGATCTGCAGGGCGCCGATCTCAGTGGGGCGGATCTGACCGAGACGAACCTGGTACGGGCGAACCTGGCTCAGGCCCGGCTGAGGAAGGCCAGGCTCATCCAGGCGCATCTCAGCGAAATCAACCTGACGGACGCAGATCTCCGGGAAGCCGACCTGTTCGCCGCCGACCTGGTCATGGCCGATCTGCGTGGGGCGGATCTGCGTGGGGCGCACCTTCGCGGTGCTGACCTGCAAGGCGCCGAGCTTGAGGGAGCGGATCTGAAGGGGGCCCGCTACGACGAGTATACGCGATGGCCGATTGGCTTTAATCCGCGGGAGGCTACCGCGGTTCGAAATGTCTAGCCATTTCACATTCTACAAGTATAGGGAGGTAGCAGACTATGGACAATAACACAGACACTGAGCCTACGGGCTACGAAGGGACTGCCGAGGAAGAGGAGCTGGGCCAGGCAACAGAGCCGAGACTGGTCGTGGCGGCGACCTCTGACGAGTTTCCCCTCGGCGATGCGCCCGTGACCCTCGGAACGGATCCTGACAATACCATCGTGCTCGACGATCCGGACGTCTCGGAACACCACGCGACAGTGCGATGGGAGACCGACGGCTATGTCATCGAGGACGCTGGGACGGAAGGTGGCACGTTCGTCAATGAGCAGCGGGTCGAAGGTAGCATGCCGTTGAATGATGGCGACGCGATCCGCGTGGGCAACACGGCCTTGGACTATCGGACAGAGACGGAACCCGAAATAGAGCCAATCCCGGTTGCTGTGCCGCCCCCGCCGCCACCAACCGGCAAACCTGGGCCTGAGGCGCGCACGTCGCCATGGCTCATCGGCGGGATCGTGGTCGTGGCGGCTATGCTCCTGCTGGCCTGCATCGCCATCTTTTCGGCCTTTGTCTTTGACGGCGGAGACGACGTGAGCGGGATCCCCACCGAACCCCCTCTGGTGGCCACGCGCGTTCCTGTCCAGCCGACGGACACCACGATGCCCGGTGAGCCGAGCCCGACCCCCGCGCCAAGCGAGACGGCGACGCCGGTGCCTACGGACGTCATCCCTCCGCCCCAAGTGGAGTACTTTCAGGCCAATCCCGGGTCGATTAATGCTGGAGGCTGTACCATGCTGCAGTGGGGCAAAGTCGATGCCGCGGAGGTGGTGAGCATCGAGCCCGGGATCGGGGGCGTCGGAACGCCCGACAGCATAGAGGTCTGTCCCACAGAGACGACCGAGTACATCCTGACCGCCGAGGGCCCGGGGGGCGAGACGACGGCATCGACGACGGTCACGGTCGCGCCGGGCCTGGCCGACCTCGCTGTCGACTCCATCGCCTTTGACCCGAGCCCGGCCAATGCAGAGCAGGTGACCGAAGTGGAGATCACCATCAGCAACCTCGGCGCCACCGCGGCCGGAGGCTTTGACTGGCAATGGCAGGCGGGACAGGATGCCGCCTTTGACGGCCGCATCCGGGGCCTGGACGCTGGTGACACGACGGTCGTGATCATCCAGTGGGTACCTAGCGCGGGATACGAAAGCCTGAGCACCGAGGCTGTGGTGGACCTTGCCGGTGAGGTGCCCGAGGACGACAAGACCAATAACCGGCTCTCCGCCACAGTGCAGGTCATCCCAGCCCCTAGCCAGCCGGAGACGACGGTGATCCGCAGCACCGCCACGCTGGACGGGTTCCGCCTTAACGACGGCAGGGGGAGCACCCGCGAGAATATCCTGGTTGGCAACGGGGAGATCACGGATCCCGGCGGCGAGCTCGTCGCCCGGGGATTCATGAGCTTTGACCTGTCAGAGATCCCCCCAGGCGCCACCGTTGACATCGTGGACCTCGAGTTCTACCAGTCCCAGATCAGCGGCGATCCTTACGGCAAATTGGGCACCCTGGAGCTGGAGCACGTAGACTATGGCTCCAGCCTTGATGAGGATGCCTATGACACGCCGGCCATGGACTCGGCAAGGCTGGGTGCCCAAGTCGAGGCCGGTCAATGGTATACGGTCAGTAGCGATGTCGTAGCCGACTGGCTTCAAGATGATATAACAAATGGCAGCCGGCGCTTCCAGATCCGCCTGCGGTTCTCCACAGAGACTGACGGTGATGGGGAAGAGGACTGGATCTCCGTTGAGCCCGGAGGCAGCATCCTGGGCTCGAGCCGGGCGCCGCGGCTCACAGTAACCTACGTTCCCTGAGTGTGCGATGAGCGGGTGCAAGGCTTGATAACGGACCTCTGCGCTCTGGCGCAAGTCTGATTAGAGAAGAGGAGAGTTTGGTATGAGAGGTCGAGTACGAGGAGAGCGAAGACAGGACAATCGGCAGGAGCGCCGGGAAGCTCGCCGGACGGGCGAGCCACGGGCCAAACCAACACGATACCAGATGCGACAGAAGTTGGTGGCGTTTGGCGATGACTTCTATATCGAGAACGATGCCGGCCAGAAGGTGTACAAGGTGGACGGCAAGGTGCTGCGTGTGCGGGATACGCTGTTCTTCCGGGACATGCAAGGCAACGAGCTGTGCAAGATCCAGGAGCGGATCGCTCGGGTCAAGGACACGATGAAGGTTGAGGGCCCCAACGGCGAGACGCTGGCTGTGGTCAAGAAGGCCCTCATCACGCCCCTCAGGGATCGTTGGGTCGTCAAGGTGGCCGACGGTCCGGACCTGGAGGTCCAGGGCAGCATCTTGGACCACGAATACAATATTGGTGAGGGCCGAGACTTGGTCGCCGAGGTTTCCAAGAAGTGGTTCCGGCTGCGCGACAAGTATGGGGTCTCGATCAAGCCGTGACAGAACGATATCGTAATTCTGGCGACCACCGTGGCCATCGACATGATGGCCCACGAGGGCCGCTAGGGATAGAGTTTGCTCCAGCGGCTTGGAGGTCGCGCAGAGGTCCAACCCGAGCGCGACCTCCAAAGCTCGCAGAGCAGGCACCCCCAGAGGGGAGGGTAGTAATGCCGGAAGTTCGGCCCGAGAGAGAGTCCGAGGGAGATCTCGCTGATGTCTTGGACACGCCAGCGATGGCCAGCGAGCATGGGTCTCCGCGCAATGTCGAATCGATGCAGGCCGAGCTCGATCAGCTCAGGCGGCAGGTAGACGAACACGAGGTGGCTGCCAGGGCCCGGCAGCATCGCGGGCGTGGTTGGGCCGTTGGCTCACTGATCGTGCTGGGACTGATCCTGCTGGCTGTGGGCAACTTGACCTTTTGGCTGCGGGGCACGGTGCTCAGCACCAACCGGTGGGTGGCAGCCGTCGGTCCCCTGACCCAGAACGAGACGGTAGCCAATGCAGTGAGCACTTACGTCGTCGAGGGTCTGTTTGATCTGGTGCAGGTCGAGCAGGCTACGGAGGACCTACTGCCGTCTGACTACGGCTTCCTCAGCGGCCCCTTGGTTCTTGTCCTGGAGGACCTGGCCCAGGAGGCGGCCACCTCACTCGTTCAGAGTGATGGCTTCAACACAGTATGGGTCGGGCTCAACCGCACCGCACACCGGGCCGTCATGGCGGTCCTGCGGGGCAATGGGGACCTGCTCTATCTCCGGAGCGGACAGCTTACCGTCGACCTCGGCGACGCGTTCAAGTTTGTGGCCGATGCCTTCAACCTGGGCGACGTGGAGAGACTACAGAATGTAGAGACCCGGTTCGTGCTCTTGGAGAGCCAGCAGGTGGCGTTGGTCCAGCAAGCCCTGGCCCTGATCGATGGGGCAGGCCTCTGGATCCCGCTCTTGTCTCTGGTCTCACTGTTGTGCGCCTGGTTGATCTCCCTATGGCGGCGGCGTACCGTGACCTGGATCGGGATCGGCGTGACGATTGCCATGCTTCTGTCGCTGGCAGCCATCGCGCTGGCCCGACCGGCCGTGCTCGTATCGATCTCTGATCCCTTTGTGCGGCTGCTGGCCGGTGAAATCTGGGGAGTCGTCGTCCGTGGTCTGTATATCCAGACCATTCTGGTACTGGTCGTTGGCCTGCTGCTCATCGCAGGCGCGGCGCTGGCCGGTCCCAGCCCAAGGGCGGTCGCCATCCGGACGGGGGCTCGTGACGGTTGGCACAGGCTCTCGAGGCGTCGAGGTGAGCCCGCGAATCCGCGACCTGAGTGAACCCGGACATGGCGGCGATGGCCGCAACTGGATATCCACAAATGACTGGAGGGAAAACATGAAACTGCTTATCCGTTGGATCATCGTTGCGCTTTCGCTCGTCGGTGCTGTATGGCTGATCCCGGGCATCCGGGTCGAGGACACCAATGCCTGGGTCGCCGTGGGCGTGATGGCCGTGGTCCTCGGGCTCGTAAACGCCATCATCCGGCCCATCCTGGCCTTCTTGTCCTGTGGCTGCATCGTGGCCACGCTGGGTCTGTTTATGCTGGTCATCAACGGCTTCACGCTGTGGCTGTCTTCCTGGATCGCCCAGAACTGGCTCAACATTGGCTTCTATGTGGACGGCTTCTGGCCGGCCTTGTGGGGCGGCATCGTCGTCGGCGTGATCTCTTTTGTTCTGTCGATTTTTCTGATCGACGACCGGGAGAAGTAGTCAGAGCTGATGGCAGGCCGGGCCGGATTACCTTGAAATGGGGGCAGAAGACATGCGGTAAGAAGTCAAGTGGCACTTTGACATAGAGATAGGCTTTCGTTGGGTGCCGGACCGGGTCCAGGCAATACACATCTGTCCCAACAGGATTTGCGGCTTTTCCTGCGGGTACAGG
>Ga0316577_10001187_pt1 | contig 12015 bp, 10 predicted proteins | sample S5NA_FD_203073 | JGI IMG/M metagenome (GOLD analysis project Ga0316577, IMG submission 203073) | Rhizosphere microbial communities from salt marsh grasses in Alabama, United States - S5-7_050615r2r1 | ecosystem: Host-associated > Plants > Roots > Rhizosphere | place: USA: Alabama | collected... | reverse complement strand
TGACCACGAACCCGGAGGTGAACCTAATCTACTCCGAGGCCTCAAACCTGACGGTGGGGACGATGGCGGGTCTGGCCCAGGCCGGGCGGGGTGTCATGGACAATGGCGTGCCGCTGACCGAGATCGTATGCAGTGTCGACTTTGACGAAGTCGAGATGAAGGAGGTGTACGATCCGAACAGCTCGCTGAAGCTGTCGATGGGTCTGCCGCCGATCGAGACGGGCCAGGGCCGTATCGACCTGATCATGGACATCGCCTCTGGCAAGGTGGCACCGACCTCGCAGCCAGCGGAAGAGTTCTTCTACAAGGCCTACAACATCTCCTACTGGACCATGCCGCGCGAGGATGCGGTGGAGTGGTTGAACACCCAGTTCGGGACCAACCTCGAATAAGCTGCAGCAAGCGGTAGCGTAGACGTAGGCGCCCAGGGGAGGGGGGTGCAGGCCCCCCTCCCCACCACGAGCAGGGAGTGGATGGATGAATCGCACTGAGAACGTGCTGGAAATCAGAGACCTTGTAAAGGACTTTCCCGGTGTGCGGGCAGTCGACAATGTCAGTTTTGACATCAAGCGAAACTCTGTGCACTGCCTGGTTGGGGAAAACGGCGCGGGGAAATCAACCCTGATCAAGATCCTGACCGGAGCATACGCGCGAACCAGCGGCACTATCCTTCTGAACGGTGAGGAGTATGACTCGCACAATCCCCGGGAGGCAAGGCAGAAGGGCATCAGCACCCTGTTCCAGGAACTCAACGTGGTCGACCAGCTCACTGTTGCGGACAACCTCACGCTGGGCCTGGAGGATACGACGCTGGGGTTCCTGAGAACGACGGACAAGATCAGCCGGATGGTCAGCGTGATGAACAGCATCGAGCCATCCATCCACCCCCGGCAGCAGGTCTCGAGACTGAGCGTGGCCAAGAAACAGATCGTCGAGATTGCCAAGGCGGTGGCCTCGGAGTCTGACGTCATCATCATGGACGAGCCGACAGCCTCCATCTCTGAGAGCGAGGTTGAGCGCCTGTTTGCCATTATCCACAGGCTGCGCGAGCAGAACGTGACCGTCATCTATATTTCGCACCGGCTTGACGAGATCTTTGAGATTGGAGACTATGTCACGGTCTTGCGCGACGGCAAGCACATCGGCACCAAGCCCATCTCGGAGGTCCAGGGCAGAGCCGAGCTGATCAGGATGATGATCGGCAAGACGGTCTTTGAGGAGTACACGCCCAAAGAGGACGCTGCTCGGGAACCTCTCCTCCAGGTGCGCAACCTCTCCAACCACAAGCTGCAGGACATTTCCTTCGATGTCCACACCGGAGAGATTGCCGGCTTCTATGGCCTGGTGGGGGCCGGTAAAACCGAGCTGGCGCGCGCCATCTATGGCATCGACCGCTACGAAGGCGAGATCCTCTTCAAGGGTAGCAAGCTCCAGCCCGCTCCGGAAAAGGCTATCGCGGCGGGCATCGCCCTGGTACCTGAAGAAAGACGATCCCAGGGGCTGTTTACCATCCTGACCATACGGGGCAACGTGCCCGTCATGAACATGGGCAAGATATCCCGCAACGGGTTCATCAATCCGTCTGCGGAACGGAACGTCACCCTCGAATACATCGACAAGCTGAATATCGCCACCGATAGTACCGAGAAAGAGGCGTCCAAGCTGTCCGGGGGCAACCAGCAGAAAGTGGTCCTGTCCAAGTGCCTCTTCGCCGATGCGGATCTGCTCATGCTCGACGAGCCGACGCGTGGCATCGACGTGGGCGCCAAAAGCGAGATCTATGGCATCATCCGCCAGCTCTCCCAAGAGGGGAAATCGATCATGATCTTTTCCTCCGAACTGCCCGAGATCATGAACATCTGCGATAGCATCTACCTCCTGTGCGATGGGTCCCTGAGGGCCACGATGCGCAACAGCGATGACGTCGACACTGAGGAGATCATGCATATCGTGACCGGTGGAGAATGTGAAGAATGAGCGTAGAAACCAAGCAGGCAGTGCGGCAGCCGTCGCTTGGCGGCAGGATGAGCAACGAGTCGTTCATCAGCCTGTTCATGGTTGGTGTGCTTCTCGTCCTGTTCGGTATCGCCGCCGTATTCGTGCCGAACTTTTACCTGCCCCAGAACATGCTGAACCTGATCACGAACAACTGGTACATCATCATACTGGGCATCGGCGTCACCTTCCTGCTGATCACCGGCAACTTTGACATGTCGGTCGGTGGGGTTATCGCCCTGACCGGCGTGCTCTCTGTCTATTTCTGCCAGGCATCCAATGTCTCCCAGAACGTGTTGGCCAACGGGCTCGGGCTGCCCTACGGGGTCGCGGTTGCTCTGGCTTTGCTCGGTGCCTTGAGCATCGGTGCAGTGAACGCCTTCTTTGTCACGCGCATCAAAGTGCCCTCTATTATCGTCACGCTGGGCACCATGATGGTTGCGCGGGGCATCGCCCAGGTCATCACCCAGGGCGCCCAGCGGAACACCAGCCTGCCCGACGTGTTCGGCGTGGTGGGGACCATGGCCATCCCGGGCACAAGTATCAAAATCTCGGTGCTGGTCATGATTGCCCTGCTTGTCGGCGCCTTTATCTTTGAAAAGAGGACGGTCGCCGGCAGGCGCACCTATCTCATCGGCGCCAACAAGGAAGCGGCCCGGCTGTCGGGCGTCAATGTGGACCGGCATCTGACCATGCTCTTTCTCCTCAGCGCCTTGCTGGCCGGCATCACGGGCATCCTCCTGGCCTCCGAGTACAAGGCCGGGGTATCGAACCGGGCGATGGGCTACGAGTTTGATGCCTTGGTGGTCACGTTGCTGGGCGGGGTCAGCATCGCCGGCGGGTTCGGTTCCGTGCTGGGCATGTTCGTCGGCGCCCTCATTCTCTCTGTCGTCACGACGGCCGCTACCGGACTCCTGCTGCAACCGGGCTGGCAGTGGACCCTGAAGGCAGTCGTCACATTTTGCGCGATTCTCGCGCAGCGTTTCGCCCTGGACAGAAGGAAGGGCTGAGGAGAGACAAGATGGCCCGAACCATGACTTCTGAAGAGAAGATTGGCGTGGATGGATCGTTCGAGTTTCAGCAGGACCGGTCGGAGAAGGTCCGAGCCAATATCAAACGCTTCTACATCTATGTCGTGCTGCTGCTGATCGTGCTTGTCTTTAGTATGCTGAAACTGGACCAGGTCGAGTTTTTTGGGCGGGGACACTTTCTCAGTCCGGACAGCGTCATCAACCTGCTTCGCTCTGCAGTGCCCATCTTGATCGTCAGCGCCCCATTCACGTTGTTGATGATCGCCGAGTATATCGACCTGTCCGTCGGCAGTGCCATGAGCCTCAGCGCCGTGATCTTTGCCTGGTTGGTGTTGAACGGCCTTGGCTTTCTGCCCGCGCTCCTTCTCACGCTGATGGTGGGGATCGGGATGGGCGCTCTGAACGGGTACCTGGTCATGAAGCTGCGGATCACGCCCGTCATCGCGACACTGGTCACCCTGAGCCTCTTTAAGGGTATTGCCCTGCTGATCGTGCCCTTTGGCCAGTCAGCCATCAAGAGCAGCGCAGACCAAACCATGCCCGGCTGGATCAACAACTTTGCGCGGCAGGAGGTTCTGCTCGGATTGCCCATGGCCTTCTATGTCGCGGTTTTCGTGGTCTTGGCGCTGATTCTTGTTCAGAACAAGACCGTCCTCGGCAAATATGCCGCGGCCATCGGCGGCAACCGCACGGCGGCAGAACTTTCGGGCATTAATGTGGTGCTGGTAGTATTCATTTTATACGTCATCGTGGGGCTTTACGCCGCGCTGGCTGGCGTGGCGCGGGCCAGCTACATGTCCCTGGGAGATCCGCTCTCGGGCACTGGTATGGAGCTTTCCTGCATCATCGCCGTGTTGCTGGGTGGGACGGCCTTTTCGGGGGGGGAAGGATCGGTCGCCAAGACGATTGTGGGCGCCATCATTATCATGTGTGTGACCATCGGACTGATGACCGTCATCCCGGCGTACTGGCAGACCCTGGCCACGGGCGCCGTGCTGCTTATCGCCGTCGCTCTCAACCACCTGCTGGTGCGGGAAACAGTCCAGGCGTGACGGGTGGCTTCGAGGGATAGACCGGCGCCAGACTCGCACCGGGGAAGAGAGGATTCATGCGTACTCGAGAATTGGGCAGCACCGGGATGTACTTGACAACTATGGGCCTGGGTACCTATGCCCTGGGCGGCAGCGGCTGGCAGTGGGCCTGGGGCCAGCAGGACGATGAGGACTCTATTGCCGCGCTCCGCCGCGGGCTGGACCTGGGCATCAACTGGGTGGACTGCGCGGCTGCCTACGGCCTGGGTCACGCCGAGGAGGTGGTGGGCAGGGCATTGGAAGGGCGCGATGACGTGTTCGTGGCCACCAAGTGCGGCCTCGTCTGGGATGAGGGAAGCGGGGACGTCTACGGCCGGCTTACGGCCGCCAGCGTGCGTGCCGAGTGCGAAGCCAGTCTGCGCCGGCTGAAGGTGGACGTCATCGATCTCTATCAAGTCCACTGGCCCCACGACGAAGAGCATCTGGAAGAGGGCTGGAGCACCATCGCCGACCTGGTGAAGGAGGGCAAAGTTCGCTACGCGGGCGTGTCCAACTTTAGCCTGGCGCAGATCAGGCGTGTCCAGCGGATCCACCCGGTGGCCTCGGTTCAGCCACCCTACAATATGCTCCAGCGCGGCATCGAAACGGAGCTGCTGCCTTTCTGCGCGGCGAATGAGATCGGCGTGTTGACCTACAGCCCGCTGCAAAGCGGAGTGCTGGCGGACAAGTTCACCCGGGAGCGGGCAGCGGCTCTGCCGGCCGACGACTGGCGCCGCAACCACAGTCCCGAGTTCCGGGAGCCCGCGTTGAGTGCCAACCTGGCCCTGGTGGACGGGCTGCGTAGCGTCGCCGCGCGCCACGGCAGAACAGTGGCCCAATTGGCCATCGCCTGGGTTCTCCGACGTCCGGAGGTGACCAGCGCCATCGTCGGCGCCCGGAAACCGTCCCACATTGAAGGGACGGTGGGCGCCGGGGACTGGGAACTTGACTCCCAGGACATCGCCGAGATCGACGCCCTGCTGGCTGAGCGGAATGGCACTCTGAACCGCGCATGAGGAGTTCTTGAGGCACAACGTCTGTGGCTGGGCAGCGCGCCAAGACAGGTATATCAGCTCAACAGAAGGAGTCTCTGTGAGTAGCGAGAAGGAAGCCACGTCATTGCGAGTACTTGCCACCCGGTGGATGGAGCACGCGGCCGACCCAGTTATGGCCGAGCGCCGCCGGCAATGGCGGGCCATCAAGGACCTGGAGGCTGAAAAGCCCATGATCCTGGTGGAGACCTGCATGCTGCCCGACTATGTCGGCCAGGACGAGCTCGTTTGCGAGGATCCCTACCTGCGCAACGTCGAAAAATCACTCTTTGAGATCGTCCGCCACGCCGACGAGATTGGTGACGACATCGTGGTGGATCCCTATTTCCGCATTCCCTGGGAGCTGGAGATCGGGGACTATGGTGTGCCGATCGAGGCCTACCACGCGATCAGTTGTGACGGGAGCGACCTCGGATATTCGTTCAACTTTGGCGTGCAGTCAGAAGCCGATGCCCAAAAGCTTCATCTGCGCGACCGCAGTGTAAAATGGGAGGAAAGCCTCCAGCGGAAGGCCCAGCTCGAAGAGATCTTTGGCGACATCCTTCCTGTCCGCTTGGGAGGGTACGACCCCTTCGATCCAGACCCTGGCTACCGGCCTTGGTTGGGCAACCTGTACGGCGGGCTGACCATGGATCTTTTCAAACTCGTCGGAAACAACAACCTACTCTACTGGGTCTACGACAAGCCCGATCTCATTCACCGGATGATGGAGCTCATTCGTGACGACCGCCTGGCGCATTTCCAGTTCATGGAGGGTGAGGGTCTGTTGTACCAAAACACAGACACCTGGATGCCCTGTCCCGGTAGTTACGGGTTCGTCTCCGACCTACCAGAGACATCGGAGAACGGACGCGATGTGAGCCTGAAGGATTGCTGGGTGTGGATCGAGTCGCAGGAAAGTGCCCCGATCTCGCCCAAGATGTTCAGCGAGTTCTTTCTGCCCTATATTGCCGAGGTCGCGCAACCCTTTGGGCTCGCCTACTGGGGGTGCTGCGAGGGCCTGCACGACCGGTTCCCCTACATCGAGAAGGCGATCCCACACCTGCGGGCCGTCAGCGTCTCGGGTTGGAGCGACTTGTCCAAAATGGGGGAGATGCTCGGGCAAAAGTACGTATACTCGCGCAAACCAACCCCGGCCTATATCAGTGGCGCGTACCCCGACTGGGAGTTGGCGGAGAAGGATGTCCGCGACACTCTCACCGCCGCGAAGGACTGCAATCTCGAGTTCTGTTTCCGTGATATCTATACGGTGGACGGTGACCGGTCCCGCCTGGCACGGTGGGTCCAGATGACACGGGCACTCATGGATGCCTAGGTGTGCCACTGCTGGCAGCGGCGCATCCGTTGGGAATCGAATAGGGCGGGATACGACCTACCCGGATCAGGGTAGCCGGAGGCTACACAGGACCTAGCACGGTGATAGGATCAGAAATCATGACAATGACGAATCAAGAGCTGATCGGCCGCGTCTTAAGCCTATACTATGTGGACGAGCTGACCCAGGCTGAAATTGGGCGCCGCCTTGGGCTATCGACAGCCAAGGTCAACCGCCTCCTTCAGCAGGCTCGTAAACAGGGCATGGTCGAAATCACCATCCGCACCCCACTTCAGCACCTATATGACCTGGAAGATCGTCTGAAGGCCATCTTCGACCTGCAAGAAGCGGTGGTGATCCCGCGCATCGCCGAAGACGTCAACGCCTATGTCCATACCCTGGGCCGCGCCGGAGCAAGCTACCTGCTCGACTACCTGCGCGATGGGGATATCGTGGGTATCGGTGGCGGGACAGGTGTCAATTCGGTGGTTCAAGCCATCGAGCCGTCCCGAGCCTACGATGTCAAGGTTGCGCCGATCCTGGGGGGCGTGCAGGGTCGTGCCACGACCGACGTGAACCACCTGGTCGCCCAGCTCGCGGAGCGGTTGGGCGGCCGTGCCTACCGGCTTCATGCTCCCGCCTTTGTCGACACGAGAGAGCACAGGGACATGCTGCTGTCCTTGGGACCGATCAAAGAGATTCTCGACATCACTCGCCAGGCCAATATCGTTCTCCTGGGTGTGGGCACCGTCGAGCCGGAAAAGTCCCGTTTTGTCGAGTTCACTGCACTATCGGCAGAGGACATGAGACGGGTCGCCGAAACCTGCGGTGGTGTCGGCGAGATCGGGGCCTATGTCTACGATATCCAGGGCAAGCCCTGCGCTGAGGAGTATGCGGAGCGAGTTGTTGGATTGTCGCTGCAAGAACTCAAGCATATTCCTTTTGTCATCGGCGTGGCCGCCACTGCAGCCAAGGCACTCCCTCTCTATGGAGCTTTGCGCGGTGGCTACCTGCACACCCTGATCACCGACGAGGCAGCAGCCCAGGGGATCATACAGCTCTTTGAGCGGGATTTTCATGGTCTCCGTATTGGCACGCAAGATCCAGGAACCGAGGGAGCGTGAGCGGATGGCTGCAGCCTCTTCGAATTCGCGCCCTGGACCCCAGCAGATGCCGGTTGGCCTCTATGAGAAGGCTCTGCCCGTCGAGCTGGATTGGGAGGAACGCCTGCGGTTGGCTGCCGAGGCAGGCTTTGACTTTGTCGAGATCTCGATTGATGAAAGCGAGGGGCGCCTGGCCCGTCTGAGTTGGTCGCCTTCCCAACGGGCGGATCTGCGCCGGGCCATTGCCAACACCGGGGTGCCGATCATGACCATGTGCTTGAGTGGTCACCGCAAGTACCCGTTGGGCAGTGCCTCGCCTCAGATCCGGGAGCGCGCGCTGGACATCCTATACCGGGCGATCGCGTTCGCCGCCGACATCGGGCTGTCTATTGTCCAGGTGATGGGCTACGACGTGTTCTACGAGCCCGCTTTCTCTGGGACCGAGGCTCGCTTCCTGGATGGGCTGGAACAGGGTGTGCGATGGGCCGGAGCCTCGGGCATCATGCTTGGTCTTGAGAATTGCGACCTCGAGTTCGTGGATTCAATCGACAAGGGCCTGCGCATCGTCGAGCATCTGCACTCACCCTGGTTTCAACTCTACCCGGACATGGGCAATCTGGCCGCGGCAGGCTACGATCCAGCCGACCAGTTGCGCCGAGCTGCCGGGCACCTGGTCGCCGTACACGTGAAGGACACCACGCCTGGCGTGGTCCGGGGTGTGCCCTTCGAGCAAGGTCTTGTCCCTTTTGGGAAGGTCTTTCGAACGCTGGCCGAAATTGGCTTCTGGGGTCCTATGACGGTTGAGATGTGGGCGGACATGGCGGCGGGGGAGGAGCCCTTTGCATCGGTGGTAGCTGCTCGCCAGCTCGTAGCCCGCCTGGTCACCGAAGCCCGGCGACCAACAGAATAAATCCACGATGGGATAGGGAGTGTGAAGCATGATGTTGGAGAGACTTCGTCAAGAAGTTTGGGCCTGTAACCTGGAACTGCCCAAGAACGATCTGGTCAAGATGACCAGCGGCAACGTTAGCGGGCGGGATCCAGAGACGAACCTGGTGGTCATCAAGCCCAGCGGTGTGAGGTACGAGCAACTGACGCACGAAAATCTCGTGGTCGTCGACCTGGCGGGGAAGGTGCTGGAGGGTGCTCTCAAGCCTTCCATGGATACCGCCACCCACCTGTACATCTACCGTCACCGGCCGGATGTCTTTGGCGTGGGCCATACCCATTCCGTGTTTGCGAGTGTTTTCGCTGCCCGCGGGAAGCCCATTTCTCCTTGCCTGACGGCGTCGGCTATGCTGGGTGGCGAGGTACCCCTGGGTGGTTTTGTGCCCATCGGCGGCGAGGCGATCGGCAAGGAGATTGTCGACAAGATCGGCGAGGCGCTGGCCATCGTGATGCAGAATCACGGTGTCTTTACCATCGGCAATTCGGCCACCCAGGCAACCAAGATGGCGGTGGAGGTGGAGGATATCGCCAAGATCACCTACTTGGCGATGCTGGCGGGTGATCCGATTATCCTGACCAGGGACCAGATCGAGATGACGGCCGAGATGTACAAGCACGACTATGGCCAATAGTTACCAGGACACAGCGGTTAGGAAAGGATAGGAGTTGGTGTGTACCTTGCTCAAGCCTGTATCTTGGGCGTCAGGAGCAATGTTGTACCAGAGAGTAGGATAGAGCATATGGAGACCGCAGAGAGAACGGACGTCAAAGAAGTGTCTGTCCTGGCAGACCAGACAAGGGACCTGCTGGAGGCTTTGGGCCATGAGAAGCTGGCCTGGATGCTCCAGAAGATGTGTGAGACCCGGCACTTTGAGGAAAAGGCTGAGGAACTTTACATCCGGGGGTTGGTGCACGGCACCATGCATCTCTCCATTGGTATGGAGGCTTCGCCGATCGGCAGTGTCGCTGCCCTAGAGCCCGAGGACCTGATCATTCATCACCATCGGGGGCACGGACACAGCATTGCCAAAGGGGCTGACATCACCATCATGATGGCCGAGTTCCTGGGTAAGGAACCCGGTTATTGTCGCGGTCGGGGCGGCTCGATGCATATCGCCGACCTGCCAGGCGGCAACCTGGGGGCCACTGGCGTCGTAGCCAGCGGCATCCCGACGGCCGTGGGCATTGCCCTGGCCCTGCAGATGCAACGCTCCGATCAGGTACTCCTCTCTTTCTTTGGTGATGGGGCTACCAACCTGGGCGAATTCCACGAGTCGTTGAATATGGCCTCCGTGTGGAATCTACCCGTGGTGTTCATCTGCGACAACAACCAGTATGGCATGTCGATGGCCGTCCAGCGTGCCATGAACATCGACCGCATTTCCACCCGGGCTGTCTCCTACGGGATCCCCGGGCAAAGCGTCGACGGCAACGACGTGCTGGCGGTGTATCAGGCGGTTCGTGCCGCAGTGGAACGGGCGCGCCGGGGCGAGGGCCCCTCACTGGTGGATAACATCACCTATCGCTGGCGCGGACATTCCAAGAGTGACCGGAACCTCTACCGTACCCAGTCAGAGATTGACAACTGGCGGGCGCGCTGTCCCATCCTTCGCTTCCGGGAGGTGCTGTTATCCGAGGGAGTGATGTCGGAGGATGAGGTAGAAGCCATCGATCTCGCCGCCAAGGCGACGATTGATCGCGCGGCGGAGGCGGCGTCCACTATGCCAGAGCCAGACCCCGAAAACATGGAGGATGAGGTGTATGCGCCATGAGTGACAACGGTGGAGGGACCTCTGGCCCTCGCGAGCTTACCTATCTGGAGGCAGTGCGAGAGGCACTAATCCAAGAAATGCGTCGTGATCCCACGGTCTTTATCCTTGGCGAGGACGTTGGTGTCTATGGGGGGGCCTTTGGCGTAACCCGGGGCATGCTCGAGGAGTTTGGGCCCGAGCGGATTCGCGACACGCCCATCTCGGAGGCCGCTATTGCGGGCGCCGCGACGGGTGCTGCCCTGATGGGCATGCGGCCAGTCATGGAGATCATGTTCATGGACTTTCTGACCATCTCCATGAACCAGTTGGTCAACCAGGCGGCCAAGATGCGCTTCATGTTCGGCGGTAAAGCCAGCATTCCCCTGGTCTGCCGTGCCCCTGCCGGCTCTGGCACCGGGGCTGCAGCGCAGCACTCTCAGAGCCTAGAAGCCTGGTTCGTGCATACCCCGGGGATCAAGGTCGTTGCCCCGTCGACGCCTGCTGACGTCAAAGGGCTGCTGGTCGCCTCCATCCGGGACAACAATCCCGTCATTTTCATGGAGCACAAGCTCCTGTATCGAATGAAAGGGCCGGTTTCCGAAGATCTCTATTCGGTTCCGCTGGCCGAGGCCGACGTGAAACGAGAGGGCCGGGATCTGACCATCATTGCCTACTCGATCATGGTCCCCAGGGCCCTGGAGGCGGCCGAGCAATTGGCCACCGAGGGGATCGAGGTCGAAGTGGTCGATCCGCGTACCCTCAATCCTCTCGACACGGAGACCATGGTTCGCTCCGTGTGCAAGACCGGACGGGTGCTCATCGTCCACGAGGCACCGGTGACCGGTGGCGTGGGCGCCGAGCTGGCAGCGGTCATCGCCGATAGCGAGGCATTTGACTATCTGGATGCGCCCATTCGCCGGCTGGCCGGACGCAATGTGCCGATTCCATACAATAGAACCCTGGAGGCGGCGGCCGTGCCCCAGGTCAAAGATATTGTTTCCGCGGCGCGTGCGCTGGCCCTGGAGGGTAGGTAGCTATGGCAACCGCAGTCATCATGCCCAAGGTCGACATGGTCATGGAAACGGGTACCTTCGTCGAGTGGATGAAGCAGGAAGGGGATCAGGTAGAGAAGGGCTCGCCGCTCTTTGTGATCATGACCGACAAGGCCAGCATCGAGATCGAGGCACCGGCTGGCGGGATCCTTGCCGGCATCACAGCGAAACCTGACGACGTGATCCCGGTCACAGAGATCATCGCTTACATTCTGGAGCCGGGAGAGGAGTTGCCTGCTGAGATCCCACTCGCTCCTGCCTCTGAACTCGAGGGAGTCGCTCCCACGCCCGAGCCGGTCCAGCCTGTCCAGACGGAAGCCGCAGTACCTGGCCCTCGCGACGGCACGTTTCGGGCCACGCCTGTGGCCCGTCGCCTGGCCTCCGAGTTGGGGGTGGACCTCGCCTTGATCCAGGGACGGGGACCCCGGGGCCGCATTCACAAGGCCGACGTTTTGGCCTTTGCCGAACAGGGAGCCAGGGGCCAGGTGGCGCCCGTCGCCGAAAGGCCCGGTGTCCCGGTGGCGGCGGTGCCCGCCGTAGAGGTGCCTCTGCCCTCTGCCCGGCAGAAAAAAGTGGTGCCTCTCGCCGGGCCGCGCAAGATCATCGCCGAGCGCATGGCCTACAGTGCCTTCACGGCGCCGCACATTACCATGACCCTTTCTGTCGACATGTCGGAGGCGGCCCGGCTCCGCTCCCAC
>Ga0316577_10001185_pt1 | contig 12022 bp, 11 predicted proteins | sample S5NA_FD_203073 | JGI IMG/M metagenome (GOLD analysis project Ga0316577, IMG submission 203073) | Rhizosphere microbial communities from salt marsh grasses in Alabama, United States - S5-7_050615r2r1 | ecosystem: Host-associated > Plants > Roots > Rhizosphere | place: USA: Alabama | collected... | reverse complement strand
CAAATGCGAAATTAATAAAGAAATTGACTGCGCCTGGGAATTGATCATCAATCGCCTCAAGGCACTGAACAGACTCGATGATTATGAAAAAATTAGCTCCATCAAAGACTGGTCCACCGACAGGGCCGGAGGACCCAGAAAAGTTGTTAGGGAGGACGTACAGGAATGAAAGCAAAAACACCAAGCAAACTGGAAAAAATTCTGACCGCCGGTCATCTGGCGGTAACATCGGAATGTGGTCCGCCCAGGGGCAGTGATCCTAAAGTGATTGAAGAAAAGGCAAATCTGATCAAAGATTATGTGGATGCCATAAATATCACAGACAATCAGACATCCGTAACCCGCATGTCCAGCCTGGCCGCCTGTATTCGCCTTAAACTCATGGGGTTGGAGCCGGTGCTTCAGATGGTGACCCGCGATCGGAACCGAATCGCTTTGCAAAGCGATATCCTTGGTGCGGCTTCGTTTGATATACACAATATCCTCTGCCTTTCCGGAGACCACCAGAGCTTTGGAGACTGCCCTACGGGCCAAAATGTTCATGATATTGATTCCATGCAGCTCCTTCAAACCGTGAGGCTGATGCGCGACCAGGGCAAGTTCCTTGGTGGAGACGATATTAAGCGTCCCCCCGAGATGTTCGTGGGGGCCGCTGCCAATCCTTTTGCCGATCCGTTTGAAATACGCGTTCCCCGATTGGCAAAAAAAATTGCCGCGGGTGCGGAGTTTATACAAACTCAGTGTATATACAACATGGAGAAATTCGAACTCTGGTTGAAAATGGCCGGCGACCGTGGATTACTTGACAAAGTTTATATTCTGGCCGGTGTGACTCCGTTTAAATCCGCCGGCATGGCCAAATACATGAAGAATCGGGTTCCCGGCATAGAAGTGCCGGACGAGTTGGTGAAAAGAATGGCGGATACACCCAAAGAAAAACAGCCCGAGGAAGGGGTCAAGATCTGCATCGAGCAGATTCAGCACTTAAAAGAAGTAAAAGGGGTTCGGGGATTTCATATCATGGCGATTGAATGGGAAGAAATGGTTCCCGAGATTGTGAAAAAATCCGGCCTATACCCCAGGCCAAGTGTGGAATGATGTTACACACTATAACTGCCAAAAAAAGTAAAAAAATCCGGAAACAAAACACTCCGGAATTACAGTAAAGGAGGTACAGTATGAGTGAAAAAAAGAGAATACTAGTGGTGGATGATGAGCCTGATTTCTGCGCTATTGTCCAGGGCCAACTGGAAAAAGAGGGCTTTGAAGTCGAGATCGCTTACAACGGCGTTGAAGGTCTGGAAAAAGTACATGCCAATCCGCCGGACGCCATCGTTCTGGATGTCATGATGCCTGAGATGGACGGATACGAGGTCTGCAGGAAGCTCAAGGGGGATAAGAAATGTGTTGACATTCCAGTGGTTCTGCTGACTGCTGTTGCATCTCATGTGACATCAACCCGCTATACCCACCGGGATGGTATGAGTACCGAGGCGGATGACTATATCGCCAAACCGGCTTCAGCTGAGGAAATCGCGGCGAGTATTAAACGACTTATCGATTAGCAGGAAACCATGGGTTCACCGGAGCCCGTAATTTATGATTTTAAATTGAAGATTGACGACAGATAATTTTAAGTTTTCAACGGTCAATCTTCAATTTAAGGGAGGGAATAATGTCATCTCAACCTATTGAGATTAAAGGAAGCAAAAAAAGCATGTTTCTGGATAAGGTAAAGGAGCTTCTTCCGGAAGGAGGAAATCTCAATCTTTGCCTGACCTGCGGCGCCTGTTCTTCAGGGTGTCCCGCCACGGGACTGGAAGATATGGATCCCAGAAAGTTTTTGCGCATGGCCGCTCTGGGCATGGACGAAGAAGTTCTGAGCACGCCTTGGGTATGGATGTGCACCATGTGCACCCGCTGTATTTATGTATGTCCAATGAAAATCGACATCCCGCAACTGGTCTTTAACGCCCGGAATAGCTGGCCGAGGGAAGAGCGGCCCAAAGGAATTATGGGGTCTTGTGACATGGCATTGAGAAACGATACCTGCAGCGCTATGGGTACGTCCGAGGAAGATTTCAAATTCGTCGTAGAAGATGTGCTTGAAGAATACCGGGAAGCGCAGCCTGAATTTAAAGACATGCAGGCGCCCGTCAACAAGGAGGGGGCTGAGTTCTTTTTGAACCAGAACTCCAGAGAGCCGGTAACCGAACCGGACGAAATGGTTCCTCTCTGGAAAATTCTACACCTGGTGGGGGCCGACTGGACGTACGGCACCAAGGGATGGGCAGCGGAAAACTACTGCATGTTTCTGGCGGATAACGAGAGTTGGGAGCATATTGTAAAAGTCAAGGCCAAAGCAGTGGATGATCTCAAATGCAAGGTCTGGCTCAACACGGAATGAGGGCACGAATTTTTTGCAGTCCGGGTCGGACTGAAAAAATTCAACATTGAGCACAATTTTGAGTGCAAGAGCATTATCCAGTATTATGCCCAGTGGATCAGAGAAGGAAAGCTGAAAGTCAATTCCGACTGGAACAAAGATCTAAAAGTAAAATTTACGGTACAGGACCCATGCCAGTTGGTTCGAAAGAGTTTGGGCGACCCGGTGGCAGACGACCTTCGCTATGTTGTTAAAGCAGTTGTGGGCGCAGAAAATTTTGTAGAGATGTCTCCAAACAAGTCTAACAACTACTGTTGTGGCGGAGGGGGAGGGTTTCTGCAGTCTGGATTTCCCGAAGCCAGACGCTATTACGGCAAACGCAAATTTGAGCAAATAATGGCTACAGAGGCTGATTACTGTATTACGCCGTGCCATAACTGCCACGCACAGATCCACGATTTGCATGAACATTATGGCGGGAAATACCAGACGACCCATTTATGGACCTTAATCTGTCTTTCTTTAGGGATTCTCGGACCCAATGAACGGGAGTACCTTGGAGACGATCTCAAGGAAGTTATGATTTTTCATCCAGAGACCGAGATGTAGAAGGCGCATTTTGCAGCTAACGAGTTTTAATCATACAATTGGCAAATCAATTTTCACATGCAGGTTTATTGCATATTCGGTGATGAACGGGTTATGCGTTCAAAATCTACCACCATATTTTCAGCTGTACTGGAGCGGCTCGGGATAAAGGGGCAATATGTGCCGTTTAACATTGCCCCTGGCCAGATCGCTCAGGCGTTGGAAAGCATGAAGGTTCTGAACATCTCCGGTGCGAATGTTGCGATTCCTTATAAAGAAGACGTCATACCCCATTTGGATATTCTTTCAGAAGGAGCGAATATTATCGGTTCGGTGAACACGGTTGTGCGTAATGGAGATATTCTTAAAGGCTACAACACAATCGCCATTGGTTTTATGGACGCCTTAAATGATGCACGATATGATGTGGAAGGCAAGTCGGCCCTTGTTTTGGGTACGGGCGGAGCCGCCAGGGCAATTGTCTTTATTTTAAACTGGTTGCGAACAAACTCTGTTTTTGTTGCCGGCCGTAACTCGGAAAAAACCGGAAATATTGTAGAGCATTTTGGCGGTAAAGCCATACCCATTTATGATCTTGAGAACAACCCATTGGCCGTAAACATCGTGGTGAATGCCACTTCTGTTTCAAGCCCTGACGAGTCGCCGGAAATGGCTTCACTGCTCGAAAGATTCAAGGTAAAGGATTGCGAATTGGTGCTTGATCTTAACTATGACCGAAGTGAAAATTTTTGGCGGGATCTTGCCCGGCGCAACAGGGCACAGTTTATGGATGGTCTATCCACACTTGCATACCAGTCCAGACGCACACTGGCCCTTTGGACGGGTATTCAGGCACCCCCGGAGGAATTCCTGAAAGCCATTAATAAAAATTTATAAAGTGAGAACACTTAAAATCCTGAAACCGAGCTGCTCTGAGACCTTTGAAAAATAAATATGTTGCAAAGGCCTCGCTTTCTTCCTATGGATGCTTCAGGCCGACTTATCCTGAGGACTTGGCGTTAATCGGAAGAAGAACCGTAAATTCTGTTCCCTTGCCGGGAACGCTCTCCACATCAATAAAGGCGCCCATTGAATCTATAAGTCCCTTTACGATGGGCAGCCCAAGGCCGGTTCCGGTAATGTATCTGGTCTTTTCGTCTTTGACCCTGTAAAATCTTTCAAAAATCTTATCCAGATATTTATCTGCGATACCAAACCCGTTATCTTTGACTATTACACGTACGTTGATTCCGGCCATATCGACTTTCACCTGAATTTTTCCGCCTTCCTGAGTGTAATTAATGGCATTGGTAATAAGATTCCCAAAGATACTTTCCAGAGCAATGGGATCGGCCGTAAGTTCGGGAAGCGGTTCTTTTGGAAGTTCAAGTGAAATAGACTGGTTCTTTTTTTTTGCACTGGTTTTTAAAAAATCTACAATATTTGTAAGGAGATCTTCGATCCGAACCGGTTGCGGCTCATGGCAGATAATCCCTTCCTCAATACGGCTAAGATCCAGAAGATCTCCGATCAACGCAATCAATCCTTTGGTTTTTTCTTTGGCACGGGCAAGTATATGCTGGTCTTGTGCAACGTTTTCACCGACCATATCCCTGATTACCAGAGCAAGCTGCTCGTGAATCGTCGAAAGCGGTGATCGCAGTTCATGGGAAACCTTTGCCACAAATTCCGATTTTAGCTGATCCAAAAGCTTCAGGGCGGTGATGTCAACAATATTTAGAACTGCTCCAAGGCATTCCTTTCTCTCACCCAAGACCGGCTGTCCGGTTGCCAAGAGATATTTTTCATCTGAAAGAGAAAACTCGTAATCCGGAATATCATCGTAGTCTATATGTTTCCCCTGAGAAATTTCCGTTACAAGATTGCACAATTTTTTATCCGGAACATAGTCTTCTATGGGGTTGCCGGTTTTCAGACCGGGGTCAAGATCGAGAAGCTGTCTGAAGGCCGGATTCATTAAAACCACCTGTCCCCTGGAATTTGTCACAACCACGCCACTGGGAAAAGATTCTAAAATAGTATGTATGCGACTTTTCTCTGTATCCAGATCGGACAGCGTCCGTCTTCTTTCCTCTTCCAACTTTTCAGCCTCCCGCCTAAGGCTGATTTTTTCCCAGGCGCGATTCACCACAATACGCAACTGATCCGGCTCAAAGGGTTTGGAAATAAAATCGTAAGCGCCCTGCTTCATGGCTTCAATGGCTGTTTCTACCGTGGCATATCCGGTGATCACAATGACCTGAATGGTTTCATCCATCATACGAATGTGTTTGAGAACCTCCAGTCCGTCCATGCCCGGCATCTTCAAATCCAGAAGCACAATGGAGACGTTCTGCTTCTTCAGTAAAGCCAGCCCCTCATCCCCGCGGGAGGCCTTCAGAACCTGAAAACCGATTCGGGTAAGGATCCGTTCGGATGCGTCCCGGATATCCATTTCATCGTCCACAACCAATACTGTGGCGTCAGATTTTATTTCCACTTTCTTCTCCTTGGTTTTTCGTGTCTGCAACGGGAAGCTCAATAAAAAATGTCGTTCCTTGTCCCGGCGTGCTTTTTGCCATGATATTGCCCCCGTGATTTTTCACGATACTGTAAGCCAGACTCAGACCCAGACCGGTTCCTTTTCCCTCTTCCTTGGTGGTGAAAAATTGCTCAAAAATTCGGGGAAGAATGTCTTCAGGTATTCCCACACCGGTGTCGGATATTTCGATGCAAACTCTGTCTCGTTTCGGAGAAAGACTGCTTTTAACCGTGAGTTTCCCTTTTCCTTCCATGGCCTGGGCGGCATTGAGAATGATGTTCATAAATAAGTGGTTCAATTGCTGAATATCAGACTGTACCGGGGGAAGTAACGCGTCCAGATCTTTTACGATATCTATATTCTGGAACAGGGCCTGGTTTTCGAGCAGAAACAGGGTTCGGGAAAGTGCTTCGTTGACGTCATGGGGTCGCATTAAATGGCGGGTCTGTCTTGTAAACTCCAACAGTTCCTTGACCGTATCACGGCATCTTTGGGCATCTTTCAGAATTCGCTCTAAGTCTTGTTTGGCTCTCTCTTCCAAGTCATATTCTTCCTGAATGAGCTTGGCAAACAGCGTAATCCCTCCCAGGGGGTTGTTTAATTGGTGGGCAACACCTGCGGCCAGCTTTCCCAAAGAAGACATCTTTTCCGCCTGCAGAAGCTGAAGCTGGGTTTTCTGCAGCTCATCTTTCATTCGAAGTTGTTCACGAAGATCGTGAAAAAAACCGATGGTTGCCACTTCCCGGCCCTTTTCATAGATTATGGAGGCATTCAGCTTGATGGGGATAATTTCACCGTGTTTGGTTATAACATCTGTCTGATATAATTTGAGTTTTCCCTTTCCGCCGTATTCATCGCTTCTAAGGTTTCGCATAACCTCAAACGCTTGATTTCCGGGGTAAATATTACGAACATTAAGCGTATTGAGCGCTTCCTCTTCAGTGTATCCGAAAACCCTACTGGCCGGATCATTGAAAATAAGAATCTTGCCTTTTTTATCCGCGGCAATCACGCAGTCCACGGAACTGAAAATAAGATTCCGTAAAAAAGCATTGGAGCGGTTCAGCTTCTCTTCAAGTCCTCCTCTGGTGGGGAGATTAAAATCCATGCTGACAAAGGCTTCGATCTCATCTCCTGAAAAGATTGGATACGCATAATAACACGGCATTTCATCCAGATCTACAGAGTTTTCCTGCTTGGGCGTTAAAGCGGGTCTTCTTTTATTTTTGGCCTCTTGTATCGAACAATTATTACAGGGTAAAGAACGGCCGTATAATACTTTGTAGCAGTGTTGCCCGATAATTTCAGAGTCGGTTATTCCATTAAGCTTTGAGCTTGACGCCAGGATTTTGTATTCCGGCGAAATCACCATGAACCTTCTGTTGAACGCACCAATGGCCTTGAGCAAATAATCATTCTGAGTATTTTTATCCATATCACGCTCCATATCAGCAAATTTAAAAATTCCATGGGCTTGTAAGGAATACCTTAACAATCAATCATAACCCCCATCGGAAGTCAACCGAGTATTCACATTTTTACCTCAACAAAAACTGATATTTTCGGGGTGTTGTGAAAAGGTTAAAAATTCTGTCAGAGATACTTGCATAGAGGTTTTCGGCAAAAGATAAACAGAATTCACAACATTCCGGAACGTTAAAATAATGGAAAATTTGGTTTCGGCTTGACCGGTTGGAAATTGAACGATATATATTCGGTGGAGTTAGATTATGAAAGCAAAGAATAAAAAGAGAACATATCGTACGGGGAAATTGCCTTTTTTGACCAATGTCATTGCCCATACCGTTAATCTGGCGATCGTGGGCGGAGGCAGAGCCTGCAAATACTTCCTAGAGCTTCTCTATGATGAACGCTTTCCTTTTCTGGACATTAACATCGTGGGGGTCTGCGACATCAACCCGGAGGCAGAAGGATTTGTTCTGGCCAAAAAGCTGGGAATATATACCACAAATAACTTTGAGGATCTTTTTAAGATCAAACAGCTGGACAGCATTCTTGAGCTTACCGGCAGCCAAGAGGTCCTGCTGGAGATCATACGACTCAGACCCAAAGGTGTAGGGGTTCTGGAACACAACATCGGAAGGTTGTTAAGAAATTTTTTCAAGATTGACCAGCGACTGCAAGTAACAGAGCATCAATTGATCGTTGAAAAAATGTTTTCAGATTTTCTTATCCAGCAGAGCACGGCTGCAATAATGATTTTAAATACAGATTTTACAATTGCTGAAACAAATGAAGCGTATTTAAAGATGGTCAACAAATCCAAAGAAGAGGTTACCGGGGCTTATTGTTATAAAATTTCTTATGGACTTAGTGCACCCTGTTCCAGCTGCAGACCCGAGATGAAATGCCCCATGGTCGAAACTCTGAGAACCGGCATATCTTCTTACGTACTGCACGAGTATCCCGGTTCTGGAGATCGACCCTCGTTCTACAATATCGTTACGTATCCTTTAAGAAATGAAAGTGGTGAAATATTTAAAATTATTGAAATATTCAGGGATATTACGAAGGAATTTTCACATCGATGGGATATTCGGGTCAAGGAATTAAAGTCTGATCTTCAAAAACTGATTCAGGAAGATCGAATGATTTCTCTGGGAAAACTAGCGGCCAGTTGCGCTCACGAAATTAACAATCCCATTCAAGGATTATTAACATTCAGCCATTTAATGCAGGAAATTCTTGCTGAAGGCGATCCCAGTTCTGACGACCTGGAACAGTTTAAAAAACATCTTGTTTTCATGTCCAAAGAATTGGAACGATGTGGTGAAATCGTTTCCGGCCTTCTCTCGTTTTCCCACGAATATAGCCTGGAATATAAAAACCTGGAATATAAGGATATAGATTTTAACGAAATTCTCGAGGCCGTCTTCACATTGACTCGACATAAAATGAAACTTCAAAATATTGAACTGATACCCAACCTGTCTCCAAACCCCTTGCGGGCAAAAGGAGATGCCAACCAATTGCAGCAATGTTTTCTGAACCTGATTTTCAATGCGATCTCGGCCATGCCAAACGGGGGGGACCTCCATGTGATTTCCAAATTTGACAGTGACAACAAAAATGCTTGTATAGAAATCAGTGACACCGGATACGGAATCCCCGAGGAAACCCTTGATCACATTTATGATCCATTTTTCACCACCAAGGAAGCAGGTGAAGCCACCGGCCTTGGACTGTCTATCGTCTATGGTGTCGTAAAAAATCATGGGGGTACCATTAAAGTAAACACCAAGGTAGGAGAGGGGACCTCATTTATTTTAAATTTTCCCACCCATTAACCTTTTGGGTCATGTGATGGAGAACGCCTATGGATGAAAAGATGAGCATCATGGTTGTGGATGATGAAGAAATCGTCCGGGAATCTCTTTTCCACTGGTTTAAAAAATACGGCCATGTGGTTGAAACTGCGGCGTCGGGATTTGAGGCTTTGGATAAATTGGAAACGCACCCTTTTCAGCTTTTGTTTGTGGATATAAAGATGCCTGGGATGGATGGCATAGAACTTCTGGAAAAGGTGAAGGCAGAATATCCTGACACCATGGTTATTATTATTACTGCATATGGATCCATTGAATCGGCAGTAAAAGCCATGCGAATTGGGGCGAGCGACTACCTGCTTAAGCCCTTCAAGCCGGATCAACTCGCTCTTGTGATGGAAAGAGCATCGCATCAAAAGAGACTTTTATTCGAGCACGACTATCTGAAAGGACGTTTGGAGAAAATTACCCGGTTTGATAACATTATCGGACAGTCTCCCGCTATGGAGCAAATTTTCGATCTGATCCCGGAGGTTGCCCAGAGCGACTCTTCTGTCTTGTTGATCGGAGAAACCGGTACCGGGAAGGAATTGATTGCAAAAGCCATACATGCAAAAAGCCGTCGAGCCCATCTCCCCTTTATTGCGATCAATTGTGGTGCGCTACCCGATACCCTGCTGGAAAGTGAGCTTTTTGGACATCAGAAAGGAGTGTTTACCGGAGCAACCCATGCCCGCAAGGGGTTTCTGGAAGTGGTTTCAGGGGGGACCCTGTTCCTTGACGAAATTGGAGAGATCAGCCCAAAAATGCAGATCGATCTGCTGCGCGTTCTGGAAGAAAAGAAGATAACCAGTATCGGGAGCAGAGAGCCTGTTGATGTAGATTTTCGACTCATTTCAGCCACCAGCCAAGATTTGGGAAAAGCGATTACGGACGGTTCTTTCAGAGAGGATTTTTTTTACCGAATTAATGTCATTATGATTGACATTCCTCCGCTAAAGAAAAGAAAGGAGGACATTCCCTTATTAATCCAGCATTTCCTCGAAAAGTACGGGCATGAAACCACAAAACAGGTCGATCGCGTCACCCGCGATGCAACGGAACTCTTAAAACGCTATGATTGGCCGGGAAATGTCAGGGAACTGGAAAATGCCGTTGAAAGAGCTGTAGTGCTTTCTCAATCCCGGACACTCGGGATTAAGGATTTTGCTTTCCTTCGGTCTTCTCCCGCATCCTTATCCAGGCCACAGTCCCTTCAAGAGGTTGAAAAGCAGCATATTCAACAGATCCTTGAAGAATACAACTGGAATGTGACACAGGCATCCAAAGCACTGGAAATCAACCGGGTGACGTTGCATAAAAAGATTAAACGGTTTAATTTGGAAAGGAGGCCTTAGCCTGAATTTTTCATGAGGTCACAGAAAAAACCGGTCGGCGTGGTTCCACTTGGAGAAGTTCCCGAGATTGCCTTAAAGGTTATAGCGGCCCATATCTCCGGCTATTATAAACTTTCCGTACAGATCCTGCCTCCGTTGGGACATCCTGAATATGCTTTTGATGAACGACGGTTTCAGTACGATGTGGGCATTATTCTTAAGGCATTCGAGTCTATTAAGTTTAAAGACCATGATAAGGTCATCGGTGTTCTTAATCTGGACCTCTTTGTTCCCATTTTTACTTATGTGTTCGGCGAGGCGAAACAGGGGGGGAAATTCGCACTGGTCTCCCTCTTCAGGCTGGGCAAAAACCCGGATGGCTCCCCCTCCCCGTCGTCACTCATTTTTGAACGGGCGGCGAAAGTTGCTCTTCATGAGTTGGGCCATCTTTTCAATCTTCTCCATTGCCGGGAAAAAAACTGCCTCATGCATTTCTCAGGAGGTATCCAAGACCTGGATAAGACCCCCATTTATCTTTGCAGGTACTGCTCAACTTATCTAAAAGATCGTCTTCTTCACCTAAATCTTCTCGGTTCTGAGGAAGGTCTTTGCCAGTAACTCCCATCCCAGCTCGGGGAAATTACCGAACACGTCGCCAATGGGCTGACCACCGGTGGCTGCCAGTTCTTCATATTCCGGTCCAATGAGATTCAACAGTTTCTGGCTCTCTTGTTCCATCCACTGAATGCTCTCATTGCCATAATAAAGTCCCTTTAGATTTTTTTTCGGCATATCCGGTTCCAGTATATACAGCCATCCCTCATGGTAAGGATCCTCATGAGCGATTTCCGGATGCTCCCGAACCTTGTGGTTCACCGCCAGAACCGTACCGGTTACCGGGGATAGGGCTGCGGCTTTATGATTTTCTCGACCGAAGGTCAATCCCACCTGATCTTTTGTCAAAGTGGTTCCCAGGGGCGGAAGGGCAAGAAATTCCAATCCACCGAATAATTTTACCAAAAAATCATCAAATCCCACCCTGAGCCTTCCGCCATGATCGAAACGAGCCCAATTGTGACCCATATGATAATAATAGCCGTCGGCCATTCGATACCCCGACGCTAAATTGTAGCCGGGCGGATTGTAGAGCTGCTCAAAATCGAGTTCATCCAGCATCTGGTCGAACGTACAGTGAAAACATTCGTAGTTCATGGGGCAGATCTTCGGGGCATCGATACGTCCGGTTAAATAGTGCCGGCAAGGTCGCTCTGATCCCTGATATCGTGTTTTTAAATGCTCAACCCACGCGGGTTCTTTTCGTTCTGTTTCGGTCTGGCGTCCAGACTCCATTGTACGCCGCATCCCCTTGTCAAAGGGGCAGTTGTAGCAATCATAGGCATTATCACATAGCCGGAAATTGACAATTCCGGCCTTCATCCAAATACATTCATCTTCAACCACCTGGAATCCCATCACCCGCTTCTTTTTCCCTTTTTGATCTTTGGCTCCTATTGGTTTCATTTTAGCGGCCTCCTCTCACGTTAACTCATGATTCATGTTGAATTTGAATTTTATGTTTGCAATAAAAATGCCACACATGAGCATATAGATTGTTTTAATTTCTTCCTATTGAAATCATTGAGTTTTTGCTAATACTTATCCGCTCAATTTAAAAAAGAGGAGTTACAGGAAGGAACGAATATGATTAATTTGGCTACACATTAAGGCGGTCTGATGGGGATGGGTATATATTAATATTTAATTACAATATGTTATATGACTGTAGCTTTTTATATAATAAGTGTAGCGATTGTTTACACGCTGAAGAAAATCTAATTCAAAA
>Ga0316577_10001184_pt1 | contig 12024 bp, 4 predicted proteins | sample S5NA_FD_203073 | JGI IMG/M metagenome (GOLD analysis project Ga0316577, IMG submission 203073) | Rhizosphere microbial communities from salt marsh grasses in Alabama, United States - S5-7_050615r2r1 | ecosystem: Host-associated > Plants > Roots > Rhizosphere | place: USA: Alabama | collected... | reverse complement strand
ACCCTCTACGCGTCCGTGTGGGAGGCGGTGAGCGGAGAGCCGGAGGAGGGGGGAGACGAGAGCGGAATCTACCGGACCACCGACGGGGGTGAGCGGTGGGAGAGATTGGGCAACGGGCTGCCGGAGGGACCCCTGGGCCGAATCGGCCTTGGGGTGGCGCCGAGCCGACCCGCCACCATCTACGCCTTCGTCGACAATCGCGAACCCAGCCCGGTGGAGGACCGTCCCATCGTCGGTGGAGAGGTCTACCGCTCCGACGACCGGGGAGATAGCTGGCGAAAGGTGAACGAGGACGACCTCTACGAGGTGTTCGGAATCTACGGGTGGAAGTTCACCGACATCCGGGTCTCGCCGGACGACGCCGACGAGATCTTCATTCTCGGGAACCGGGCCTTCCACTCCACCGACGGAGGTCGGAGCTACGACCGGATCGGGGAGACCATCGTCCGAATCCACGACACCCAGGGCGAGATCATGCACCTGGACCAGCACGAGATCTGGATCGATCCCATGAATCCCGACCGCATCCTGCTGGGGAACGACGGTGGCCTCTTCCAGTCCTGGGACCGGGGCCGGAGCTGGCTTCACATCAACAACATCCCCGCCGCCGAGTTCTATGCCGTCTCCACCGACCAAAGCGAGCCCTATCGGATCTTCGGGGGGACCCAGGACAACGCCGCGCTCTACGGGCCGGGCCATCTGGCCGTGGGAGACGTTCTCAATGACCCCTGGGAGAACGTATACCTGGACCAGTGGACCGGGGGGGATTCCTTCGACACCTATCCCGATCCCACCGACCCGCACTTCGTCTATTACGAGCACCAGCACGGTGCTCTGCGGCGAATGGACATCACCGATGAACGCTTCCTGACCTCCGCTTCCGAGAGCATCCGGCCCCGGTTTCGGGACGCGGACTGGGAGTGGCGGTCCGGCTGGTACACGCCGTTCGTGATCTCCCGTCACGACCCCCGAACCCTGTATATGGGAGGAAACCGACTGCTCAGGTCGATGGATCAGGGAGACACCTGGGAGCCGGTGAGTCCCGATCTGTCGGACCCGGCGGAGGGGGTGCGGGGGGCGGTTCCCTTCGGAACCATCACCATGATCTCCGAATCGCCCCTGCGATCGGACCTCATCTATGTGGGGACCGAGGGTGGGTCGGTGTGGCGGACCCGGGACGCCGGCGCCACCTGGAACCGGATCTCCGGAGGCCTGCCGGCGAAGTGGGTGAGCCGGGTCCTGTCGTCGGCCCATGAAGAAGGCAGGGTCTACGCCACTTTCACGGGGTTTCGGGAGGACGACTTTAAGGCCTACGTCTTCCGCTCCGACGACTACGGGGAGACCTGGCGTTCGATCGTGGCCAACCTCCCGGCGGAATCGGTAAACGTCATCGGGGAAGACCCCACCGACCCGGAGATCCTCTACCTGGGGACGGACCTGGGTATCTATGCGTCGGGCGACGGCGGCGGGAGCTGGCACGCCCTGTCGGCGGACTTGCCGACGACCCCCGTCCACGACCTGGAGGTCCAACCCCAGGCCCACGAGTTGGTCATCGGCACCCACGGCCGGAGCGTGTTCGTCCTCGAGTTGGATAAAGTGCGGGAGGTATTCGGGGGCGAAGGAGCCGGCCCGGCTCCGGGCTGATCTCCGCTGGGCGAGGAGAGGGGGCGGCCGGTCTGTCCCGGGCGCAGACGGTGACGGTGACCGCTGCACCCCCTCTCCCCTTTCCCTCTCCCCCTTCTCCTCGCACCTTGCACCCAGCGCGTGCTGCTGGAGCGGGACTGATCCCGGACCGTCGCTGATCCCATGTCCTTGCAGATGGAGCGTCTCACTACCGCCCTGTCCCACCGCTACCGCATCGAGCGGGAGCTCGGCCGCGGCGGCATGGCCGTGGTGTACCTGGCCGAGGACCTCCGGCATGCTCGCAAGGTGGCCCTCAAGGTACTGCGGCCCGATCTGGCCGCCGTCATGGGTGCCGAGCGGTTCCTCCGGGAAATCCAGATCGCGGCAAAGCTCACGCACCCCAACATCCTGCCCCTCTTCGACAGTGGGCGGATCGCCGTTCCCGACACGTCCGGCCCCCCCGTGGAGTATCTCTACTACACCATGCCCTACCTCGTGGGGGAATCCCTCCGGGATCGAATGAACCGGGAGAAGCAACTCCCCGTCGACGAAGCGGTCGTCATCGCCGGGGAGGTCGCCGGGGCGCTGGGCTACGCCCATGCGCAGGGGGTGGTGCACCGCGACGTCAAGCCGGAGAACGTCCTGTTCCAGTCCGGCCACGCGGTGGTGGCCGACTTCGGGATCGCTCGTGCCATATCCGAGGCGGACGGCGAGCGGCTCACCAGGACAGGCCTCTCGGTGGGCACGCCGGCCTACATGTCCCCCGAGCAGGCCACCGGCGACCGCGACGTCGACGCACGCAGCGACATCTACGCCCTGGCCTGTGTGCTGTACGAGATGCTGACCGGTGATCCGCCCTTCCTGGCCTCCACGGCGCAGGCGATGCTGGTGCGGAAGGCGGTGGAATCGCCACCCAGCGTGTCCATCGTGAGACCCACCGTGCCGCCGCACGTGGGAGCCGCCATCGCGAAAGCCCTGGCACGAGTGCCGGGGGACCGGTTCGCCACGGCAGAGGAGTTCTCCGCAGCGGTGCGCCGGCCGGAGGCCCCCGGGGGCGCCAACGACCGCACGGCCATCGCTGTCCTCCCCTTCGCCAATCTGAGCACCGACCCGGAAAACGAGTATTTCAGCGACGGAATCACCGAGGAGATCATCAACGCCGTGGCCGCCATCCATGGCCTGCGCGTCACCGCGCGGACGTCGGCGTTCCAGTTCAAGGGGAAGGACGACGACGTCCGGGACATCGGCCACAGGCTGGGCGTCGGCACGGTACTGGAAGGCAGCGTCAGGAAGGCAGGGAACCGAGTACGTGTGACGGCTCAGCTCATCGACGTCGCCGGTGGGTTTCACCTGTGGTCCGAGCGGTTCGACCGGGACCTGGAGGACATATTCGCCGTACAGGACGAGATCGCGGCGGCGATTGCGCGGCGCCTCGAGACGCAGTTCCATCCAGCCGTGCCCCCACAGCGCGGTGCAGGTACGCAGCCGGCCGAGGCGGCGGCGCGCTCAGCCGGGTCGGCGGTAAGCTCCGCGACGTCGAAGCCCGATCCGGCGGCGTACGACGCCTACCTGCGGGGGCGCTATCACCGCCGCCATATGTTCAGCGGGGGCGACGCCATCGAGCGGGCGCTGGCCGGGTACCGTGAAGCCATCGAGACCGATCCAGGCTTCGCGCCAGCGTACGGGGCACTGGCCGAGCTGCACGTGGTGTTGTCCATCGGCTTCGGAACGAGACCGAGTCGGGAGTTGATGCCGGAAGCGAAGGACGCGGCGGAGCGTGCCCTGGCCCTGGATCCTAACCTCGCGGAGGCGCACCTGGCCCGGGGCCTCGTGGCCATGTACCACGAGTGGGACTACCCGGCGGCGAAGGAGGGGATCGACCGGGCCATCGCCCTCAATCCGAGCTTCGTGGACGCGCACTTCTGGGCGGAGTTCTACTACACCTATGTGGAGCGGGACCAGGAGCAGGCGCTGGCAGCCAACCGTCGCGCCGCCGAGCTGGACCCGCTTGATCTGAACATCTCTTCACGGCTCACGCAGGTCCAGATCATCTTCGGGCAGCTCGACGAGGCCATTCAGCGGCTGGAGGAGATCCTGCGCATGGATCCACAGCACATGGTGTCCTACCTCGAGTTGGCGGACGCCTACGGGCGACGGGGTGACGGCGAAAAGGCGTTGGCCGCGGCGGAGCGGGCACTGGCCCTGTCGGGTGGACAGGCCATCGCGGTCGTCGGCGTGGTCATCGTCGTCGCGGGTGCCGAGGTGGGTGACCGCCGCCGGGCCCGGGAGCTCCTGGGGGAGATGCGCAGGCGAGCGGAGAGCGAATACGTGTCCCCCTTCTGGCTCGCCGCGGGCCACGCGGCCGTCGGCGAGATGGATCGCGCGTTCGAATATCTCACCCAGGCTCAGCGCGACCGCGACCCGAGCCTCCTCTACATCACGGCGGTACCCCGCCACATCTTATGGCGGGAGGACCCGCGCTACCGGCAGATCCTGCGGGAGATGGGCCTCGGGCACCTGGTGGACCGCGGCCGCGCCTGACGATTCCTCCTGTTCCCCGATTCCGCTGCCCGGAGTTCCCCTCCAACTTCTCCCCCCTACTCGTCGTCTCATCAAGGGACCAGCTCGAGCACGGGGATTCATTATATGCGCATTCGAGATAGGCTCCACATGGGACTGCGGATGCTGCCGCCACCCAAACGGGACCGGACCGGACCCGGGAGGCAGGGCGGCGCAGGTTCGGGGCTGAACCTGGATCTCCGCTTCGCCCTCCGCTCCCTTCGACGTTCACCGGGCTTCACCGCAGTAGCCATCGCCACCCTGGCCCTGGGGATCGGCTCCTCTACCGCCATGTTCTCCGTCCTGAACGCGGCCATGGGGCGGTCCCTGCCCTTCCCCGAGCCGGATCACCTGGTCATGGGGCGGGGCACCTACCGCGGGGAGGTGTGGCCATGGGCGTCGTTTCCCGACTACATGGACTACCGGGACCGGGCCGGATCTCTCCAGTCCCTGGCCGCCTTCGGAGGCGGCTCCTGGCTCATCACCGTCAGCGGGACGGGGGAGCCCGAGCAGGCCCGCATCTGCGAAGTCACCCCCAACCTCTTCGAGACGCTGGGGGTGGCACCCTTTCTGGGAGGGACCTTCACCATCGACGAGCAGCCGTCAGGAGGCGGCGGTCAGGTCGTCATCAGCCACGGGTTCTGGCAGCGTTGGTTCGGGGGGGACCCCCAGGTGGTGGGTCGGTCCCTCACGGTGAGGGGTGAGCCCCTCACCGTCCTGGGGGTCATGCCCGATGGATTCCGCTTTTACTATGACACCGACCTCTGGAAGCCTCCATGGCCGGGCAACAGTCGCCCCGAGACCCGCTTCTACACCAACTGGTTGACGGTGGGACGACTGGCCCGGGGGGCGACCCTGGAGACGGCCCAGGCGGAGATGGACGTCATCGCCCGTCAACTCCAGGCAGCTTATCCCGACACCAACGAAGGACGGGGGCTCCGCCTGGAGGAACTCCATTCGGTGATGGTGGAAGGTGCCCGGCAGAACCTCCTGGTCCTCACGGGGGCCATCGTCCTCCTCCTCCTCATCGCCTGCGGCAATGTCGCCAGCCTCCTTATCGCCAGAGGAGCCACCCGCACCTCGGAGCTGGCCGTCAGGTCCGCTCTCGGCGCCGGCAGGTCCCGCCTCACCCGTCAACTCCTGGTGGAGAGCTCCCTCCTGGCTCTGGCAGGGGGTGGGCTGGGAGTGATCCTGGCCCTCTGGCTACAGGGAGCGATCCTGGGGTTCGTCCCTCTGGACGCTCTGGGGATCCGGCAGGTCGGCGTGTCCGGCTCCATGCTGGGCATCGGCCTGGTTCTCTCCCTGGGTACCGTCCTCCTCGTTGGGCTCTTCCCTTCTCTGGCCGCGGCCAGAGCAAATCCGGCCCGGGAGCTGAAGGACGGTGTCAGGCGGACCGCATCAGGGAGTGGCATCCGATGGAGGGGCGGAATGGTCGTCGTCCAGGTGGCTCTCTCCCTGGTCCTCCTGGTGGGGTCCGGGCTCCTCATTCGGAGCCTCGCCAGACTTCAGGGAGTCGAGACGGGTTTTAGGACCGACGGCCTCCTCACCGCCACCGTCACCCTCCCCTCCGTCGACTACCCCGTCGGGGAACGCCGCCTCCAGTTCTTCCAGAGGCTGAAGGAGAGGGCGGAAGCTCTGCCGGGGGTGGAGAACGTGGCACTGGTGAATCGCCTGCCGGTCCTTCACCCGTGGGCGAACTACCGGTTCTGGAACCCGGAGCACCCTCCCGAGGGCGAGATCCCCACGGCTGATCGCCGCCTCGTACTGCCCGGGTACTTCCGGACCATGGAGATTCCCCTGGTGGAAGGGAGAGTCCTGGAAGAGAGCGACGTGGAAGGATCGCCTCCCGTGGTGGTCCTGACCCGCAGGGCCGCCGAGATGCTCTACCCCGGCGAGAGCGCCGTGGGACGCCGGGTGGCCCTGGACATGGGGAGGGAAGTTTCCGCCACCTTCGAGATCGTGGGCGTGGTGGAGGACCACCTCCTCACCTCCCTCTCAAGGGCCCCCAGGCCTGCAGTGTTCTTCTCCTACGCCCAGCTCCAGGAGCCCACCATGCGGTTGGCCGTGGCTGCCACAGTGGCGCCCACCAGCCTCGTCCGCCCCATCCAGGAACAGATCTGGGAGCTTGACGGCGACATCGTCCTGAGCGATGCCCGCACCATGGAGGATGCTCTATCCGACACCATCGCCGGCTCCCGGTCTATCACCACCGTGCTCACTCTGTTCTCCGTCGTCGCCCTGGCCCTGGCGGCCCTGGGCCTGTACGGCGTGCTGGCCTTCTTCGTCAACCAGAGGATCCACGAGATCGGGATCCGGGTAGCCCTGGGCGCCAGCGGCGGGCGGGTACTGGGGATGATCGTGAGCCGCGGAATGCTCCTGGTGGCCCTGGGCTCGGTCCTGGGAATCGGGGCCGCCGCAGTGGTCACCCGTTTGGTGCAGGGGATGCTCTTCCAGGTCAGCGCCACGGATCCCGTCACCTTCGCCGGCGTGACGGGAGTCTTTCTGCTGGTTGCGCTGGGTGCCTGCGTCCTGCCGGCGTGGCGGGGCCTTCGGGTGGATCCGGTGGAGGCGTTCCGGAGGACCTGAGGGAGGAAGTCGGGCGTGGGCCCTGATCGTTCCTCCATTGAAACGAACAGGCGGCGGACACCGTCCAAGAAGACATGCGGGAAAGTCATACCTCCGCCGTTCCCCGTCGGGAGTGACCTCAATGGCCGGCCTTGTTCAGGACGTTCGCTATGCCCTCCGAGCCCTTCGCAGGGATCTCGGATTCTTCCTCTTCTCGGCGCTCATCGTGGGGTTGGGCATCGGCGCCACCACGGCCGTATTCAGCGTCATGAACCCCCTGATGCTGAAGCCTCTTCCCTTCCACCACCCGGAAGACCTCGTGTGGGTAGCAAATCAGCGCACCGGAGGCATGTCCTTGAGGACGTCCAGGACTTCGAACCTGAGGGACTTCCGGGCCATGAACGAGTCCTTCGAGTCTCTCACCGGCTACTTCGCCTTCTTCGAGTACGAGAGCTACAACCTGTCCGGGGACGGCCCTCCGGAGCGGTTGGTGGGGGTGGGGGTGGCGCGGGACTTCTTGCCGACCCTGGGGATCGATCCCCTGGTAGGCCGCAACTTCGTGGACGAAGAGAGCGTGTGGGACGGCCGGCCGGCGGTGATTCTCACCCACGGATTCTGGACCCGGCGATACGCCGCTGATCCGGGCTTGGTGGGCCGGTCCATCGTTCTCAATGACGAGGCCAACGAGGTGGTGGGAGTCCTGCCTCCCGACTTCGACTTCACGTCCATCTTCACACCCGGCTCCCAGGTGGACTTCCTCTATCCCTTCCCCATCAGCGACGAGACGGACCGGTGGGGGAATACCCTTGCAATGATCGGGCGGCTCCGGCCGGGAGCTACCGTGCAGAGCGCCCAGGCCGAGCTGGATCTCATCGTGGACCAGCTCCAGGAAGCCGACCCGGACCGGTGGGGGTTGGACGCGGCCGTCAGCCCCCTTCAAGAGCAGATCTCCGGGAGTGTCCGGTCCGCCATGCTACTCCTGGCCGCGGCAGCTGCAGCCGTCATGCTCATCGCCTGCGCCAATCTCTCCAACCTCCTCCTGGCCCGGGGCCCCAGCCGCCAGAAGGAGATGGCGGTGCGAAGCGCCCTGGGCGCCAGCCGTCACCGCCTGACCCGGCAGCTCCTCTTCGAAAGCTTGATCCTGGCCCTGGCCGGCGGGGCCGTCGGGGTAGCGGTCGCCTTCGGCGCCACGTCTCTCGTGGCCGGCACTTCGGCCGTCAGGATTCCCATGCTGCACTCGGTATCGGTGGACGGGAGCACCCTCCTGTTCAGCTTCGGGGTGGCCCTGGCCGCGGGTCTGATCATCGGGATCGTTCCGGCGCTGCAGATGGCCAGCGGCCGAGAGGCGGCAGCCATGAGCGATTCGAGCCGGGGCTCCAGCGAAGGGCGACGGAGCGCCGCCCTGCGGGAAGGCCTGGTGGTGGCGGAAGTGGCCCTCTCGTGCGTGCTCCTGGTGGGAGGCGGCCTCCTTCTCCGGAGCTTCGCCCGGGTCATGGACGTGAACCTCGGGTACGAGCCGGCGGGGGCCATGTCCTGGAGGGTGGACACCCCTGCGCCCTTCGAGGATCTGGCCTCGGCCAACGTCTATTACGATCAGCTCGTGGCCAACGTCAGGGCGGTGCCCGGGGTCGAGGCCGTGGGGCTCAGTGACTGCCTTCCCCTGGGCCGGAACCGGACCTGGGGAATCCAGGCCCAGGGCGTGGTCTACGACGAGGGGCAAAACCCCTCTGTGTTCCCTCGCATCATCGACCACCGCTACCTCCAGGCCATGGAGATCCCCCTCCTCGCCGGGCGGTACTTCACCCCGGACGACACCGACGAGACTCGGCCCGTGCTGGTCATCAACGAGACCGCCGCCCGTGAGATCTTCCCGGACAGGGAGGCGCTGGGGGGCATCATCCTCATGGCCGGGCAGGAATGGGAAGTGGTGGGGATCGTGGGGGACGTCCGGCACCAGGCGCTGGAACAGGCGTCAGGGGGCGAGATGTACATCCCCATGACCCAGGCGACCTGGCCAACGTTGGAGATGGTGGTGCGCTCTTCCCTGCCGCCGGAGACCCTGGTTCCGGGGGTCAGGAGGGCGCTGGAATCCACCGATCCCACCCTGCCCACCGGGGACTTCCACACGCTGGAGTCCGTCGTGGACCAGGCCGTCTCCCCACGGAGGTTCACCCTGATTCTCCTGGGATCCTTCGCTGGGACCGCGTTGCTCCTGGCGGCCCTGGGGATCTACAGCGTCCTCTCCTATACGGTGAGTCGGCGCATCCCGGAGATCGGGATCCGGATGGCGTTGGGAGAGTCCGGAAGCCAGGTCCTGGGCCGGGTCGTGGCCCGCACCATGACCCTGGCGGGAATCGGGATCGTCATCGGCGGAGTCGGGTCCTACGCGGCCTCCCGCCTCATCGCCTCGCTTCTGTACGGGGTCGAGCCCACGGACTCCCTGACCTTCGGCTCCATGGTGGCCATCCTGCTGGCCGTGGCGGCGCTGGCGGGATTCCTGCCGGCCCGCAGGGCATCCCGGACGGACCCCATGGCGGCCCTACGGACCGAGTGATGGAGGAAGTCCCCGAAATCCTCACTCCGCCCGGAGGGCCCGTGCCGGATCCGTGGACGCGGCTCGCCGGGCCGGGACCCAGGACGCCACCAGGGCCACCCCAAGGAGGCCGAGTCCCACCACGACGTAGGTCGGAGCGTCCGTCGGCTCCACCTCGAAGAGGAGGGCCCCCATCAGCCGGGTGAGACCCAGAGCCGTCGCCATTCCCACGGCCAGCCCGATCCCGGCCACCCGGGCCCCCTCCCGCACCACCATCCGCCTCACCTCCGAGGGGCGGGCGCCCAGGGCCATACGCACCCCGATCTCCGCCCGGCGACGGCCCACCAGGTACGAGATCACCCCGTAGATCCCCACCACCCCCAGAACCAGGGCCACGCCCCCGGCCATGACCAGGAGCACCATGGTGAAGGCCATGCGGGCGCTCCCGTCGGCCACGATCCCCTCCGTCGTCCGCACCCGGGCGATGGCTACGTCGGGATCCACGTCGGCGACCCGGGCCCGGATCGCACTCAGGAGCCCCACGGCGTTCCGCGCCCGCACCACCACCGCTCCGTTCCGGGCGGACACTCCCGTGATGGCCGGCCCCACCAGCGGGAAGTAGATGAGAGGATCTCCGACGCGCATAAGGTCCAGGGCCGGGACATCCTCCACCACCCCCACGACGGTGCTCCAGGTGGTATCCCCTCTCAACGCCACACGCCGGCCCAGCGGGTCTTCTTCGGGGAAGTAGCCCCTCGCCAACGACCGGCTGATCACCACCACGGGCGGGCCCCCCTCCATGTCGGCGCGCTCCAGGGCCCGCCCCTCCAGGACCTCGATCCCCATGGTCCGGAAGTACTCCGGTCCGGCTCGTCGCACCGCCACCACGGGCGGGAGGCTTCCCTCCGGCACCACCCGCCCTTCCACGCTCACGTGGTTCCCGCTGCACCAACCGTCCAGGGGCAGGCAGGTGACGACCCCGGCGGTCTCCACGCCCGGGAGTCCGTGGATGCCGGTGACCAGGGCCTGGCTGAAGGCCGCCGCCGCCTGCCCGCTCGGGTATTCGGATGGGGGCAGGCCGAAGGAAAGGGTCAGAATGTCGGGACTGGCCTCGAATCCGGGGTCCACCGCCCTCAGATGCAGGAAGCTCCGGACCATGAGGCCCGAGCCCACCAGGAGAATCAGGGCCAGGGCCATCTGGGACGCCACAAGGAGGCTCCGGCCCCGGACCCGAACCCGGTCCGCCGTAGCCCCGGAGGTGCCCCGGAGCGTGCCCACGATGCTGGACTCTCTCCGGAGGAGGGGAATGGCGCCGAAGGCGAGACCGGCCAGAGCCATGACCGCCAGGGCAAACACCAGGACGCTCCCGTCCACCCCCACCTCCTGGAGCCGGGGGAGGGTCGCCGGACCGTGGCGCACCAGGAGGCGGATCGCCCCCTGGGCCAGGGCAAGGCCTACCAGTCCACCCAGGCCCGAGAGGAGAACACCCTCCACCAGGGCGTCGTACACCTGGTCCAGGCACCCAGCCCCCAGGGCTCCCCGGACCGCCACCTCCCGCTGCCGACCCTCGGCCCGGACCAGGAAGAGGTTCGCCACGTTGGCGCAGGCGATGAGAAGGACGATCCCCACCGTACCCAGCAGGATCCAGAGCGTTCGGGCCACGCGGCCCACCACGGAGCTCTTCAGAGAGGTGACCAGCGCCGTGACGCCGACGTCCTCCAACATGAATCGAACCCGCCCCGGCTCGGCCGGGAAGCTCTCCGCGAGCCCCCGGTAAAGGGCCTGCGTCTCACTCCTCACCTCCGACAGCGTCATCCCCTCCTGCATCCTCCCGACGGCCTGGAGCCAGAACCCGCCGAGGGTCGTCGCCGCATCCAGATGCAGAGGAAGCCACAGGCGCACCTCGTCGTCGGGGAACCGGAAGGACGGCGGCATCACCCCCACCACCTCGGTGGGGGTGTCGTCGATGAGGATGGTCCGGCCGACGATACCCGGGTCGCTCCCGTACCGCCGGGACCAGAGGGCGTGGCTCAACACCACCACCTGAGGCCCACCCGGTGCTCCGTCCCCCTCCACAAACCACCGGCCCCTTTCCGGCGGAACGCCCAGAACCTCCCCCAGAGAGGGCGTCGCGACGGCCCTCCGCATCCGCTCCGGATCCCCGTCCCCCGTCACCGTCACCGCGTCGGTGGAGAACGCTCCCACAGCGGTCATGGTGTGCTGGTGTCGGGAGATGTGATAGACCAACCCGGGGGTGAAACCCAGCCCCTCCGTGAGGTCGATGCCCGGCCCGGCATTGTCCAGCCAGACCAGCTCTTCGGGCTCCGGGTACGGGAGGGGGTTCAGGATCACGCTGTCCACCACGGCGTAGATGGCCACCGTGCCCCCCATTCCCAACGCCAGGGTCAGGATGGCCGCCAGGGCAAAGCCGGGGTTCCGGACCAGCCTCCGGGCGCCATGTCGGAGGTGGCGTCCAACCACCCCCTGCCCGCGCCGCGAGCCCAGAGCCACCCGGACCAGCCCGCCCCACTCCCGGAGGTGGAAGGCGAAGCGCACCAGACGCCCGCCGTCCTTCAACGCCGCCGCCCGCCGGCGGTAGGTCTCCAGCATGTCGACGGTCCATTCCCGCTCCCTGGTCGGGTAGAGACGAAGGAGCGCCCGGTACACCCGTTCAGTCCACATTTCGATTCCCTCCTCACGCCGTCCGGGGGAAGAGACGCTTCTCCCGGGCCACCGTGACCAAC
>Ga0316577_10001182_pt1 | contig 12029 bp, 8 predicted proteins | sample S5NA_FD_203073 | JGI IMG/M metagenome (GOLD analysis project Ga0316577, IMG submission 203073) | Rhizosphere microbial communities from salt marsh grasses in Alabama, United States - S5-7_050615r2r1 | ecosystem: Host-associated > Plants > Roots > Rhizosphere | place: USA: Alabama | collected... | reverse complement strand
CCCATCGGGGCGTTCTCGGCCCAGATGCGACCGCCGTGCGCTTCCACGATCCGCTGCGCGATGGCCAGTCCCAGCCCGCTACCCCCGGTGCGCCGCGAGCGGGAGGGCTCGCCCCGCCAGAACCTCCCGAATAGATGGACAAGGTGTTCCTGCGGCACACCGGGCCCCGTGTCGGTCACGGTAACCAGGATATCGCCACCTTGTCGGGTCGCCCCAACGGTTATCCGGCCACCCTCCGGCGTGTGACGCAGCGCGTTATCCAGCACGTTTCCCACCACCTGAGCCATCCTTCCCGGATCGATCCTCACTTCGGGCAGGCTGTCGCCGACCTCGAGATTCAGCGCGACGCCCCGCTCGGCGGCCACCGCCCGAAAACCGGTCACGACGCCACTCACCCACTCGCCGACATCGATGGCGATCAGAGAAAAAGTCAACTGCCCGGCATCGGCCAGGCTGAGTGTGCGCAGATCCTCCACCAGACGATTCAGCAATTGCGTCTGCTCCAGTAAGGGCTCCAGGTTCCCGGCGTCGGCAGGAAATATACCATCAGCGAGGGCCTCCAGTTGGCCCTGGATGACGGTCAAGGGGGTGCGCAACTCGTGGGCAATGTCGGCGGTCTGCTGGCGGCGAGCCTCCTCGGCGCGAGCCAGGTCGGCGGCCATCTGGTTGAAGGCGCCGGCCAACTGACCAACCTCGTCGCCGGAGCGGATGGGGACGCGGGCGTCCAGGTCGCCGGATGCGACGGCCCGGCTGGCGGTGGTGAGCTGGGCCAGAGGGCGGGTGATGGAGCGCACGAGCAGCGCGCCCAACACCAGCGCGACGAGCAACGCCACGCCGCCGGAAATTGCAAACGCGACCACAAGGCGATGCAGAAAGGCCTCCTGCTCCTCGGTCAACTCGCCGCTAGCAGGAGTCAGGAGCGTGCCGACCTGCTCGCCATCGACGAGGATTGGCAGACCGGCCCGCAGGTCCCTGGCGCTGGCCTCCTGTCCCACGTCGAACTCGGAGCGACTGGCCACGATGAGACCATCGGCGTCGACCAGCCGCACGGGCGGCCCGCTTCCTTGGCTGCGCCCACGCCCTTGCCCGGGAAACAGCACCGCTTCGACGCCGTCCCAGCTCCCGTTAGCGGCGTAATAGTCGGCCAGCTCGGCGACCGTATCCTCCCAGCGGTTTTCGCTGCCGGCATACCGCCGGAACTCGGCATCGGCAACGCGGCCCGCGACCAGCAGCGCCCCACCGATGCCCACCAGGATGACGACGGCGAAGGCGATCATCAGTTTCCAGAACAGGCTACCGCGCATCTGCGTCCTCGTTGAATTTATATCCCGCGCCGCGGACGGTGAGCACATGGTGCGGCGCTGCGGGATCGGGCTCGATCTTGCGGCGCAGATTCTTGACGTGCGCGTCGACGGTGCGCTCGAACACGTCCGCCTCGTCGCCCAGCACCCGGTCGAGCAGTTCGGCTCGCGTAAAGACGCGGCCCGGCGTCGCCATCAGCACCTCCAACAGGTCGAACTCGGTGGGGGTCAGGTCCACCTCCTGCCCGCCGACGACGACGGTGTGCGCCTCGCGGTCGAGGACGACGTCCCCGCCGCGCAGCACCGCCGCAGGGGTCGGTTCTCCCTGAGCCCGGCGCAGCACGGCCCGCACGCGGGCCACCAGCGTGCGCGGGCTAAAGGGCTTGGTGACATAATCGTCGGCGCCCAGTTCTAGCCCTAGCACCTGGTCGCTCTCCTCGACGCGAGCCGTGAGCATGATGATCGGCGTATCGCGCTCTTGGCGGTAGCGCCGGAAAAAGTCCCAGCCGTCCATCCCCGGCATCATCAGGTCGAGAATCACCAGATCGGGCTTTTCGTGACGCGCGACAAAGAGTGCCTCCTGTCCTTCGCTGGCGACCACCACGCGATAGCCCGCATCTTCCAGATAGGCCCGCACGAAGCGCACGATCTCGGCCTCGTCGTCCACAACCAGTATAGTCTTGCTCATCTCGCTTGAATTATAGCATGAAACCGGCAAAGGGTATGACCTGCCGGTCATATTGGACCGTGCCGATCATACCCCTGCCTATAACAAATTTCAACTATCTCAAAGCCCTTGCCGTCCGCCTCCAGCCCACATCGGGCGGCCGGATTCGTCGCGCAGGAACACGCTCTCGCCGGTAGTCAGGTTCTTGATGCCAGCGACCTCGAACTCGTCACTTTCATAAAACCCGGTCACTTCCACCTCATCGCCCAGGTTAAGGGCGATGCCTTCGGCCTCCCAGTACCACTCGGGGCCAAGGTGCATCACCACTTCCCCATCGGCGGTCTGGATCGTCAGCTCGTCATCCACGAACGCGATCACCTCACCGGTCACCGTGATCCACTCTGTTGCAGCATCGCTTTCGCCACTACCTTTGGACTCCCCCGCGGCACCCGCGCCCCTACTCCCACCACTACCCGAGGCGGCCGCCGCGCTGTTCCCTCTACCGTTTCCACCGCCGGCTCCCTGGCTCGACGTGCCTTGAGTGCCGCTTCCTTTTCCACTGCCGGATCCCTGGCTCGACGTGCCTTGAGCGCCGGTCCCTCTCCCGCCACCGGCACCTTGGTCGATCGCACCTTGGTTGCCGTATCCCTTCCCACCGCCGGTTTCAGAGACTTGTTCCCGTCCCTGTCCGCCCCTTACCTGCGAGGCTTGAGCCTCGTCAGGGCGCAGTATGACGTAGGCAGACCCACCGACGAGCGTCGCGGCCAGCAGTCCTACGATACCAATCTTGACAATTTTCGCAAACATTCTCTCATCTCCTTGATTTAGTTTAGAACCTATCCGAAAAATATAGTCTAGCCCCTTACGGGCAACGGGCACAAGACCCTACGCTACAGGATTTTAGGATAGGTTCTCCGTTGTCTATTCAACTGGGCACACTTCTTGCGCCTGGCGACGGCCTGGCTTGAGCAGCCGCTTTGTCATACAGACGATCCAGCTCCAATGAAACACCAAGTGAGCGAACACACCGGCGATCATCACCAGGCTGGTGAGTGCGTGCAGGTCGCTCCAGGTCGAGCGGTTGATGCCCAGCATCTCTACCTGGAAATTGGGATTGCTGCCGCCTTGATATCCCCCCGACCCCGCGAACATGAACACCAGACCGCTGAGGGTAGAGATGATGAAAGCCAGCGCGATCACCACATCCAGAATATAGTTGAACTGTGCTTTGTTTGACATCTTGATACCTCCGTGTTTTGACTTCGCCTGTAGGATACCACGCTTGTATGAAGGTTTGATGAAGACGGTATAACCAAAGGATGATTGACAAGGAAATGCGTTACAGCTATACTAAACGCAACATCACCTCAGGAGGAAAACAATGGCATTTACAAGTGTGAGCGAGATTCTCGAGGGCATCAGCAAGATCGATGCTGAACAGGTCAAAGGCGTCAACGGCGTGATGCTCTTCGACGCTACAGGAGAGGGCGGCGGTCAGTGGACGCTGACGCTTGCCGATGATGGAGTCAAGCTGGAAGAGGGCGAGACGACCACGCCGGACGTGACGTTTACTATGGATGCGCAGGATTTTGTCGCGATCGCCAATGGCGAACTGAACGCCATAAGCGCGTTCATGCAGGGCAAGGTCAAGGTCACTGGCAACATGGCCCTCGCAATGCGCCTGCAAAGCCTCTTGGGGTAACGCAGAAAGCAAGGCACAATGAGCACAAATCGATCTGCTGCGATCTGGGGAGTAACACTACTGCTGGTGTTGAGCGCACTGGCCTGCTCCTTCAGCGGTGAGGTCGATTTTGGAGGGTCGTCCGCCACCCCCAAACCTGGTGGAGGGCAGACCGCCGAGACGACGAATCCTCCGGCAACGGCGCCACCGCCAACCGAGTCATCCGAACCCACGCTTGCGCCACCGGACGAGCCACCTGAGGGCGAAGACCCTTTGGAGGTGGCCGACATTCCAGAGCTCAAGAATCCCGACCTAGATCCGCACGGGGAGGGCCTGGGCCACCTGGCCACCTTCCGCCAGCACATGTGGGCCTCTTTCACTGCCGATGACAGTGGCCACACCAGCGCCTACCAGTACGACGCAGAGGTCAACACGGCCGATCAGGCGATCCACATCGTTCTCAGCGTCGAGGGAGACGCTGCGATGAAGCTGCCCGCAAACACGGTTGAGATCATCTGGATCGGCACCGAGATGTGGGTCAAAGCCGGCAGACAGCCCTGGATGCCGGTTCCGGAAGGTGTGGAGGCACTCCCATTTGACGAACAAATCCTGGCAGTCGGCGACCTTTTGCCCTACGTCGAACACTTTGACAAGGTGGACGAACGGACGATGAACGACATCCCCTGCGCGTACTATACCTACGACGCCGATAATGTGCCGACCCAGTATGGCTACCTCAGCGGCACCGGGGATATATGCGTGGCGCTCGACGGCGGGTACGTGGTGCACTATACGCTGGATGGGCATGGCACGTTTGCGAGCGAAGACTATTTCACCGGCAGCGGCAAGATCGACCTAGTGTACGACGTCGACGGCGTCGGCGATCCCATCGTCATCGAGCCGCCGCGTGGCCGTTGATTCAACATCGAGTCAGAAATCGGGTAGGAGGGGGCCTCACGGCCCCCGTCCTCCCACACCACCGTGCGTACGGGTCCGTACACGGCGGTTCCCACGACAGGTTCACCCAGTGTTGCCACCGGACAAGGCTCGTTTCCAGTTCAACGCCGTAGCTATTTGCCCTTCCTCGCGTGTAACAGTTCCGGTTCCGCCTTCACTGCTCCCACCGTGGCGCACGCTCTTCCTCGTGCCTTGCTAGTGCTCCATAGCCTTCGAGTATCTCTGTCTGCTCCTTGCTGTCGCAGGTTCGGCCCTTCAGTAGCTCCCACTACCTACTATGGCCTCTGCTGACTTCTCTGCACCCCTCCCGCTCTGTTTCCAGTTCGGTAGTCTGGTTCGTCCAGACAGATGCAGAGACCTCCCAGGGTAAGTCGTGTCACTTTCGCGCAGCACTTGCCGGATTTACCCCTGTAGCTCCCGAATGACTATTGGGCTTGACAGTATGTGGCCTGCTCCCCCAACTACACGGGCCTTTTATCCGATTCCTGTTCGTCAAGTCTGCGCTTTGGTTTACGCTGCCTTCAGATTCCACCTCACGGTGGACACCCTTGCTTCACCTAGTGGTTCCGGTCATCTCGGCCCACAAGGGTCTTTCACCCTCTAGTTACACGACATGCCTGGCACACCACGAAAGCAGGCCGGGATACCCGGCCTGCTCGTCCTCTCAAAACAAGCTGTCGTCACAAAGCTACTCGCTAACCGTCATCTCCAGCGGTGCTCGCACAGTCACATCACCAGGGTTGTAATAGTCGTATGCGCTGGAAGGCGGAGTCTGCGCCCGCATCGGGAAGCGCGCCTGCAGCCGGTAGCTGAACGTCAACGACGCCTCGGAGGAAAAGTCCTCCAGGTAGATGATGATCTGCCTTCCTGTCAGTTCGTAGCGGGCGATGACGCCCATCTCCACCAGTTGACTCAGATCCTCCGTCACCACGTTAAAGCCCGGCGGCACACCCAGGTCGATCAGCGCCATCTTTACCACGCCCTCCTGGTTGAGGCGTACCGTCACATCCACCGTCACCTCATCGTTGACGGCCAACGCCGTCCGGTCGTAGGCCACGTCGATGGTGATCAGTTCTTCAGCCTCCAGCACGGGCGCCACCTTATCCCACGGCAGGTAGTAGCGCGTCATCACCTGGTACATCAGGTTCCCCCCACCCTCCAGATCGATCTGCACGCGGTTCTGCCCCGTAGGCGAAAAGCCGCGGTCGAAGGTGACCACGTGTACCACGTCGGCATTGGTCTCGTCGATCACGACCTTCTGCGTCAGCTCGCCGTTCAGGCTGACCTTGACGGTAGCCGGGCCCTCGGCCTTGCCCGCCTGCTCGTTAGCCAGTAGCAGCGCCTTGAGTGAGAGGATGGTAGCCTGGGTCGTCTGCCACGTGCCCCAGGAATCCTTGCCCTGGATCAAGTAAGCCAGCGCGCCGCTCACCGCGTCGGGATAGGCGTTGGCGCGCATCAGCGCGATAGCCGCCAGCGCCGTCGTCTCCAGGCTGCCGCTCTCGCCGGTCGCACCCATGAACGAGGCCGCGCCGGTCTGCCAGTAGACGACCTCGCCCTCCTCCACCCGCATCTCGTACAGCCGGTCGATGACAGCCTTGGTCGCCGAGTCATCGGTGGCGTAAGCAGCCAGCGCATTAGCTACCAGCGCCAGGCCGTACGCGTCCTCCACCTCCGAGGCATGCTCGCGGATGTAGGCAATGGCCCGCCCGACCTCCGGTGTGTCCCCATACCCCGCCTCGATCAACGCCCAGGCGATGTAGGCGGTGGTGGGCACCTTCGACTCCACGTGCCAGTGCTCGGAGTAGCCCTGATCGACCCAGGTGCCGTCCCCCTGCTGCTGGTTCAGCAGCCACTGCGCCGTGCGCTCGATCAGCGCCTCGTCCACCGGATAGACCTCCGCCATGTCGGTGAACTCCATCAGCCCGTAGGCCGTCAGGAAAACCTCCGCCGGGGCGTTGCCAAAGAGGCTAAAGCCTCCGCCGCTCACCTCAAAGGTCAGCAACCGCTGGTAGCCGGTGGCCACGTACTTTTCAGCCTGCAACTGCACCTCGGGATTGGCGTTACCGGTTTTTTGCATATAGTCGAGAATCAGAACATTCGGGTACGTCGCCGACGTACTCTGTTCAAATCAGCCGTGGGGTAAGCGAAGTATTTTCTCCAACCCCTCCACAGCCTGAGCCATCACCCCCGGATAGATCTTGACCTCGACGTAGGGCGTGCCGGGCACCGCATCCGCTGGAATATCGAGTTCGATCTCTAACGGACCGTCTCGGTCCGCATCCTCACGCAGCCAGTCGCTCTCCGTGGCGCGGATCTCTTTGCCATCCGGCACCACCGCCACCTCACGGCGGATGGCGTCGCTCATCATCTCACCCCAGGCCGTCACCTGGAAGCCCTGCCTCCCGAAATCGACCACGCGGATGGGGAAATAGACCACCTCGATGTCGTTCGACGCGATCGTCAGCGTCTGTTCTCCTTCCCCAAGTAGTTCGAACCAGTCCTCCTCCTGCACCTCCAGCCGCACATTCTGGGCTTCGGGCAGGTAGTTGAACACGCCCACCGGGATGCTGATTTCATCCCCCTGCGTCAGCGAGACCGGCAGGTCGATATCGACAAAGAAATCCTGGAACACGCGCACACCCTGGGTGGCGAAACCCAGTTGCCCATCCTGAGATGAGGCCAGCGCCGTCAACCGCCATGTGGTGATCGAATCGGCCATCGGGATCTCTAGCGAGACAAAGCCATCCCCATCGGTGACCACCTCCGGCGCCCAGTAGAGGGTCTCGGGGAAGTACTGCCGCAGGCGCGGCGCCTCTTCGCCCGCGGCTGCGGGATCATCTGCGACCGCATCGACCACAACTTCTTCCCCCGCGACTATCTGGGTGACCACTATTTCATTTTTCCCCCCCACTACGGCACCCCTTTCTTCAACCACCCACTCCCCATCCGCCATCGGAGGCGGAGCTCCCATCATCGGAGCAGTGCTAACGGTCAAGGTGACTGCAAACAGGACCACTATTACAGGCAAGCCCAAAAGCGCGCCCAGCCCGGTAGCGATCCCGCCCACCACACGCCGCTTCTGAACCCAGCGCATCTGGCCAAAGAGGAGGTACACTATCGGGACAAGCGCCAGCGCCACCAGCGCAATGACGGCCAAAGCTTCTGGCGGCTCGCCACCCTGGTCCGTAGCCAAGAAGAACAGGAACAAAAGCGCAGGCCAGGCCAGGGTCAGCAGAGTAAAGTACTTGGCCGCTGGATCACGCTTCACCCAGGCATAAACGCCGAGTCCCAGCAAGCCTGCGCCAAAGATCAAAAACAACGGGATCAGCAATATCTCTGGATCAAAGTAGTAAACCTCACTCACCAGGGCAATGAACCAACCTGAAAGCAGGCAACTCCCAGCCACCACGATCCCAAAAGCAACGGCCAACCGCACCAGTGCGCGCTTGACGACACCCGACCGCACCAAGGCGACGATGGCCACTGCCCACAGCGCCAGGGGGATGAGAACCAAGCCCGCGGCAGAAAGCATACTGATGCGATCAAAGCCGCTCACCTGCGCAGCGTAGACACCGGCGTACTTTTCCTGGCGCGAGTTGATGGACTGCGCGGCCACCGCCGAGACGTTAGCCCAGGTGGCCTTTGCCGCACCGTCCTGCGCCTGCCGCATCTCCTCCGCATCGGACGGGATGGCAGCCGGCAACTCGAACCCCTTGACCTGGTAGAAGGGCTCCATCAGCTCCTGTTCCAGCATAAAGTACAGTTTGGCAAAGCCGGGGTCCTGGCGCTGCAGCGCAAAGACCGATTCGTCCACGATGGCCACGCCAAGCGCCGTCTGCACGCCCCCGTCCTCACCCGTCGTCTGGAAATCGATCGTGGCCGTCTCGCCCGGCAGGTACGTGTCCTTGTCAACAGCGATGGCGATGTCGACGTCGGTGGGCGCATCAACCACGACGACGCGCGTATCGCGCACGATGGTGCCATCCAAAAGCACCTTGTAGGCGTGCAGCTCCAGCGTGCCGTACATATCGGGGCTCACGTCCACGGCAAACTCGGCCTTGCCTCCAACCACCCTGGCCGAGCGGGTCGAAAGTGTCTGCCCAGCCCTGACGATGTCGAGGTAGATGCTGCCGGACTCCACCGGTGTGAGGGCCACCAGGTTCATCGTCTCACCGACGACGTAAGCCGCCCGGTCGGCACGCAGCAGCACGCTATCGCTGCCGTACTCGGTCTCGAAACCCACATCACGGCTGGCTTCGAGGCCGGTCTCGTCTTTGGCGATGATGCGCACGCTATGGTCACCCGCCTGCGGCGTGAAGGCGAACTCGGCCAGGCCGTACTCGCCCGTAGCAAGCGCGGTCGGCTCGCCGCCATCGACGCTGACCTGCAACTGCGTCTTGGCGGGACGGCCGTCGGGATAGGCGGTGAGGATGTAGACAATGTTCTCCACTCCCGGCTTGAGCACTCGGACGCCTTGCGTCCGCCCACTCTCCGCCACTGCTTCGATGATCAGCGGCTGGGCAGCGATAGGAAGCACCGCGCTCGTCTGCTCGGGATGATCGGTCTGATCAATCACCATCACCTCCAGCGCAAACTGCGCCTGCCCCGATTCCAACCCCGACCCGGCAAAGTACTCGGGCAGGTCAAAGCTGAACTCGTAGGTGCCGTTTCCATCCGTCTGGCCCCGCAGATCGACCACCACGTTGCGCTCCACATCCCACACGCTACCGACGATACGCACCTCGGAATCCGCCACCGGCTTGCCGAAAAAGTAGTCTGCCTGGACGACGCCCTCTACTCGCTGCCCCGGCAAGTAAAAGCTCCTATCGGTGGAAACGTCCACGCCGAACTTGGGCAGCACGTAAGGCCGCACCTCGACCGTTCTTTCGGAGGTCGTTTCACCGATAGAGACGCTGAGCTTGTAGCTGCCCTGGTTCACCAGGTCGGCCAACGTAAAATCGGCGGCGGCGACACCAAACTCGGAAGATTCGACCGACTGACGAAAGACCTTGTTCCCCTTGGGGTCCTCCACCAAAAAGTCTACCGTTGCACCACGGGCGGGCGCAAGATCAAAGGTGCTCAGCGCCAGCGCCCGCATGTGGATCACCTGGCCCGGCTGATAGAGCGGCTTGTCGCTGGAAAGCAGCAGGCGATACTCCCGCTCGACCGTCACCGGCTGCTCGACCCGGTCGCGCCCTACCGGCGACCTCGTCTCCACGACGAGCGTCGCCTCGGCAGGAGCATCCTCCGGTACGCGGAAAGTGACGGGAGCGCTTCCCGTCTCGTCCGTCTCGCCCTCGTAAAGAGCGACGGCACGGCCCGTGGCAGGCTTCAAACTGACCTTGACCTGCGCGCCAGCGATAGGCTCGCCTCTTCCAAAGTCCTGCACCACCACACGCACCGATGCATCGCTGCCGGGCACAAAGCGCGTCCGCCCTACCACGATCGTCTGTTGCTCGTCCACGCGCTCCGGCAGGGTCGTGACCCACCACAACGCCGCGAAACCGCCCACGACGACCAGGATGATGAGCGAGAAAAGCGCGGTGTTGACCCAGCGTCTATCGATTTGGAATTTACCAGGGGATTGGGGTGCCATAGCAAGCCTCCTTTTGGTTATGAGGTTTCTCTATAGGATTACACGCCGCTGAAAAGGAAAAGGTTCACATCAACTGTGCATCCCACCTTAAGGACGCTTCCCACCGAGCAAAGGTTCCACAAATATAGTATACTTCCAGCCAAATGTCCAACATCCTAGCAGACGCCCTACCCTACAACCTTGCGTTTTTGCGCGCGGTGTGATACACTGCGGTTCTGAAGGACACCATACGGAGAAGGAGACACTATGTCTACACCGATTGAGCCGCAAGACGAACCCAAGGGAAACACATTGGCTATCGCGAGCTTGGTCCTGGGAGCGCTTTCTGTAGCCTTTGCGCAATTCTGCGCGATGCCGGGGAACATCAGCGTCGTGGGATGCTTGGGCGGCATACTGGCCATAGCTGCCGCCGTCACCGGCGTGATGGGCATCCGAACGGCTCAACAGGGACAGGGAAAGCGGTCAGCTATCGGGGGGGTCTTTACCGCCGCTATCGGCTTGGCGGTCTTTCTCTTTGTGTTCATCCCTGCCATGGTCAAGCCTGGCGGCCTGTGGAACTATGTGCAGGCCACCCCTACACCGACGATCACTCCCACGCCAACCCTGACGCCCACGCCGACCCTCACTCCCACGCCAACCCTCACGCCCACAACCACACCAGCGCCACAGACCCACTATGGCGACACTTTCGCCGTGACATTTACGGATGAATGGGAAGTATACAGAGACATCAGAGAGCCTGACCAGGAAAGGCTGATCATCGAACACCCTCAGGGTGTCGCCATTGAAATTCTTCGATTTACTCTACCAGAGAAGCCGGACCTGGAACCGAGAACCGAGGAGTTCTTGGCCCTCAATTTCGAGTCCATTAACATGATCGCCGAGGGAGAAATCGAGATCGATGGACAAAAAGGGCTCACAAAGAGGTTCGTCTTCCAGAGTTCCGGAGGACAAAGTTATCACGTGCTGCTAGCCGGCGTCGCAAACGAGTATGACATGTATTTCATCCTGGTATATGCTCCATCCCAGGAAACATTCACACGATACCAGCCCGAAACGGAGGCGATCATCGCCAGTATCAGATTCACCACCGAGGGCGCTCCCGCCCCCACCGCCGCCCCCGAGTCCACGCCGCCGACCAGCGTTCTGCCCACGGACATTCCTGAAGAAACCACGTACACTGGCGATGGATTCACACTGACATATCCCGGCGATTGGGAAGAGGTTGATAGCGGCGGCTCCACTATGTGCCAACAGCCCGGTGCCGCCTGTCTTTTCTTGGTACATACTACCGAAGCCGGCACAGAGTTCCTTCTGATACGTGAACCTCTCGAAGAGGGCGCCACCTTAGAGGAAGTCGATCAGGACGCGTGGGATCAATATGTAGAATGGGGTGCGGAATCAATATCAAAGGACACAGTAGAAATCGACGGGCGTCCTGGAATTAAACGCGTCTTTTCGATCCCAATTGCCGACTCACCGACCGGTCAAGTATTCGTACAACAAATCCTCGTCGTCAACGAAAATGACCTATACCATATTGTCGTAAACACCTCCTCCGCCGAAGTGATGATGAAACGCCAGGGCGCCGTGGATGGAATCATCGACAGCATCAAGTTCACGGAGTGATCTGGCAAAGTCTTTGAATCCGACCATGAAAACCTTTAGCGGTTTCCCGCCGGGCAAAGTGCGCAGCGTCGGCCTCCCCGAGCCGGTCTTTACCGATCTCTTGCCCATCATCGACGATCTGGCCGAACTCAAGCTCACGCTGCACGTGATGTGGCGGCTGGGACAGCAGCGCGGCAAGGTGCGTTACCTCCGCCGCGC
>Ga0316577_10001181_pt1 | contig 12030 bp, 12 predicted proteins | sample S5NA_FD_203073 | JGI IMG/M metagenome (GOLD analysis project Ga0316577, IMG submission 203073) | Rhizosphere microbial communities from salt marsh grasses in Alabama, United States - S5-7_050615r2r1 | ecosystem: Host-associated > Plants > Roots > Rhizosphere | place: USA: Alabama | collected... | reverse complement strand
GATCGCAGTTCCCTTTTTGGCTTTGTCGGCTATGAAATCCCCACGCCCGTTCAATGAGCGCTACGTCATTTTCGTCCCCCCTGTCTGGCTCCTTATGAGCGGCGAGGGGATCACAGGCATCGGGCGAGGATTGGGCCGCCTAGCCCGGCGCTGGAACGAGACCACGGTCCGGTGGGCTATTGTCGCCTCATTGAGTCTGGTGCCAAGTGTGATACTCGGCTCAGCACTGCGCACCTATTACGCCGCAAACCGAGCATCGAACCGCCTCGAGCAAACGCTGGCCGTCGTAGAAGATCATGTTCAGCCGGGTGACCTCATCATAGTCTCTCCTCGCTTTCTCGTCGAGCCGCTGAATGTAGGAAGTGCCCGGGTGCTCTATCTTACAAATCATCTCTCGCAAGAGTCCTTCGATGAGCTACTTGCCCAGTATAGACGGACTTGGATCCTCTATACCTCCTATCTGCCACCTGCAGAGTTGCAGGAACCACTCGACGGCTGGATACAGGCACGAGGAGATGAGTTCTCCCGGGTGCCAATCAAAGCCATCTCAGCCCTGGCCTATAGAGGCACAGCCTTGGACTCACCCTCGGCCAATCTGAGAGAACGGATCACCGTCCTTGAGGACTTGGCCACAGTCTCCTCTGATCGCCAGGAGGCCTGGCTAAGATACGAAGAGCTGGCCAAAGCGTGCGATGCTCTGGCTGATCTATACGCGAGACAGGGTGAATCGATCTTGGCTGCCACGTACCGTGACAAAGCGCAAGTAGCACGCGAAACCGCCCCACGTCCCTGGTAGGCCCCAAGACCAAGATCACTAGGCTGGAGCATTTGGAGGCAGAAGGGAAATGACCCCTTTTCGCGAGGATCTCTGGAACCTGCCCGAGTGGATGTACACCCTTCACTGGGCCCTGGTTCTCCTCTGCGGGGTGCTGGTGGTCTATGGGCTATGGCGGCGGGTTCGCCTGTGGCGCATGGGGCGTACCTCTGACCGCATCGATCACATAGGCCAGCGTGTCGTCGCCCTGTTGACGTTTGGCCTTGGCCAGCGGCGGGTCCTAGCCCAAGCCTATCCGGGCCTGATTCACGGCCTGATCTTTTACGGGTTTGTCGTATTCTTTATCGCCACCTCGCTCGTCGGCATCCAGATGGACCTACACCGGTTGATCCTGAAAGGTAATTTCTACCTGGGCTTTGAGCTGGTGGTCAATGCCTTCACCCTTTTGTTCCTATTTGGGTTGACGCTGGCCGCCTACCGCCGGTACGTGCAGCAGCCAGACCGGCTGAACATCAAGCGCGACGACGCCTACATCCTGGCTTCGCTGGCCTTCATCGCGCTCTCCGGTTTGGGGCTGGAGATCATGCGCCTGCGAAGCCAGCAGCCACCCTGGGCGGAATGGTCCTGGCTGGGCCACGCCCTGGCCGGGCTGTTCGGGCCACCACCTGAGAACCCACCCGCCATTTACCCCTTTGTCTGGTGGGCGCACCAACTTACAACCTTTGCCCTCATCGCGACGCTGCCCTACACCAAGTTCTTGCACATCGTCACCTCACCGACCAACATCTTTTTCAGGCGACTGGGCACACCCGGAGCCCTACCCAAGATACAGGATATTGAGACGACCGAGGAGCCGCTGGGCGTGGGTGCCATCGAGCAGTTCACCTGGAAGCAACTGCTGGATGGCGACGCCTGCACCGAGTGCGGCCGCTGCCAGGACGCCTGTCCAGCCTATGCCGCAGGACAACCCCTCTCGCCAAAGGTAGTGGTCATGGACTTTCGCGATAGGATGAGCGAATACCCCGGCGCCCTGTGGCAATGGCAGAAGCCCGTCGTCGACAGGCTTCCCTTCCTGCGCCCGCTTGCCCTGGGGTCCGGGCAGCCATCCGACAGGGCATTGGTGGGTGAAGTCATCCTGGACGAAACGCTGTGGGCATGTACAACCTGCCGGGCGTGCGAGTGGGAATGCCCTGTGCTCATCGAGCAGGTCGGTGAGATCGTGGAGATGCGCCGCTACCTCACTCTGGAACGGGGGCGGCTACCCGACAGCCTGGCCCAAGCGCTGCGAAATACGGAGCGACAGGGAAATCCTTGGGGCCAGCCACGCCACCAGCGCAGCGCCTGGGCCGACGGTCTCGACGTGCCCCTCATGGCTGATGTCGGCGAGGCCGACGTGCTCTACTGGGTTGGCTGCGCTGGCAGCTACGACCCGCGCAACCAGAAGGTAAGCCAGGCCATGGTCCAGATCTTCCGGGCAGCGGGGGTCAACTTTGCCATCCTGGGCGAAGAGGAGAGCTGCAATGCCGAATGGGCCCGGCGTTCCGGAGAAGAATATCTGTACCAGGTGCAGGCCGACGAAAATGTGGCAACCCTCAAGCAGTACAGGTTCAATCGCATTGTCACTCAGTGTCCCCATTGCTACAATACCCTCAAGAATGAATACCCCCAATTTGGTGGCCAATGGCCAGTGATCCACCACAGCCAGTTCCTCCACGAACTACTGGCAGAAGGCAGCCTACCACTGGCCGGCCAGTGGCAGGGCGGCGCCGTCACTTATCATGACAGCTGCTACCTGGGCCGCTACAACCAGGTGTATGAAGCACCCCGGCAGGTGCTCAAGGCTATCCCCGGTCTACAGATCGAGGAGCTGAAGCGCTCGCGGGAGCGGGGCTTTTGCTGCGGCGGAGGCGGTGCTTGCATGTGGATGGAGCATGAGCCCGGGCACCGAGTGAATGATTTGCGGATGGCAGAGATCCAGGCCAGGGGCGCTTCCCTGGCCGCTGTGGCCTGTCCCTTCTGCTTGATCATGCTGGATGAGGCCGGCACCGCGCTCGCTGCTGACGGCGCTCCCGAGCGCCAGGATATCGCCGAGATGGTTGCCAAGTTCCTATAGACACTTCCGCTCTGATTCTTGGCAGCGATCACGAACAACACACAACTAGTTGACAGAAACCAGCGACGGTGATACAATGGTAGGCCGTTAGGAAGATGGAAATCATCGAATTTCGATGATTTGGTCGTTTTGGAAGTATAGAGACACATGACCCAAGAGATCTTGACTGTAGACAATCCGGAGCAGTTGCGGATACTCCGGAGCAAATCGAGAAAAGTGCCACAGGTCACACCCAAGCTGGTTGCGTTTGCCCAGCAAATGTTGGAGACCATGCGCGAGTCCAATGGGGTTGGCCTGGCAGCGCCCCAGGTAGGCGTACTTCTGCGCTTCTTTGTAGCAGAGCTCCCAGAGGATGAGGAAACCGGCGAGCCCGCCGATACCTATATCGTCTTCAATCCAGAGATCATCAAGGGCAGTGGTGAGCAGATTGGCTATGAAGGGTGCCTTTCCATACCCGGCTATGTGGGTGAGGTTGCCCGCCAGGATCGGGTCACCGTTAAGGGACTCGATGAGCAGGGCAGGCCGGTGCGATTCAAATTGGACGGATACTTGGCCCGCGTATTCCAGCACGAGATCGACCACCTTGATGGCATTCTCTTCACGGACAAGCTGACGGATCCAAGCACCCTGCAACCTATTGAAGTCGGAGAGGAAGAATCGGCCGAGCTCAAGGCGGCGACCGAGATGGAAGCCGTTCGCGTTTGATGGTCAGGGATTTGCCCGTGGGATTGCGCGACGCTAGCCAGGCGGTCACGGTGCGCCGGGGCCATGGCTTGGCTAGTGCATTCAACTTGTGGGCCCTTGTCACCTGTGTTATAATGGACCGCGCCTTACAAAGAGGTTAGAGGGGCGATGTCTGCTTCTCAAACCCGGATCATTACCAAGCTATTGGAGCGACGGCAGATCGAGGCCGATCTACGGGACATGATGGAGGCCAGCTCTGAGCTAGAGTTCCGACGAAAGGCGCAAAAGATCGCTGAGGCGGGACCCCAGGTCCTCCCAACCATTGTCAGCAACCTGGATCGAGCCGATGCGCGAATGCTAACGGCTATGGGCGTTGTGGCAACGTACCTGGAATCCAGGGAGGCCGTCTCGGCTCTGCGCCACGCAGTACTTCGCTCAGAACTGAGCGATCAGGGCCGAATCGGGGCGATGACCATCCTCGAACGCTTTCTAGGTCAACCACCCGACGACCAACTGCTGGGGAGCCTCAACGACCCGGAAGGGGTGGCCGTTTCCTCCTTGGAGGAACTGCTGAGTGATGCAGTAAAGAACCCCTCCGTCCTGGTGGAATACGTTCAGGGCATGGACCGGCAGGAGCCCGATGTCGTACTGGCCGTCGTAGAGGCTCTGCGGCAGAAGGGCAAACCTTCTGAACCGGCAGCGGAGCGGCTGCCCGTGATTGAACCCCTTCGGCTGATGGCTCAGGATGTACGCGAGGAGATTGCCGTCGCAGCCTTGACCGCCCTGGGAACCATTCGATTGCCACAGGCAGCCAGAGCCCTGCAGACCCTAGTCCCAGCGATGTCGTCGGACCTACGTCCCAAGGCAGAGCGGTTGTTGCGCAAGCTACGCTTCAGCGGTGTCAGTGTTGAACCCCTCCCTGCCCCCAATGCGGCATGGCGGGCGCTCGTCAGCCCGCCCAGTGCACTGGGCCAGCAGAGCATCTGGTTCATTGCTGGCCAAATGGGGAAGGCGGACGTCCGATTCCTGAACATCCTCCTTCACGACCGGGCTGGCGCGGTGGAAGCCGTGGGGCACGCCCGAGTGCTCAACACCATGCTCCCTCCCAAAAGGCCCCTCGGTCACTTGCACGACGTATCCCTGCCCGACGGTTCGGGTTCATTGCTCATGTTGGAGGCCTCGTTCGACTTGGGGCGGCGCCTGGTCCTGGAGGCCTTGGCTGAGAATCGTAGGACGCAGATCCCCGTGGCTGGGCCGCTGCGTCTGTTCAGTCCCTGGCTCTGGGGCTTTGGGGGGACCGATGCGCTTCCATCTCGAAGCCTACCTGACTCATGGGATGGGGAGCAATCGGCCAAGGACAGCGATCAGCTGCTAGAGCATCCAGCCTTTGCCGGATGGACGTTGCGCAGTGAGGCCATTGTCCGGGCAGCGGAAGAGTTCTCTCGCCATCCTGGCTGGGAATCAGAGGTGCGCATTCGGCAGATTGCTGGCGAGTTGGTTCCAACGCCCGAGATAGCCGAGGTATTCAGCCGGAGGCTGGTGGCCATGAGCGAGTGGCTGCTGCTCGCCGGCGACGAGTCGGCCGCCAAGCTCGCGCTGACCGCGGCCCAAGGGATTGTGGATGCGCCCGCCCAACAACCGTTGGTTCTGGCGCTGGTGCGGCGAGACCTGGAATTGATGCTGCACAGCCTGTCGCGCTAGTGGGGTAGAGCCCACAGTGGGAGGCTGCGTCTGCTGAACCGGCCCTGCCCGTTGAATCGTGAGTAGTATTTCTTCCGGGGTTATTGCTCCGGGGATTGAGAATCTCAAGAAGGAGTATGGTAGAATGAGCACATTTGGCTGGCCAGAGATCTTGATCATCCTGGTGATCGTGGTCCTCATTTTTGGCGTTGGAAAGGTGGCAGATGTTGGTCCTGCCCTGGGCAAGACAATCCGTGGCTTCCGTGAAGCGATGAGCGAGGACGACGAAGGGGAAGCCAAGGAAGCGGCAGAGAGCTCAGAGGAGGAGAGCTAGGCTGCTACGAAGCAGGCACCCGCCGGAGTGATAACGGAAGATAGGAGGGGCCAGCGCCGTCGGCGTCCCTTGGCTCGAACTTGCAGATCCTCCGGTCGGTCGGAGATCGTCAATCCGAGCTGGGCGTGCTTCCAGTAGGTTTGACAACACGAATCAAAAAATCTTCATTTCCAGATGAGGCTGCTGGCCCAGAACTGCAGCCTCTTTTCCTTGGCGGGAGAGGGCTCCTCGCCGCCTCAATTGACTTTTGGGCCATTTTGCGGTAAGATTGCGGTCGTGAACGCCGGATCGCACCGTCGAATGGAACATGCTACCAAGAAGGGAGGCAAACAATGTTCCAACGCGTGACACTCATTGGACGTGTCGGCCAGGATCCGCAGATGCGTTATACCCCCGAGGGGGTGCCGGTCACCAATTTTAGCGTGGCCACCACGGAAACAATCTCCAAGACAACATTCAGCGGGGCTGAGCGACCGTGCCCTCAGGGCTGGAAAGAATCCTACAACGGTCGAAACTGGGAGATCACGACCTGGTGGCGCGTGGCCTGTTGGAGAAACCTGGCAGAGACCACAAACCAATACCTGAGCAAAGGGCGCTTGGTGTTTGTCGAGGGCACCGTCTCAGGCGAGGCTTCCGATGGGACCTTGAACCCCCGCGTATGGACCGGACAGGATGGCATAGCCCGGGCCAGCTTCGAGCTCACCGCCCGCGACGTCAAGTTCCTTGGCGGGCGCGAGGAAGGCGCTGGCGCTGGAGGGATGGGCGAGCCACCACCGGAGGGCTACGAGGAAGACGCACTTCCCTTCTAACGCGTACCAGACCAGATTGAGCTACCGGGCGCCGTGCGTACCTCTGGGTCGGCGGCGCCCGGCTTTGTATGAGCGCGTGGTGTGCGGCTAGCCGCAGGCAGATGCCCTCCGCCTCAGCCGGCCGTCGTCAAACGCAACAGGAGTGTACTTATGGCCAACCAGAAGCAGCAAGCCGCGCAGCCTCACAAGAGACAGATCCAAATCGAATTGCCCTCGGACCTCGAGGCCACCTATTCCAATTTTGTGCTGATCACCCACTCGCCCTCAGAGATGATCTTGGATTTCGCCCGGGTGTTGCCCAACATGCCCAAGACCAGGGTTTATGCCCGGATCCTCATGACGCCGATCAACGCGAAATTGCTGCATCGAGCCCTTGGCGAGAACCTGGCCAAGTTTGAGGAAAGCTTTGGCGAGATCAAGACGCCCGATCGGGGCTTTGAGCCTTCCTCGGAGCGCATGGGATTCGTGCGAGACTGACCATTCATATGCCTCAACCGATTGTCGCGCTCGTAGGACGGCCCAATGTGGGCAAGTCCACCCTTTTCAACCGCATCGTCGGCCAGCGCCGGGCCATTGTCGAGGACGTGCCAGGCACAACTCGCGATCGGCTCTACGGCGATGCCGAATGGAACGGTATCGCCTTCACTGTGGTTGATACCGGCGGGCTGGAGATCCTCGAGAGCCAAAAACAAAGAAAGCCTCAGCACCAGCCCGAACCCCTGTCGACGGCCTCCGTCGGCTTCATTGAGGAAATTCGCGCTCAGGCCGAGATAGCCATCGCCGAGGCAGACGTCATCGTCATGCTGGTGGATGTCCTCGATGGTCTGACGCCAGCCGACGAGGATGTGGCCGACGTGCTAAGGCGGTCGAACAAGCCGGTCCTGGTCGCAGCCAACAAGGCGGATAACCCGGCGCGACAGCAGGAGGCCTACGAGTTCTACGCCCTGGGTCTGGGAGAGGTCTACCCGGTATCCTCTATCCACGGCCTCGGCATCGGCGACCTGCTCGACGAGATTGTGCGCTCCATTCCAGTGGTGGAGGAGGAAGAAGAGCCAGAGGCACTCAAGATCGCCCTTGTCGGCCGGCCCAACGTGGGCAAATCATCGCTGCTGAACAAGCTCTTAGGTCAGGAAAGGGCGATCGTCAGCGACATTCCAGGCACAACCCGCGACACGATCGACACCTACCTCACCTGGGAGGGTGAGCCAGTACTACTGATCGACACGGCAGGCATCCGGCGCCGGGGGCGCATCGAGCGGGGCATTGAGAAATACAGCGTCATGCGCTCGATGAAAGCCATTGCCCGGGCCGACGTCGTCCTGCATCTGCTGGACGCACAGGATCTAGTCACGGCCCAAGATGCGCACATTGCCGGCTATATCCTGGAGGAGCGACGCAGCATCATCGTCCTGGTCAACAAGTGGGATACCATCGAAAAAGATACCTACACGATGGATGCCTACGCCAAGCAACTGCGAGGGAACCTGCAGTTCCTGGACTATGTCCCCATCCTGTTCATCTCGGCACTGACTGGCCAGCGGGTCCAGAAGGTGCTGCCCCTGGCCCTGGAAGTCTACCAGGAACGGATGGTACGCATTCCCACCGGGGAGCTCAACCGCCTTGTCGAAGATGCCACAATTCGCCACGCACCCCCACATAAGGCCGGTAAACGGTTGCGCATCTATTATGCCACCCAGGCCAGCGTGGATCCGCCCACTTTTGTCTTTTTTGTCAACGACCGGCGCTTGGTCCACTTTTCCTACCAGCGCTATCTGGAGAACCAGATCCGGCGCCGGTATCGATACCTCGGCACGCCACTCAGGCTCGTATTCCGGACGCGGGCGAAGGAATAGGAACTAGAGCTAATGCACATTGGTGTCTGTACGATAGAGCTGAGGCTACCCGAAAACCACTCGCTCAAGGGCAAACGGAGTGTGATCAAATCGATCAGCACACGCGTGAGCCGTGAGTTCAATGTTTCCATCGCCGAAGTGGATGCCCAAGACGTCTGGCAGCAGGCCGTGTTGGGCGTGAGCTGCGTCTCGTCCAGCGCCGACTATGCCCATCGCCAGCTGGAACGGGTGGTGCAGTGGATCGAGACGCACCGCCCCGACGTCATCTTGCTGGTCTATTCGATCGAGCTTCTGTAGCAGCCAGCTGGCAGCATCCCGCAGAGGTGTCAGGTGGAATAGCGTCGCAGGTAACCCAGGGCCTGGTTGCTCTCGTCATCCATGACCACCTCCAACCTCTTGCCCCGGGCCACCGCTGGCACCTCGATTGCCCGGACAACGCCCTGGTATTCAGCTGCCTTGGGCACGAGGTCAGACAACACGTTCATAGACTTACGGAAGAAATCCCAGTTGAAGCGAGTGTCGCCCCGGCCAGGATAGACAGCCAAGGGGTAGATGTTCGTTTCGACCAGATCCTGGAAGAAGTGAGTTCCGTAGGAGGCTTCGGGCGCCGTGTCACCGTCCGATAGTCCAATCTCCACCAGCATGGCCGTCTTGTAGATATCGGCGTAGGTCACCTTCACCCCTAATTCTGGATTGTTGCTGCCCCACCGGCCGGGCCCCATAAGGATGAAGCTCTTCTCCTCCAGGATTTGGTTCACCCAGCTCACCACGCGGGCCACTTGCAGTCGGCTCGTCTCGTCCGGAAGGCGCGCATAGGCCTGCGGATCCACAAAAATCACATAGCGGATGCCCTGGACACGTCCCTGCGGCACCATCCGGTCGGCGGTGAACAAGATATCCTTTTCCGAGACCGTGGTCGGTAGCTCTATCGTCGGCCCATCCTCATGGCGGGCCTGAGGGCGGCACTGCAGGAGATGGATGCAAAAACCTGGCTGGGGATAGCTCCGCTCGATGGAAGCTGTGAACTCGACGTCGACGTGGACACCAAAGTAGGCAGACAGCTTCTTGAGGATCTCCTTCATCTGGGATACAAAACGGGTCCTCGTCAGCAGGTTATCAAAGGTCAGGACGAGATCCTCCGGGGACACACCCGGATCATAAGCCAGGGGTGCCTGCAAATAATCCCCATGGGCCACAGAGACCAGCAAGCGGGCAGAGGGGAACTCCATGCTCAGCAGATCGGAGACCGCTAGGGTCCGGAATTCGTTGTGGCTGAGGTCGATCACGTCGGCATGGCGCTGAGAATAGCGCTGGATCTCTGCCAGCCCGACTTCTGGTCGCAGATCAGGGTGGCTGAGGGCGACCATCCTTGGATAGTCGTGCCCCACCCGCTCCACTGCCCGAGTGCCCAGACCCCAGACCATACGCAGGAAGCCGTCCTCGCGCCGGATCTTGGGCGTCCAGCGGAAGGGATTGTGGCTGAAGGCAACACCCGCCAGGGTCGGAAAGAAATGGTCCCCGTGGCGCTGGCCCTGGACCTCCTGCAACAGGATGGCCATCCGCTCGTCGTAGTCAAGCAGCCCCATCTGCTGCCGGTAGAAGAGAGCGTCCGGGCTAAAGACACTGGCATAGACCCGGGTGATGGCAAACAGAAGCTCCTGCAAGTTCTCCCGGGGCGTGCCCTGGTTGGGCAGAAAGAAACTATCATACTTCCCGGCAAAGGACGTGCCAAAGTTATCCTCAAGCAGACTGGAAGAACGCACGATAAGCGGCCGGTTTCCAACTTTGTCCAGCACTTCGCGCAGGCCATCGACAACGCGATCCAAGAAACGGCCGCCGATAAAGGAGTTGCGGACCTGGGGGTAATCCTCCTCGATCTCCTCCCGCGACTTGTACTTCTGGTCGTTCAGGTGATAGAGGTTGTTCAACGCCATAAAGTCATAGAAGACGTCCGTCCCGACAAAATAGGATTCGGGAAGGATGACCGGGCCCGTCGTTTTCATCGATTCGCTCAGCGGCGCGCCGCTCAGGGGCCCTCCCTCGCCTTCGGATAGATTTAGGATCTTCCAGGCCAGCAGCATGCCAGCCGCCTTGCCACCGATCTTCCCTCGACCGATGCGCCGGCTAAGGATGAACCTTAGATCTTGGATCGAGAACAGGCCCTTGGCAATGCCGACAAAGGCCAGCTGATCGCTGATCAGGCCCTTGATCAGGACGACGGTGATCTCCCGCAGGTGGTGCTCGACCCGGTATCGCTCTGCTGGGGGAAGCCCCTCATAGGCATCTCCCCGATCGAACAGGATGGACCAGGGTGCCAACTCTGGGTTGAAGCTCAAAAAGATGTCGTCTGGCGGCACGCGCCTGGCCAGCACATCACGGACAATGCGCTCAAAGAGGGTGTGGGGCAGGTTGTGAGCAAAGTAAAAGTCGGTCAGGTTGTCGCGGTAGTGAGCCACCCGATCCTGCCAGACTTCCTCCGGCTCCTGGGTGAGCGGGTCGGTCAGGCCCTCCCGGTTCTGGGAGAGCATGGCTTTGTGTTTAACCTCCTGCTCAAAGTCACCAGGAGAGATGATGCCGCGGGCAAAGAGCTCGGCCCGCATCTGTTCGCGGATCATCGGCGCCAAGGTGGGGTACTGGCTGATCTCCAAGTAGATCTGGAGGACCTTAGGCAGGGCCTCCGGGTCAAAGGTCATGATCATGGTCTTGTCTCCCACTGCGTACAAAAAGAACCACCACACCAGCTATGCTTATGCTGGGCGATGGTGCCGTTACGAGTGCACTTCTTACACTGGGCACCAAAGGCGAACTTTCCGCCCATGGACTATTGGCCGCCGTTCTGCTCCTCTTGCAGGATGGCTCGAATCTGTGAACCCAGCGTAGGTAATTCGACTGAGACAATATCCCACACAATATCCAGGTTGACTCCGAAGTAGTCATGGATGAGCCTGTCTCTAGCGCCGGCCATACCTTTCCAAGGCACGTCAGGATACTTCTCTCGCAGCTCCGACGACAGGCTTTTGGTTGCCTCGCCCATGATTTCCAGGTTGCGGATGACAGCATCCTGCGTCTTGATGTCTGCCAGAAAACGATCATACGTCATGGCATCCGTGTATGCACTTATCCGCCGCACGGCTTCTCGAATATCTCTCAGCAAGTCCGTATCCGTTCGCTCAGACATACACCGTGGTCTCTTCAATGCTTCGCGCGATTCGCTCGATCCGAATCCCTTGTATACCAGCAGGCGTTAGCAAATCAACGCTCTTGCCCAAGAGGCTCTCAAGATATTCGGCAAACTCCGCAAATCGAAAGCCAATGGGCCGATCGAATTCCACGACGATGTCAACGTCGCTGGTCTCGGTGTGCAAATCTTTCGCATACGAGCCAAACAACCCGATCCGCTTTACTCCATATTCTGAGGCGAGGTAGGGATAGTTCTCTCGCAGTACTTCCGTGATCTCTTCCTTCGTCAGCATCATCGACTCCTCAGGCCTCTGGTCATCCGCGGCACAGCGACGCTGAGACCACAGGCACCCGACCAACGGACAGACATGCATGTGACGCCGAGCGCGCGCACATTCCCGGGTTGAATCGGGTCAAGTGTCATACATTATAGCCGTGTTTGGAGTTCGAGGCAAGTGCCAATACAGAGAACCCACGAGCACCGAGCTTGGGGGTGAGTGGGGCGCGGCGCATGGTATAATGGCGGGCTGAGAGGAGGGCAGCCATCATCATTGAGCGTAGACAGCAGTAGAGAGTCGTGTTGAGAACTGAGAGGCCGCGAT
>Ga0316577_10001180_pt1 | contig 12030 bp, 9 predicted proteins | sample S5NA_FD_203073 | JGI IMG/M metagenome (GOLD analysis project Ga0316577, IMG submission 203073) | Rhizosphere microbial communities from salt marsh grasses in Alabama, United States - S5-7_050615r2r1 | ecosystem: Host-associated > Plants > Roots > Rhizosphere | place: USA: Alabama | collected... | reverse complement strand
CAAGACCTTCAGCACCCTCTCCCCCCTCCCCACGTTTGTCCCGTGGCTCGAGAAGGCCCTCCGTGAAGACGATGGGGTCCTTCTCCAAGGGGAGACGAAACGGATCAGGAAGGCGGTGGAGGGGGACGACGCTCGGGAATGGATCGGAGCGGTCCTGGAGGATGGGGGGAGGGATTGGGGGGAGTCGGTGGAGGCGCTATTGCGGCCCGTCCTCTTTCGCCTGGCGGCGCGGTACCTCCTGGAGGAGAGGAGTGCCCGGGGCAGGGCCCTGGACCCCGTCGCACACTTCCACCTCACCAACGGTGCGAGGGTGGAGCGCCTGAACTGGATGGGAGACACCTCGGCCCGGGGTATGGCCCAATCTGCCGGCATGATGGTCAACTATCTCTATGACATCCGTCGAATCGAGGAGAACCACGAGGCGTATCGAGGCCGGGGACGAGTGGTCGCCTCCTCTGCCGTAAGGAGTCTGCTCAAAGGTTAGAAGCTGGCCTCCTTGTAGCATCTCGTATCCACCCTGTATAGCTTGCATTCCATGTTTTCAAGCGCGAAGCGAATCCTCTGGGTGGACGACGAAATCGACCTCCTGCGGCCTCACCTCCTCTTTCTCCAGCAACGGGGGTATTACGTCGATGCCATCACGAACGGAGACGACGCCCTCGAGCTTCTGAGGGAGAATCCCTACGATCTGGTCCTCCTGGACGAGCAGATGCCCGGCACCTCGGGCCTTGAGGTCCTGGACGTCCTCCGGAGGGACGATCCACATACCAGGGTCGTGATGGTGACCAAGTCGGAGGAAGACCAAACCATGACGGAAGCCATCGGGCGTCGAGTGGACGACTATCTGGTGAAGCCCACGAGCCCCCGACAGGTCCTCTCCGTCGTGACCCGGATCCTGGAGGGATCAGCGATTCGTCAGCAACGGGCGGCACAAGCCTTCGCGTCCCGATTCCGGGAGTTGGGACTTCTCAGGCAGGAGGCTCGGAGTGCCGGTGAGTTCGCGGCTCTCTACGAGGAGTTGGTGGACTGGCACGTCCGGTTGGAGACGGCGGGCGAGCCGGGGCTCATGGACTCGGTGGCCTCTCTCATGACCGAGGTCCGCCGCGATTTCGGAAGCTGGATCCGACAACACTACCCGCGGTGGGTGAGAGGAGGGGAGGAAGGCCCTCTCCTGTCGGTGGATATCGTCCGGGAATGTCTGGTCCCGTTGTTGGGTGTCAAACCGGTCTTCTTCGTGGTTCTGGACTGCATGAGGCTGGACCAGTGGCGGGTCATCGCGCCCCTCCTGGCACCTCACTTCGAGATCGAGGAGCGCCTCCATTTCTCCATTCTTCCTACCGCCACGCCATACGCGAGGAATGCCATCTTCAGCGGGCATTTCCCGGATTGGATCTCCAGGAACTACCCGGGATGGTGGGACCTGTCGGACGATGAGGGGAGTCTGAACGCTTTCGAGGACGAGCTGCTGAAGGGCCAATTGAAGAGGCTGACCGGCCGGGACGTCCCCGTCCACTATGACAAGATCTTTTCCGACAGGGAGGAGGAACAGGTCCGCGCCCGGGTCCGGTCTGCCCTGAAGAGCGAGGGGGCTGTCATCGCGCTGGTCTTCAACTTCGTGGACCTCATGACTCACGGTCGGAGCGAGTCTCCGATCCTCATGGAGGTGGCGAAGGACGAGGCCGCACTGCGAAGCATCACGCGGTCCTGGTTCGAGCGCTCCACTCTCCTGAGCGTCTTGAAGGAGGCGTCCGCAGGGGGGCACCATGTGGTGTTCACCACCGACCACGGGTCCATCCTCTGTCAACGGCCGGCTACCGTCTTCGCCCGGAAAGACGCCACAGCCAACCTCCGCTACAAGTTCGGCGGGGACCTCAGAGCGGAAGACCCGGCGACTGTGCTGGCCACAAACGATCAGAAGGACCTGGGGTTTCCCCCGGGGAGGCTGGGGACGACCTACCTCCTGGCCATGGAGGACTACTTCTTCGTGTATCCGACCAAGCTGCGGGAGTACCAGGCCCGGTACCGGAACTCTTTCCTCCACGGTGGGATCTCACCGGAGGAGATGATCGTTCCCGTGGCCCATCTCACTCCCCGCCGCAGGTAGCGGATGTTCTGAAGGGGCGGGCGACTTCGTGAAGAGCTACATCCGAATCCTCGGGTACCTGAAACCCCACGCCGCGGTCTTCGTGGCGGCGGTGGTGGCCACCTTCATCTTCGCCGGGTTGGACGCATTCTCCTTCCTCCTGGTTATCCCGTTCCTGAACGTCCTCCTGGTGGATCCGTCCGGTCCACGGCCCGAGAGCATCAGCACCGGTGACGCCCTCCTGGACCGAGTCCTCAACGGAACCATCGGGCGAATGGTGGATTTCCGGGCGGCGCCCGAGGACGCGATTCAGGGGATCATCCTCTTCCTCCTCGTGGTGTTCGCGGTCAAGAACGTCTTCGACTTCCTCAAGACCTACCTCATGGCGCGGGTCCAGCAGGGTGTGACTCGGGACCTCCGGGACCGGGTGTACGACCACCTGCTGGAGCTGGACATGGCCTTCGTCGGAAAGACGAAGATGGGTCAGATCCTGTCCCGCCTCACCTACGATGTGGAACAGCTCCGAGTCCTGGTGGCGAAGGAGCTGGGGAAGGTCGTCTCGTCGGTCTTCGAGTTTCTCACCGTGGTGGTTGCTGCAGTCATCGTTTCCTGGAAGCTCACCGCCGTGGCGTTCGTGGTGGTCCCTCTCACCATGGGAGTGTGGGGCCCTCTGATTCGGAAGCTGAAGCGCAGGGATCGGCGAGTCCTGGACTCGGCCGCAGACGTCAACACGCACATTCAGGAGACGCTGGCAGGGATCCGGTTGGTCAAGTCTTCCTCCACGGAAGGATACGAGAGGGAGCGGTTCCACGGTCTCACGCTTCGGTATTACGAGCGGTTCCTCCGCTCCGAGAGACTCCGGGCTCTGGCTTCGCCCATCACGGAGATGCTCTCTGCCGTCGGGACGGTGATCCTCCTGTGGTTCGGAGCCCGCCTGGTCCTGGTTTCCCAGGAGCTGACGGGGCCGGAGTTCATAGGGTTCCTGATTCTCTCCATGAAGCTCTATTCCCCGGTGAAGTACCTGGCGAAGTTCCCGGCCCTCATCCAACCGGGGCTGGTGGGAGCGGAGAGGATCTTCGAGTTCATGGATGCGCCCGTCGACATTCGGGACCCGGAGGGGGCGAAACCGTTCCCGGGTCTGATGGACGAGATCGTATTCGACGACGTCTCCTTCGAGTACCGGGCCGGGGAGCCGGTGCTGTCCGACATCTCCTTCAGGGTGCCGAAGGGCTCTGTAGTGGCGTTGGTGGGACCCTCCGGAGCGGGAAAGACCACTCTCCTGGACCTGTTGGCTCGGTTCTACGACGTGACCGGAGGAGGCATCAGCATCGACGGCACGGACATCCGGGAATTCCCTCTGAGGGGGCTCCGGGGTGCGCTGGGAATCGTGTCTCAGGAGACGATCCTCTTCCACGACACGGTGCGGGCCAACATCGCATACGGGAGCGTGAACCCCGGAGGGGAGGAGATCGAACGGGCGGCCAGAGCCGCGCACGCCCACGAGTTCATCTCCCGTCTGCCACAGGGGTTTGACACCGTGGTGGGGGAGCGGGGGACCGAGCTCTCCGGGGGCCAGCGTCAGCGCCTGGCTATCGCCCGGGCGATCCTTCGGGACCCACCCATCCTGGTGTTCGACGAGGCTACCAGCGCCCTGGACACCGAGTCGGAGCGGTGGGTTCAGGAGGCCATCGACCGGCTTCTGGAGGGCCGGACCGTATTCGTCATCGCCCACCGTCTCTCCACGGTGCAGAGGGCCGACCAGATCCTGGTTCTGGACAGGGGGCGCCTGGTAGAGCGGGGGACCCACCAGACGCTTCTGGCGGTGGATGGACTCTACAGGCACCTGTATGAGCTCCAGTTCGACGAGGGACGACCCGCCCTCCGCGCCGCCGTGCCTGTTCCGGAGGCAGGGGGAGGCACCGGGGCCGAAGGGACCGGTGCGAATGTTCCCTGACAATCCGGTCTCCCGTCACCCATGAGACGCCCCACCCTTCGTCACCACCTGGAACACCTGGGATACCGCCTGGGCTTGAGCGTCCTCCATCTCCTTCCCGAGGAGTTGGCCCTCCGCCTGGGGGAGGGGATGGGGTGGGTGGTGGGCGTAGTCCTGGGGATGCGCTGGAAGACGGTACGGGCGCATCTCCGCCAGGCGTTCCCCCATGAGAGCGAGGCCTGGCGGCGGCGTGTAGCCCGGGCCTCGTTTCGCCACCTGGGCAGGGAGGCTGTGGCGACCTTCCTTCTGGGGCGGCTGTCACGGGAGGAGATCCTGGAACGTATCGAGATTCCAGGGTTCGAGGCCCTCCAGGAAGCCGTCGGGGCGGGAGGAGGCGCAGTTCTGCTTACACCCCATTTCGGGAACTGGGAGATCGCCGGTGCCGGTTTGGCGGCCAGGGGGATCCCGCTGGATGTCGTGGCACAGCGCCAACGGAACCCTCTGTTCGATGCCGACTTGACAGAGACCCGGACCCGCCAGGGGATGTCTGTGATTCAGCGTGGCGACGCGCCGAAGCAGGTGCTGAGGTCTCTCCGTCGGGGGCGGGCAGTGGCCATCGTATGGGACCAGAACGTGAGGAGGGGAGGCATTTTCGTGGAGTTCTTCGGGAAGAAGGCCTCCACCGCTCGGGGCCCCGCCATCTTCCCCCTTCGGACCGGAAGCCCTGTCTTCCAGGGGGTGAATCGGCGGCTGGAGGGGTACCCTTCCAGGTATCGGTTGGAGGTGGTCCCGGTGGAGTTCACCCCAACCGGAGACCTGGAGGCGGACGTCTTCAGCCTCACGGAGGTCTACACTCGATTTCTGGAAAAGGAGATCGTGCGGACGCCGGAGCAGTACTTCTGGCAACACCGGAGGTGGAAGACGCGACCACCGGGCGAGTGACCAGCCGGCGCCTCCGTGGGTATGGGGCCCGGGGAGTTCCTCGCCTGGGCCCCGTGTGGGGCCGCCGGGCCCACGCGGGGTGCCTGGCGGGGATCCCCGCATCGCAGGAACCGGCCTACGACCTCTCGGTATTATGAGGGCGCCCTGGTTACATTTCCTGGGGACCGTGCACCGCGAGGGTAGGCTGAGAAAGTAGGCTGAGAAGGCAGGCTGAGATCCAGGCCGTGACGGGGTGGGTGGAGTGGGGTGGCAGCAGAAACGAGAGTCCAGAACGTGATCTATATCACCATTCCGGTTCACAACGAGGGAAGCACCATCGGGGTCCTCCTCTGGAAGATCCGGAACGTCATGGGGGAGTTCGGACGGGATTACGAGCTTCTGGTCCTGGACGATGCCTCTACCGACGCCACTCCGGAGGCGCTTCAGCGCTACCGCAGAGCGCTTCCCCTGCGGGTCTTCCGTTCCGACGAGCGCTTGGGGTATTCCGCCGCGTTGGAGAGGCTTCTCAGAACCGCGGTGGACAGGGCTCCGTACCCGAAACGGGATGCCATTGTAACCCTCCAGGGTGATTTCACCGAGCATCCCCGGGACCTGGTACCTCTGGTGAAGACGTTGGAAGGTGGGGCGGACGTGGTGGCCGGGAGCTTTGGACAGGGCGGGGGCGGTATCCCGTTCTCCGTTCGCATCGCAAGGTGGGCGGCGCCCCGGATCCTCGGATCATCCCTGAGTTCGTGCCCGGTTTCGGACCCTTTCTGCGGGTACCGGATCTACCGTGTCATCGTCCTCAAGAAGGCCATACGCGACCTGGGGGACGCCCCTCTGGTGCGGCACCTGGGGTGGGCAGCAAACGTGGGCCTGCTTGAGATGGCGGTCCACCATGCCCGGAGAATCGAGGAGGTCTCTCTTGGTCTTCGGTACGACGTCCGGACCCGGAAGACGCGCTTCAGCCCACTCCAGACTCTCCGAGGCCTCAACCGCATCCGGGGAAAGGTGGATTGGACCCCGGAAGAGGACACTGCATGAGGCTCCGCCTCTCCCGCCTTCTGCTCCCCATCACCCTGGCCTTCGGGGCGGTGGGACCGGCCCTGCCGGCACAGGTGAACCGTCTCCCCACCAGGGTCGAGCCTCGCCTGGAGGCAGCGGCAGCAGTTCCCTTCGGCCCCGGTGAGCTTCTCAGATACGACGTGCGCCTCGGAGCCCTGGGCAGGCGAGGGGAGGGGTACATGCAGGTAGTGGGACTGGATACGGTGAGGGGCCATACGACCTATCACGTTTCCATGGCCATCGAGGGGGGGCTCCTCTTCGCCAAGGTGAAGGACCACTACGATTCGTGGTTCGACGTGACGGACCTGATTACACTCCGTTTCATCCAGGATGTGGACGAAATCAACTACGAGCGGTACCGGCACTGGGAGCTCTTCCCGGAGGAGCGGCGTTGGGAGCGTCCGGACAACGGGAACGAGGGAGACATGCCAACCGACCTTCCCCTGGACGATATCTCTTTCATCTATTTCGTGCGGACCTTGCCCCTGGAGGTGGGGGACGAATATTCCTTCGATCGATACTTCCGGGAGAGCGGAAATCCGGTAGTCATACGGGTCCTCAGGAAGGACACCGTCACGGTGCCCGCCGGGACCTTCGAGACGGTAGTTGTTCAGCCCATTATCCAGACCAAGGGACTTTTCGGCGAGGGTGGCGAGGCGGAGCTGTACTTCACCACGGACGAGCGGCGCCTCATGGTCCTGATGAGATCGAAGGTGCCCCTCGTCGGTGCCCTCTCTCTCCACCTCACGGAGATCAGAGAGGGACGTCCCATCCAGCCGCCGCGGTCCTGGGGATCGATCCCGCCGCTCTCTCCGGAAACCGGAGTTCCCGGGTCGACAGGAGGCGCAGCACGGGATGGCCCCAGCCCCACCTGAAGCTCGCGGCCCGGGTCACTCCATTCCTCAGGGTCGCTCCCGGTGACGATGCGCCTCACCCTCCGGACCCAGCGTCTCAAGCTGGCCTGGCTCCTGGCCGCGCCGTTCCTCTGGTTCAGCGAGCCCAAGCCCCAAGTGCTCCTGAGCGGACTTCTCGTGGCCCTCCCCGGATTAGTACTCCGGGGGTTGGCCTCCGGTCACATCGACAAGGACACGGTCCTGGCGGCATCCGGGCCGTACGCATACGTGCGCCATCCGCTGTACGCAGGGAGCTTCCTGGTGGGGCTCGGGCTGGCTCTGGCCGGGGGGCTCTGGACCTTCATACCGCTGTTCCTCGCCCTCTTTGGCTGGATGTACGCCAGAGTCATCAAGGCGGAAGAGGCCGGGCTCGCACGGATCTTCGGGTCCCAATATCGGGAATACCGGGCTCGGGTTCCGGCGTTTCTGCCCAGGTTGGCCCCGGGGGGTGGATGGGACTTCCGGCTTCGGCGCTTCCTCAGGAACCGGGAGTGGGAGGCCTCCCTGGGTGTGCTGGGAGGCCTGGGGATGCTCTGGCTCAAGATGCTCTGGGTCGGGTAGGGGGTCTCTCGGCGTGCTCCGGTTTCGGGATCCCGGCTGGGATTGCGGGGAGAGTCCGTCCTCAGAAGGTTGAGGGGCCATGAGAATACTGTTTGCCATTGCGACGATGCTGGTGCTGACAACGGTTCCGTCGTGTGATTCGAATTCGAGCCGGATGGGGACGCCTCGCGCGGCCGGAACGTTCAGGGTCAAGCCCGTGAAGAACCCGGAATTCCACGACAATGAGCTGTTCCGGGCCTACGAAGACTATCACAGCCCCCGCGTCGAGCGTCTGCGCGAGCGATACAAGCTCGATGACGTCGTCCGCAGCGAAACCGATGAGTGGAAGCGTATCCTGCTGCTGCGCCATTGGATCCACACGCATATCCGCATCGAGGACCAGCATCCCACCTCGTCGAAGCCCGAGGTGTTCGACATTCTCGACAAGGCACTCGAGGGAGGGGGGTTCCATTGCGAGCACTTCTCCATCGTGCAGGACGCGGTGCTCAACAGCTTTGGCTACGTCGCGCGGCGGCTGGGTTGCGGTCCGGGTCTGAAGGACGAGGGGGGACACCACGGCGTGAACGAGGTGTGGGTCAACGAGTTCGCCAAGTGGGTGGTCATCGACGCGAAGAACGACTTGCACTTCGAGAAGGACGGCGTGCCGCTCTCAGCGCTGGAGATCCGCGACGAGGTGTGGAAGGACGGCGGAAAGTCGGTCGTCCCCGTCTTCGGCATCGACGGGAAGGGTTCGGGCGAAGCCTACTCCCAGGCGTTCGATGTCAACCCGACGGCCTACCGCTGGTGCAGTTGGGAGACGGCGACCAACCGCTTTACCGCGTGGCCGTCGTCGCTCTCCTCCACGTTGGTGATGCTGGACGACGACATCTTCCGCAACAACACGTGGTACCGCGACGGCGAGCCGCACTGGGCCTACGACACGCCTTATCTCATCGGGACGACGCAGCGCGGGTGGATCGAGTGGACGCCCAACGTCATCGCGTCGAACGTGAAGATCAACGGGGCGAAGGCGAACATCTCGCTGACTTCCTTCACCCCCAACTTCAAGACCTACCAGATGAAACGCGGCGACGGGGAGTGGATCGACTGCGAGACCGACGTCGAGTTGCCGCTGACGGACGCATCGAATCGCTTCACGTTCCGCAGCGTCAACCTGTTCGCCGTCACCGGACCGGAGCACGTGGTTCAAATCGATCGCCAGTGAACCCAGGAGGGGTCGATTCTACTCCAGGGCCCGCAGGATGTAGTTGTACATCACCATTTCCGGGACCTGATCGCTGATCCCACAGTCATAGGCCTCGGTGGTGCACCCGAAGAACACCGCCACCAGGTCCAGATCGGGAACCACAAAGAGCTTCTGACCCCCAAAGCCGCTACCCATGAGGATCCCGTACGGGCGAGTCGCGCTTCGGGAGGGGGACCAGGGATACATCCACCATTGCAGGCCGTACTTTGCCGTGTCCCAGTCGGAAGTGACCCAGGGGGTGAAGGAATCCTCCACCCAGCGGCTCGAGAAGATCTGCCTTCCGTAGTAATCGCCCCCATCGAGGAAGAGCTGCCCGAGTCGAGCCAGGTCCCGGGCCCGAAGGGAGAGGCCCCCGGCAGCGTCGATGGAGCCGTCCCCGAGGTAGGCCCACTGATACTCCTCGATGAAGATGGGGTGGAAGAGCTGGTGGTAGATGAAGGACCCGGCCTCCTCGCCTCCCACGGTGCTCAGGATGGTCGCCAGGAGTTGGGTGTCCCCCCCCGAATAATGGAACCCGGCCCCCGGCTTCCGGACCAGCGGCTTTTCCAGGACGTACCGCCCGGCGTCCTGGGCGGAATAGATGTAGATCCCGTCCCGGTTCCGACGGCTCGGGTCCTTGTCATCCCAGGCCAATCCGGAGGTCATCGTCAGCAGGTCCTGCACCGTGATCTCGGCCTTCTTCGGCTCCGCGTCGAAGAGGTCGGCGTACTGGGGGAGGAGCTCACCGATGGTCTGGTCCAGTCGAGCGATGAGCCCCTGGTGCAGGGCCGTACCCACCGCCATGGAGATCACGCTCTTGGTGACGGAGTTCAGTTGATGCAGCCGGTGGACGGAGGTGGCCGGTTCGAAATATCCCTCGTAGACCAGCGTTCCGCCTCGGACAAGGAGTAGGGCGTCGACCTCCTCGATTCGGCGGGACCGGAGGTCCACATTCAGAACACTCATGACGTCCGGATCGAACCCGTGATCTGTCAGGAGCCCTATGGGCCAGCCGTCGTAGAGTTGGTCCGGAACCGGTGGAACCGCCGGGTCGGGCCAGTTGGCCGCATCGGTGCAGGCTACCGTCAGGGGGACGAGGGCCAGGGCGAAGCGCAGCCTATTGTTCATGGCTCACCTCCACGGAACGCTGTAGATGGCGGAGAGGCGGAGGTCGGCGGTCCTGGCCCACCCCGGGGGCAGGGGATCATCCTTCAGATCCGTCAGACCCCACACCAACGTCCCTTCCACCGTCAGCCTCCCCGGCCCCACCTCCATGCCGGCTCCCCCACCGCCGACAGCACTCAACTCCATTCCCTTCCACGTCCGCCCGAGTACCGGATCGTCACAGGTGGTCTCTCCCACCACCGCCACATCCACGAGCTTGCACCGCAGCTTCAGGCGAGGGGAGAGGCCGGCGGTGAGGTGAGGAGAGATCCGGGCCGGGAGCCTTGCCCGCAGGATGAGGGGAAGCTCCAGGAAATCCATGGCCACGTCCCAGGGTTGTCCACCTTTCCCTGCCGATCCCCCCTGGGTGAAGAGGAGGGAAGCCTCCGCCTCCAGGTACGGCGTCAGCTCCTTGGCCGCGCTCACCCCGAGGTGAACCCCCGGCTTGAGTGCCATATGCTCTCGGGCATTTGGATCCTGGAACCGAATCGTGGAGAAGTCCGCCCCTGCCCTCAGGCCCACCCGGACCTCCTGGGAAGCCACCGGTGCCTCCGCGGTCAGCAGGATGATGACCGCCATCATCACGGCTTGCCGGCAGCCTGTGCATCTCGTTCCCTGATTCATGGTGACCCTCCCGTCGTTTCTTCTCGCAGGGTGCGTCAACCCCGAGCTCCCCCCTCTGGTCGGATGCGCGTGCTCCCGGCCCGACCCTGTCTCAACCAGACGGTCGGAGGAGGCGGTTTGTTCCATCCGAGGATGTAGTGACTCGCACGTCTCTCCGCTCTCGTGACTGTGCCGGTTCCCCTCTTCAGGGACGAGGGATAGGCGAGTGAGGGGTCTCATGTGCTCTGGAGATCGCTGGGGAATTAGCGGGGGGTGGAGTTCGTGATACAGATGGCCAGGGGCCCCCGATCCCCTGGGGGCCATGCTCGTTCTCCGGTGGCTTGCGGCCGGGGTAACGCCTGGGCCTTGGGGGCCGGTTCAGGGAGGCAACGGGTGACGGCTTGACAGCCCATTTCGAGTGCGTAGAATGGAGGCCATATCTAGTTAACCTGGTTGAACAACCTACATGGACCGGGCTCTTCAAGAGGTTGCTCCCATGGCCACGTCCCGCTCGGTGTCTCCGCACCTTCTCGCGATTCTTCTTCTGGCCTCGACCCTCTGTCACCTCTCCTGCGGAGACGGCGGAGGGGGAACAGGGCCTGCCGAACCACTCGTGGCCAGGGTCGATGTGGTACCGCCCAGCGGCACGGTGGATGTGGGAGGTACCCTGCAGCTTACAGCGACACCCAGAGACGCTTCGGGGAATCCATTGGTGGGAAGAATGGTGGCGTGGTCGTCCAGCAACGGGTCCGTGGCGACGGTGGGATCCAGTGGTCTGGTCACGGGTGTCGGATCCGGTTCCGCAACGGTCACCGCCACCTGCGAAGGGAAGAGCGGGACCGCAACCGTCACCGTGCCGGCCTATGCCCTCGCGGTATCGAAGGACGGTTCGGGGACCGGCAGGGTGACGAGCAATCCCGGGGGAATCGACTGCGGTAGCAGCTGTTCGGCGACGTTCGGAAGCGGTGTGACCGTGGCGCTGACCGCGTCCCCGTCGCAGGGCTCCGTTTTCGTCGAATGGAAAGGGGCCTGCGCCGGTGTGGATCCGACCTGCCAGGTGACGCTGAGCGAGGACCGATCGGTCACGGCGACCTTCGACCTCATCCCAACGGAGACCCATACTCTCACGGTTTGGAAGTCCGGAACCGGAAGCGGAACGGTGGTCAGCAGCCCGGCGGGGATCGACTGCGGGAGCACCTGCTCCAGAGACTTCGCCGGTGGCTCGGTGGTGACTCTGACGGCGACGCCTGCCTCAGGGTCGGTCTTCGTTCAGTGGAGCGGAGCCTGTGCTGGGAGGGAGCGGAGCTGTGAGGTGACGGTGGGGAGGGACCGCCTGGCCATGGTGGAGTTCCGGCTCCCCCAGGGGCCCCACGTGGTGTCCACGTATCCGGAGGACGGAGACAGGGGCGTGGACCCCTGGCTCGAAACGCTGGAGGTGGAGTTCAGTGAGCCCATGGCCCGGTGTGGTCTGGTGACCTCCGGGTGGTATCCGGCCACCTACTCATGGTCCGCTGACAAGAAGACGCTCTACTACACACGGGACAACGCCTCCACGCCACTCTTCGGGAAGCGGGTAACCGCT
>Ga0316577_10001179_pt1 | contig 12032 bp, 13 predicted proteins | sample S5NA_FD_203073 | JGI IMG/M metagenome (GOLD analysis project Ga0316577, IMG submission 203073) | Rhizosphere microbial communities from salt marsh grasses in Alabama, United States - S5-7_050615r2r1 | ecosystem: Host-associated > Plants > Roots > Rhizosphere | place: USA: Alabama | collected... | reverse complement strand
CCCCACTAAGACCCAGCAACGCCCCGCCAATGGGCGTCTTGAAATACTCGGGCAGCGCCTTCCATCCGTCGAACAGGTCCTCAAACCAGTATAGGACCCGCACAAATGCCACAGCCACAGGTGCAGCAAGCACGCCCATCAGCGCATACAGCACCAGCTCCCACGGGCTGACCATGGCGTAGGTAGGCACGGCAAAGGCAGGCACATTGCCAAAGGCGATCCGTCCGATGACACTGGCTGTCACCGAAGAGATGACCACCGTGGAAAAATAGCGTACACTGAACTGGCCCACGATGATCTCCAGAGCAAAGAGGACACCCGCGATCGGGGCATTGAACGTGGCAGCGATCCCACCGGCCGCGCCGCAGGCCACCAAGTTGCGGATGCGCTCGTCTGACATGTGCAGGAGCTGTCCCAGCGTGGAACCCAACGCCGAGCCAATCTGCACGATGGGGCCCTCACGGCCCACAGACCCGCCAGATCCAATGCAGATCGAGGACGCGAGGGACTTGATGACCACGACGATCGGGCGGATGCGACCTCCCCGCAGGGCCACCGCCTCCATCACCTCTGGTACACCGTGCCCCTTGGCCTCGCGGGCAAAGAAGTAGATCATCGGGCCCACGATCAGCCCACCCACGGCTGGTGCCAGCACCAGAATCCAGTTGCCCATAGAGGGCAGCAGCCCAGGCAACCCTTCGAACGCGATAACGTGGACACGATCGATGAGCCACCGAAAGACGACAGCACCGAGGCCGGCACCGAGACCGACGAGGAGGGCCGTGCCCATGAGAACCACCGTCTCGGGTGGCTGATAGAGATCTAGCACCGCGCTCAGCCTGTGGGCCAGGCGCCCACGCAGCGGCGGGCTGTTGGATTCCGCTCTCTGCTCTCTCTCCACGAACCAAGCCTCCTCTCCAGGACTCACGGGTGCATCAGCCTCCTGTCTGAAATCCCTGCCTCTATTGGCACCTCTCCTCGGCGCGATGGATCCACATGGCCCTGTTCTCCAAAGCCTGATTCTAGCACAACGCGCGCCAAATGCAAACGCACATCTCCATCTTCCTGAGGCCCATCGCCTTTGACCCCTCCACCCCCCTGGGTGCGGCCGACGCCGTCAGTGGGATTGTCAAGCGATGTTCCTCTGGGGAACGGCAAGTGAGGCCAGCCAGACACGGCGGGACATCATCCATCGGTGGATCGCAGATTGGGGCTCAGGTTTAATGCGCCGGTCGTATCCGCCTGCGCTCAGTTCAGTCCGCCGGGCCGGCGCTGCTGCGCTGCCGGACTACCTCATAGATCAAGGCCGCCGCAGCGGCAGATACATTAAGCGAGGTAGAAGTGCCCGACATTGGCAGCCGTACCACCGCATCGGCCTGCTGGCGCATTGGCTCCGGCAGCCCTCGGCGCTCGCTGCCCAGCAGCAGCACGAGGGGTCGCCGGTAGTCGACCTCAAAATAGAGCTGCGGGCCATGTGCCGAAGTCCCAACCACCAGGAGTTGCAGGCCGCTGGCCCGCACCTGGTAGTACCACGGGGCCAGTAGCCCATCATCTTCCAGGCGCACAATGGGCAGAGCAAAGAGCGAACCCATCGTCGCCCGTACCGTCTGAGGATCATAAAGGTCCACCGACGGCTCGACGATCACGAGCCCCGTCGCCCCAGCGCTGTCCGCAGTGCGGATGATGGACCCCAGATTGCCCGGATCGCGGAGTTGGTGGGCGACGACGACCAGCAGTTCTTCCGCCAGGGGCAGGCGCGCCAGAGAAGGCTCCTCCATCCGTATGAGCGCGGCAATGCCCTGCGGTTGGTCGCGGTCCGAGAGTGAGGCAAATACCTCACCAGAGAGGGCCAGGCGTTGGCTAGGGTCCACCCGTTCGACCAGCGCCTGGGCGCGCTCGCTGACCAACAGATCGGGCGCATAGACCAAGGTTTCCACGGCGGCCGTTCGGTCCAACGCCTCCTCCACAATGCGGATCCCTTCCACAAGGAAGCGGTTCTCCCGCTGTCGGTACTTGCGCAGGCGCAGAGAACGCAGGTATTTGACCCTGGGATTCTGAAAGCTGGTAACCAGCAAGAGGGATTACCTGTCAGCGACGAGGCCGTTAAAGGTCGGCTCGCGGCACTCACAGGCGGTGCGCTCTTCATCACCACGGCGCGCGGTGCCTTCATACTCGATGCCACCCGAGTAGAACTGCCAGCCACTCAATACGAGGGGCAACGGCCCTTCGGCGGCGATCCATTCGCCATTGTACTTGCGCGCAAAATGCAGGTGGGTCGATTCGGAAAAGCCACCCTCACAGGAAGGATGGCCAATGGGGTCGCCCGCCTTGACCCGGGTGCCGACGGCCACGCGCCCCTGGCTGCCGACGTGCAGGTAGAACAGCACCCAGCCGGTCTGCTCGTAGCCATCGCCGTCGAGGTCGACGACCACCTCGCCATCGCGGCTGTAGACGACCAATCCTGGCGCAGCGGCCCTGGCCCAGGCCGAGGCCGGCTGGCAGCCTAGGTAACCCTCGTCCGGCACAAAATCGATAGCGCCCCACGCGCTGCCTACGTTCCAGGAACCGTGGGGGCCGCCCGTATAGTACCACAGCTCACCATTTCCCCATGGCAGACTGAGTTGCGGGGGTTCGGTGTTGGCCGGGATCAGGGGTTCGATGGCATACTGCGCCGGATCCCCGAACAACATCCGGTACGTCGCCAGAAAGCTGCCCGCCCCGTCACCAACGAGCGTTTCCCATTCAGATTTATTGTGGTTCACGGAAAAGAAATACTGGAGGCCCGCCGTGGCCGCATTGAGGGTCGGGGCATAGCGCGTCGACGTGCCATTTCCCCAGCTAATGACCTCGATGCCGCGGCCTCGCCAGTCGTAGTAACCCTGGCTCAGCTTGTCGGCCGCCCAGGCCAGCTGCTGGCTGAGCAGTGCCCAGCCTCCGCCGCGATAGCCCATGGGATAGGACAGCGACGCCCCCACAGGATTGGGGTTCGTGACCCAACCGCTCTCCAACTCCAGGATGGCGAGGAGCGTACGGGGTCCGATGCTATAATGGTGAGCCACCAAACCCAACACCTCTGGGCCACTCAGGGTCTCACCGCCCAGGCTCTCAGAGTAGGCATCCAGATAGCCGCCCTGGCGGGCCATAAAGGCGCCAATGTCAAAGTCCGTATAGGCTGGCCCGTTGACGAATTCACTGTTTGGCAGGAGTTGCTGCGCTGGCCCGACCTGGATGGTGGTGGACGGGATCTTTAGGACCTGGCCCACCTTGAGGAGGTTGGGATCCGCCAGCTGATTGGCCGCGATCAGATCCTTTACCTCACAGCCAAAGCGACGGGCAATGTTGCTCAGCGTGTCACCGGACTCGACCGTATATACCTGAGGCGGCGGGGTTGGATCTACGATGCTTCCCACGTTGGCCAGCCCGGGGACCGATGCGGAGGTCGGCCCTGGATCCTCTGATGCAGACGTCGCCGCTGCGGGGGTAGTTACTGGTTGGCTGGCTTCCGGCGCCCGGTCCGGATACTGCTGGCGGGAACAGCCCACCAGCGGAACCGCCACCAGGAGCATGATCATCAGGAGGGTGCGCAATCCGGTTTTTGCCACGATGCTCGCCTAGTCTGTCTGTCAGATTCGTTGATACTGCCCCATTATACCACAAACTATGGACACAATACAAAATCAATGGCTTGCAGTTTGAAGCTCATGTAGGGCATCCCCACGGCCATGACCGGTCCCACCGCCCTCGCCATGCAGTCATCTCCCGGACTTTGACAGAATTGGACCTGCGTGGTAGGATTTGGCGCGAGAGCCTATGATGATTTCACCATCTGCGAGCGCGCGGTATCGGAGATCGCGAGGGATGCCCTGACTATGTTGGAACTCCTGCCCAAGCTTCCACTGTACTGGAGTTTCTACCACACCGGCTGGCCCAAGCTGTTGCCCTTTAGCATCGTCGCCAGCGTCAGCTACCGTTGCAACAGCAAATGCCGGACCTGCGACGTCTGGCGCAAGGAGAGCGACGATATGAGCGTCGCCGAATGGCGCCAGATCTTTGCCAACCTGGGCCATAGCCCCTTCTACCTGACCTTTACCGGGGGCGAGCCCTTCTTGCGCGCCGACCTGCACGAAATTGTCACAGCTGGCACAGAGCTATGCCGCCCAGGCGTCATCACCATCCCCACCAACGGCCTGCTGACCCGGCGCATCATCAACCAGGTCGACCAGATCTGCAGTGCCGCTCCTGGATCCCAGGTCGGCCTCAACCTCTCGCTGGATGGCATCGGCCAGGAGCACGACGAGATTCGTCAGGTTCCCGGCAACTGGGACCGGGCCATGGAGACCTGGAAGGGCCTCAAGAGCCTGCAGGCCAACCATGAGAATCTAGTGCTGAGCGTGCACACTGTCGTCTCCAAGTTCAATGCCCACCGGATCCGCGACATCGTCGACGGTCTGGCCTTTCTGGAGCCCGACTCGTACATCACCGAAGTAGCAGAGGAGCGTGTAGAGCTGGATACGGTGGGCTGGGATATCACCCCCGATCCGTCCGACTATGCGCCCATCGCCGATTATCTCGCGGCACGGGCCAGGGCCGTGACTGCCCGTGGACTGGCCCGTGTCACCCAGGCCTTTCGTGCCCAGTACTATCAGTTGGCCAAGCGCATTCTCCAGGAGCAGCGGCAGGTCATTCCCTGCCAGGCGGGTTGGGCCAGTGGCCACATCGCCCCCAATGGTGACGTCTGGACCTGCTGTGTTCGGGCCGAGCCGGTGGGCAACCTGCGTGAGACGGGCTACGACCTGCGCCCCATCTGGCTGGAGCAAACCGGCCACATGCGCCGCCTGCGCCGCAGCATCCGGGGGCGGGAATGCGCCTGTCCCATGGCCAACGCCAGCTACGCCAACATGTTACTCCACGCGCGCACGGTGGCCGGCGTCGCCGGCCAGGTAATCCGTCCGTGATCCGCGACCCAGCAGATCCCGGCCCGCCGCTAGCCGCGATTCCCATTCTCGCCAGGCATTTGCCAACGCCGCCGAACGGTGGTATCATGTACCGGCTTGGCGCGGGCTCGACGGGATAGCCAAGGAGTAATGAGTGATCCGCAGACTGATCCTGATCTTGTTGATTGTGTTGGTGTTTCTGGCCGCCGGTTTGATGACGGCCATTTTCATTTTCCGCCGCCCCACCCCACTCGAGTTTCAGCAGGCTACTGCCGAACAGCCGGTGACCTTTCCTCGCGACGAGGCGGCCCATTTTAGGGCTAGAACCGATTGGTGGTATTACACTGGATTCCTCAACGCTCAAGACGGGCAGCAGTATGGCTTTGAGCTCGTATTCTTCAAGAGCTACGTGCCACCCGCCGTCCGCATTGCAAATCTGCTGCCGCTCAACTGGGCCAGCAACCCCATCTACTTTGCCCACTTTGCTTTGAGCGATCAACAGACTCAGGAACATACCTTCTTTGAGCAGATGAGCTTCCCCCAGTTCTGGAACGCTGGCGCCAGGGCAGATCGTTTCGAAGTATGGAACGGAGACTGGCGGGCCTGGGGCGATGGCATCCAACATCATCTCCGGGCAGATGGCGGGCGCTACAGGCTGCGGCTGGACCTGGAGACGCTCAAGGCCCCCGTGCTGCACGGCCCTGACGGCGGAGGCGTGATCGATATGGGTCAGGCCGGGACCTCGTACTACTATTCGCGCGTGGACCTGGAAGGCACCGGCCTGCTCTACATAGACGGGCAATACCAGGCTGTGCTGGCAACTGCCTGGATGGATCACCAATGGGGCAGCTGGGACCTGCACCAGGGCTTTGATGGGTGGGATTGGTTCAGCCTGCGCCTGGACGATGGCAGCCGGGCGATGCTCTTCAACTTCCGGGATGAGTTGGGCGGACTGCAGCCCCAATCCACAGGCACATGGATCACCCCCGAGGGTGCAGTCCAGCACCTCGAGTCGGATGACTATTTGGTGTACGTACTGGATCAATGGACCAGCCCCCAGACCGGCGGAACCTATCCCGTCGCCTGGCAGGTCATCATCCCCGAGCAGGGCTTCGAGGCCACCGTCGAGGCAACCTTCCCGGAGCAGGAGCTACCGATCCATCTTGGGCCTATCTATTGGGAGGGCACCGTCACGATTTTAGTTGATGGGGCATCCAGTGGCAAGGGATTCGCAGAGTTGACCGGGTACGCTCCGGAAAACGGTCACTGAAGCATGGATCAGAACCTCGTAGAAGCAGTGCGTGCTGCGGGCGTAGTGGGCGCAGGCGGCGCCGGCTTTCCCACCCACGTCAAGATCGCAGCCGACGTCGATACCGTCATCGTCAACGGTGTCGAATGCGATCCCCTGCTCCAATGCGACCAACGGCTCATGGAGAGCCGCGCCACCGAGATGGTGCATGGCCTCCAGCTGGTGATGGAAGCTACCGGAGCCGGCCGGGGTATCCTGGCCATCAAAAGGCGCTACCAGGGTGCAGCCGCCGCCCTGCGCCGGGCAATCAAACCTCTGCAAGAAAAGCTGGACCTAACCATCCTCCTCCTCGAAAGCCGCTACCCAGCCGGCGACGAGTTTGTCCTGGTCTATGAAGCCACGGGGCGCCTGGTGCCCGAGACCGGCCTTCCTTTGCACGTGGGCTGCCTGGTCCAGAATGTCCAGACCTTATTCAACATCGCCCGGGCCACCCGTGGCGCCGCCGTCACCCACCGTCTGCTGACCGTCACCGGCGCCGTGGCCCAGCCCAAAACCCTCTGGGCACCGATCGGCACGCCCATCCGCGACGTCCTGGGCTGGTCTGGGGGTATTCAACCGCCACGCTGGTCGAACCGGGTTGCCGAGGATTACGCCGTCGTGGTCGGCGGGCCCATGATGGGCCGCGTGGCCTCCAGTCTGGACGAACCGGTGACCAAGACCAGCAGCGGATTGCTGGTCCTGCCCCTCGACAACGCCGTGGTGCGCTACATGACCCGGCCGCTGGCCTCTTGGGTGCGGCGCGGCATCTCGACCTGTGATCAGTGCCGTGATTGCACCGACCTGTGCCCCCGCTACTTGCTGGGTCATAACATGCAACCACACGAGGTGATGCGGGCCATCAACTATGGGATGAGCCGGCCGGCCGACAAGGTGACCGCGGCAGTCCTCTGCTGTGAGTGCCGCCTGTGCGAGGCCTATGCCTGCCCCCTGGAACTATCTCCCATGGCCTACTATATCTCCATCAAGGAAGAGCTGAGGGAGCAGAATTGGGTGAATGAGGTCCACAAGCGCGTTGATTTTGAGCCGCATCCCTTCCGTGAGTACCGGTTGGTGCCCACCCACCGGCTGATTGCGCGCCTGGGCTTGACCGAGTGGGAGGATCAGGTCTGTGCTCTGGATGAGTCGGATCATCGTCCTGAGCGCGTAGTCATCCCTCTGCAACAGCACATCGGCGCGCCAGCCATCACAGTGGTCTCGGAGGGCGACCGGGTGGAAGCCGGGGATCGCATCGCCAAGATCCCGGAAGGGAAACTGGGGGCCAACGTCCATGCCTCCATCGCAGGTACCGTCTCGCGGGTAAGCGCCTCCGCCATCGAGATCAGCGCCTAGACCGTTCAGGGGGTGCATGCCGGGATGGGTTTCGCAGGGAGCAGTCAGGGCGAACGCGCACAGGGGGGAGGATAGCCAGATGATCGAACCGGCCATCGCGCTGGTAGAGACGAATAGCATCGCAGCAGGCATCCTGGCCGGCGACACCATGGTTAAGAAGGCAGTGATCCAGCTACTGGAAGCGCGCTCGATCTGCCCAGGCAAGTACATGGTCCTCATCGGCGGTGAAGTAGGTCCGGTGCGCGAGTCCTTTGAGGTCGGGGTATCGGCCGCGGCCGACACCCTTGTGGATCAATTGCTACTGCCCAATGTCCATCGCTCCGTCTTTCCAGCACTCATGAGCGCCTCCCCGCCCCGAGGGGATGAGGCGTTGGGCATTATCGAGACGGTGACCGCAGCCGTCTGCATCGTCGCCGCCGACGCCGCGGCCAAGGCGACCGACATCCAACTACTGGAGATCCGCCTGGCCAATGGCCTAGGCGGCAAGAGCTTTGTGCTCATGGAAGGGACCATCGCCGACGTAGAGGCCTCCGTGGCGGCTGGCGTCGAGTTGGTCAAGCAGGAGGGTCTGTTGGTGCGCCAGGTGATCATTCCCCAGCTCCACGAGCAGATGCGGGCCAGGATCCTGTAATATGCAACTGGCAAGGGTCATCGGTACATTGGTCGCCACGCAGAAGGTCGACGGGCTGGAGGGGGTCAAGTTCCTCGTCGTCCAACTGCTGGACAAGCAGCGCCAGCCGGTGGGCGAGCCGGCCATCGCCGCCGACGGGACGGCCCAGGCCGGGCCCGGCGAACTGGTCTTTGTCATCGCCAGCCGCGAGGCCGCCCTGGCCCTGCCAGAATGGTTTGTTCCGGTCGATCTGGCCATCACCGGCATCGTAGATGAGGTGGATGTAGGCTAATGTACATCGGTCGCGTGAGCGGTACGGTTGTCGCCACCATCAAGAACGAGCTGTTTGAGGGGCGCAAGCTACTGATGGTGGACAAGCTAGATCTGGCCGGTCAGCCCACGGCCAAGTACGACATCGCCGTCGACATGGTCCAAGCAGGCATCGGCGACCTGGTCTTGGTGCTGGATGAGGGCAACTCGGCGCGACAGATCGTCGATCGTGAGCCCCTGGGGGCCATCCGGGCCGTCATTGTCGGCATCGTAGATGAGGTGGACTTGGAGGGTGCCCCGCCTGATGTTTGACGCAGAGCTGCGCACCACGGCGATGGGCATCCTGCCCCACACCGACGTGGACGCCGCACTGGACCTGGCCCTGAGCGTCGATATCCCCTTTTGGCCCCAGCTACCAAGGCTCAGCTTCTTTGAGGACATGTATGCCCAAGCCTCAGAGGGCTTCCCGGGCATCACATTGGACCTCGAGAATGAAAAGGTCGTCTTTGACACGGCCCGCTTCTACGAAGAGTTGTGGGCCTATGCTGAGGCAAGCCAGGATCCAGACTACTTTACCCTCTCACCCGCCTATTCGGCCGTCTTCCATCGCTTCTTGCAGCTGGACCTCCGGGACCGCGTCGCCATTCGGGGCCAGGCCATCGGACCTATCAGCTATGGGCTGAAGGTCACCGACGAGGAACGCAAGCCCATCATCTACAATGAGGACGTCAAGGCCATCCTCCTGGAATTCATGGCGGGCAAGATCAACCAACAACTGGCCGAGATGCAGGCCATGCACCCGGCGGCCTTCGTCTGGCTGGACGACCCGGGGCTAGAATTTGTTTTTTCGAGTCTGTCGGGCTATACTGATCTAATGGCCCGCGAGGACCTGTCCGCGTTCCTGGCCAGCCTGAATGGGCTCAAGGGCCTGCACTTGTGTGGCAATCCCGACTGGGATTTCCTATTGACAGCCGATCTGGAACTACTGTCGTTCGACGCCTACGCCCGGGGTGACCTCTTTGTCCGTTACGCCGACGAGATCGGCCGGTTTCTCGGCCGCGGGGGCATCCTGAGCTGGGGCATCGTGCCTACGGGCGCGGCCGATCTGGAGAGGGAGAGCGCGGCGAGCCTCGTGGCCCGCCTGGAGGGCCTATGGGATTTCTTGGCGGAGGCTGGTCTGGACCGCGACCAGATCATGCACCAGGGCATTCTTGCTCCGGCGACCTGTTGCCTGGTCAATCCGGATCGGACCGAAACCGTAGAACAGGCCTTTGCCATGCTGGGCGCGATTTCAGAGACGCTACGCGAGCGATATAGGTTGCACTGAACGATGGCCTACGGCGAGACAGCGGCGGGAAAGCGTGCCACCGAGTACGAGATGCGCCAGGAGATGGTGCGGCTCGGACGGCTTATGTGGGAGCGCGGCTATGTTGCCGCTACTGACGGAAATCTCTCCGTACGCCTGGGACCCGATCGTCTGCTGGTGACAGCGAGCGGCCAGAGCAAGGGCTTTCTCTCGGCCGACGACCTGGTCATTATCAACTTGGACGGAGATCCGCTACCCAGCCACCGCGGGCGGGGGTTGCGGCCGTCGTCCGAGATCTTGATGCACCTGGAGGTCTATGGCCAGCGGCCGGATGTGAATGCCGTGGTCCACGCCCACCCGCCCATCTCTACGGCGTTTAGCATCGCCGGTGTCTCCCTGGCACGGTGTGTGATCCCGGAGGTCATTGTCACGTTGGGAACCATCCCAACGGCCGATTACGCCACGCCAGGAACTAGAGAGGTGGCGACCAGCATCCGCGAGGCCATTTGCGACTACGATGCACTCATTCTGGCCCACCATGGCAGCCTGACCGTGGGCAAGAGCTTGTGGGAGGCCTACCTCCGCCTGGAAAAGGTGGAGCACACCGCCCAGATCACGCTGGCTGCCCAGCAACTCGGCCAGGTGCAGACGCTGTCGCCCGAGGCGGTCGCCAAGCTGACGCAATTGCGTCGTGAGGCATTGCAACGACAGGGACGCGATCTCTGTGCAGACTGTTCTGTCTGTGTGCTGGGCGACGAGTACCAGCCACCGGCGACAGCTATGACGCTAGTCAGTACCAACGACGAGGAATCATTGGTCCAGCAGATTGCCCGGACCGTGCTAGAGAACCTCGAAGGAGAAGCTAGGAGATCATGAAAGGTTTGATTCTGAGTGGCGGCAAGGGAACCCGACTCTACCCAATTACCTACACAAGCGCCAAGCAGTTGGTACCCGTCGCCAACAAACCGGTGCTATTCCGCGTGATCGAGGCCATCCGCGATGCCGGCATCGACGACATTGGTATCGTCGTGGGCGACACCGCTGCCGAGATCCGGGAAGCCGTGGGGACCGGCCGCCGCTGGGACGTCAAGATCACCTACATCAAGCAGGATGCCCCGTTGGGACTCGCCCACGCCGTCAAGGTCAGCCGGGATTTCCTGGGCGATGACCGTTTTGTCATGTTCCTGGGCGACAATGTCATCGAGGGCGGTATCTCGGGCCTCATCAGCGAGTTCAGGGACTGCGACTACGATTCTCAGATTGTGTTGACACCCGTAGAGCATCCATCTCGCTATGGCGTAGCCGAACTCGATCCGGATACACGGCGCATCATCCGCCTCGTGGAGAAACCGCGCAATCCACCCAGCAATCTCATCCTGGTGGGCATCTATATGTTCAATGAACACATCTGGGAGGCGGTGGACGCCATCAAGCCGTCCTGGCGCGGGGAATTGGAGATCACCGACGCCATCCAGTACCTGGTGGATCAGGGCTACAACGTACACCCCTACATCCACCGCGGCTGGTGGATCGACACCGGCGAGCCGGGCGAGATGTTGGAAGCCAACGATTTGGTCCTGGACGAGATCGAGCACAAAATCGACGGGTACGTCGACCGCGATTCACAGATCAATGGCAAGGTGACGGTTGAGAAGGGCGCCGAGGTCGTCAACAGCCGCATCCGCGGCCCGGCCATCATCGGTCAGGATAGCCGCGTCGTGAATTCGTACGTCGGACCCTTTACGTCCATCTACCACCACGTGCTCATCGACGGTAGCGAGATCGAGCATAGCATCGTTCTGGAGCACAGCGAGATTATAGACATTCCCTACCGGATCGAGGATAGCCTCATCGGCCGGAATTCGCTCATTACCCGCTCGCCCATCAAGCCCAAGGCACTCAAAATGACCCTGGGCGATCACAGCCATGTGGGCGTTTTGTAACGGATTGGAGAGGAGGTGACACCATGGGCTCGGTCCAGAAATGGCGCAAGAAAAAGGCGTCCAAGCACAAACACCGCAAGATGCTGAAAAAGACCCGCTGGCAGCGAAGGAGATAGCTTCCTGTCGCCAGGTACCTGGCGATACACGGTTTTGGGATGCCAGGCAGTCCCGCACGTCTGCCTGGCATCTGCGCCTAATCCTGCCGTGAGGGAGCTAGAAGCGCCAGCGGTCCGACACAGCACAAACTGGATGTGAGGTGCAGTGGATGAAGGTTTCTCTGATCTACCCCGGCATTGCCGGGTATGGCTTCAACAGCCTGGGCAGAGGCATG
>Ga0316577_10001178_pt1 | contig 12035 bp, 8 predicted proteins | sample S5NA_FD_203073 | JGI IMG/M metagenome (GOLD analysis project Ga0316577, IMG submission 203073) | Rhizosphere microbial communities from salt marsh grasses in Alabama, United States - S5-7_050615r2r1 | ecosystem: Host-associated > Plants > Roots > Rhizosphere | place: USA: Alabama | collected... | reverse complement strand
TGAATCTCCAGTGGAGCAAGGGTAGCTCCTGTCCGGCTGTCGAGGAGGAAAGCCTGGGACCCGGCGATGACATAGAGCCAATCTTGCTCGGGGTGGAGGAGCAGGTGGGTTACCGGCCCTTCGTCTGCTGGCAGGGCGACGGGTTCGAGAGGGAGCAAACTGGCAGTGTCGATGGGGACGATGCGGGCATCCTCCAGACCGACAAAGAGGCGCCCGCCAGCGTCGGGTGTCAAGGGCAAAGTCAGATGTGTCTGGTGTCCAGACTGAAGGGCGACTTGCGTCTCGACCACCAGGTCATACTCTGCTTTCTGGACAGAGATCCCTGCGTCAAGATCAGCGGGCAGATCGTGGAAACGGGCGTGGCCTGTAGAGTCGGTGGTGGTCGTAGGCAATGGCGGGCCGCTGGGCTCCTGCAGCCGGATGTGGGCGCCGGGCAGGGCCTGGCCAGTGGCCGCATCGACCACGGTGATGGCCAGAAGGGCGGGGTGCGGCACCACAAAGCGCCAAAGGAGATAGGCTGCAGGCAAGAGCCCGGCCAGAATCAGGAGGAGGCGCCAGAGCAGCCGCCGTCGCACAGTCGTTTTCCCAGGCATGTCGCTGCCAGGGCGAGCAGCACTCATTATACCCAAAGTGGGGGGAATTGCCAAACTCACAAGGCAGTGGGTCTGTCCCCTTGGTCAGTGGGGGGCCGCCACGGTGCGTGCATCGGACACCGGTTGCGGGATCCCCCCGGCGGGCAGGCCCCCCCCCTGCCCACCCGAGCATGCCTCTGATCCGTTGCTGCACCAATGCAAGTGCCGAGGCAAACGCTAATCAGGAAGATCAGTGACCCAACCCCAGAGGTCTGGTCTTTCCTTTCGCTGGATCTCGAGGAGTGCCTGGCGCAGCTCCTGACCACGCGGCCCTGGCTTGCCCTCGCCGATGGCGCGATCCAGGCCTTTGTAGCTGATGGTCGTAACCGGGGCCAGTACGGTAGCCGTGCCCACGTAGAACGCCTCGGCTGCATCGCCCAGCACCTCTTCAATAGACAGCCTGCGCTCGACCACCAGCCAGCCCAGTGCCTCGCGGGCGACGTGAAGGATCGAGTCCCGGGTGATGCTGGGCAGGATCGAGCCCAGGCCGGGGGTAACCAGTGTGCCGTCGCGCAGAATGGCCATGAAGCTGGCACCGCTCAGTTCCTCGATATACCGATCCTCCCGGGCATCGAGATAGAGGGCATCGCTGTAGCCCAGGCGCCGGGCCACCTGCTGCGGGCGCAGGGAAGCGGCATAATTGCCGGCGGCTTTGGCCGCGCCGATGCCATGAGGGGCAGCCCGATGGGCAGCAGATAGGACGATGAGCCGATCTCCTCCCAGGTACTGGCCCACCGGAGAAGAAAAGACATAGAACAGGTATTCCGCCGCGGGGTGCACTCCGAGGACGGGGCCAGATCCGATCACCATCGGGCGAATGTACAGACTCCCTTTGCCATAGGGAGGCACCCAGCGGAGGTTGGCTCGTGCGACTTGGATCACTGCATGCGTGCAGGAATCGACAGAGGGCGCCTCCATGGCCAGGTAGGCGGCCGATTGGCGCAACCGGCGCGCATGGTCCTCAGGCCGGAAGAGTACCACCCGCCCGTCTTGCGCGCGATGCGCTTTGAGTCCTTCGACGATCCCCTGCCCATACTGGAGTACATTGGCTCCGGGCGAGAGGTCCAGCCTGGCACCCTGATGCTCATACAGGCGTCCTTTCTCCCACCCGCCGTCGACAGTCCAGCGGGAAAACCAGATGGCATCTACCTCATGGTACTCGAAGCCAAGCTGATCCTCCCAGCCCGGCTCCTGCGGTATCCGGTCCGATTCAGGTGAAAAGGGCTTTAGCATATTTCCACTCTCCGCACGGCCACCTTGGCCTCGGCCATCGCCGAGCCGGTTGGCCCGGCCCAGAGGATGCCCTAGGCGATACCATAGATCCTGCGCACCTGGTCGGCCGTGGCGATTTCGCGCCCCAGTTCCCGGGCAATGGTGGCGATCTTGCGGGTCTCGTCGGCGTTGTGCTGGGTCAGTTCGTTCTTGTGAGGGTACATGTAGACATGGTCCTCCATACCGACTCGGACGCTGTCAACACCCATCAGGATGGCGAATACGCTCAGTGGAAGCCAGTTCCGCCCGCCCGCGCTGATCCCAACCAGGCTACCCTCAGGCATCAACTTCATCATGCCCAGGACATACATGAATCCCCAGGGATCCGGGTAGGTCGGGCCGGTGTTATGCATGCCCGGCCCCATAGACATCAGATACGGTTTCTGCAATATGCCAGGCTTAATAAGCCACTCGTTGACGTTGACGATGCCTTCCCAGTTGTGGCACATGAATTCGGGCTTGATACCATGGTCTTGGAGGAAGCCTACGGTTCGCACTGTGTTGTCCTCCACAGCCAGGGTGATGCCCAACGTCCCGTCAAGTTCCTCCAGAGCGTAGGAGACGGGGGTAAAGATGGTGGATTCCATGTACTTGCGGCTGAGGCCATGCAAGGCATCTACCATGGGCTTGGTGGTTTCATAGGTGTATTGGTTCGCCTCTGGGGCATAGCCTTCTGCTGCGCTTGGCTGGATGATCATGTCCGGGCACTTGTCCAGGATGCGATCGATTGTCTCTTTTAGCAGCTTGGTGGTGGTTACCGGGTGATCGTTCTCATCCCGGGTATGCAGGTGGGCGACGGCCGCGCCCTCCTTGTAGGATGCAATCGCCTGGTCAGCAATCTCTTTGGGGGTGCTCGGCTGGTGTGGATTCTGCTTACGTGCGACCAAAGCGCCCACCGGACAAACCGTGATGATCAACGGCTTGTCCATAGTGGGGTTCAGATCCGATTTGAGCACCATCTCTGTCCATCTAGTTCCTTCCCACGCTTTTCCACTCATTTCTTCCTCCTTGGATCGTTTCTTGTTCTGTATCGACGTCAGACGGGCGGCCTCACGGATGATTCTCGGCTATGCAGATAGTAGCAGATGAGGAGCGTTGGCCTCCACCCAGGGTCTTAGGCCTGCGAGCACCGCGTCAACAGCTTCCAGGGCCTCATCGATTTCCTGCTCGGTCATGGGTGTGGAGACGGCCAGCTCGCCTCGATAGGGTACCCAGACGCCATGGTTGAGCAAACCCAAGTGCAACAACATGAGCAGTTGCCCCGCCTTCTTGGCCGCCAACGCACTGTCGCGGGCGTTGACGACCTCCCGGTCGGTCCAGTGCAGGTAGGCCAGGGAGCCCCGGCCAGTAACCGTCACCTTCAAGCCATTGGTCCGGAATGCCTTGGCGAGCCCCTGGCGTAGCCGCTCGCCAAGCTCGTTGATGCGGTCGATCTCGCTCTGGCCATAGTGCTGCAGCGTGGCAAGCCCGGCGGTCATCGTGATACTGTTGCCGTTAAAGGTGCCCGAGTGTTTGAGGCTATCGGGGCGGGTAGGGTTGAAGAGCTCCATGATTTCCGCTTTGCCGCTGATGGCGCCCACCGGGAACCCTCCGCCGATGATCTTGCCCAGCGCGGTCAGGTCGGGCTCTATCCCCGCCAGCGATTGCCAGCCTCCCAGGCTCAGCCGGAAGGTTACCACCTCGTCAAAAACCAACAGGACCCCGTACTTGTCGGCAAGCTTTCTCAGGCCAGCAAGATAGCCAGGGCGCGGGGCCACCAGGCCACCGGCGTTCATCATCGGTTCGACGATGACCGCTGCGATCCGGTGGCTGTGGGCGGTGAGCGTCTCCTCCACGGCATCCAAGTCGTTGAAGGGCACGACCATCATCGCAGTCAGAATCGCATCCGGAATGCCGCGGCTTTCCTTGCGCAAGGTTGGCGGGCCCTCTTCGCCCGCCGAAGCGGTGATGTTGATCTCGGCGAATTCGTGGGTCCCGTGGTAGCCTCCATCCATCTTGAGGATGACATCCTTGCCACTGTAGGCCCGAGCAAGCCGCATGGCCATCATGGTGGCCTCGGTGCCCGAGTTGCAGAAGCGGACGCGTTCCACACTCGGGATGCGGTCGCACAGCAAGCCCGCCAGCTCATACTGGCAGGCCGTGGGCGAACCATAGAGTGTCCCCCTGGCCATCTGGGTCCGCACTGCCTCGACGATGGCTGGGTGCCCGTGACCATGGATTAGGCTTGTATAGTTGTTGTGAAAGTCTAGATAGCGATTGCCATCGACGTCGTAGACGGTACAGCCCTCGCCACGCTCGATGTAGGTGGGGTACGGGTCGAAATAGACTGCTCGTCTCGTATCGCCGCCGGGGAGCACCTGCTTGGCTCTCTCACAGTGGGCACGCGAACCTGGGGTCCGGCTGGCGTATTGAGCCATGACGGCTTGAACGACGGGGTGAAGTGTCATGATGCAGTAGTCTCCTCAGTCTCTGATGGGCTCGCGGCTGGCAATCTTGACGGCTGATTCAAATAGGCCAGCGCGACACCGGCCAAGAGTGCCGCTCCCAATGGCAGGGCCGACTCGTCGATATCAAAGTGCGGGTTGTGCAGGGGTCTCAGGGGCTGCCCAGGCACGCCGACTCCCAACTCGAAAAAGCAGCCAGGGGCGAGTTGCAGAAAGAAGGAAAAGTCCTCCGAGCCCATTTCCGGCGGGCGTTGAAGAACAGAGTCCGGTCCGACGATGCTGGTCGCCATGCGACGGACCAGCGCGGTGAGCTGCTGGTCGTTAATCACAGGCGGGTAGCCCTCCTGGATGCTCAATTCATAGTCGCCTCCCAAGGTTTGTGCAAGCTGGCAGGCTCGGTCCAGTTCCTGGATCAGCATGTCCCGCACGGTCAGATCCAGGCTACGGATGGTGCCTCGCAACACTACCTCGTCAGCCAGGTTGTTTTCCTTGGTGCCGCCATGGATCATACCCACGGTGATGACACCACTCTCAATAGGCGATATCCGGCGGGAGACGATGGTATGCAGGTTGGTGACGATTTGCGAGGCCAGGAGAACGGCATCGACCCCCTCCCAGGGATAGGCCCCGTGGGCGGCAGTCCCACGGATGACGGCACGAAAGTTGTCCATGGTGGCGGCCATGGCGCCCGGTGAGCAGATGACGGTGCCGACCGGGTAGCTACCATGGACATGGAGACCGAACACGGCCGAGACACCCCGGAAGGCTCCCTCTTCGACCATGCGCCTGGCGCCGCTCTTGCCATCCCGGTCCATGCCTTCCTCGGAAGGCTGGAAGAGGAACCGCACCCGCCCATGACAGACCCTGTCGCGGAGTAGCATGGCTGCGCCAAGCAGGCAGGCAGTGTGCACATCGTGCCCACAGGCGTGCATCACTCCGGGAACCTGGGAGGCATACTCCACCTCGTTCAGCTCTTGGATGGGGAGAGCATCCATGTCAGCCCGGAGGGCAACCACCGGGCCGTCACCGCCCAGATGGCCTATGACCCCGGTCTTGGCCACTCCTGCCTCGACGCGGATGTCCAGGGCCTGCAATGTCTGGGCCACGAGTGCAGCCGTCCGGTGTTCCTGAAAGCTGAGCTCGGGGTGACGGTGAAGGGTGCGGCGGATCTCGACCAACTTGGGTGCCAGAGTCTGAGCACCGGTAAGTAAGGTATCGTCCATGACAGTACCCTCAGGTATCCCTCGTGTGCGGGTCGAAGGCGTCACGCACGCCATCGCCCAGAAAGTTGAATCCCATGACGACTGTGAGCATGGCCAGACCGGGGAACGCGGTCAGCCACCAGTTGTAGAATTTGTAGCGACCGGAAGAGATCATGGAGCCCCACTCGGGCGTGGGTGGAACCACGCCCAAGCCGATGAAACTCAGGGCGGCAATGGTCAGGATGGCAGTGCCTACGTCCAGTGAGGCCTTGACGATGATGGGCGCGACCGTGTTGGGGATGATGTGACGGAAGAGAATGCTGAAAGTGGTCACGCCGACAGATCTGGCGGCGGTGACATATTCGTTGTTCTTCACAGCAAGGACCTGACCGCGCATCAAGCGCGCGTACTCGGGCCACCAGACCGCGATCATGGCGATCACCGCATTCCTCAAACTGGGTCCCAGCACGGCCGCAATCGCCAGGGCCAGCACGATGGAGGGAAAGGCCAGGGTAATATCGGCCAAGCGCATGATCAGGAGATCGGGGATCCCGCCCACGTACGCGGCCACCGCGCCCAGCAGCGATCCGACCAGAAGAGAAAAGCCTATGACGATAACGCCTACCGGCAGCGACAGCCGCGCCCCATAGATGACTCGACTGAACACGTCGCGGCCCAGCTCGTCCGTGCCAAAAAGGTGCTCACCAGAGGGGGCTTCGAGACGGCGCATCACGTCCTGAATGAGTGGGTCGTAGGGTGAAACGAGCGGCGCTGCGATAGCCACGACTGCCCAGAAAAGGACGACACCCATGCCAAGCATCGCCATCCGGTTGTGCAGCAGAGCCCGCAGACTGCGCTGTAACGGCGACTCCGCCTCTCGGGCGGAGAGTTCCTGTGTCCTTGTCATGATCTACACTTCACGGATGCGGGGATCCAGGATGCAATAGGCGATGTCAACGATGAGACTGGTGGCCATGAACGCAACAGCAATGAGGATGGTTGTGCCCATGATGGCCGGGTAATCCAGGTTCGAGGCGGCCTCTACCGCATAGCGGCCGATCCCTGGCCAGGCAAAGATCGTTTCTGTCATGATGGCCCCGGCCATCAGCCAGGCAAACGCCAGTCCAAGGACCGTCAGGGTTGGGATGAGTGCATTTCGCAGGGCATGGGTCAGAACCACAGTCCGCTCAGCCAGTCCTTTCGCCCTAGCGGTTCGGACGTAGTCCGAGCGCAGCACCTCCAGAAGGGACGATCGTGTCACGCGGGCGATCACGGCAAGTGTAAACCACCCCAGGATCATGGCTGGCAGGATCAAGTGGTGCAGGGAGCTGATGAAAGCAGCCCAGTCTCCAGCAAGCAGACTATCCAGCAAATAGAGACGGGTGATGGGCGGAGGAGCCTCCATCCTGGTATCGATACGTCCCGGGCCAGCCATCAAGGGGATTTTGTACCAGAAGAGGTAGAGCGCCATCAGCCCCGACCAAAAAGGCGGCATGGACGCTCCAAGAAGCGAGATGAACCGCGCAAGGTGATCGCTCCAGGTTCCTGCCTTGATGGCTGCCACAACCCCGAGAGGGAGCCCAAAGAGAAGCGCAAATGCCATCGACGCCAGTCCGAGCTCGACCGTGGCCGGGAAGTACTCGCCGAGATCCTGGCTGACAGGTCGCCTGGTCTTGAAAGAGACCCCCATGTCGCCCTTGAGCAGATTCCGGAGATAGCGAAGGTACTGCTCGGGCAGCGACTGATCCAGCCCCCACTTTTCGATGGTGGCATTGACAATCTCGGGGTTATCCAGGGCTCTTTCGCTAACCAGAAGCACCAACGGATCGGATGGTACCACATTCGTCACGATGAAAGTGAGCAGGGTCACGCCAATGAGCATGGGGATCATGATGAGCACCCGGCGAAAGATGTGCAGGGAGAGTGACATACGGTTAGTTGTATCCTCGCATCGTTACGAACTCGATCATCTCGGCAGATGCCTAACGCTATCACCTGAGGAGGCCGGGGAGTGGGCGTTCACTCCCCGGCCAGATACTGATGACTACTCACTGAAGCTGAGATCCTTGAGGATGGTGAAAGTAAATGGGTGGTACTGGAAGCCTTGCAGCCTGTTGTTCATTGCCATGAGTTGCTGGGGCTGGTACAGAATTTGCCCCCAGGCATCCTCTGCCCACACGGCCTGGATCTCTCTAACCAGTTCGGCCCTCTTTTCGGGATCGGTCTCGACTGCGATCTGATCGGCGAGCTCGACCGACTTGGGATTGTCATAGAAGATGCGGAAGCCCAAGCCTCCATCGGGATAGGCCATGTAGGGTACCCAGTTGGCGATATCCATCCTGTCGGTGGCCCACGGGCCAATCAAGAAAGCCAGATTCTGGGCGCGCGCCTCAGAGTAGTAGACGCTCATCTCCAGGGGTCGCAGGGTGACGTCGATGCCGGCCTCGGCCAGGTCGCTCTGCACCTTGGCGGCGACACTGTCCCGCTCAGCGCTGGTGCCATAGGCCAATTCGACTTCGAAGCCATCTGGGTAGCCCGCGTCCGCGAGGAGTTCTTTCGCTTTTTCGACGTCACGTTCGACAATCATCGCTGGATCGCTGCCGGCGACACCAAGTGGAACCATGACAGGTGCCCGGATGGCATAGCCGTTCAGGATGCCCTCGATGATCCCCTCGTAGTCGATGGACAGGATGACGGCCTTGCGAACCTGCGGGTCGGACAGGGGTTCAGAGCGCTCAGGGTTGGAGGTCATGGCCACATATTCCATGTTGTACATCTGGCCTACGACCAGCTCCAGGTTCGGATCGGCCTCCACCTGGTCCACCAGGTCCCGGTCGAGCATGTAGAGCAGATCGGCCTCACCTGTCTGCAGCATCTGCAGGGCCACCGTGGGATCGGTCACGTTCTTGAAGATGATCTTGTCGATGTTGGGCCCTTCACGCCAGTAATTGGGATTCTTTTCAAAGACGATTTCCGATTTGGGCACCCAACTTGTCTGGATGTATGGTCCACTTCCGGCCGAGTTCTGGTCCAGCCAATCTTTGGCCGTGTCGGTCGTATCCGCGTCTTCGGCATCAGTGCCACCATGCTCTTTGACAACCTCGCTGTCCAAAACACCCAGCATCGAGGAACTGACAGCAGACATGAACTCCGGGGATGGCTCAGTTAACGTGACCTTGAGGGTCAGGTCGTCGACGGCTTCGATCGACTCGACCATGCGCACATACCAGGCACCACTCCCCTTGAGGTTGATGAGGCGTTGCCAAGAGAATCGAGCGTCCTCCGCTGTCACAGGATTGCCGGAGGCAAAGACAACCCCTGGCCTCAGGTGGAAGGTGTGGACGAGCCCATCTTCTGAGGTCTCCCAGCTCTCCGCGAGGCGTGGGCTGTACTCGGTCAGGCTGTCTGGCAGCGTCTCCACGAGCTGGTCGTAGGTCGCATCAAAGATCACGGGCGGCTCGATCTCGAAGGCATAGCCGGGATCAAGAGTGATAAAGCCATCGAGGTTCATGGCGACCACCAACGTGGTGGGCTCTGCGGGTGGCGGGGGCACCGTGTCGGTGGGCTGGGGTGCCTCAGTGGGCACCACTTCAGGTGCCTCGGTAGCCTCGGCCACCGGCGCCTGGGTGGGCTGAGCGCCACAGGCGGCCAGGATGAGCGAGACCAGGGCCAGTATCGTGATCAGCAGAAACCAACGGTTACGCATTTGCGTTCCTCCTCTTTGCATTGCAATGGGTACTGAGTGCAGCCCTGTGTGGCTGCCGCCTACCTGCCTCCTAGTGCGATAGACTCCCCTCCTTTCCAGCTTTGGGTCGAACAGGCGGAGCAACGTGTCGCTAGCACGACGGCATACCCTTGCCCTCGAAGAGCACGGCCTTGAACGGCGCACTCTAGTGAGGCTCCGCGCCTAGATCACCGGCCACGGGGGTGCAGTCGCCCCTGCGGCGCGTGCCTGGTCCTCAAGAAACGCGCGCAGGCGCAGCACTGCCTCGGGCGGTGCTGCGTAGCAGAAGGGCTGGTCCAGGATCTCTTGAACCCGATCGTGGGCCCTGACCAGCATGGTATATTCCTCCCCTGGCCGGCCAGTGCGGTTGTAGCTGCCCCCGTAGTAGTGTTCACCGCTGCGGAGCCAGCGCAGCGTGTGACGCGTCTCGAGATGAGAGCCGCCGATCCCCTGCTGGACGATCTCATCGTAGGCGAGCGTTTCGTCGTTCACCTCGATCTCTGTGGCACAGCGGTCCACCAGCTCAAAGATGTCATGGTCAATGAGGACCGACTCACAGCTTTCGTGTGCAGCATTGTTCAATGGTCCGCCCATGAGCACCAGGTCGGCGCCGCCGAGAGCGATCATCAGTGTGAAGGCCGCCTTTTCGATGCCCGCCTGCACGTCCAGATAGTAGCTATCGCAGTAGCCACCCATGCGCATCACAGGCAGGCCGTGCAGCCGTGTCAACGCCGCCTCGGCACTGCCAAGGAGCATCGCCTCCGGCGCGGCCAGAGACAGGTTAGGGACTCTCATGTTCAGGAGCGAACCGACGGTGCTGGCCATCACCTTTGCCCCGGGCCTCACGACATTGGCCAAGCAGAGCATGAACAGGACTTCGGCATTCTCTACCAGGAGCGTCCCGGCCAGGGTAAAAGGCGTTGTGCCACCAGCGGTGGTCATGGGCTCCACATCGATCGGCACGCCGTGTTCCACGGCGCAGCGCAGTACCCGGCACTCTTCTGAGGCCATCTGAAGCGGACTGGTGGTGTTCACGCAGACCATCAAGTTGGGCCACTCATCATGACTGGCCGCACCCGAGGCGGCCAGGGCGAGATCGATGTACCTGTGCATTCCGGCCTCGGTGGTCGGCGCTGTCATCAGGACCTGGCCGGTGATGGCGTAGGCCAGGCACATGGTGTCAGCCTGGTCGACGGCCGGGTGTCCATCAGAGGCTGGGCAGTCGATCACGGCCGACCAATCGTACCTGGGTAGGGCAGCCGCCAGTCGCGACAGGTTGATGGTATCCTGGCGGCAGACCTGGCGGCTGGTAGTGGCACCATAATCCAAATACTTGGGCATCTTGAGCCGGGAGCCCGCCAATGGCCGCGGGCCGGGTAGGGGGATCCGCCGGCCCTCCAGGTCGACCAGGTCAAAGCTGCCCGTGAGTTGGTTCACCGCCTCGCAGACCATGGCCGCAGGCAGACGGACCACATCTGACTGGCCCACCACCTTGGCTCCGGCGCGAGCCAGTAGTTGCACGCTCTCGGGATCACCGACGTAGATGCCGACCTCTTCCAGAAGGCGCAGCGATTCGGCCTGGATCCGCTGCAGCGCCTCGTCGGACAGTGAACTGACGGTCTTGTAGCTCAAGTCACGCTTTCCTTTCCGGATTCGCCAAGACAGGACGTGGGTGCTCCTCCCAGTCCAACTGGCCCCCGCCTTCGCCAGCACAAGCCGTCCCGCCCGGCCTTGGTTCGCGATCTCGGGCGGCCGACAAGACTAGCAGGCAGCTTCGCTGCGCAGCCTGACCTCGCCCAACGGCCGGATGCCTCAAGTTGTCGGCTCTACCCTCCTGGAGGTCTCGCTCAGGACAGGGCATAATGGAACTCGGAAACGGGATCGCCTCGCTCGATCAGACGCGGAATGGTCGTGGTGATTTGCGAGTTATAGGCATGGGCCTGAGCGGGCAATGCCTCCTCAGAGAAGATGGCGGCCAGTGGGCCGGTGGCTACCGTGTCGAACAAGTCGGAGTAGGCCGAGCGAGTGATCTCGACATGATACTCCTGGGGTGTGAGCCGGACGTTCTGAGCGGTCCACGCCGTGCCGGCCGCCGGATCGTCGTAGTAGGTAACGAAACTCTCCAAGTTGAGGGGCAGGCCCCTGGCCAGGTGCGCCTCCTGCATGTCGCGCCCCCGCTGTGCGCCCCAGCCGGCCAGCGCTCGCCGCAACAGACCCTCAGTTTGCTCTGGACCTACTGCGCTGAGCAGCGCATCAGTGAAGAAATGATACACGATCACGACCTTGCGCGCCATCAGACGGTAGGCAGTCTCGATGTCGTCCAGGCCGCGAACGAGGTGGGGGACCTCCCCCTTTCGCGCCTCAATCCGCTCCGCCTCATCGGTGGGGATGCGCAGGCGAAAGATACAGCGGCCCTCGCCGCGAGGCATCAAGGCCGGCAGCCAGAACTCCATGGCTGGACTGTAGCCCTTGAAGGCTGCCTCGTGCATCGCTTCGCAATGAAGGGCCATCAGGTCAAGCGGGTAGTGGAGCTGGTAGATATCGTTGAAGGGACAAGCTGGCAGTTCGAAGCCATGATAGTAGGGCTCCAGGTCATCGTTCATGCGCTCTTCTTCCCGCGAACTGGTCACGGCCAGATCCCACCACTCCCACATGTTGGGGATGTCCAGAGGCAGACCGAGCTTTTCCACGCGACGGCGAATCTCAGTCCCGCGATAGCGACCATAGCCAGATGCCGCAGTTCGTACTAGCTCGCGCGCCT
>Ga0316577_10001177_pt1 | contig 12036 bp, 8 predicted proteins | sample S5NA_FD_203073 | JGI IMG/M metagenome (GOLD analysis project Ga0316577, IMG submission 203073) | Rhizosphere microbial communities from salt marsh grasses in Alabama, United States - S5-7_050615r2r1 | ecosystem: Host-associated > Plants > Roots > Rhizosphere | place: USA: Alabama | collected... | reverse complement strand
CTTCGTCGTGCAGGAGGATCCGCTGCAGCTCAAGCTGCTCGACTTTGGCGTCGCGCGGCTGCTGGACACCGACCGGGAGCTCACCGCCGAGGGGATCATGCTGGGCACCCCTCGCTTCGCGTCTCCCGAGCAGGCCATGGGGCTGCGCCGCAACGTCGACCCCCGCACCGACGTCTACAGCCTCGGCGTGCTGGCCTACTTCATGCTGTGCGGCGAGCCTCCCTTCGTCGGCGACATCGCCGCGCTCCTGGCGGGCCACGCGGAGCAGCCGCCGCCTCCGCTCGCCGCGCGTGCCCCGCAGGTGCCGCAGCCCGTGGCGCGGGTGGTGCACTGGTGCCTGGAGAAGCAGGCCGAACAGCGCCCGCCCTCGGCGCGCGCGCTGGCGAACGCCTTCGCCGGCGCGGTCGCCGTCTCCCGACCGAGGAGGAAGACCCGGCTCCGGTGCGCCGTCCTTGCGAAGGACCACGGCGCGGGCTCGGAGGCCGAGGAGCGAAAGACCGTCTGCGCCCGTCCCAAGCCCGCGCACGGCTCGAAGCCGGGGGTCGCGGACCGGCAGGTTGCTTGCTCCCAACCCGACCCGCATCCGGCGTACCGCGCGACGGTGCCGGCCGGCAGGCGCGGGCGTCCGGAAGGCGAGCCTGTTCCGCCGCGTGTTCCGCCGCCGCCGCCCGTTCAACAGCCAGAAACCGGGCAGATCAGAGGTCGCCACGAACGAAAGCACCGGGCGTGGGTGATGCCGGTGCTGGCCAACTTCGTGCTGCTCTCCATCGCCGCGCTGACCGCGCTGACCATCGCCCTGATCAACTGATGCTGGTTGTCCCTTGATCGAAGTGATGCCGTGTGCTATTAGACTAGTGTACTAGTTATATAGTGCAATGGTTCATGGGATAACCAATGGGTTTTCATCTCGATCCCGAGAGCGGCGTGCCGATATACCGTCAGATCCAGGATCAGATCCGCTACGGTATCGCCTGCGGAACCCTGAGACCGGGGCAGCAGCTGCCCACCGTCCGAGCGATGGCCGTGGAGCTGTCGGTCAACCCGAACACGGTGATCAAGGCCTACTCCGAGCTGGAACGCGAGGGGATCCTGAACACGGAGCAGGGGACCGGCACCTTCGTCTCGTCCCAAACCCCGCGTCTGCCCAAGTCTCGGCGCGACGCCAAGCTCCGAAGTCTGTGCTCCGAGTTCCTGGCCCAGCTTGCGCGCTATGGTTTCACCGCCGGAGAGGCCGTGGCCGCAATCGAACGCGTCGTCAACGGGAGGTCATCCGATGGGCAATAGCGCGAGCAGCGTGGTCTAGGCGTTGTGCCTAGCGACGATCTCTTGCCCGTCAGAGTCTCTCACGGCCGCCCCCCGGTGCGGCGGCTTCGCATGTTCGACGCCGTCGTGATACAAACCGATCGTGTTCGATCTCTGCTGCTGGCACGGCCGTTTGCTGCGGCTCCTGGTCTTCGTCTCGCTGCTCCTGGAGACGGTCGCCCACGCGGACGACCCGCTGCCCGCCGTCAAGCTCGACTACCGCATTCGCGTGCGCGTCGATCCATCCACCCGTCGGATCCGCGGCGAGGAGCGGCTGCGCTGGGTCAACCCCTCGGACACCACGGTGCGGCGGGTTCCGCTCCACCTCTACCTCAACGCCTTCTCCCACCTCGGCACCACGTGGATGCGGGAGCAGGTCAGGGGCCGGTTCGATCCCGCTCGTTTCCTGGAGCGGCACCCGGACCCCTGGGGCTGGATCGAGCCGGTGTCGATCCGGCAGGGGCCGTCGGCCGCGCGCTGGCGTCCGATCCAGCCCGACGACGGCAACCGCCTCGACCGCACGCTGATCGAGGTCTCCCTGCCCCGGCCGGTGGCCCCGGGGGAGACCCTCGAGCTCCGGATCCGCTTCGAGGGCCGACTGCCCGAGCCCATCGCCCGCACCGGCTGCACGCCGGGGTTCTGCCTGGTGGCGCAGTGGTTCCCCAAGATCGCGGTGCTCGAGGCGAAAGGGGTGCGCCACGCCTCGAGGCCCCGCTGGGCCGCGCACCAGTTCCACGCCCCCACGGAGTTCTACGCCGACTTCGCCGACTTCGACGTGACCATCGAGGCGCCGCGCGGCTGGACCGTGGGCGCCACCGGCAGACAGCGCGGCAAGGCCGGCGGCGCTCCCGGCGGCTATCGAACCGTCCGCTACACCCAGCGGGCGGTCCATGACTTCGCCATCGTGCTGGGACGTGACCTCCACGACCTCTCCACGGTCCACCGGCCGCGCGCCGGAGGCGCGACGCCCATCTCGGTGCGCTACCTCCTGCCCCGCGCCCTCGCCCACCAGGTCAGGCCGGCCCGCCGGGCCATCGAGCGCGCGCTGGACCTCTACGCGCGCCGCGTCGGCCGCTACCCCTACGAGACCCTCACCGTGGTGATGCCGCCCTACCGGGCCAGGCGGACGGCGGGCATGGAGTACCCCACGCTGATCACCGGCGGGTTCGCCGACCCGGTGTTCGAGCGCTTCCCCCTGCGCCACGTCCACGTCCGGGAGCTGGTCCTGGTGCACGAGCTGGGCCACCAGTACTTCTACGGCCTGCTGGCCACCAACGAGCAGGAGGAGGCCTTCCTCGACGAGGGGTTCACCGCCCACTTCGAGGGCCAGTGCCTGCGGGCGCTGTTCGGGCGCCAGGCCTCGGCCGGCTGGGTGCTGGGGCGGCCCATCGACGATCTCGAGTTCTACAGGTTCGGGCTGTCGCGCAACCGCGAGCAGATCCGCGAGCCGCTCACCCGGCGCCCCTCCGCGCTCTACTATCCGGGCACCGAGGGCCTCCACAACTACCACCGCGGCGCCCTGACCCTGTGGACCGCGGTCAACCGCTTCGGCCTGCCCAGGGTCACCCGCGTCTTCCGCGCCTACTACCGCCGTCACCGCTTCGGCCACCCCGACGTCGTCGACTTCCTCGACGTGGCGCGGGAGGCCGGCGGCGCGCCGATGGCGGCGTTCCTCTCCGAGGCCTTCACGCGCGAGCGCATCCCCGACTTCCGCGTCGTCTCGGTCACCAGCAGGTCCTACTCGGCGCCCCTCGGTCGGGTGACCGACGACAGGGGCTCGTTCGTGGCCACGGATGAGAACCGCGGAGCCGCGCTGAGACGCCTGACCACCCGAAGGATGCACGACCGGGACGACCGGGTCTGGGTGCAGATCACCGACCCCGGCTGGAGCCGCGGCGGCGCCGCGGTCGACGGCCGCACCTTCTGGCACGGCTTCCGCCGCGGCCGCGCCCCGAAGCCGCGGTCCTCCGCCCCGCTCCACGAGAGCCGGGCGCTGATCACCGGGCCGGCGTGGAACAACCTGCCCGCGACGGTGATGCTCCGCTTCGAGGACGGGGTCGAGGTGCGCGAGCAGTGGGACGCGCGGGCCGCCTGGCGCGGCTACCGCGTGGTGCGGCCGGCTCGGCTGGTCGAGGTCCGCATCGACGAGCTGCGCCGCGTGCTGCTGGACGTGGTGCCCCAGAACAACGGCCTGGCGCTCGAGCCCGATCGCGGGTTCCTCGCCGACTGGACCGGGTGGCTCGGTGCGGCGGTCCAGTGGCTGGCGGGAGGGCTCTCGCTGTGGCTGTGAGCGGCGACACCGCCTCCAGCCGCGCCGCTCCGGCGCGCGGCGGCGGGCGCGCGATCCGGGGCGGGCTCGATCTCGTGCCCGGCGCCCTGGCGCTGGTGGCGATGCGGATCCTGCTGCTGCTGCTCTCCTCGTTGCCCGCGGTGGTGTTGGTGCTCGCCGGCCTCGCCGCAGGACCGGCCCGCCAGCCGTTCTTCACCGAGCCCGCGGGCCGCCTGCCGCTGTTCCACCTCCTGCGCCTCGGCGGCGCGCTCTCCGGCGCCGTCACCTCGGGCCTGGTCCTCGCCGTGGTCCTCGCGCTCCTGGGCCAGCAGGTGCTGGCGGCCGGGGCGCTCTCGTGGCTCGGACGCGACGGCCGGGCGGGGGCCGTGTGGCGCGCCGTCCCGGCGCGCGGCCTCGGCTGGCTGTGGCCGATGCTCAAGGTGCTGCTGCTGGCCGCGGTCTGCTCCGGCGCGGGGCTCGCGCTGCTGGGCCGCCTGTTCGACGCCCTCGACCGCCACGGCGACGTGGCGGGCTGGACCGGCCACACCATGATGGTCTGCCTGCCGGCGCTGCGCGTGATCGCCGCCGTGGTGTGGCTCGCCGTCGTCGGGGCCTGGGCCTTCTGGTGCCGGGTGCTGCTGGTGGCAGACGGGCGCCGCACCGTGCGCTCGGCCTGGCTGCTGGTGCTGCGGGTCTTCCGGCGCCACCCGCTGCGCGCTCCGCTGTTCTACGTCGTCGTGACCCTCGCCTCCCAGCTCGGCGCCGGCGTGTTGCTCGTCGCGTGGCGCCAGGGCCCCCCTGACTCGGCGTCCGCGGTCCTGCCGTGGCTCGGCTCATGGCTGCTGGTCCTCGCGCTCCAGGGCTACCTGTGGTACTGGCTGCTCCACTCGGCGCGGCTGCTCTACGCCCTGCCCGACCTGGATGGCGTGCGCCGGCGGCCCGACGGCCCCGTCGGGCTGGGGCGGGCGCTGACCTGGCTGCGAGGGTGGCTACGACGCAGAGGACCCTCCAGCTGAGTGGTCAGTCCTCTGACCAGACGCTCCTGAACCGAGACCGGCCCGATTGGGTGCCGATGGGAAAAACGATTCGATGTCGTCATGTTATGGCGCGGGGCGCTGTGGAACGAGACTTGCTTTTCCTCACCATTGAGGAGAAAACACGTGCAACCGTTCCACGTCCTTGTCTTGATCGTTGTGCTGTCTTCCGCCGCCGTTCCAGCCAGGGCAAAGGAGACCCCCTCGAGCTTCACCGGCCGCCCCCAGGCGATGGTCGTCATCCACGGCGTCGGCAACCAGAAAGAGGGCGACTACGAGAAGTTCAAGGACATGGTTCGCGCCGAGTTCGAGGGCGAGGTCTTCCGCCTCACCGGCATCCGGCCCGCACACGACGCGCTGCGGATGAAGACCGCGCGCTGGTCGGACATCACCCAGAAGGATCAGGAGCTGTTCAACCAGCGCTTCGTGGAGCGGTACGGCAAGGGCAAGCTCCCCACGCTCCGCCGGTTGATGGTCAGCATGGGGGGCGACGCGCTGTCCTACTCGCGAGAAAAGGAGCAACTGGTCAAGGACCGCGTCAAGGAGGCGGTCCAGATGGTCTCGCAGAAGGTCCAGAGCGTGGCGCCGACGCGGCAGGGCGACCTGACCGTCGTGGCCCACAGCTGGGGGACCGTGGCCGGCTCGGACGCCCTGTGGGACATGACCAACCAGCGCGGCCAGCCGTTCCCCCAAAACCTCCGGCTGCGCCACCTGGTCACCCTCGGGGGGCCGCTGGCCGTCGTCGCCCAGCGCGTCGGCCTGGACAAGCTCGACTCCCCGGTGCAGCCGGAGCGCTGGACCAACATCTGGTACGAGAAGGACTTCATCGGCCACCCGCTGGGGATCCTCGGCCCGTCGTACAGCAGCATCGTCAAGGACGTCCCGCTGCGCTCGGCGAGGCACTACAACAGGTTCTGGTCGCCGTTCTGTCGCCTGCTGAGCAAGCTGCCCAGCTTCGGCGCGGTCTCCCACACCATGTACTGGCGGGACCCGCGGGTGGTCAGGCGAATCGCGAAGCGGATGGCGCGGCAGTACACGGAGGGGATGCCCGCCCGACCGGCCAAGGCCCCATTGATCAGGCGTGGATCGCGCGGCCGTCCACGGCCAGCGCCGCTTCCTTGACCGTCTCGGCCAGCGTGGGGTGGGCGTGGACAGTGCGCGCCAGGTCCTCGGCGCTGGCCCTGAACTCCAGCGCCAGCACGGCCTCGGGGATCAGGTCCGAGGCCCGCGGGCCGACGATGTGCACGCCCAGCACGCGGTCGGTCTCGGGGTGGGCGAGGATCTTGACCATGCCCTCCTCCTCGCCCAGCGACTTGGCGCGGCCATTGGCGCGGAACAGGAACCGGCCCACGCGCGGCTTGATGCCCCGCTCCTTGCACTGCTCGTCCGTGAGCCCGACCCAGGCCAGCTCGGGCGCGGTGTAGATCACGCCGGGGATGGCGTCGTAGCTCACGTGGCCCGGCTTGCCGGCGATGATCTCCACGGCGGCGATGCCCTCCTCCTCGGCCTTGTGCGCCAGCGCCGGCCCGCGCACCAGGTCACCGATGGCGTAGATCCCCTCGGCGGTGGTGCGGAGCCGGTCGTCGACCTTGACGAAGCCCCGCTCGTCCACCTCCACCCCGGCGGCCTCGAGCCCGATCCCCTCGGAGACCGGGCGGCGCCCCACGGCCACCAGCACGCGGTCCACCGCCAGCTCCTCGCTCTTGCCCTTCCTGTCCTCCAGCGCGAGCTGGACCCGCGCCTCGCCGTCGCCGAACCGGGCCCCGGTGACGCGGGTGTTGACGCGGAGGTCGAGGCCCTGGGCCTTGAGCGAGCGCGCCAGCGTCTTGGCCATCTGCCCGTCGGCGCCGGGAACGATCTGCGGCATCATCTCCACCACGGTGACCCGCGCGCCCAGGCGGCACCACACGCTGCCGAGCTCCAGCCCCACCGCGCCGGCGCCGATCACCGCCAGGTGGCCCGGCACCGCGTCGAAGGACAGGGCGCCGGTGGAGCTGACCACCCGGGCCCTGTCGAAGGGCAGGAAGGGGAGCTCCACCGGCCGGCTGCCCGTGGCCAGGATGACGTGGCGCGCCCCCACCTCCTGCTCGCCGCCCCCGGACAGGGCGACCCTGACCCGATCGCCGGCGACGAGCGTCCCCGTGCCGTGCAGCACATCCACCTTGTTCTTCTTCATCAGCCCGGCGACACCGTCGGTGAGCTCTTTGACGATGCGCTGCTTGCGGGCCATCATCGCCGCGAGGTCCAGACGCGGGCCCTCGCCGTCGTAGACGACGCCGTGCTCGGCGTGGCGGGTCCTCGCCGCGTGGTAGAGCTCGCTGGACTCCAGCAGCGCCTTGGACGGGATGCAGCCCACGTTGAGGCAGGTGCCGCCCAGCGCGGCGTGCCGCTCGATGACGCAGGTCCCGAGCCCGAGCTGGGCGGCGCGGATCGCCGCCACGTACCCCCCGGGGCCCGAGCCGATGATCACCAGGTCGTGGCTCTCCGTCGCCATGTCACACCTCCAGCAGCAGGCGCTCGGGGCGCTCGATGCACTCGACGATGCGCTTGAGGAAGGTGACCGCCTCCTTGCCGTCCACCAGCCGGTGATCGTAGGAGAGGGCCAGGTACATCATGGGGCGCACCTCGACCCGGTCTCCCTCCACCACCACCGGACGCCTCTTGATGGCGTGCAGCCCGAGGATCGCGCTCTGGGGCGGGTTGAGGATCGGCGTCGAGAGCAGCGAGCCGTAGACGCCCCCGTTGGAGATGGTGAAGGTCCCCCCGGTGAGCTCGGAGAGCTCGAGCCTGCGCTCCCGGGCGCGGGCCGCGAAGTCGGCAATGGCCAGCTCGAGCTCGGCGAAGCCAAGCCGGTCGGCGTCCCGGATCACCGGCACCACCAGCCCGGCGTCGGTGGCCACCGCCACGCCGATGTCGTAGTAGTGGTTCTCCACGATGGTGTCGCCGTCGAGCTGGGCGTTGACCACCGGCGCCCGACCGAGGGCGTCCACCGCGGCCTTGACGAAGAAGGACATGAAGCCGAGCCGCACGCCGTGGCGCTCCTCGAAGGCGGCCCTGTGCTCGGCGCGGAGCGCCATCACCGCCGACATGTCCGCCTCGTTGAAGGTGGTGAGCATCGCGGCGTTGTGCTGCGCCTCCACCAGCCGCTGGGCGATGCGCTGCCTCAGGCTGCTCATCGGCCGGCGGGTCTGCGACCGGTCGGCCGGCGGAGCCTTCGGCGCGGCCGGCGGCCGCGCAGGCGGAGCCTTCGGCGCGGTCGGCTTCTCGGCTGGCGTCGTCGCCGCCGGGGGCCTCGCGACCTGCTGCGCCCGCTGCAGATGTGTGAGGACGTCCTCCTTGGTCAGGCGACCGTCCCTGCCGGTGCCGGTGATGGCGGCCGGGTCGAGCCCGTGCTCGGCCACCAGCCTGCGCACCGCGGGCGCGAGCTGATCGAGGTTCGGGTCCGGGGCGGGTTTCCCGGGCTCGAGCGCCGCTTCCTTCGCCTCGCCGGCGCCAGCGGTGTCGATCTTCGCCACCACCTGGCCCACGGTGACCTTCTCGCCCGCCTCCACCAGGATCTGGACCTTGCCCCCCTCCTGGGCCTGAACCGTGAGGGTGATCTTGTCGGTCTCCAGCTCGAACAGCGGATCGTCCGCGGCCACCACGTCGCCCTCCTCGACCGACCAGCTCACCAGCACGCCCTCGGTGATCGACTCCCCCACCTCCGGTACTTTCACGTCAACGATCATCGGCTCCGGCTCCTTGTCACCGGGAGTAACTAACCATAACTAGTCCCTGGCGCCAGGGGTTTTGAAGGGTCGCTCCGACGACGCTATGCGTCGTCCTCGCGACCAGATGTTCAAAACCCCTGGCATGCACTTCTAGCCGCGCAGGGCCTCCTCGACGATCCGCTGCTGCTGCTCGCGGTGGACGCTGAGCGACCCCACCGCCGGGCTCGCACTCGCCGCCCGGCCGACGTAGCGCAGCTCGCGGCCCGGGAAGCGCCCCGCGAGCCGCGGCTCGATGAAGCTCCAGCCGCCGCGGTTTCTCGGCTCCTCCTGGACCCAGATCACCTCGCGCGGGCTGTAGCGCCCGGCGATCTCCACCAGCCGCCGGTCGCAGAGCGGGTAGAGCTGCTCCACCCGCACCACCGCCACGCCGTCCGTCGGGGTCCGGGTCAGCCCCTCCAGCAGATCGTAGTAGACCTTCCCGCTGCACAGGAGCAGCCGCCGCGCGCCCTCCGCCTCGGGCCGCGGGTCGTCGAGGATCTCGGCGAAGTGCCCCCGGGTGAGCTCCTCCGCCGGGGAGACGCAGCGCCTGTGCCTGAGCAGGCTCTTGGGCGACATCACCACCAGCGGCCGGCGGAAGGGCCGCCTGACCTGGCGCCGCAGCAGGTGAAAAAGCTGCGCCGGCGTCGTCGGGTTGCAGACCTGGATGTTCTGCTCGGCGCAGGCCATCAGGTAGCGCTCGAGGTAGGCGTTGGAGTGCTCGGGGCCCTGCCCCTCGTAGCCGTGGGGCAGGAGCATCACCAGCCCGCTGTGGCGACCCCACTTGGCCTGGCCCCCGACGATGAACTGGTCGATGATCACCTGGGCGCCGTTGGCGAAGTCGCCGAACTGGGCCTCCCAGAGGATCAGCATCTGGGGCTCGACCAGCGAGTAGCCGTAGTCGAAGCCCAGCACCGCCGCCTCGGAGAGCATGCTGTTGTAGACGCAGAGGCGCGCCTGGCCCGGCGCGATGTTGTTGGCCGGGGTGTAGTCCTGCTGGGTCTCCATGTCGGTCCACACCGCGTGGCGGTGGGAGAAGGTGCCGCGGGCGCTGTCCTGGCCGCTGAGACGCACGGGCGTCCCCTCGGCGAGCAGCGTGCCGACGGCCAGCGCCTCGGCGAAGCCCCAGTCGACGTCGCCGCCGAGCTGCGCCGCCTCGAGCCGCCCGGGGAGCTGTCGGGCGACCTTGGGGTTGAGCTTGAAGCCCTCGGGCACCGTGCACAGCGCCCCGGCCACCTCGATCAGCCGCTCGCGCACCACGCCGGTCTCCACGGGCCGGTCGGCGTAGGTCTCGAGCAGCCCGCTCCAGATCGTGTCGGGGTACTCCCCCGCGGGCGCCGGCTCGCCGCGCCGCACCTCCTCCAGCGCCCGCCTGAGCTCGTCCTTGAACGCCGCGCGGATGCGCGCCTCCATCTCCGGCGAGAGGTCGCCCGAGTCGAGCAGGCGGTGCGTGTAGAGCTTGCGCACCGAGGGGTGGTCCTTGATCTTGCCGTAGAGCAGCGGCTGGGTGAACGCCGGCTCGTCGCCCTCGTTGTGGCCGTGACGGCGGTAGCACACCATGTCCACCACCACGTCCTTGCCGAACTCCTGCCGGTAGCGCAGGGCGAGCTCGGTGACGAAGACCGCGGCCTCCGGGTCGTCGCCGTTGACGTGGAAGATCGGCGCCTCGATCATCTTGGCCACGTCTGTGCAGTAGGTGGTGGAGCGGGCCTCGTCGGGCGAGGTGGTGAAGCCGATCTGGTTGTTGACGATGATGTGCACCGTGCCGCCGGTGCGGTAGCCGGGGAGCGAGGAGAGGTTGAGCGTCTCGGCCACCAGCCCCTGGCCCGCGAAGGCCGCGTCGCCGTGGATCAGGAGCGGGAGCACCTTCCTGCGCTCCTCGGTGTCGCCCCGACGGCGCTGCTTGGCGCGGGCGCGGCCCTCCACCACCGGGTCCACCGCCTCGAGGTGCGAGGGGTTGGCGGTGAGGCTGAGGTGAACGGCACGACCGTCGGCGCCGACGTGGTCAGAGCTGAAGCCCTTGTGGTACTTGACGTCGCCGCCGCCGCCGTACTGCTCGGGGATCACGTTGTCCTCGAACTCGCCGAAGATGGTGGCGTAGGACTTGTCGAGGATGTTGGCCAGCACGTTGAGCCGGCCGCGGTGCGCCATGCCGAGCACCACCTCCTCCACCCCGACGGAGGGGCAGAGCTCCACCAGGGCGTGGATCGCCGGGATCAGCGTCTCGGCCCCCTCGAGCGAGAAGCGCTTCTGGCCGGGGTAGTTGGCGGCGATGAAGGTCTCGAACAGCTCGGCGTCGATGAGCAGCTTGAGGGTCTCGAGCCTCTTCTGCCGGCTGAAGTCGGGCCTGTTGCGCACCGGCTCCATCTGGGCCTGGAGCCAGCGCCGCTGCGTGACGTCCTGGATGTGGAGGTACTCGACGCCCACGTGCCGGCAGTAGGTGTCGCGCAGGATGGTCAGGATGTCGCGCAGGGGGGCGCGGCTCGGCCCGTGGAGGTGGCCGGTGTCGTAGACCCGGTCGAGGTCACCCTCGCCCAGGTCGAACTGCTCGAGCTCGAGCTGCGGGTGGCAGTCCGCGCAGGCGGTGAGCGGGTCGAGCTGGGCGATGCGGTGCCCCTGGTCGCGGTAGGCGTAGATCAGCGAGTCGACCCGGGACTGCCGGCTGGCCGCCTCGCTCTCGGTGTGCTCGCGGGAGAGCGAGAAGCCCTCGAAGAACATCTGCCACGACTCTCCGACAGCGCCGGGATCCTGCTGCCAGCGGCGGTACATCGCGTCGATGTACTCGGCGTTGTGGACGTTGGCCGGCGACGCGCGCCGCGCCGGCGTCTGCTTGAGCTGAGCTGTCACGCGCTCCTCCGGTATGCCCGAACTCGCAATCCATAACACAGCCCGCGGCGGCTGCTATCCGGTTTTTCTGGTTTTCCGCGGCCCGGCGCGTTTTGACGGGGCAGGTGGACGGCGCTACAGTCTATGTATGGGCTCGGACGACCCGACCCTCGAGGTTCTCAGGAGCATCCGCAACGAGCTTCAAGGGCTGCGCGGCGACGTGACCCAGGTTCACGGCGAGATCCAGCTGACCAACGACCGGCTCGAGCGACTGGAGCAGCGGCAGACACAGTCCGAGGTACACCTGGCCACCGAGATCGTCGAGGTGGCCCGCGCGCTCGGCGCCGTCAAGGAGCTGCTGCAGACCAGCCTGGATGTCCGGCCCAAGGTCGAGGACCACGAGCGGCGCATCGCCGCCATCGAGGCGCGTGTCGGCACCTGAGCCGGTTCCTCCGTCGAAGAATCGAGTTTTTTCAGCGCGCGGCGGCCACGGGAAGCAGCCGGTCCAGGGTGGCGCTCGGGAGCGGCTCGGCGAACCTGACGATCATCCGGCCGGTGGCCTCGTTGTAGGAGTGGAGCACGACGGGGAGCTCCAGGGAGCCGCCGATGGGCCTCAGCAGCCCCTCGGCGTTGCCCCAGCTCGCGCTGGCGCGGATCCCCTGCAGGCACGCGGAGGTCTCGCTCACGTCCGTCATCTTGCCCAGGTGCCAGATGTTGTGGAACTGCACCTGGATGCGAAGGTCGACCTGGCGGCGCGGCGAGGCGCGGCAGACCCCGTCCAGCTCCGCGCGGAACGCGTCGGCCCCGTTGCGCTCCGTCGTGGCCGGGGAGGAGCCGCCCGAGTCGGTCTCGATCCCCG
>Ga0316577_10001176_pt1 | contig 12036 bp, 11 predicted proteins | sample S5NA_FD_203073 | JGI IMG/M metagenome (GOLD analysis project Ga0316577, IMG submission 203073) | Rhizosphere microbial communities from salt marsh grasses in Alabama, United States - S5-7_050615r2r1 | ecosystem: Host-associated > Plants > Roots > Rhizosphere | place: USA: Alabama | collected... | reverse complement strand
GTAGCTGATCACGCCGTAGATCCCGATGGAGCCCAGAATGAGGGCCACCGCCGCGGCGATCCCCAGCATGATGAGGGAGAAGGAGGTACGGGCCATAGATCGAGAGAGGAGATCATCCAGGGTTCGAACGCCGGCCAGGGGGAGATTCGGATTGACCCCCCAGATGGCGTCCCGAACCTCCGCCAGGAAGTCGGAGGATCCCACCCGGGAGCTCCGGATCGCGTAGTTCTGGGAGCCCCGGGCGAAGACTTCCCCCGCCTCGGTATCCGGGAGTCCCTCCCACAGGTTCCGCTGCATCATGGGCCAGTAGATGACGGCCGTGGGGTCCCGGTCCAGGCCATCGTCCCGGACGTTCCCCACCACGCCAACGATCTCGTGCCAGTTTCCTGCCGAGAGACCTGTGCTGATGCGGTTTCCGATGGCCTCGGCGGGTGAGTCCCAATACTCCCGCGCGAAGTTCTCGGTGACCATGGCCACCTTGTTCAGGTCGTAGGAGTCCCGGAAATCGATGGCCCGGCCGGCCAGCACGGGAATCTGCATGGTCTCGAAGTAGTCTTCTCCCACCCATTTGAACCGTCGGAGGGGCGGAAGCTGTCCTTCCTCGGTGGGGAACCCATCCACGTAGATGGGGTCGTTGGAATCCCATCCGTCCATCGTCACGGAGGTGGAGCTCCCCACGGAGGTTACCCCCGGGATCTCCGCGAGGCGTTGGGCCAGGAGCTCGTGGGTCTGGGTCACCTCCACGGGGTCGTCGATCTCCGCCTCCGGGATGCTCAGGCGAACCAGGAGGACCTCCTCCGGGTTCCGGAAGCCCGGGTCCACGTTCCGGAGGGCCTGGAAGCTACGGATCATGAGCCCGGAGCCCACCAGGAGGAGGAGAGCCAGGGCCATCTGGGCTACAACCAGGATGTTCCGTGCCCGGTTCTTCTCCTTGCCGGCACTTCCTCCGCGTCCCCCCTCCTTCAGTGCGTTCACGATTCCCCCCTTCCGGTACTTCAGGACCGGGAACATTCCGAAGAAGGCTCCGGCGAAGAGGGAAATACCCAGGGTGAAGATTAGGACCCGCCAGTCCAGGGTCACCTCGTTCAGGCGGGGAAGCTCCGAGGGGCCCAATGCCGTCAGAAGTCTCAGCCCGGCGTACGCCAGGCCGATGCCGCCCACCCCTCCCAGGGCCCCCAGGAGGACGCTCTCCTTGAGGAATTCCCGGGCGATGCGCGGCTGATCCGCCCCCATGGCGGTGCGGACGGCCATCTCCCGCTCCCGGGTCTCGGCCCGCACCAGGAAGAGGTTGGCCACGTTCGCGCAGGCGATGAGGAGAACCATCCCCACGGTGGCCAGCAGGACCCAGAGGACTTCTCCCACGTCCCCCACCACGTCGTTCTTCAGGGGGTGCAGATTGGCGTCGAACCGGGCGCTCTCCAGCAGATCCTGGGTGATGCCTCCGGGAAACTTCTCCACGGCCATGGGGATCATCCGCCTCACGTCAGCGTTGGCCTGGGCCAGGGTCACGCCCGGCTTCAATCGTGCCAGAGCCTGGTAGCTGAAGTTCCCCACGAAGAGCTGGGACCGATCGAACTGGAAAGGAAGGTAGAAGGCCGGATCGTAAGCCAGGAAGCGGGCATCCGCGGGCATGACCCCGATGATCTCCCTGGGGCGTCCGTCCACGGCGAGGGTCTGGCCCAGGACCCCGGGGTCACCGCCGAACCGGGTTTGCCAATAATCGTAGCTGAGGATCATGGTCAGAGGGGCGCCGGGGCTGTCATCTTCGGCGCTGAACCGCCGCCCCAGAGCCGGTTGGACCCGGAGTGCCCGGAAGGTCCCCTCCGTCACCTCCATGACCCCGACCTCTTCGGGCTCGTCGAGCCCCGTGACGGAGGCGGTCCCGTTGTCCCACATCCCGATTTCGGAGAAGGACTGCCCTTCGTCCACATAGGTGTAGTGAAGGGCCGGGGACTGGTTCACGTCGTCGAACCCCAGCCCTGGTGCGGTATGCCACACGCCCACCAGCTCGTCGGGCTCGTCAAAGGGAAGGGGCTTCAGAAGGATCCCGTTCACCAGGCTGAAGATGGCCGTGTTCGCGCCGATGCCGATGGCCAGGGTGGCGATGGCGATGACGGTGAAGAGGGGGTTCCGAAGCAGTCTTCGGACGATGGCCCCCAGCTCGCGCGTGAACCCGCTCATGTGCTCTCTCGATCCGTGATCTCCGGGGAATGCCCCGGAGTATTGAACGTCGTCTTGCCTACAGAGATTCGGACGAGAGGGCCATGAGAATTGTTTCGGGGGACCGGGAGCGGTTCGGGGCCCGCCCGGTCCTCCGGGAGCCGGCCATCAGTGGAGCAAGAACCTCAGTCTCCGAGACCGGCGTTGGCGGCGGCGATCCGCCCCAGGGCTGCCCAGTCGATGTCGCTCCACCCCCGGGCGACGGCTGACACGTAGTGATCCCGGATGAGGCTGGCCATGGGCATGGGCACGCTCACCTCGTCGGCGGCCTCCAGGACCAGGCGGGTGTCTTTGAGGCCGTGCGCCAGCTTGAATCCCGCGGGCTCGTACTCCCCACGGGCGATCATGCCTCCGTACGCCTGATATACGGGAGAACGGAGGACGTGCCCGTTGAAGATGTCCAGGAAGTGAATCGGATCGATGCCATGCTTCCGGACCATGGCGAAGGCTTCCCCCATGGCCTCGATGGCCGAGGCCAGGAGGAAGTTCCCCGCGACCTTGACGACGTTCGCTGCCGCCACATCCTCTCCCACCTCCAGGACACCCTGACCCACGGCCTCAAAGACCGGGGCGCAGCGACGGACATGCTCCGGGGGGCCGGCGGCCACGATCCACAGCTTGCCGGCTTCCGCCATCTCCGGTCGCCCGAAGACCGGAGCCGCTACGTAACCCTGACCGGCGGCGGCGTGGAGCTCGCTCAGGTGCCGGGAGAGCTCAGGGCTGATGGTGCTCATGGAGACGTGCACGGCACCTCTGGGGAGAGACCCCAGCGGCCAGATCTCTCCCAGGAGAACTGCCTCCACCGCCAGGTCGTCCGACACCATCGTCACCAGAAGGTCGACGCCCGTCGCTGCCTCCGACGGCTCCTCCGCAATGCGGGCCCCGGCCTCACGCAGGGGTTCGGCCCGGCTTCCGGTGCGGTTGAAGACGATGATCTCGTGACCCGCCTTCAGGATGTTCTGCGCCATGGGCGCACCCATGCTCCCCAACCCAATGAACCCGACCTTCATCGCTCCTCCTTTTGGAATCCGCATCTGACTTTTGAGGAAACACCAACGGACTGCCGATGTGCCATGGGTCCTGCGGCGGGGTCTCTACTCTGGCTACCGGACCCCGGAGGCAGCTTGCACCTCAGGCGGCGCCCGGAGCATTATCTTTCAGACGAACCCAGTCGCTATCGCCGAAGGCCGATCCATGTCCGATCCCTCCCTCCTGCAGCGCGTTCTCCAGCGAAAGCTGCTCCCATGGACCCTGGCGTACCTGGCCGGAGCCTTCCTGATGTACCAGGGGATCGAGATTCTGGATCAGTCCGTCCGCCTCTCCCCTCTGATCTACCACGCCAGCCACATCCTTCTCATACTTGGCTTCCTCCTGACCGTTGTGCTCGCCTGGCATCACGGCCCCTCCGGGCCTCAGCGAGTCACCGGTAGGGAGCTGATGCTCCTGGGGGCACTTCTTGCCGCAGGAGGGACGGCGATGGTGCTCCTCAGAAACGTGGAGCGGGACGTCGCCCTTCCCCCCGGTTTCACGATCACGCCCCCCGGGCAGCAGGCGAGCGGTGGGGCGGAGCCGGGAAGGAGTCCCGTTGGAGGCCGCGCGGCGCTGGGGGATCTCATCGCGGCTACCTTCCCCGAGGAAGGCGATCAATTCCAGGCCTCCCTGGCCATTCTCCCTCTCGAGAACCGGGCGGGGCTCCCGTCCCTGGACACCCTGGCCAGCGGGATGACAGACGAGCTCATCACTCGCCTTACCCGAATCCGAGGGCTGAAGGTGATCTCCCGGCAATCCGTCGAGGAGCTTCAGGGATTGAACCTCACCCCGGATGAGGTAGCGGACACCCTGGATGTGGACCACCTCCTCATGGGAACGGCCCTCCGCACCGGGGAGGGTGCGAACATCGAAGTCCGACTGGTGCAGATTCCCGAGGACGACACCCTCTGGGCCAGCGATTACGAGCTGGGTCAGGCCACCCAGGAAGCCGTTCTGGAGGAGATCACGAATCAGGTGGGAGCCGCCCTCCTCGTAGACGTTCCGACGTTGACCCTGGAGGGCGACCTCCGGACCACTGAGAGCCCCGGATATGTGGCCTACCTGGCCGGAAGCCAGCTTCTGAACACCCGGACACGGGACGGGGTGATCCGGGCCATCGAGACGTTCCGTACCGCCATCGGCCTCGACGATCGGCTGGCTCTGGCCTACGCCGGGCTGTCCTCGGCGTACGCCCTCTCCATCACCTACCGGTATCGGATCGGAGTCGATGCGTACGCCGCTGCGGGAATGGCCTTACGAGCGGCGGACGCCGCCGTGGAGCTGGACCCGGAGTTGGCGGAGGCCTACGCTGCCCGGGGGTATATCTCGAGCGTCGCGCTGGCTCCGGCACAGACCGTGGGGGCTGATTTCGGCAGGGCCATGGAGATCCAGCCGAACGCCCCCAACGTGGCTGCATGGTACGCCAACCTCCTGATCCGGGAGGGGTATTACGACCAGGCCCTGGCGGAGGCCCAGCGAGCCGTGGAGCTGGACCCCCTCTCCTCACCTCGGCGCACCGGGCTGGCGTACGAAGCACTGAGAGCGCGGGATTACGGTCTGGCCATCCGAGAGGCGCGGATTGCGCAGACGCTGGAGGCCGAGGTCATGCTCCCGCGTTCCATCCACGCCCAGGCGCTTCTCTTGAGCGGACGGGCCGAGGAGTGTCTTCAGATGGACCTGGGTCCCTACGAAGGAATTCGTGCCATGTGCCTCCACGACGTGGGGCGTCGGGAGGAGGCCGAGGCCATCGTGGACTCCCTTCGAACAGCGGTCCGGTCGAGTCAGGGCCTCAACTCGGATTTCACGGCGGTCATTCAATCCGGCGACCTGGCGAGCTACTTCGCCTGGACGGGCGACCCGGCCCGGGCCCTTCCCTGGATTCATCGGGCTTTCGCCCTTTCCCCGAGCGGGATCGATCCTCGTGTCCTGGAATCGGGCCTCTTCGACGATCTGCAGGAGAACCGGGTGTACCGGAGGGAGGTGGAGGACATCCGGAGCCGCATCTGGGCTCGCGTTCAGCGGGAGGAGGCCGAGGCCATCATCGGTATCGGTGCCTGGGACGGGCAGAACTGACGGATCGTTGGCCCGCCTTGGAGTGCTCGTCTTGCTCCCCCTCCTCGCTGCGTGCAATGCCGGATCGGAACGGGCGCCCATCCAAACACTGGTGCCTGGCGTCGTGAAGATCGTCCACCTCCTGTCTGTGATTCGTGCCACCACGGGGCAGGAAAGGGTGGGCACAGCGACGTCATCCGGTTTGGATTGGACATCAACTTGCGCACGGTCTCCGTGAAGGTGCGCAACGAAGGAGGTGGAAGCAGTGCCCAGGGCACGGCGGGAGGCGCCTCCCGTTGGTCTACGGCAGACCTTCCGGGGGTGGTGAGTGGCTCGGTCATGGCTGGCGTCTGGAGCCCATCACCTTTACGAGAGCAGACGCGCGAACCGTTCGTTGACGTGCAGGCTACCGTGGCGGCCGGTGGGTTTCCTGGGGGGAGAGTCAAGAGTACTCGGGGCGACAATGCTGCGGGACGGCATTTCAAATCCCTGGGCTCCAGACCGCCTTCCCGGAGATCGCCTCTTCGATGAGAGTCCGATTCTCGGCAACCCCTGGGTTCAACTTCCCTTCCCACCAAACGCCCACGGTCCCATCCCTGTTGACCAGAATGGTCTTGGGAATACGTCGCCCCCACCCAAACACCTAGTCCATGTGGTCCGCTTCGTCGGTCAGGCTGAGCCAATCGTGCCCTCCTGCATCCAGGTACTCCTGGACCCAGGCCGGATCCTGATCGTCGAGACTCACCGAAACGAGTACCAGGCCCCCATCAGCGTATTCGTCCTTCAACTGCTGCAGCCTCGGGAGCTGGTCAACACATTCGGCACACCAGGTAGCCCAGAAACTGAGCAAGACCACACTTCCCTTGAACTCACCGACTGAGACTGCGGATCCATCTGCGGAGATTACGGTGTAGTCGGGGAGCGGATCTCCGGGGATCAGGTTGGACGCGGGAGGCTTGTTCGCCTCGAGAAGAGCCGACACCAACATCACGGTGATGATCAAGAGCACCACCGCTCCTCCCATGAAACCGGATGATCGACCCGTCAGCTTCGGCGGCTGCCAAACTGCTAGTATCATGGCTCCCCCTCAGGGCAGGGACTGGTCCAGGTTCTCGGTGGGGTTCTCCGGGATTGCCCGGCATTTCTGAAGGTACGGAGGGCTCGATCCTCACCTTCATCCGACGAGCCCCGGAGTAAGAGGACCGCGCGCGAGCCCGCAAATAGCCCTGTCAAGAAGAGCGTGACGAGGATCTCCACGGCGACCAGGGTCACGATCGCGAGGGGCCGTCCAGCCAGAAAAATCTCTGGTCCCGGCACGCCTGAGGAGAAGAGGGAGAGATTGGCTACGTTGCCCACGATCATGAGCGCGAGCAGGCCAAAACCACCTCGATAGACCCGCCAACAGGCGATACCATAGAGCAATTCCACGGCAAACGCTGCGAGAGGTGCCGAGCTGTACAGCCCTAGGCCTAGCCGAGGGGAAGCGGAGCCGGGCCACACTACGATGTCGGGTGAATGCGTAACCAGGTCCAGCAGAAGATGGGAGGCGATCCCGAGCCCTGCCGCACGACCGATCTGACGCTTGCGGAGACCGAATTCGAACACCACCCAGGTGAGCACGGCTACCCCCAGGGCTGCTGTGACGGAGTGAGAATAAGGCATGTATGCGAGGTGGATGTCTGCGACGCTTCTTACCACTGGCCCGGTTGTGGTGCTTTCCACGCCGAGGTAGTTCAGACCTACCCAGGCGAGCTCCATGGCCTGTACCGAGATAAGAAGAGCGGCGATTGGCACCGCCGGATAGCGGCGCTTGAGCAGCAGGGCCGTTCCTGCATGATCTACGGCGAACATGGTCTCTTCCTGAGTCGAGAAAGGGGGTTAGCGATCGCTAACTTCCGAAAGAAAAAAGAGAAGTCACTCGGCGAGCTGTCGGAAAAGAGTGACGAGCTTCCCCCGCCACCGAATCGCTGGGCCACGAACAACACCGACCTGGACCATTCGTCCCAACTCGGCCAGGGTGCCCTGAATGCTCGCGGCGGCGATGTCCGGGTCGACGCTGCGACCTGGCCGACCAATTTCAGGCGCCTCGTCAACCAGCGAGCGTGCAAGGCCGATCATGGTCTTCTGCCGAATCGCTGCATGCGCCCGTGGCCAGAGGACTCGCGCGCTGTCCGAGAGGAATGCGAGCACCTGGGGCTCCTTGTCGAGGAGCTCGAGCCAGGCGCCGACGTATGAGTCCAATTTCTCCGCGAACCCATCGCCCCTCTCAAGCGCAGCAGACATGGCTGTCCACACCCACGCATGGCATTTCTCGAACAGGTAGAGAGCTAGCTCATCCTTTCCCGCGAAGTGCTTGTAAAGTGCCGGATTGGAGTAGCCGCTCTCCTCGGCGATGGCCCGGATACTCGTTTCAGCCAGGCCCCGCTCGCCAAAGCGCTTGAGTGCTGCTTGCAGAATCGCACGCTTGGCTGGCGAGTCGTCCTCGCTCACGAAGAAAGGATGCCGTGAGGTCATAATACAGAGAGGTTAGCGATCGCTAACCTTCTTGTCAAGAATTCCCGATGGGAGTCTCCTTTGGCGTGTCTCGTCTGTGGCCTCACCCTGTCACCGCTTGGAAGCGGCCGGCGAGGATCCTCAGGATCCGGGAAACCTCAACCCCCCCCACCCGGCACGATTATCACGGTGGTACTGTCCCTCGCGCCATCGCCAAAGACGTGAATCATGCTCTGGCCAGGGCTGAGGCCGAGGACTTTGGCCATCGTGGGGCCGATGGGCTCAACGGGCGCCACCTCGGGATTCGATGAAGACCAGCTCACTGCAGGGACATAGCCTGGGGGCAACATCGGCAGCAGGTGCAGCATCAGCGAGTCCCCGAGGGCGATGGTCTCCTCATGAGGGGCGAGCTGGACCACGGGCACTTCTCGCAGTTCATCAGCGTCAGTCCCAGTGGTGCTGCTGCAGGCGGAAAAAGAAAGGAAGAGACCGAGGATCGGCAGCATCAACCTCAGGAAAGGGGAGACGCGCCGCTTCCTGTTATCGCGGGCCCGAAAGGCCTCCCGGGCCAGATGCGAGGGAAACAAAGTCGCTCCTCCTCCGACACGTCGAGATCGGTGTACGTTGTCATCCTGAAGTGTCATCCAACAGTAATACGTGTCGCCTCCCTCCGTTCTGACAAGAACTCATTCCCTCGCCGAGGTGGCCCGGGCGTCTCCTGGCGAGCGGCTTCTTTCGGTTCGCGGCGTCCGCAGCTAACCTGCACGAAAACGAAGACTCAAACCGTCGGGCGGCTGGCGATTCGGAGGGCCCTATCGATGAAGAACAACCTGGAAGTAGGAGAGCAGGCGGACTCGGGAAACGCGGCTCATCGGCCGACTCAGGCGGTTGAGGACATCGTCGCCTCCCGGTCCGTTGCGACTGACCGAGTCTTCAGAGGCGGTCTTCTGAGCGTTCTCGGATTCGGGGGGGCCCTTGCCATCGACGTCCTCAACCTCAGCCCGGGGCTTCCCTTCTGGATCGGTATCGGGGCAGCCCTCACCGCCTTTGGTGCGGGAGCGATCTGGGCTGGATCCGGCGCCTCTCACCTGATTCGACACGGGCGAAAGGGCTCGTCGCTCTGGCTCATCTCTCTGGCCGGCCTTGGTGGATCGGTGATCCTGAACGTCCTGACCGGCATCCTCATCAGGTCTTGGAACGCGCCCATCCTTGGGGGCCTGAACCTTATCGCCATGCTCTCCTGTGGGCTTTTCACCGCCGCCCTCATCATCCTTGGGCTGATCACCATCGTGCGATGGATACTACCCGATCCGGATCCCGTGGGTGGAGGTGCCGCATCGGAGGCGTCCGAAGACCAGTGAAGGTTACGGGATCGACGGCCCAAGCCGACGCCAGGAGGCGGGGTTTGCTCGAGAAGTGCTGTCAGCGCCCGCCGCTGCTCGTGGTACTCTCTCTGGTGTTTGTTCCTGGCTCCCGCCTTTCACCTCAGGTCCGGTCCGACATCCTCCATATCACGGTGGTGGGGCGGGTGGTAGACCGAGTGACGGCTCGGGGCCTGGAGAATTCGGTCATTCGTGTCCCAGAGCTCGGGATTCACGTTCTCTCTGATTCAACCGGGCATTTCCAACTCCGGGACATTACCCCCGGGGTCTTCCGGATGACGGTTACCTGTCTGGGGTATCGGGCGGAATCGGGGGAATTCACCGTTCTCCGAGAAGGATCGTTCGAGATCGGACTCAGCCCGATTCAATTGGGACCCGACGCAGAGCCGGGGAGAATTCTCGGTCGGGTCACCGCTCCAGAGACCGGGAATCCGATCCAGGATGCAGAGGTGTTCCTGGCGGATATGGGGATCAGGAGGGCCACAAGCGCCACGGGGTGGTTTGAGTTCCCGGAGATTCCACCGGGTGCCCATGTTCTCAACGTGTCCTTTCTTGGTAGGGAAACCCAAGCAGACACGGTCTTCCTGGGGGAGAACCAACTCCTGGAGATCGAGGTCTATCTTCCCATTGAACCCATCCCCGTGGAAGGAATCACAATTACTGCCTATCCGCGATGGCTGGTGGCGTCGGGGTTCTTTCGCCGGCGGGGGAGGAACTACGAGGGACGGCAGTGGACGAGGGGTGAGTTGGAGGAGATCGACCCGATGTTTCTGGGGGACCTGATTGAGACCATCCCCGGGATCAGAAGGGTGGGGGTGAAGGGCGATCTGATGGGTCGGAGGCGATGCAAGCTCTCGGTCTTCGTCGACGATGTAAAGCTGGATGACTGGTTCAGCCTGGACAAGCTGGACCCAATGAATGTCGAGGCTCTTGAGGTCTACCACGGTGACGGAAGGCCAGGCGAGTTCTACTGGTACTGCGGTGTCGTCCTCGTCTGGCTCAAGCACTGAGACACCTTCACCCTGGTTCGCCCCTGTCGGTACAATCGTCGCGGGCCTCTTCCTCCCGCACACGGGGCGGGTGGGACGAAAGGTGTGGCCCTCCCGGCGGAGAGATCAGCCCCCGCTTCCCAACAGCTCCCGGACCTCATCTTCGGTAAGCCCGCCTTGGCTGACGTCCGTTCCGGCGTCCAGCAGTTCTTGGTCCTCCGCCATTCTCGCCAGGGCCAGTGAACCAGCAGCGCAGCCCCCTCCGGCCACTGCGAACAGCGGGCCCAGGAACACCAGGTTGCCTATCAGCGTGGTGTCCCCTGCGAGGGCCACGGCGAAGACAAAGGCCACCGACAGCAGAAGACCCCCAACGGCCCCCCACCCTGCGAATCGCGGGAGCGACATCTGGTCAAACCTGCGACGCCCCTCGATCATCCAGAGAACTCCGGAGAATGTGATACCCGCGAGAAAACCGAGCAGGCCAAAGAAAAGGGGAAACGGGACATCGGCAGCGCCAACACCGACGATGAGCAGGAGAATAAGCCCTGCGCCGAACCATGCCATTGCCCAGGTCAAGCCAATCCCGATGGCACCGCGTATGCGTCGCAACCACTTCTTCATTATCATCTCCTTGTGCGCTTGGACCTTCTGTCACCGATGTTCCCGATCAGGTCGACACGCACCAACCGGCCAATTGGAGGCTGCCGGTACCGGCAGATTATGAAATAGGCCGGGGAGCAGCGTGGCTTTACAACATAAAGTACTCTGTATGTCGTCAGATTGCCAACCGCTGGAACGCACCCGGCGGCCCAGAGCTCCGAACCCGGTCGGCGACTCCAGCGAACTCTGGGGAGGGTTTCATGCCCGGACACATCGTAGCCCTCGGTGGCGGCGGATTCTCCATGGAGCCCGACAATTCGCTCCTCCCGACCCGACGCTGGAGCCTACCGTGTGCAAGTCAGGAAGGGGCGTGTGGTGGAGCGACCTCTGGCCACTCGGTACCTCGGTGAGTGAGGGCCAGTGAAGTGCTCAAAGAATCGATGAAGGTCATCCTGTGCGGTGCCAGCGGCATGGTCGGGGGCGGTGTTCTTCGGGAATGTCTGGATGACCCCCGGGTCCGAGCGGTGCTCTCGGTTGGCCGGCGGGCCTCCGGCCTCTCGGCTCCGAAACTGACGGAGTGGATTCTCCCTGATCTCTCGAAGCTCAGTGCCAGAGCCGCCGAGTTGGAAGGATTCGACGCGTGCTTCTTCTGTGTTGGAGTGTCTGCGGCTGGAATGAGCGAGGCCGCCTACCGTGAAGTGACGCTCGGCTTGACGGTGAGAACCGCAGAGATCCTTCTAGGCAACAATCCCGGCCTCACCTTCTGCTACGTCTCGGGCCAAGGCACCGACAGCTCGGAACGTGGCCGAATCATGTGGGCTCGGGTGAAGGGTGAGACGGAGAACCGTCTTCTGGAAATGCCACTCTCCGCCTACATGTTCCGCCCGGGGTACATCCAACCCCTCAAGGGCGTCCGCTCACGGACGAGAGCGTATCGAATGTTCTATGCTGTGTCGGGACCGCTCTTCCCGATTCTCGAGCGGCTCCTCCCGGGACACCTGACCACAACGGTGAATGTGGGCAAAGCCATGATTCGGGTAGCTCTTTCCGGAAGCGAGAAACGCGTCCTCGAACCCAGAGATATCAACAGGCTCGCCGTTGAGGTCGGACCTGCGTCGGCCTGCTGAGCATGCATTCCCCGTAAGCGTCCGCCTTGAGTTCCCAGGCGTTGGCCGGCATCCTGCTCCGTAGCATCGCACCCCGTGGGGCGGCGTAATGCCGCGGGATGGAGGGTCAGGCCCCGCGCGTACATAACAGTGGGAGGTGAAAGA
>Ga0316577_10001175_pt1 | contig 12038 bp, 13 predicted proteins | sample S5NA_FD_203073 | JGI IMG/M metagenome (GOLD analysis project Ga0316577, IMG submission 203073) | Rhizosphere microbial communities from salt marsh grasses in Alabama, United States - S5-7_050615r2r1 | ecosystem: Host-associated > Plants > Roots > Rhizosphere | place: USA: Alabama | collected... | reverse complement strand
TAGCCAACGCTCTGGCCCCGTCGTGGGCTACCGGATCGGCCAGATGGAGATCGGTCCAAAGGGCCTCTTCGCCGGTGTAAAGCCACTCACCGTCTGGGCCCGAGCGGTATACGCAATCGAGGTACTCCAGGTGCAATGCCTCGCTGCCCAGGTAGGCGAGGGCGGCCCTATCTTCAGCACGCCGCAGGGCCAGGGGTTGGGCCGGGTTGCCCCAATAGCGATGCTGCAACAGGGCAAAAGGCGACAGGTTACCGGCTGGCGGCTGCCCGGCAAAGATGGTGATCACCAGTACGGCGTGGCCGGCAGCCGTCTGCTGGTGGATAGCGGCACCACAGGACAGTACAGCATCGTCCAGATGTGGCGAAAGGTAGACAGTTCTCATTGGCCCAGAGCGAGAATCAGTTCGGCGAGCAGGGCAGCACGTCGTGACATCGAGCCCAGGTCGACCCACTCGGTAACCGCGTGGGCGTCATTGCCAACGATCCCCAGTCCGTCCAGGGTGGGAATCTGGAGCGCGGCCGTAAAGTTGCCGTCCGACCCGCCCCCTGTCCCTGCCGGCCACAGCTCCATGCCCAACTTTGCTCCCACCTGCCGGGCTCGTTCAAACAGTGCCAGGCTTGCGGCAGAGGCCTCCCATGGTGGGCGATTCATGCTCCCCGACACGAGAAGCGAGGCATCCGGGTTCACTGGCCGGATGCTTCGGATGGCTTTTGTCATACGCCGGCCCTCCTCCGCAGTGGTTACCCGCAGATCGATCTCAGCCCAAGCGGCTGCAGGTCGAACATTGACCTTGGAACCGCCCTGCACGACGCCCACGTTGATGGTTGTGCCCCGGTTATAGTCGGTCAGGGCTTCCAGGCGGAGAATCTGGTGAGCCAGCTCTTCGACGGCGCTGACGCCCTGCTCGTGGGCCGCGCCGGCGTGCGAGGCCCGGCCATGGATCTCCAGCTCGAAGCGGCCGATCCCCTTGCGCCACGTCACCAGGGCGTTTTCGCGAGAGGGCTCCAAGACCAGGACATACTCACTGCGGAGCCCCTCTTCCTCGATGGCTGGGCGCGAAGTAGGGCTGCCGCATTCCTCATCCGAATTTAGAAGAAACACGAGCCGGTGAGCAGGTGCCAAGTTCAAGGCACGCAGGGTGGCCACGGCGTACAGGCCAATGACCAAGCCCCCCTTCATGTCAAATACCCCCGGCCCCGTGCCCATCAAAAGGCCGCTCTCGCCATCCTGGACCACCTGGAAGGGGCGCTCCCCTATCTCACCAAGGGACCACACGGTATCCATATGACCCAGGAGCAGAATCTGGCGATCTCCCTCACCCCAGCTCACTCGCAGGTGATCGCCAAACGCTGGCTGGGGCAGGCGTTCGACCTTGGCGTTCAGTTGGCCAAAGGCCTGGACGAGATAGTCGGCGACTGCATTGACAGCTTCCCGCTCGTGACTGGGTGATTCCAAGGCGACCAATTCCCCAAGAGTTCGCACCATCGCCGCCTGCTGTGCTTGCAGGGCTCTCAGAATCTGACTCATTCTCCTATCTCCCTCGTTAGCCCGTCGTGGGCCAGGCTGATCCCCGACCCAAGCCGGGCAGAAATCCCTTGGTCCACGGTGTGGGATAGGTGAGTGAGGATCGCTTCCCTCGGTTTCACCTCTTCGATCAATTCCAGCGCCGTGACAATGTCCATCACCGACCGTTTCCAGAGGTCTGTTTCCTCATGATAGTGGCTTGCACCAAGCACCAGCAAGTCGAGGCCTGTCAGGGCCTGTCGCACCTCGTCGGTGGGCCGCAACATGCACGGGATATAGGCCAGGCGCCGCTCGCCAAAGCTCAGCAGGTAGCCATAGGCTGTGCCCTCCAGGCCATGATCCACGCGAAAAGCCTGGGTCTCTAGGCCCCACAAATCGGTTGCCTCTTCGAGGGCCCGGGGCTGCAGTGCCCGCCGGTAGATTCTGTCTGCCCCTATGTAGCCGAACCGTTCTCGAACGTTCTCCAGTATGGACCGGGGAGCGTATAGCGGCAATGTCGCTCCTGCCTTGTGCGTGCTGTGCAGCAGGGGACCGATCCCCAAGATATGAGTTTCGTGGCTGTGGGTGAGGAGTACGGCGTCGATCGGGCCCAGGCCGAGCCTGGTCGCTTGCAGACGGAACTCGGGCGCGGCATCGATGAGCACCGTCCGTTCTGTGCGGGCGGGTCCGTAGCGCAAGGCAATCGAAGAGCCGGTCCGGTGATTACGGCTCTCCAGGGAATGGCCACTGCGGCATACCTCGCAACTGCAGCCGACGCGGGGAACTCCCCACGCGTCACTGCAACCCAAAAAGATGACCTGCATTGCCTATTCCCCTACCCTCAGGGAATTGCGCCCTTCCATGCCCTGGCGAACGACTGTTTCTCGCTCACGCGCCGGTCGGCAAGTGGAGGGACACCGTTTCCTGGCGGAAGCAAGTGGAAAGGTGCTCTGCAAGGGCCAGACGCGCCACGTCTTTGGCCCTTTCTAGCTGCAGACCATTCTTGGAGGTATCCTTAGTCGTCTCGATCTGAAGATGGGTGACGAGTTCATCGCGCTTCATCCGCTGTGCTCCTGTCCTCCAGTTTCGCTCCCGGCCAATCCGCAATTGCCACTGTATGCGAGGGCCGATCAATAGTGGGGGCGACAAACCGGGGCGGCAACCTTCTGGAGACCGTCCTGCATGCCAGTACGATCCCAGATCTCGACCAGGGTTCCGAGTGGTCCGATGACCAGGTCGTCGTCCATGGGGCCAGTATATCATCTTTTCGGTGGGGATGCAACTCATGGGTTACCGGCCCGCCGACCGTCCCCAGCGACCAGCGACGCGGTAGTGCCCTTCCGGCGATCGCCTTGCACAGGCACGTCTAGGGCATGGGGGTTGTAGCTTCGATCGTCTCGATAATCGTCGAAAAGGTGTTTCCCACGGCTGGGCCCACCAGCCATAGAGCCAGGCACACGCATACGAGGCAGACAGCGGCAAGCGCAAGCACAATGATGAGCGCGATCAGCCAGCCACTCATGCCCCTCTTGGGTGGGGTTTCGTGCATGTCCTCTATGTAGGTTTCATCCGAGGCGAATTCTTCCATTTCTGATTCCCTCCTCCGTTTTTCACCATCGATCTGCCACTACTCGCGCCCGGCGCCGCCGTCTGCGGATCACCCAGAAGATGATCAATAACAGGAAAACCACGGCCAAGAAAGGCACCAGGATCGAAAGGATCGCCACCACCAGCGAGAGCACGTCCTCGAAAAAGCTAACGACCGGGTTGAGCAGCCCACCGCTGGTCCCCGTCACGATAGGACGGGCTGTGGCTTTGACGGCATGGACCCCACCCGAGATCAACAGTCCACAGATGAGGGCCAGCACGGGGTGCGCGTCGCTGATGACACCGGCGCTTCCTGCAAACAGGATGGCACCCGCGACTGGCCGGATGAAGGTCTGGATGGCATCGTTGACCGAGTCCACCGCCGGCACCTTGTCGACCAGGAACTCGATCAGCAGCAGGACCACCAGCACCCCAATGACCCACCAACTTTCCAGGGCGTCCCACGGGGGCTCCAGGCTGATGAGATCTGTAAAGCGGGCCAACAACGCTACCACCAGCAGTGGGAGGTAGGCGTTGAGGCCCGCTGATGTGGACAAGCCAAAGGCCGTGAAGATGCTCAACAGACCTTCCATGCCTGCACTCTTTCCTGACTTGGGCTCCGCGACAAGTGGCTCTCAGGCGTTAGCCCCTGCGAGCCCAAAGAAGAAGCAAAGACCGAGAGCGCCCAGGCAGAGAGCCAGCACGCTGATGCCCACCATCAGCCAACCCAGCACCAGCCCGGTCATTGCCAGCCCGTCACCGCTCAATTCCCCGGGGCGCCGACGAATCTCGTTCCGGGCCGCATACCCAAAGACAATGGCCAGGATGCTGCCCAGTAACGGCAACACCGTCCAACCCACAATGCCCATCACCAGCGAGGCAATGGCCATCCCGCTCGTCTGTACCGCGGCTGGGGCAGCGGATCGCGCAGGTGCCGGCGGGCTCGGGGGGGCGGGCGCAGCCGGCAGGGCCTTGGCAGCGGAAGCTGGCGTATCAGGTTCCAGTTCCTGCCACTCGCTGGGCACCTCTTCCTCGGCGGCCTCCTCAGCTTTGGCAGCGACTCCCGCTTCTAGGCGCTCGCCGGCAGGCTCGGCTGACAGCTCGTCTGCATCCAGAACGGCGCCGCAGTTTCCGCAAAAGACGGCATCCTCCTCGTTGGGCGCTCCACATTGTGGACAAAACATACGGTTCCCCTCTTTCTGTTTCTCATTGGGGCGACCCGAGCTCTGGCCGGGCCGCCCCGGAAAGTTGGTTATGCGATCTCTTCTTCGACTGCAGGCTGGGCAATCTTGCCCTGCCCTTCGAGGTATGCCTGGCCATAGAGGTGACCGGTGACCATGTAGGCATAGGGCACGGTAACCAACCAACCCACGCCGCAAATGATGCTGCCCAACTGCCCGATGAATTGTGCCACCCAGCTCATCAAGAAGGTGATCAGATAGGTGGACAGGCTGTCGCGGACAAAGGCAAACACCTCGCCGAAGCGGAAGGCGGCTCCAAGGTCATCGTGGGCGACATAGAAGGCAACGGCCGCGGGCAACACGATCGACATGGCAATGGCATACAGGATGCTGACTAAACTGAGAAGCACACTGAAAAGGGTGCTCAGCGCCTCAGCGTTCTCTGAAAGGATGCCGATCGGGATTCCCATGCAGATGCTGAGGATGATCATGGGCAGCGCATAGACGATGCCGATGACGATGACCTTGATTCCGTCAGCGATCAACTGGCCCCAGTTGTCCCACTCGGGGAGCCCGCTGATCTGTCCATGCAGGACGCGACGTGTGATCTCCACCCCATAGCCACTGAGCAGCGCAAAAGCCAAGATCAGCGGGATGAGGAGCAGCCACGAGAAGAGAATGCCTAGCAGCAGGATGGCGGCAGCCAGCAAGATCTTGGTAATCCACTGATCGTCCTCAAACACGAAACTAAACGATTTTCCAACGTCCATCTTTTCCTCCTTAAATAGTGTTCACGTGATTATACCAGAACTTTGGACTTCTGACAATCATCTCTACGCGAGACGGTTTCCAAGGTTTCAGGCCTTGGTCAAACACGAACTGCCGGGTCGAACAAGCGGGCATATTCCTCCAGTGCAAAGCGATCGGTCATGCCGGCGACATAGTCGCAGATCAGCCGTTCGATTGGTTCGTCCTGAGGGGCGATACGGTCCTGCACCGATCTGGGCAACTGGGCCGGTTCGGCTGTATAAGCCTCGAACATGGCCCGCAGCACTCGCTCGGCTTTGGCGGCCATGCGCACCACTCTCCAGTGGCGGTACAGACACTCGTACAAGAACTGCTTGAGCTCCTGGTGCCGGACCCGCGCTTGGTCTGAGAACCCGATGATGGGCGTTCCTCGGGCGCGGAGCCTCTCCACCGAGTCAATGCCTTCCTCCTGCAGTCGCGCGGCCGTCGTCCCGACTACGTCCGTCACCCCCCAACCGATAAGGGATCGGATCAATCTGTGGCGATCCAGGCTGCTCAATGGGGCGCAAGGCTCGATTTTTAGATCGGTCACGAGGGCTTGCCACAGGGCCACCTCCTGGAGATCCAGCGGGGCGATCAGCCCGGAGCGGAGGCCATCGTCCAGATCGTGGGCCGTGTAGGCCAGTTCGTCGGCCACGTTGGCGATCTGGCCCTCCAGGGAGCAGGCCAGATCCGGTTCGTACCCTCTCGCATCGCTGACGTCGTACTCGGTCTCGTGTTTCACCAGGCCCTCGCGCACTTCCCAGGTTAAATTCAAGCCAGGCCAGCCGGGATAGCGCTCCTCAAGCTTCTCCACGATCCGCAAGGTCTGGCGGTTGTGGTCAAAGCCACCCTGATTTATCATCAGATCGTGTAGCGTCCGCTCGCCCGAGTGGCCAAAGCAGGGATGTCCAAGGTCGTGGCCCAAGCAGATGGCCTCTGTCAAATCCTCGTTCACCCCCAAGGCACGGGCCAGCGTCCGGCCGATCTGCGTCACCTCAAGGGTGTGAGTCAGGCGTGTCCGGTAGTAGTCCCCTTCGGAGATGACAAATACCTGGGTCTTGTACTCCAGCCGCCGGAAGGCCGTGGTGTGCAGGATCCGGTCCCGGTCCCGTTGGAAGGCGGTCCGGTAGCCCGGTTCACGATCAAGGTGCACGCGGCCTCGCGAGTCGCGGCTGCGAGCGCCATAGGGCGCCAAGCTCCGATCCTCCAAATCCTCCAAATACGCTCTGCTATACGACATTTCGTACCTCCCTGCATGTGGCTGGCCTCGAATCGCGCTCGGGGTCCTGCCTGTCTGGTGGCCCTGTGCCAGCCCTGCGCGCGTTTCTCATACCCCGTTCCTTATAGATCTAGCCATCGTAGACGCCGCTCCTCAAAGGTAGCCACAGCCCGAAATCCGGCTGCCCGGATCAGATCCAGTGCTGTCACAATGCCCGCGGCCAACTGGTCGCAATGATGGGCATCGGATCCGACCGTCACAACCTCACCACCCAGCTCGCGATACCAATGCAGAATCGTCAGGGCCGGATAACACTCGCCTGGCGCCTGCCGCCATCCTGAGGTGTTGATCTCGAGCCCTGTGCCGCTCATAATCGCCGCCCTGAGCACGGCACGGATCTCTTCCTCAAAAGCACTAGGCACGAAGGGTCCGTACTGCTCTACCCCATACCGCTTCACGAGATCCAGGTGCCCCAGGAGATCTCCCAGCCCGCTCCGGGCGGCTCGCAACAACTCCTCAAAGTACGGCCTGTAGGCCTCTTCCTGGGTATGGGTGGCAAAATAGGTAGTCACTGAACCGGGCTCCGAAACAAGGACCCAACCGTCGGCATAATCCACCAGGTGCACCGAAGCTATCACATAGTCCCAGGAATGGCCGGCCAACCAGGTGGCCAGCCTGGACTCCAGCCCGGTCTGGTAGGTGATCTCAACCCCCTGACGCAGATGGACGCCGTGGATCGCTGATCTGGCCTCGGCCATCGCCCGGTCGTAGTGAGCCAGGTCCAAATAGTCGAACCCCTCGTCTCTCGGATCCAGATCCACATGCTCACAGAAACCGATCTCGACAAGCCCCTGGGCTTCGGCCCGACGGCCGAACTCAAGGATGCTCGAGCCTCCGTCGACAGAGCAGATCGAATGGATGTGCAGATCCAAGATGTGGTCGCCGGTGGCTCGTGTCCTGTGGCCCACTGGACTCTCATCGGGCCAGCTGTGGCACCACAAAGAAGAACAGGCTGGCTAGATCCAGAACGATGAGGAGCAGATAGGGGCAGGCCTGAATCACCGGATCCCACTGGCGTGGCAGGAAGCGACGGATCGCCAAGGCAAGAGCCGTGACCAGGAGCATGGCCAGGAGCCATTTGGACAGAAGTCCTGCCAAAGCCAGCACTGCTGTGCCAACGAGCACCAGGCTGACCAGGAGCCACGTATGTTCGCGTCGCAACGCCTCTCGCCAGCCCAGGGCTGCGGCCAGGCTGATGGGCATCAGGGCAATGAAAAGATAGCGTCCCTGGTGTTGTAGAAACTGCACATTGTACCAAAGGTAGCCAGCCAGGGTCAGTGCGCCGGAAAAGCCGAGAATCGCCCCGGCTGCCCACTGCCAGGCTGGGAACGCATCCCTGCGGCGCCAGATGCGCAGTGCAAGGAGGCCAAAACCAATCAAGGCCAGGGCCGATAGGATTGCCAGGGCCAGGTAGAGCCTTTCGTCCAGGAGGACGCCCATCCAACCGAACTGGCCCCAGAAGCTGCGGAAGGAGGTCAGTAAGAAATCACGGATCAATTGCGCGGCGCCACGCTCGGCGATGAACTCGGCAGTGCGTAGCTGGCCGACGACTACCTCGGCATGGCGGTTCAGACCCAGGAAGTCGCCTTGGCCGTAGAGGGCGATGTTGCGCAACCACCAAGGCAAGCCCAGGGCAAACGCTGGCAGGAGGTAGACCACGCCCGCTTTCACCGGCCCAGGCCCCGAGGTGCCAGCCTCGGATCCTCGCTCAAGACAGAGCTTTTTCAGAGCGATGGCCAGCAACCCGATTGGCAGACCAACATAGATCGCCGATTTGGTCACAAAGCACAGACCTGTGGTGATCCCCATCAGAATGAGGAGCTGGACCTCTTGCCGGGGGTCTGCCGTTCCCCGGTTGAGCCTCAGATAACGGATCGACAGCAGGAGGAGAAGGGTCAGGAGTAGCTCGGCCAGAATGTCGTTGTTGGCTGCCGCGGTCATGGCCAAGTGCATCGGCAAAAAGGCGGCAAAAGCGGTGGCGCCCAGGGCAACAAAAGGTCGGTCTGGAACCAGGGCTTGCACTGTCCACTGGATAACCAGGAGGAGCAGGGCTCCTATGACCACGGAGAGCATCCGCAGAGGCAGGAGGTCGCCCCTAAAAACCTGGTACACCGGCACAGCCAGCAAGTAGTAGAGCGGGGGTTGGTGGAACTCGTACCGCAGCGGATCGATCGATAGCTCAGGTGGGAATCGGGCGGCCTTGATCTCCTCCAGGTACTCGGCCGGATAGTCGCCAGCCTTGAGCACCGGAAAGCGGTGGACGGTGGCAAGATATTTCACATAATTGTAGTGGGCTGGCTCGTCGGGTGCCTGCCAATCCGGCGTATAGATTGCGTATAGCGTGCCCAAGGAGAAGGCCAGCAGGATGATGGCCGGCAGTATCCAGCGAGCAGATTGCGTCGGCGATGAGCGCGACATTGAGCCTCCTGGCGGGATCCACCCCAGGTCGTCGTTACTCTGTGCGCCCTGGACGTCCCTTGTTGCGGGGTGGTTCCTCGCTCGATTCTACCTCAAGACGGCAGGAATCGCAAGCGAGCCCCGCAAATCAACGGGAACTGTCTTACTTCAGCCCTCCTTGGCCTGGCCCAATGCATTCTCTGTTGACTATCACGAAGACCGACATGCTCTCGAGGACGATAGGCGCGCAGCTCCTTCTGGCGAGAGGCAGACCGACTTGGCCACCGCGCGCCTCTGAATCCAGCCTTGGACTCCAGGCGACCTCGCCTTGCTGGGTCCAACTACCTGGAGTATAATCGCCAGAGAGGCCAGGGAGGTGCAGCGATGTCTCTGTTTCGTAAGGTCCGCGTGCTAGTTGGTGCACTGGTGCACAGACCGTTTATGCCAACACCGGAAAGGATCGACCCTGACGAGGGCCGGATCCAGGGCCTGCAGGAAGCGCCGCAGGCCGGTTCCCCCTCGGAGATCGGCGCGGTGGATCTCTCGGACCAAGATCGAGTCGCCGATCTCATCGCCCGGCAAAAGCGCGATGCCGGCTAGGGATCCGCGCCCAGTGAGCGGTACAGCCTGAGGGTCTCGGCAGCGATCTTGTCCCACTGGAACTGCTTCGAGAGCGCCTTCGCTCCCGCGCCAAGCCTGTGGAGCTTGTCTGGCTCTGAGGTCAGGTGCCGGATTGCGGCGGCCAGCGCTTCCGCGTCTTGAGGCGGTACAAGGTAAATGTTCTCACCGGACCGGAGCTCCGGCAGTGGTACGCGGGGCTGCGTGGAGAGGATCGGCACACCGTGTACGAGGGCCGCGTGCAGGGTTCCGTGGAGCAGCGAGACCCCCTCGCGGAAGGGCAGGACGCATAGATCGGCTGCCAAAAAGCTGGCAGAGACTTCCTCATCTGAGACATAGCCCGTCCAGTGAACGCGATTCTGCAAGCCCAGCTCGCTGATCATCGTCCGGATCTTGGCGAGATAGGCGACGTTGGTGGGATCGCTGGCGCCTGTCTGCCCCCCGATAAAGAGCAAATGTGGGTTCCTGGACGGTTGCGGTTCGTGGGCCACAAGGTCCAGGGCACGGACCAAAGTCTCCACGCCTTTTCGATCGTTGATGAAGCCAAAGAAAGAGAGCAGGAGGTCACCGGCACCTATCCCCCACCGGGCCCGCCAAGCTGTACGATCATAGTCCGTGGGCAGGCTCATTGCTACGTTAGACCCGATCGGGATCAGAGTGGGCGGAAGGTGCAGCTCCTTCAGCGACTCGTCGTCCTCGCGGTTGGTGACAATGACCGCATCGCTGTTCCGGGCCAGCCGCTCCACTACCCAGTGCCGTATGGGACCCGCTTTTGGAAAGAGGTAGGGAACCCGCAGATCATGAAAGGTGACCACCGAGCGAGGCCGGTGCGCACCCAGCAGGCCCAGCCGCCACGGCCAGAAGTTGATGGCGGGGTGCATGGCATAGGCAGCGGCCTGGTACTGGATATGAACCACGTCCGGTCGGAGGCGCTGCACCAAATCAAGCAACACCCTCCAGCATCGCCAGTTCCAGCGCTCAATGACAGAGTGAACCTGCATGCCGTCTGCCGCCCCCGCCTTCGTGGAGGTTGCCACATGTACTTCGCAGCCGAGATTCACGAGCGCACGGCCAAGCTCGCGCGTATAGTCGCCCACGCCGCCCTGCATGGGTGGAAACTCACCAGTGACGAAAAGGACTTTCATCTACCTTCGTTATGCCAGATGGCCCGCTTTCCCGATCTGGCGGGACCTCTGGTTTCCAAAGTAGACGGGGAAGAAGTGTACTCCATTTTCACCTGCGAGATGGACAGTTGTCGGATCTTTAGGGTCGACGTGTACAAGATTATTGAGGCGGTGTCCGCAGGCCGGAACGCAACACCTGCAAATAGGCTCTGATCCGCTCGGCCCTCAGCGGGCGTTTGTGACCTACCAGCCATTTGAGCCCCTCTCGGGCCACTTGGTAGACATAAGTGGCCAGAAGAAACCAGCGCAGTGCCTCGGCCCGGAAGGTGCCATGGTGTTTCCGGAAGTAGCGTACCTTGCTGGTCTGGAAATAGATGTGCCGGGCGGGCACAACCTGCTGGCTGCTTTTTCCCTCATGATGGACGATCGTCGCCGCAGGCTGGTACAGAATCTCCCATCCTGCGTTTTTGAGGCGCCGGCACCAATCCAACTCCTCAGAGTACATGAAAAATCCTTCATCCAGCCCGCCCACCTGTTGGTAAGCCTCCCGCCGGACCAGCAGGCAGGCGCCAATCACCCAGTCTGCAGGCTGAAGGCCTTCTTCCGGACTATCGGCCATGTAGTAGTGGCGTAAGATCCGATTATCGGTCCACCACTCCTGTACGACGGTGCTCTCTACCAGGGCCGTCGCAAGGGTGGGGAATCGCCGGCGCGACGGCTGTGGGCTACCGTCGGGGTACAGGATCCGTGGCCCCAGCCCTCCCACCTCTGGGTGAGCGTCCATGGTGTCGAGCATCACTTCCAGGGCATCCGCTTGGATCTCGGTGTCGGGATTCAGCAGGAGGAGATACTGCCCTTGGCTGCGGCCTAGTCCTTGATTGTTTGCAGCGGTGAATCCCCGGTTTGTATCGTTGGCGACCAGTCGGACGCCGGGGAACTCGGCGCGGACCATCTCGGAGCTACCGTCGGTGCTCGCATTGTCCACGACGATGACTTCCACCGAGCGCTGCTCCAGCTCCCATGCACCCTCGTGGGGACGGGGCTGGGCCCGGGAGGCAATAGATTGGAGGCAGCGGCGGAGCAAGTCGCGCACATTCCAACTTACGATGATGATGGTCAGATCCACCGCGCTCCCCCCTGCGGGCCCGGGATCTACTTCTGACGCGAAACCGTAAACTCGGCCAGGGTGTGCAGGGTGTCTCGGGCCTGACCCTGCGGCAAAACTTCTAGAGCCGCCTGGCTCTGCCCGATAAAGTTTCGTGCCCGATCCATCGCCTGGGCCGTTGCCCCCGATGCGGAGATGGCAGCGACCACCTCCCGCACCTGTTCCTCGTCGCCGCCGCTGCGCACGATGGTTGGCACCCGTTCGTCGTTTGGCCTTCCCCGCAGGTAATAGAGCACGGGCAGGGTCACGATCCCTTCGCGCAAATCGCTGGCGACGGGCTTGCCCAACACGCCCTCGTCGCCCTGAAAGTCGAGGACATCGTCGATGATCTGAAAGCCCATGCCCAGGAAGTGCCCATAGTCGCGCAGCGCAGCGACCTCCTCCGGCTTCGCCTG
>Ga0316577_10001174_pt1 | contig 12039 bp, 7 predicted proteins | sample S5NA_FD_203073 | JGI IMG/M metagenome (GOLD analysis project Ga0316577, IMG submission 203073) | Rhizosphere microbial communities from salt marsh grasses in Alabama, United States - S5-7_050615r2r1 | ecosystem: Host-associated > Plants > Roots > Rhizosphere | place: USA: Alabama | collected... | reverse complement strand
CCCCTGCGTCGTCCCGTTGTTGACCACGGAGAGCACGCCGAGCGCGATCCCGTTGATCTGGTATTCAGCCTCGACGGCGGCGATCCCGACGGCGATGCCGCTGAGCAATCCCCCCGACGGTCCCCACAGGCCGAACATGAATCCGGAGATCTCGGCATCCTCGTTGTAGCCAGGCCGCCAGAAGGTCAGGTTGACGCCGATGACCTCCTCGACATCCTCGTCGCGCAGGTTCAGGCGCAGGCCCCGCATGCGCGGGGAGTTGCCGAAGCTCAGGCCGTAGCCGTTCACGGCGAGATCGAGGCTCTTCCCCTTTTCGTTATCGGATCGCGCGAGAGCGCCGTCGGGGAGGGCGGCGCAGAGGGAGACGAACAGTATCAGCGTAAAGAGGGCGGCGCGGGACATCGGCGTGTCCTTTCGTGAGAAGGCCGGATGACGATATCTCCATGCTGTCCGGATGACCCCGGACAGTTGTTGATTACGGATGCGGGGACGCGATGTTTCGCGCCGGATCCCGGCCTGCGGACTCCGTCACCACTCAGACGGGTCCGAGGCGATGATGCCGGCGAGTATAGCCGCAGCCTCGCGCACGTATCCGGTGCACCGGTCGCCCAGCTCGGGGTCTTCCCTGAGCCGGCGGCGGCCCTCCTCCGATCCCGGGTCGAATCCGAGCAGCTCGCGGCAAATGCGTGAGCCCTTCGAGGCCTCGAACCGGTCGATGAAGCGGTTGGCGAGGAGATAGTTCAGCTCCTTCGCGTCGGTGTCCTCCGCCTCGGTCCGGCCGTACAGCAGGCCGAGGACCATCAGCGCCCCTGTCACCGCGCCGCACGTGTCGCCGCGGCGGGCCATGCCGGCGCCGAAGCTCGAGGCGGTCCTCAGCGCCGCCTCCCTGCCGAGGATCTCCTCGGCGAAGGCCGAGAAGACCGACTGCGCGCAGGAGAATCCCTCGCGAAACCTGTCCTCCGCCCGTGCGACCCTGTCTATCATATGCAACCTCCCGCGGCGTCATGCCGCGTATCGGACTATTTCTTCACCGGCCGCTCGATGACCCGGAATCCGATGTAGTCCGCCGGCGGCGGTGCGGCCGCGCTGCGCGGATCGGCCGGCGTGACGGCGCACCGGCCCCGCGGCGAACCCTCCCCGTCCGAGCCGGCGGTCCATTCTGCGGCGTTGCCGCCGAGGTCATAGACGCCCGACTTCCCGGCCGGCGGGAACGAGCCCGCCTCGGTGAGCAGGAGGCGATGGGCCTCGAGCTCTGCGACCCTGACCGCCAGCGAGTCGGTCTCGTCCGGTGTCGGCGTATATCCGACCCACCAGTCGAGTGTGTTCTCCTTCGCCGGATCGCACTTCGCCGCAGACGCGAGCGAGTCGAACTCCGCCGCCGTCGGCAGCGTGAAGTCGCGTCCCGTCGCATCGCAGAGCCGCCGGCACCAGGCGGTGGCGTCGGCGAAGTTCATCCCCGTCACCGGCCAGTTCCCCGTTCCTTCCGGGTAGTGGTACGCCGTGTCGAGCGCGGCGTACTGCGCGCGGGTCACCTCGAACCGCCCGACCTTCAGGCCGGCCAGATCGACCGTCTCGGGGACGAGGATGCCGCTCTCGAGCGTTCCGAGAAGCTCCCCATTGCGCGCCGCTCCGGCCTTCTTCAGTGCGAGCGCCAGCGGTGCTGAGTCGTCGAACGGCTGCTCCCCCTTCGGCTGCTTTCCGAGGAGCCAGCGGTCGAGCCAGGCGAGTTCCTCGTTCATCTTCCGCTCGCGGTGCGAGAGCTTCGAGGGGCCGTGCCCCGCCCCGGGGAAGAGGATGAACCTGACAGGCGCCGAGCCGGACTGCTGCATCGCGCGGAAGTGCTCCCACCCCTGCTCTGTAGGCACGTTCGTGTCCTGCGTGCCGAACATCAGCAGGGTCGGCGTGGTGAGCGAGGCGAGCCTGAACAGCGGCGACTTCTGTATGTACACCTCGGGGATCTCCCACGGGGGCCCGCCGAAGTAGGCGTTGTCGAACCCGGCGCCGAAGGCGCAGTTCCCGTAGTCGCTCGTCCAGTTCACGTCGCCGGCCCCGGCGAGCAGGACCTTGAAACGCGCGTCCTCGAGGCAGGTCGCGATGGCGAGTATCGAGCCGTTCGACCAGCCCATGATCCCAAGGCGCTCCGGATCGGCCATCCCGCGCTCTATCATCATGTCGACACCGGAGAGTATGTCGGGGACCTCGAGCTCGTAGTACCGGCCCTTGATCGACTCGAGCCACGCGAGGCCGTAGTTCCCGCTGCCGTGATAGTTCACCGTCAGCACGAACATCTCCCTCGTCGCCGAGAGCAGATGCGGATAGTCGGCCCACCTTTCGGAGAAGACATCGAGGTCGGCTCCCGAGGGACCTCCGTGCAGGTCCACCACGAGAGGGTACCGCTTCCCCGGCGTGTAGCCGCTCGGGTAGAAGAGCAGCCCCTCGACGCGGTCGCCCTCGGCCCCCGTCCAGGAGACGACCTCCGAGCGCACAAAGATCTTGCCGGAGAGATTCGCGTTGATGGCGGCGAGCTCCCTCTCCTCGCGGAATTTTCCTCCCCTGAGGCGGGCCGTCATGAGGCGCGGCGGCTTCGAGGCGGAGGAGAGCTCGCAGACGATCCGGTCCCCGCCGCGCTGGGCGGCATGCAGGCGCATCTGCAAGCCCCCGGGGACCTCGACGAACCGGTGCCGGAACTTCTTCCCGTCGCGGCTGATCACGGCGACCCTGTTGCGGGCGCCGTCGGCGAGCGAGACGACGAGCCCGTCCTTCGTCACGTCGTATCCGCCTCCTCCCATCCCGAGCCCCTTCTCCCAGAAACGGGAGACCCACGCGAGCTCGCCGGTCGAGATGTCGTACCGGCACAGATGGGAGATGCTCACATAGTCGTCGGTCGAATCGCTCGCCACGTCCCTGCTGCACCAGATACCCGAGCCGTCCCCGTCCCAGACGAACCGTCCCGGATCGACGTACGGCCCGGCGCAGATCTCCGTCGAGGCGCCGCCGGCCAGGTCGAGCAGGTACTGCCGCGGGCGCTCGCGATGGTCGTACTGGAAATCGACGCTCACGTTCACCGCGTAGACGACCCGCCCGCCGTCGGGGGAGACGGCGAATTCGGTGACGACCCCGTCGTTCTCGGTCAGGCGGCGGACCTTGCCGTCCTTCACGGCGACGGCGAAGAGCCGCACCGGGCGGTAGTGCTCCTGGTCGGCGGCTATCATCGTGTCGTCCTTCTTCTTCGTCAGGCGCCGCTCGCGGAAGGTCGAATCCTCGGCGGCCGAGAAGACCATCTCGTCCGGCGAGCGCCACTCGAACGACGAGACGCCCTGCTCGAGAGAGGTCAACGCGCGGGGCGCCCCGCCGCGGACGTCGTACAGCCAGATCTGCGGCTTCTTCTTTCCCTCGCCGGCGAGGAACGCTATCAGCGATCCGTCCGGCGAGAAGCGCGGAGAGCGGGCGCCGTCGTCGGTGCGCGTGATAGTCACATGCGCCGTATCGACGAGGGAGCTCAACTCGATCTGTCCGACCATGACGTTCTTCTTCCGATCGCCCGCCGTGCGGACCCAGACGGCCCAACGGCCGTCCGGCGAGATGTCGAACGAGCCGGCCGATTCGAGATAGACGACATCGCCGACAGTGAGGGGCTTCAGGGCCGCTCCGGGCTTCGACGCCTCCGCGGCTCGAGGCGATCCGGCCGGCGCGAATGCGGCCGCCGGCGCGAGCAGGGCGATGACGGCCATGATGCGAGTGAGAGACTGCATGACTCCTCCCCGGGATTCGGTGGCGAACGCGGGCCGGCGCTCCTTGCCGGCCGGGCGAGGATATTCTATACCTGGAAGGGCCGTCGATACAGCCGAAAGTCGGATCGGCGCAGGATCAGTCGGTGAAGAAGTCGAAGATGTTGCCGAGCATGCTGCTGTCGGCCGCGTATATCTCCGTGTACCGGCACCGACGGCAGGTGACCGTGGTGAAGCGCTTCGTCTGAATATCGAAGATCTTCGTCCAGAAGCCTCCGGTGGCCCGGAACTCCCCGACGTCATACTGGGTGTTCCGGCATTTGGGACAGGCATAGCGCGAATCGTTCATCGTCCTCCCTCCGGGATGGTCGCCATGGGCCGCCTCCCCGCCCCTGCGGGAGCGCGCCCGCCATCCGGCGGGCCGCCGCGGCGCCGTTCCGACCTGTTATACACCCCGGGCTGGGTGACTATTCATCCAAACGGGGGAGATAAAGGTGACCGTGAGGCGGGAGCGGCGGGAATCTCCCCCGGGGCGCCCCGGCCGACGGCCTGTCGCGGCGGGATATTTTCTCTTTGACTGGCCCCCCGGATTGGTATAAATTACTCACTCTGTATCATATGGGGAGACGTATGCCCTTCAGCGGGCTCCCGGATCGGGGGTCGACCGCTCCCGACGGTCTCGTAAAGCGAGGTAACGTGAACAGGAATCTCAGATACAAGATCATCATCGTCCTGGTCGTTCTGGCCGCCTCACTGTGGGCCCTGGTGCCGACCATACGCGTGCTGACGATGAGCTCCGAGAAACGGGATGCGCTCGAGGTCTCCGACCCGGAGAAGTACGACAAGCTGATAAACAAATCGATCAAGCCGGGCCTCGATCTCAAGGGCGGGATGTACCTCGTGCTCGAGGTCGACGACTCGCAGCTCGGCGAGGACGAGCGAGCCGACGTCGTCGACCGGGCGCTTCAGGTCATCCGCAACCGGATCGACCAGTTCGGCGTCTCCGAGCCCGACATCAAGCGGGAGGGGCAGAGACGTATCATCGTCCAGCTTCCCGGCCTTCAGGACGCCGACCGCGCCAAGCGCCTGATCGGGCAGACGGCGATGCTCGAGTGGCGTCTGGTGCGTCAGCAGCAGGAAGTCGTGCCGGTCCTCACCAGGATAGACGAGGCTCTCGTGCGCTCCCTCGGCGATTCGGTCGCCCAGATCGAGCCGGTGGAGCCGGTGGACGAGGAGGAGATAGTCGCGACGCCGGAGACGATTCCCGCCACCACCGACACGGCCGTCCCGCCGCCGCCGGCGCTCGAGACGCCGCAGATCGGCGAGGCTCCCGAGACCCCTCTCGGCGAGGTGCCGATGGGGACCCAGGACAAGGAAAAGCCATTTACCTCTCTCCTGCTGAGCTTCTACCGCGACTGGCTCGTCGTGGCCGAGGAGAACATCCCGCGGGTGCGCTCCATGCTCGCCCGCCCCGAGGTCCAGGCCGCGATACCGAAAGACTCGGAGTTCTTCTTCTATGATGAGTGGCTGACGCTCCCCGAGGGAGGCCGCGCGAAGTACCTCTTCCTCGTCGCCAAGGACGAGATGGTCTCCGGCTCCAACCTCGAGACTGCGGTGCCGCAGAACGACCCGAACGCCCCGAACCAGCTGCTCGTCTCCTTCCAGTTCAACAGGAAGGGAGGACGGGAGCTGGCTCGATTCACCGGCCAGAACGTCGGGCGCTTCACCGCGATCATCCTCGACGGGCGGATCAGGAGCTACCCCGTCATCAGGAGCAAGATCCCCGACGGCCGCGGCGTCATCGAGGGGAACTTCACCGACGAGGAGGCGAGAGATCTCTCCGTCATCCTCCGCGCCGGCGCCCTCCCCGCCGACCTGATCCCGCGCGAGGAGCGCACCGTCGGCCCGAGCCTCGGCGCCGACTCGATACACCAGGGCGTGCGGGCGGCGATCATCGGCCTCGCCATCGTCATCGTGTTCATGATCGTATACTACGGGCTCTCGGGGGCGATCGCCTCGCTGGCCCTTGTATTCAACCTCGTGATACTCTTCGGCGCGCTGGCGTATCTCGGCGCGGCTCTGACGCTGCCCGGCATCGCGGGCATCATCCTCACGATCGGTATGGCGATCGACGCCAACGTGCTGATCTTCGAGCGCATCCGGGAAGAGCTCAGGAAAGAGAAGACGATCCGCTCGTCTATCGATGCCGGGTACGAGCGCGCCTTCACGACGATCCTCGACGCCAACCTGACGACGCTGATCACCGCGGTCGTCCTCTGGCAGTTCGGGACCGGACCGATCAAGGGGTTCGCGACGACGCTGAGCATCGGCATCATCGCGAGCATGTTCACCGCCCTCGTCTTCAGCCGCATGATCTTCGATCTGTGGACGAGACGCGGCACGATCAAAAAACTCAGTATCTGACGGAAAGGATTCCGGCGAGGAGACGACATGCAGTTCTTCCATGAGACCCATATCCACTTCGTGAAACACAGGAACAGAGCGTATCTCATCTCGCTCGCGCTGATCGTAGCCGGACTCGTGTCGCTGATCATCAAGGGCGGGCCCAACCTCAGCATCGATTTCGAGGGAGGCACACTCGTGCAGCTGCGATTCGACGAGCACGTGCCGATCTCGGAGGTGCGCGACGCGGTGATCGCGGCCGGGTACGGCGGCGGCCAGATCCAGCAGTTCGGATCGCTCAACGAGTACCTGATCACCGTCGAGCGGATCAGTGAAGAGGGAATGGCGGCCGACCGGCTCCTCAAGGCGCTCAACGCGGCCGAGCCGACCGGCGGCTGGAGGGTCGTCTCGTCGCAGGAGATGCTCCCCGATTTCTCGGCGGGGTTCGAGGGCGGCAACCTCGTCGTCGTCGAGGGCGATTCGATCCCACCGGTCGACCTGCTCCGCGACGCGGTGCGCGCGAACGGGGTCGGCGTCATCGAGCTGACGAAGGAGAGCGGCAAACGGATCGCCTTCAATCTGCCGTTCCTCGGCGCGGAGGCGAAAGCCGCCGACAAACTGAAGGCCGAGGTCGAGAAGCGATTCCCCGACCGGAAGATCGAGGTGCGGCGGACCGAGACGGTCGGCCCGAAGATCGGCGAGGAGCTCAAGAACCGCACGTGGGCGGCGATCATGATCTCCCTGTTCGGCATCCTCGTCTATATCAGCTGGCGGTTCGAGTTCAGATTCGCCATAGGTGCGATCGTCGCACTGATACACGATGTCGTGATCACGGTCGGCATCTTCTCCCTGATGAACAAAGAGATATCGATCGTCGTCATCGCCGCGATCCTGACGCTGGTCGGGTACTCGCTCAACGACACGATCGTCGTCTTCGACCGGATCCGCGAGAACTTCGGCCTGCGGCGCCGGGAGAGCTTCGACCGGATGATCGACATCTCGATCAACGAATCGCTCAGCCGGACGGTGATCACCTCCCTGACGACGCTGTTCGTGGTGGTCTGCCTGTTCGTCCTCGGCGGCGAGGTGATACACGACTTCGCCTTCGCGCTCCTGATCGGGATCATTGTAGGGACCTACTCGTCGGTATTCGTGGCGAGCCCGATCCTCGTCGAGTGGCAGAACAGAGTGATCGCGCGCACGGCCGCCAGGGTGAAATAGCCGACAGGCAGGAGCCGCGCTCGTGGTCTCCATCCTCCAGCATACTGGGCTCGTGCTCCTGTACCTCCTCGTGTTCCTCCTCGACGCTTTGATATTCGCCGGCCTGCCGGGAAGCTGGATCGCGCTCGGTGTGATCGTCATCTACGACCTCGCGCGCGGATTCGCGGCGATCGGCTGGCCGTGGCTCGCCGCGATGGCCGGGCTGGCCGTCATCGGCGAGATCATCGAATCGACGCTCGGCGTTGTCGTCGTCGCGCGCAAGGGGGCGTCGAAGTGGGGCGCGATCGGGGCGTTCGCCGGCGGCATCATCGGGGCTGTGGCGGGAACGGCGGTGATCCCCGTCGTCGGAAGCGTCATCTTCGCGCTGGCGGGTGCCTTCGCCGGGGCGGTGGCGGGTGAGTACTACGCCTGGTCGTCGATGGACCGCGCCGTGAGGACAGGATTCTGGGCCTTCATCGGGAAGCTCCAGGCGATGTTCGTCAAGTACGCTCTCGGTCTCGTCATCCTCGTGCTGTTCATATACAGGTCCTGGCGGTGATCCAAGGCCGGAGGCAACCGCCGCCGGCAGAATGTCCACTTTTCAGGACGCGATTCCCCAAAAGAGGACACCTTTATGAGGAAGCAGTTCGTAATTCACGCATTTTCAAGGCGATATTATGGCATACCGCTTGCCCTTGTATATACGTTTCGGGAGAGTATGACCTATGACGAAATGCTATATGCAAAGGCCGCTGACACTGTTCATCACCGTCCTGACCCTGGCGGCGGCATCCGCCGCATCGGGGCAGGAGGCGATAAAGCCGATCTCTCCGGGAGAGCCTCCGGCCGATCAGCCGCTCAAGGTGTTCAAGGGGATCGAGCGCGCCTGGAGCGGCGGCGACGCCGCCGGGATCGCCGCATTCGTCGGCGAGGGGAGGGTCTCGATAGATGTCCGCGGGATCGGGCAGCGCGGGGGCGAGTTCAGCAGGTCGCAGGTCCTCTACCTCTTCCGGCGGATGTTCGAGTCCGACAAGCAGACGAAGTTCGAGTTCGTCAAGTTCCACAATCTCGACAAGCCGGACCGGAAGGTCTTCGGAATCGCGTACCGGAGCTATAAAAACAATCGCAGCGGTAAGGTCTATCAGGATAAGGTGTACGTCACGCTGGGCCGCGAGGGCCCCGGCTGGGTCGTCGCCGAGATCAAGACGGCCCGGTGATCATTGACCGCCGTCCCGGAGCAGCTTCGGTGGGTGCCGAAACGGAAAAGAACCTCTTCCTGTCGGTCCTCTGGTCCTACCTCGTCGGCGCGATCGCCTTCTTCATAGTCTATATCTCCGCAGGCAGGATCATCCTTCCGTCGCCGGCCTGGGTGATGTTCCTTCTGCTCGACATCGGGTTCATCGCCTTCCTCTTCATACCGGGAGCCGGCCGCTCTCCCGCCGGCCGGCCCGATCGGCGCGCTTCTTCGGGGTGGTACCCGCGCAGGCTCGAGGAGATCGTCGAGAGACCCGCGACCCCGGCGGGGCCGGAGCCCGGGCCGCTGCGCCCCGGCCGGGCCGTCGAGCCGGTGCCGCTCGTCCCTTTGCTCCTCCTGCTCGCCGTCACGGTGCTCGCCGCTCCCTTCGGCCGCTCGCCGGAGCAATGGGGCGAGTCCGAGGCACGGAGGCTGGCCGGTGTCTATGACGAGGCCGCGCGTCAGTTCGCAGGGATCGAGACGGTCCTGCGCGAGACGGGGGATGCCGCTGTCCGGGTGGCCGACATCGAGGAGATCATGTCGGCCGACCGGTACTACAGGGCGCGATTGATGGAGCGGGTCGACTCGCTCGCCGCCGGCGCCGCCCGGAGGATCGAACCGTTCGGCGAGCTGGGGATCCAGGTCTTCGCTCCGGGGGGAGAGCGCACTCTGTGGGGCGGCAGACCAAGGTACCAGGGGCACGCGGTCCCGCGGCTCGACAGCGCCGCGGTCCACATCTCGAGGACGCAGCTCTATACCCTCTTCGTGCGCGAGATCCCCCTTCCCCATGGCGGACATGTCGTCGTCGACTGCCCGCTCGCGGTGAACTACCGGATCAGCAACCGGTTCCTGCGAAGCGAGAACCTCGGTGACCGCCTCGGCCGTCGGCGCGACGCGGAGATCGAGTACGGATACTGGATGGGATCGCACGGCGGTCGTCTGCGCTGGGACGAGGAGTCCCTCCGGAACATCGCCCCCGAAACGACCTTCTCCCCCGAGGGCGCAGTCAGGGTACGCGGGCTGCTCGTCTCAGGCGAGGGGCTGCCGCTCGCACGCCTGACCGTCAGCGGGGAGACCTTCGAGACGATGCGGGCCGCGAGGGAGCAGCGGCGCGCTCTCTGGGCCGGTCTCCTGCTGGCGCTGTGCGTGGCGGTGATCGCACGATGGACATACCGTGTCTGGGGACGGCGCCGCCGTCCGGGAGAGCGCAGGTTGATCGCGCTGGTACGCCAGACTGCTGCGCTCGGCCTGTTTCTCGCGCTCATACGGTACCTGCTCCTGCGGCTCGAGATACCGGGGGCGTTCTTCGGGACGAACCTCTTCGATCCCGCGCTCTTCGCCGACGACATCCCCGGCGGGTTGCTGCGCACGGGGGGCGATTTCCTCGTCACGGCGGTCTTTCTCCTGCTCTTCGTCTTCGGGGCGCTCAAGGCCTTCAGGACCTACTACGCCGGATACCTCGAGCGCCGGCTTTCGCGCGGAGCGCCGTTCTCGGCGGTGAGGGCGTTCGTGTCCGCTGTCGTCATCGCAGGCTCCCTCGCCGGTGCGGGATACGCGGCGCAGCAGATCGTGTCGCGCACCGTGGTCAACTCGAATCCGCGCCTCATCGGGCTCGATGCGGGGTTCTTCTCGATCCCCGTCTTCGCGATACATATGGCCCTGCTCTTCACGGTCGCCGCCCTGGCGATCGCCGCCGTCTTCCTCATCAGGCTCGCCATGTGCCGCGGGGGCGGCCCCGCCGTGGAGCACGCAGCCGCCGGCGTTGCGGGACTGGCGGGGATGTGGCTGCTGATCCACCCCGCGTGGCCGGTGCTTCTCGCCGGCGCCGCGACGGTCGTCCTTGCCGCGAGGGTGTTCCCGATGCTTCGCAAGGAAGAGCTGCTGTCGGTGATCTTCGCCTCGTTCATCCTCGTGCTGATATGCTCGGTGATCATCTACGGAGTGGCGGCACGTGAATACGACTCCCTTCGGCGCGACCGCATCGTCGATAGGACGAAGGAGCTGAACTATCCCGAGGACAGCTGGCTCCAGGTCGTGCTGCCCGACCTCGTCGAGGAGCTCTCGTCCGACCGGACCGTCGTCTCGCGGATCCTCTCGCACAACCAGACCGTCGCGTTCGAGGCGTGGGCGGGGAGCGATCTGAGCCTCTTCGGCATCTCGTGCCTCTTCGACGTCTTCGACGCGTCGGGGAACAGGTTCTCGCAGTTCTCCGTCGGCGTCCCGTTCGAGGTCGCCGGCCCGCTCGAGGAGGAGGCGGCGGGTGCAGATTCTCTCGATCGGCCGGGCGTTCTCAGGTTCGGGCGCGACACCGACTACGGGGAGGTCCGCTGGTTCCTCGGGGTCGCCCCGATGTACCACGCCAGCGGGCGGCTCGCCGGGCGGATCACCGTCTCCGTCCCCTACTTCTACGAGAACCCCGTGATGCTCACCGGCGCCGGCCCCGAGGCCCCTGAGATCCTCCGCAACATAGAGCTCGGCTCGGTCTCGCCTCGGATCGACGAGCCGGAGCGGCTGTTCGTGGCGCGTGTCTCGGGGGGCACGATCGCCGATTCGTCCGATCCGGCCCTTCCCGCCGGCGCGCCAATCCCCGCTCCCGCCGGGGAGTGGTTCCCTGTCGAATCAGGCTCGGACAGGTACAACTGCATCTACGCACCCCGCGACGAGAGCGACGACGGATATATCGCGGGGTACCTGCTCTCCGGCCTGAACGCCGGCGTGCTCGAGTGGTCGACGGTGGTCTCGATCGAGATCATCCTGACGATTCTCGCGTTCGTCGTTCTGCTTGCGCTTCGCCGTCTCCCCGTGCTCGGCAGCGTGACCCCCGACATCAGGCTCCGCGGCGGTCTCGGATTCCGGCGAAAGCTCCTGCTCTCGTTCACCGCCGTGGCGATCATCCCCGTGATACTGATGGGATTCTTCTCGGGGCGATATATACGCTTCCGGTACGCCGCCGACGGAGAGCGCGAGGCATACGAAACGGCCGAGACAGCCGGTTCGCTGGTGCGTCATGCGGTCCGTACCGAGGCGGAGGCGTTCGCCCACAGCCGTTTCTTCGCCGAGCTGCTCGCCGCGGGCGGCGTGTGGGATCGCGCCGACAAACGCGGGTACGAAGGCGCGATATTTGCGCTGTACGATTCCACCGCGGCGGTCATCGCCGCAGGCGGGGAGCTCCCGCCCGTCGCAATCGATACGACGAGCCTGCGGGAGGCGGCCTCGGGGGTAGTGACCGCCTCGGAGGCCCGATCGCATCTGCTGGCGGGGGTCGTCCTGCCCGTCGAGCTCTCCGACCGCGGAGCCTTCCTCTGCTACCGCCGCGTGCTCGACGACCGGTTCGTCCGAGAAACGGCCGCATCGCTCGGCCGCAACGTGAACATCTACTACCGCGGGCGGCTGATGGCCTCGAGCGAGCGGGAGCTCTTCGTCGGCGGGTTCCTCGAGCCGCTGCTCTCCCCCTCGGTCTACGCGGACGTAGGC
>Ga0316577_10001173_pt1 | contig 12039 bp, 11 predicted proteins | sample S5NA_FD_203073 | JGI IMG/M metagenome (GOLD analysis project Ga0316577, IMG submission 203073) | Rhizosphere microbial communities from salt marsh grasses in Alabama, United States - S5-7_050615r2r1 | ecosystem: Host-associated > Plants > Roots > Rhizosphere | place: USA: Alabama | collected... | reverse complement strand
TCCAGCAGCACGTTTCCGCCGAGCGAGTAACCGAGGGCCAGGAACGGCGATCCGGGATGCCGGCGACGCAGGTGCGCCAGGACGAGGGCGGGATCCCCGGTCTCTCCCGAGTGGTACGACCGAAGCCGTCGGTTCGGGCCGCCGTCGCAGGAGCGGAAGTTCAACACGCAGGGACGAAGGCCGCTCCGCAGCGCCGCCCGGACGGTGACCCGGGCGTAGCCGGACGCGGAACTCCCCTCGAGGCCGTGAAGCACGAGCAGGACGGGGGCATCCGGCTCCGGGTCGGCGCGGCCCGAGGACGGGAGCGCCCAGTCCAGCGAGAGCCGGTCATCGTCCGGGGTCTCGAGTGTCTCTCGCGCGTACCGCGTCCGGGCTCCGGCGCGCACGAGGCGTCCGACCAGAGTCTGGCGGTGAGGGCCGCGGAGGCCCGGGGCCGGCTCAAACGGCCCCAACGGCGGGGCGGGAGCGCTCCGCGACGGCGCATCGTGAGGCGGAACGCGGTCGGGACGTTCGCGACGGGACGGGTTCACGCCGGGGCAAGCTGGCCGGGTGTTCGGTCCGCGGCAAGAGACGTCCGGGAGCGTTCGAGACGGTGGGAGACCGTGCGAACGAGGCATCGAGGTCTGGAGGCTCATGGCGTGATGAACGGAGACAAGGGGGCGAGCCACGAGCCGGTCCCGCGCGGGCGGGGCCTCGTCCCCGCGGCCGGGGGCTTCCTGCCGGCGTACCGGATCGTCCACCCCGAGGACGGGACGATTCGCGGCCGCGGTCGCCTCTTCGTCCTCCACGGGTTCTTCGGATCGGGCCGGAACTGGGCCGGCGTGGCTCGCGGCATCGTGCGGTCGCGCCCGGACTGGGAAGCCGTTCTCGTGGATCTCCGCCTCCACGGCGACTCGCTGGATGCCCCTCCGCCGCACGACCTGACGGCGTGTGCCCTCGATGTCGCGCGGCTCTCGGCCTCGCTCGGACCCACGGGAGGCCCGACGGCCCTCCTCGGCCATTCGTTCGGGGGAAAGGTGGCGCTCGTGGCGGCCGACCGCTGCGACCCGGCGCCGGCGCAGGCCTGGATCGTCGACAGCACGCCCGCTCCCGGGAGGACAGGTGCCGGTGCCCTGAAGATGATGGACCTACTGACCCGACTGCCGGCCCGGTACGCCGAGCGACGCGCGGGAGCCGATGCGATCGAGGCGGCGGGCTTTCCCCGCTTCGTGGCGGAGTGGATGGCGACGAATCTCGTCCGGCAGGGCGACACGTATGCGTGGCGATTCGACCGGCCCGCGCTCGGGCGCCTGCTCGAGGACTTCTTCCGGGCCGACCTGTGGCCGATCGTCGAAGAGCCGCCCGACGGGGCCGAGCTCAGGTTCCTGCGGGCCACGCGGAGCTCGATCCTGCGGGAGGGCGACGCGGCGCGCATCGCCCGACTCGAGAGCGAGGGAGCGACCGTGCGCCTGCACGAGCTCGAGGGTGGGCACTGGCTGAACGTCGACAACCCCGACGGTGTCGTGGAGCTGGTCCGGAAAGGCCTTCCTCGTGCCTAAGCCGGCCGATCCGCGGCGCCGCCCGCCAGGTCCAGAATCGCGCGGCGCATTCCGGTCAGCTCCCAGGCGCGGCGCCGGGCCACCAGCCACGCGCGGCTCCGACCCCACGGCCGGAGGAACGTAGCGACGATTCGCTCCACGATCTCCCGCCGCCGGATCCACGCCGGTACGCCGAACAGGTTCGTGCCCCGCGGGATCCCGTGAGCCGCGACGTGGGTCCGTCCGAGACCTTCGAAGTACCGCCGGACGTACGCCGGCTGGAGCCTCTCCCGTGGGACCCAGTGCTCGACCCGGGCGGTCCCCACCCAGACTCCGGGTCTCCCGGTTCGATCCCGGATCCGGGCGAGGAACTCCGACTCCTCCCCCGACAGCAACGAGGTCCCGATCCGACCGAGGTCCGTGCGAAACCGCTCGCTCCCGATCGCGTCCTTCCGGACCGCCATGTTCGCGCCGAACGGCGCTTCTCCGTCCCGGAACCGGCGGACCTCGGGCCCGAACCTCCGGATCGCGAACGTGCCCTCGAGCTGGTCGAGGTTGCGCCGGATCCAGCGGGGTGGCTCCTCCTCGAACCACGGGTCGACCGTGCCGCCGAAGATCGGCTCGTCGGGGAACCGTCGTGCCGCGGCGACGATCTCGGACAGCCACCCGGGGTCCACGCGAACGTCGTCGTCCGTCCAGAGGACGAGGGGACCGCGCACCTCGTCGAGGGCGCGGTTCCGGGCACGCGAGAGTCCCCGTTCGGACTCCTCGATCACCCGCAGGGGAAGACGGACCGCATGCTTCGCGAGGACGTCGGCCGTTCCGTCCTCGGAGCCGTTGTCGACCACGAGGACTTCCCATGCCAGAGCCGCGGGGAGACGAAGGTCCGCGAGCCCCTCGAGCGTCCGATCGAGGAGCCGGTCCCGGTTCCACGAGCAGATGACGACCGACACGTCGGGGCGCGCCGGCGTCACGACGTGGCTCCTTCCGCCGCACCGGCCGAGGCCGCGGATGCGAGGAGGCCCCGCGCGAGATCGTCGGCCTCCGCGGCGGAATCGGCCCAGCGGGAGAGCGGGTCCTCCGCGCTCCACGTCTCGTAGTAGCGGCGGTTCTTCCCGTAGGAGTTGTCGAGGAGTACGTGCGGAATGCGCAAGAGCGACGCGAGGATGTGTCCGTGAAGACGATCGGTCACGACCACCCGGCCTCGCGACAGCAGACGGAGCCCGCGCTCGAGCCGCCAGCGGGCGGCTTCGTCTCCGAGCCTTCGCGAGGGTCCTTCCAGCACCGCCTCGAGCCCCGGAGCCTGGCTACGGAGCCGGCGCAGCCGACGATCGCGCCGTAGCAGGGAGACCCTCTCGTCGCCCGTCCAGTCCACCGTCGGCGGCCGGTCAGGCTGTGCATCCGCCGCGTTGCGGAGCGACTCCTGGTCCGTCCGCACGAGCCGGACGATGTCGCGATCGGCGGGTGCGGGGCGTGGAAGCGGATCCAGCGCCACGGCCGAATCGGGGCAGAGCTCGCTCCGACCGGTGAACTCGTCCCGCACGATCTGGAGACTCCGGGCGTCCCGCACGAGCAGCGCGAGATCGGGATGGCCGTCGAAGGCCGCCCGCGCGCGGTCCAGTGCGTCCCGCGTCCCGAAGTGCACCGTCTGGGGGAGACCGACGATCCGGGATCCGGGAAAGGCCGCCACCACCCGCTCGCGAAATGCCTGGAAGCGGCCCCACAGGTCGCCGAAGTTCCCTCCGCCGTGGAGGAAGATCGTGCCGTCGCGCAGGCGCCGCCGCAGGACGACCTCCCGAAACGAGCCGAGATCGGCCGCGTAGATGGGGGGCGCCCCGTACAGGGAGGAGAGCATCGTCCTTTCGCCGGCCCAGATCGCGGCGTCGCCCGGGTTGGAGTGGTCCGGGAAGTCGAGAAGTGCGTACGGACGGTCCAGCGGTCCGGCGACTCGGCGGACCGTCTGGAACAGCAGCTCCCGCTGCGCCGCGACCGATTCCATCTGCTCGGGCTCCGTGCGTGAGGAACACGCCACATCGTTCGGCTTCCGGGCCACACCCGTGCAGAACCTATGCCGTCTTCGGCGTCCCGGCGCAGTCGGTTCGACTCAGTGGGCGCCACGGTGCCTGCGCGTGACGGTCCGGGTCTGACGCCACAGATTCGGCTCGATCCGTGGCGGAGATCCGACACCAGGAGGCGGCGAGACCCGAGACATGTACGGCAACTATCCCCGAAATTGCGACTTACGATCCTGGTCCGCTTCCGGTCTGGCCCTTGCAACGACTGGAGGCCGGACGCCGGGTCGGGTTACGTTGGAGTTCGCTCGGCCCCTGTGCTGAGAGATCGGCCAGCAGGGAATTCCCGAAGGGAGGATTCGAATGAGGAAATCGTACTGGATGATCGCCGCGGCGGCCCTGGCGGTCGCGGCCTGCTCGGACTCGGCCGTCGGGCCGAACGACGGGCTCACGCCCACGCCGGGCGGGACGGCCGTGTTCGACATTATTGCGGGAGAGTTCAACATCGCGACCAATGTCGTCGATTCGTACCAGGGCTCGCGGATGTTCATCCCGGGCGGGGTGGGGTTCACGCCGGTGATGGATGGCGGGAGCGCGAATGACGGAACGGGTCCGACGGAGCCCAACCGGAGCGACCCGAACAGCGTGCTCTCCATTCTCGACGACAACTGGTTCAGCCTCGGCCTGAACGTCGGCCCGGCCACGGAAGAAGGCTACATCGTCGTCGACTTCGGTCTTCCCCAGGGCGGCAAAGTGGCCGTCGTCTGGGAGCAGACGTTCAACACGGGTCCCTATCCCAACGAGCTCGCCGACGTTTACGGGAGCAACGATCTGACGGACTGGACGTTCCTCGGACAGGTCGACAACGAGGGCACGACGGACTCGAACTGCGAGGCGGCGGGTCGCTCGGACTGCACCTACACGCTCCTGCCTGACGTCGATCAGTGCTTCCAGTACGTCAAGGTCGTGAACGCGATTCCCGCGACGGGTTACGACCCCCTGTCGTACGTCACGAATGGCGAGGTGAATGCCACACCGGCCGATGCGGCGTACCCCGGAAACGAGCTGATCCCGGACGGCTTCGACGTCCAGGCGATCGCGTTCGAGTCCGAGTGCGTGCTCGGCGGTGGCTGCACGCTGACGCAGGGCTACTGGAAGACCCACTCGGAGTTCGGCCCGGCGCCGTACGACGCCACCTGGGCCGAGTTGGCGAGCGGGGCGAGCACACCGTTCTTCCTGAGCGGTCAGAGCTACTACGAGGTCCTGTGGACGGCGCCGCGCGGGAACGTCTACTACAACGTCGCGCACCAGTGGATCGCCGCGTACCTGAACGTCCTGAACGGCGCTTCGATCCCGGCCGAGGTCGAGACCGCTTGGAATGACGCGAAGGCCTGGTTCGAGTCCACTACTCCTGCAGAGGCGGCCGGCCTCAGGGGGGCGGACAAGGCCCCGTGGACCGAGATCGCCGAGCTCCTCGACGACTACAACAACGGCCTGGTCGGACCGGGCCACTGCAGCGAGGCGTCGGAGGACATCCTCTGAGTCCCGCGGGAATCCCCTGACCGTCCGGGCACGCCCGGGCGCGTCACCGGGCGGGCGTCTCTCCGGAGGCGCCCGCCCGGTTGCGTTCCGGCCTGTCTGCCGGCCGCCGCTCCGCGGTCCCAGCGTCCTCCCGCGGAGGTGAACCAATCCTGCATCATGGGGTCCCGGCGCGAGTTGGAGGCGCGCCACCTCCGCGCGGGGCCGTGCCGGGCGCCATGGTATTCCCCAGCGAGAATTCGTATATTCCGGACGGTTGCACTGCCTCGCAGTGTCCACGGGTCTCGGGACAATCTCCCGGGGGAGGCTCGAAATGAAGAAGTGGTTCTTCCCGGCCGCGGTCGCGGCGCTCCTCACCTCCGCCTGCACGGATTCGACGGTCGGTCCGGACGAGCGTCTGACGCCCGCGCCGGGCGGCACGACGACGTTCGACATCATCGCCGGCGAGTTCAACATTGCGACCAGCGTGGTGGACTCGTACCAGGGGTCGCGCATGTTCATTCCCGGGGGAGTCGGATACACGAAGGTCATGGACGGCGGCGCGGCCAACGACGGGACGTACGGGTCGGGCGAGCCCGACCGGAGCACGGCGGCCTCGGTCCTCTCCCTTCTCAACGCGAACTGGTTCAGCCTCGGTCTGAACGTCGGCCCGGCGACGGAGGAGGGGTACGTCGTCGTCGACTTCGGCCTGCCGCAGGGAGGGAAGGCGGCCGTCGTCTGGGAAGAGACGTTCAACACCGCCGGATACCCGCTGGAGCAGGCGAAGGTCTACGGCAGCAACGACTGGACGGACGCCGCGAGCTGGGTCTATCTCGGCACGGCGGGGAACAAGGGACCGGACGACCCGAACTGCGAGTCGGCCGACCCGTCGAACTGCACGTACACCGTGCTGGACGAGGTCGACCAGTGCTTCCAGTTCGTCAAGGTGGTCAACGCGACGGCGCCGACCGACTACGACGCGCTCTCCTACGTGACGGGAGGCCAGGTCAACGCGGCCCCCGGAGCCGGGGCCTATCCCGGCAACGATCTGATCCCGGACGGGTTTGACGTCCAGGCGATCGCCTTCGAGTCCACCTGCGAACTCGGCGGCTGCACGCTGACCCAGGGCTACTGGAAGAACCACCCCGACGACTGGGCGGACCTCGCGAACGACCCGTTCTTCCAGACGGGCTGGACCTGGCTGCAGGTCCTGAAGACGCCGCCGGCGAAGGGGAACAGCTACCTGATCCTCGCGCACCAGTACATCGCGGCGTACCTGAGCGTGAACGTGAACGGGGCCACGGCGCCGGCCGGGCTGGCGCAGGCGGAAGCCCTGCTGGACGGGCCGACTGGCGAGCCGTTCGTGAAGGACGGCTCGTGGAACGCGCTCGCGAGTGCACTCGACTCCTTCGTGAACGACAACCACTGCAGCGAGGAGTCGGAGGACATCCTCTGAGCTTCGCAGGAATCCCCTGACCGTCCGGGCTCGCCCGGACGTCACACCGGGCGGGCGTCTCCTCGCAGACGCCCGCCCGGTTGCGTTCCGGGTCGGCGGGTCGGCCCGATCGGGTCAGGGGCGGATCGTCTCGCGCCAGCTGCCGGCAAGGCGACGGCCGGCGTCGCCGGACGGAATCAGCCTGAGGCTGCTCACGCGCCGTCGCGCCTCGACCGCCCCGCTCGGGCCGGCCAGCACGGCCTCGGCGGCGAGGCGTACGAGGCGGCCTCCGTCGGACAGGCGCAGGATGTCCTCGCGCGACGTCTCGATCCGAACGGCCGGAATCGTCACGGAGTCCACGCCTGCCGGCCGGTCCGCCTCGAGAAGGACGAGGCCCGCCTCGGCCGCGTAGAACGCCCGGATCGAGGCGACGAGACTGCTGGACGCGTGGGAGTCGAGCCTCGCGGACTGGAAGGCGGCGAGACCGAGCAAAGTGAGCGTGACGAGGGCCGCCAGGACCGAGGGCAGAGCATAGCCGCGCATTCTCGGATCGACCTCGCCCGGCGGTCTCGTCTCCAGCTCTCTCGACATCCCGGTCTGCTCCCCCAGGTACGAGTTCCGAAGGTCCCGCGTTCGACACAAGCTCGCCGCGTCGGTCAACACTCTCTCAATCGCCCTGCGCCAGGTTGTTCGACGACGTCGCGGGCCTGCCGTCCTCCGTTTTGCCAGCCCGCTTGAAACTTGCCACCCGGGAGGCCGGCCCGCCGTGATCTCGGGGTCCGACGGCGGAGTCCGGCCGGAGTCGTAACGGTCTGTCACGCAGCGCTTTGCGCGACTTCAGACGACATGCTCCGTCCGCTGGCGTCGACCTTGCCCGGTTCGGGGCGACCGGAGAGCCCGGCCCCGTGCGGCCGGACAGGGCACGACGCCCGTCGAGGGGGCGAGGATGCAGATCGACATGACCACCGAGGCGCTCCTCTGCGCGATCAAGAGTGATGTGCGGCAGCGTGTGGAGACGATCGTCGACCATGCCGAGCGGACCGCGTTGATGCTCGACTCGGAGCAGCAGGTGGAGCAGGTCCTGGAGCTGGCGTTGCTCCGGGTCGAGGAGGCGATCGCCGAGGCGGCCCGCGCCATGGCACGCGAGATTCACCGGGACCGTGCCCCGTGATGCTCGTTGCCCTGCGGCGGACCCTGTATTATCGATGGAGCCGATCGCGCCCCTCTCGCCGGTCGCTCCCGAATGGCCGGGAAATCGCTTTCCCGTACGCGCGAAAAGTGTTCGCCGCCCGACGTGGGCCAAAAAGGGCGCCGGATTCGCAACTCGTGGCCCCGAAAGAAGTTCTGCGGTTCGAAATACGCGATGGATCAGATGGCAGCGTTCTTGCCCCTCGTCCCCGGGACCGGGGTGCGCTCCGTCCTGGACGGGGCACCCACGGCAGGTGCCGGAGGGCATCGCTGACCCGGGGACGTCTCGACATCGGAAGGTGACATGAGCGAGCGGCGGAAGACGGCGACGTCCGGCAGGAGCGACATGCAGTGGGAGGCCCGGAACCAAGGGGCCGACGAGGCGGCGGAGGAAACGAGCTCCGGGAACGGCATCGGTGGAGGCTCCTGGCTCGATCGCGTCCGGGCCTCGGCCACCGGCGGAGAGCTCGTGCAGCCGGGCGTCGAGCCGGTCCCGGACGCGGAGCGGGGCCTTCCGCTCGATCAGCCCGAGCTTCCCTGGAGTCGTTCGGCCCCGGCAGGCGCAGAGCCGACGGTCTTCGAGCATGAGGGGCCCGCCCGCGAGGCCCCGATCCCGGCTCAGAGCCTGGAGCCGGAGTCCCGCGTCGGGAGCATCCCCGAGCAGACGCCTGGTCCGGCGCTCGAGTCCCCGGTCGGCCTTTCCGTCGCCCGGCTCAGGTCGTCCGCTCTCGACATGGCCCGGCGCGACGCCGAGGCCGGACTCCCGGCGCTGGACTCGGACGGGCGCGCGGAGTCGGAGCAGGAGCTCCGGGACCGCTGCGCGTCCCTGTTCCGGGACTGGGCGGCGCGGCAGCGGGACCGGCTCAACGGCCTGGTCTCCGACAAGGAAGGTCGGATCACCGAGACCATGGGCGCGGCGGCGCTCGACGTCGACCGGTTCGAGCGGATCACGACCGAGTTGTTCCGACTGAAGAAGCGGCAGGAGGTGAACCGCACGCTCATCGAGTCGACCCTGAACCGGGCCGAATCCGACAGCATGTCCGAGGACGCCGAGACGGAGCAGGAGGAGGGCGGCTCACGGGGCTTCAAGACCCACTGGTACGCCCTCGCGATCGGATTCCTCGGAATCGTCGAGTTCCTCGCGAATTCCCCCGTGTTCGGCGCTCTGCTGCCGCGGGACCCGCTGACGGAGCAGCAGATCCGTTTCGTCGCCGAGACGAGCGAGGGGTGGTTCGCCGGGGCGACCCGGGTCGCCTCCCAGTTCATCCTCCGGCCCGATGCGGCCCTCCTGGCGGCGGGCGTGGTCACCTTCCTCTGCGTGCTCGCGCACTTCTTCGGGCACTCGCTGCGGAAGCTCCTGATCCACACGTCGTCGGCGAAGGCGGGCGAGACGGTGGGAAGCCGCTCCGCGGCCGAGTTCGTCGTCCCCATGGTCCTGTCGGGTATCGGTCTCGCCCTCGTGCTCGGCGTACTGTTTCAGGCGCGGGTGACGCTCGGCGACGTCGCCGTGCAGCGGTTCGCACAGGACAGCGCCAAGGTCGAGGAGTTGCGGCGCAACGCGAGCTGGCTCCGCGTGGACGGGAACCTCGTGGCCGCGAACGAACAGGCGAACCGCGCCGATGACCTCGAGGCGCTCGCGAAGGAACAGCGCGAATACGCGATGTCGATGAGCGGTCTCAGCTTCCCGATCTTCCTGCTCAACACGACGCTGGTGCTGGTGGCCATCTCGGCCGCATACTTCCACATGCGCGACCCGCGGCGCGAGCGGTTCAACGAGCTCCCGTGGGAGCAGCAGCGGCGACAGCTGGTCGATCTCGGCGACGCGGTGCAGGAGCGGGTCGCCGAGAGTCAGGGCCGTCTCGTTCGCCTGATCGGCGAACTGAAGAGCCTGCTCCACGAGACGCCGCTCAAGGAGGCCCCGGCGCTCGCGCACCAGCTCGAGGCGACCGTGGTCGCCTATCGGGCGGAGAACGGACGTCTGCGGGGGCTCGATCCGCGAGAGATCCCGGCGTTCGCGGAGCCGGTGAAGCTGCAGCTCGAGGTCGAGAAACAGGCGGCGCCGCTGCTGATGCGGGAGCCGGACGAGTACGAGGGGGACCGGCGGGCGCTCGTCGAGCGGTTCGAGGAGGTCCGGGCCCGGTTCACGAGGGAGGCCACCACGTGGTGAGCAAGAGGGCCATCTCCCGCGGAGGTCGTGTCGCCCTGACGGGCCTCGCGGGCCTCGCGCTGCTCTCGGCGTGCGGTGCGCCGGAAGGGAACGCGGCCGGTGGCGAGGGCGAGGGGGGCGTCGTCAAGAAGTCCACCCCCGAGCTCGTCGTGTTCGTCTACGACCGCTCCAGCAGCATCGAGGACCATCAGCTGCAGTTGGCGCGCCAGCTCACGAACGAGCGGATCCGCAAGCTCGACCACGGAGACCGGATCGCGGCGCACGAGCTGCTCCAGCTCTCGCTCGACGAGCCCCCGAAGCGCTGGTCCGAGAGCGTGCCCCAGCGGCAGTGGCAGGAGCAGGCGCTCGCCCGCGACTCGATCGCGCGCGCGCGCTTCCTCCAGGACGCGCAGGACTACCTCGTCTCGTTCACGGACACGACCGGCCGGGCCGAGATCGACGGGACCGACATCCTCTCGACGATGCACGACGTGGCGGCGGACCTTCAGGCCGCCCCGAACCGCGAGGCGGTTCTCTACGTCTTCTCGGACATGCTGCAGTCGAACCGCGCGATCGACATGGAGGGCCTCCGGAAGATGCCCTCGTCCGGCTGGGTGAAGGAACAGAAGGCCGCGGGGACGCTCCCGAACCTCGGGGGGCTCTGCGTGGTGGTGATCGGGGCACGGGTGGACACCGAGGCGTCCCAGCGGGTGAAGGGATTCTGGGAGGAGTACTTCGAGGCGACGGGGGCGACTCTCCTGGACCGGAACTACACGCTCCGCCCGGTCACGCTTCCCGAGCATCCCTGCGACTGAGCACCTCGACCGTCTCCCCGAGGCGGAGCTCGCCTTCCGTCTCGTGGACGGCGTTCATCCCGAACCAGACCTTTCCCTCGCGGGTCCGGAAGCTCGCGAGCGTGCGCAACGGCTCGCCGGCGCGGTCGCGAATTCCCGTGGCCTGATCCACCGTCGTGACCACGCAGCGGGGGCACGGCTTCACCACGCGGAGCTCCAGCTCACCGATCCGGATCCGCTCCCACCCGTCCTCCTCGAACGGCTCCGTACCGGCCAGCACGAGGTTCGGGCGGAACCGGTCCATCGGGACGGGGGCATCGAGCCGGTCGTTGAGCGCACGCAGGGACCCCTCGCCCACGAGAAGGAAGGGAAACCCGTCGGTGAAGGCCGTCCGCTCACCCCGACGGCCCCACGGCTCCGCCACCTGCCGGGCGAGATCGGGAGGCACGAAGAGCAGCCGGCAGGCGGTCTCGAGGTACGCCCCGAGCCAGGCGCCCGCGGCCGCGTCGGCGACCCGGCCCTCGGTCGCCCGGCCCCAGAGCCGGGTGCGGACTCGCGGGGCGTCCGGTCCGGGCACCGCCACGGCGAGAGGCGGCATCCCGAGCGCCACGAGATCGAGGCCACCGCCGGCCGCCGGGAGCGCGTGCACGCGGGCGAGGCGCGGGAGCTCACGCTGGGTGAGGGGGGCTCCGTCGTCGCCCACCAGCATCCACCGCCGGTCGCCGACCGGCCCGACGGCGTCGACCGCCACGGCTTCGGGACTGAAGGCGGCGCCCGACTTCAGCGGGTAGAGGTGGAGGCCCGAGAGATGCACGAGGTCGGCTCCCGTCCCGCTCAGAACGGTTTGTAGAGGCCGATCCAGGCCGCCACGATCCCGAGCGCCACCGAGCCGAGCCACACGGCGCGCGCGAGCTCCGGCTTCCGGTATGGAACGGCGAGCAACCCGCCGATCGAGAGCCAGATCGCGATCTTCACCCAGATCCAGGCCGGCAGTCCGATCCCGAGACGGGCCAGCATCCCGAATCCCCCGAGCAGGATCAGGAAAAGCCCGACCCCGAAGCTCAGGGTGACCAGCCGGCGCCCGGCGTTCGTGGCCTTCGTGCCTCCGTTGAGCGCGTGGAGGGACAGGCCCCCGACCGCGGTGAAGGTGAGGAGGATGCCCAGGATGTGCACGAGCTTGTAGACGTTGAGCGAGATCATGCGCCGGTCCGTTCGGGGTTCGATGTGCGTGTCGCGCGACGGGGGAAGTCTATCGCGCCGGGTTCCGTCGCTCCAGCGCCGGGCCCGCCGGGTGCCGCTCGTCCCGGGGTTCGCGTAGGTTGGAACGAACGCCGGGCCCGCGGGGGGCGCGGCCGGATCCCGGGGGAGGCGCCGATGCCGGAGCCGTTCTACGTCGCGCGCGCGCGCGTGTCGAAGGTCGCCGGAGTCC
>Ga0316577_10001171_pt1 | contig 12041 bp, 8 predicted proteins | sample S5NA_FD_203073 | JGI IMG/M metagenome (GOLD analysis project Ga0316577, IMG submission 203073) | Rhizosphere microbial communities from salt marsh grasses in Alabama, United States - S5-7_050615r2r1 | ecosystem: Host-associated > Plants > Roots > Rhizosphere | place: USA: Alabama | collected... | reverse complement strand
TAAGTACGTTGTCAGGGCCAAGAAAGCCATTAAAAAAGCTTTCCAGTATCAACTGGAAGGCCGATGTTTCAGCCTTGTGGAGCTGGTAAGCACTTGCCCGACCAACTGGGGGCTTACTCCGGTGGAGGCCATAAAGTGGGCCGAGGAAAACATGCTCCCCTATTTTAAGCTGGGCGAGTACAAAACACCCGATACGGTTGAGGAGGACTGAATGCAACGTGAAGTGATGTTTGCCGGTTTTGGAGGTCAGGGCATTCTATTGATAGGAAATATCCTAGCACACACCGCATTGGAAGAAGGGTATGAGGTGGCGTGGGTTCCTTCTTATGGTCCGGAGATGCGTGGCGGGACCGCATATTGTCTGGTGGTTATCAGTGACAGGCCTATAGGTTCTCCGATTATCAGGAACCCGATGCATCTGGTGGCCATGAATCATCCTTCTTTGGAAAAATTCGCACCCAAGGTAAAGCCAAAGGGTGTTGTAGTTATCAATAGTTCATTAATCCACATTGGTTCCGGGCGAGATGATGTTGACGAACTTCTGGTTCCGGCCAATAAAATTGCAAAGGACCTGGGAAGCATAAAAGTGGCCAATATTGTGGCACTTGGCGCTTTTGTTGCACGCAGCAAAATCGTGGATTTTGAACGGGTACGAAATTGCGTTAAAGAAAAATTTTCTTCAAAAGAAAAGCTTATTCCCATAAATATAGCGGCTCTTGAAGAAGGAAAAAAAATTGCTCAAATCAAGTGAGTTTCAAAACCCGTAACCTAAATATGAAGATATCTGTCCCCGATTATATTCTATCCATAAAACCGTATGCCCCCGGAAAACCCTTGGAAGAGCTTGAAAGGGAATATGGGATCGCTGATTCCATAAAACTCGCCTCCAATGAAAACCCTCTGGGTCCCTCTCCCATGGCGGTTAAGGCCATTAAAAATGCCATTGGAAAACTCAACCGGTATCCTGACGGAAGCGGCTATAATCTTATTCAAAAAATTTCTGAACATCTTGGGGTATCGCCAAAAAACATTGTGTTAGGAAACGGTTCCGATGACATTATCGGTATGCTTACCTGCGGATTTCTTGAGCCGGGTGATGAAGCCATTCTTCCACACCCTTCCTTTTTAATGTATGAAATTATGATTCTCAGCGCCGGTGCAATACCGGTAGTTGTCCCCTTAAAGCAGCTTTCAATCGATTTGCAAGCAATAAACAAAAGCATTACATCAAAAACCCGTATGGTTTTCTTGTGCAATCCCAACAATCCCACCGGAACGGTTGTTTTTAAAGAAGATTTTGAAAATTTTCTGAAAAAAATTCCACCGGACGTAATTGTAGTGGTGGATGAGGCATACATTGAATTTGTTCGTGATCAAGCCTGTGCGAAAAGTATTGAATATCTTGATAACGAAAGACCTTTGGTTACGCTTCGAACTTTTTCCAAAGTTTATGGTCTGGCCGGGCTTCGGATCGGATATGGGGTTATGCCGGATGAAATAGCAAATCTGTTGAACAGGATCAGACTGCCGTTCAACACCAATTCTCTGGCTCAGGCCGCCGCCTGTGCAGCACTTGAAGACACTGTTTTTTTTGAAAAGGTCATAACTCTCATCCATCAAGGTTTGGATTTTTTATATGACTCTCTGGACAGGCTGGGAGTAAAATATTTTCCAACACAAACAAATTTTATCCTGATAGATGTTTGCAAAGACGCCGATGCAATTTATGAAAAAATGCTCAAACAAGGGGTTATTGTAAGGTCCATGAGATCGTATGGTTATCCTCATTATATCAGAATCAATGCCGGACTTCATGAAGAGAATGTCAGGTTTATCAAGGCGCTTGAGAAAATCCTGAATTAATACCAGACGGTTATTTTGAAACCTCTCATTATCACAATAGACGGTCCCTCAGGAGCAGGCAAGACAACGGTAAGCAAGTTACTGGCCCATCGTCTGGGGTACCGTTATATTGATACGGGTGCTCTTTACAGAGGAGTTGCTCTAAAGGCAATGTCAGCGGGCCTGAGTCCCGATGACGATGCCGGTCTTGAAAATATGTTAAGCTCTCTGAAAATGAAATTCGTGCCCGGTGAAAAAGGACTGCGTCTGATATCAAACGATTCGGATATCACGGATAAAATCCGGACGCCTGAAATATCCATGTTCGCATCGGCAGCGTCTGCAAGACCGGTGGTAAGAAATTTCCTTTTGGATTTGCAAAGGGATCTGGGCAGGAACAAAGGGGTTGTGTTTGAAGGGCGTGACATGGGTACCGTTGTGTTCCCGGATGCGGATGTGAAGTTTTATCTGGATGCATCACACAAAACCAGGTCGCTCAGACGGTACCAAGAATTAAAATCGGAAACCTCTCAAACATTACAAAACGTGGAGAAGGATATCAAGCGCCGGGACAAAAATGACAGTGCCAGGGATTTGGCACCCTTAAGGCCTGCAGAAGATGCTGTGATAATAGATTCCACCCATCTTTCTGCCCAGGATGTTGTTGATCGGATGTTGAATGTTATTGAGAATAAAATAATCATTGTTTTTTAATGGTTACTCTGATATTAAATTCGGTTATGCTATATTTTATGTAATATAGCTAAATAAAATTGGACTAGGGGGTATTTTGTTTCATGGAAAATCTTGAAAAAAACGATTCAACCAAAGATGCAAGCTTGAATGCTTTGTCTGATGAGTCTGCTATTAACCCGTCAGATGAAGCACGTATTGAGGAAAAAGAAATATTGAAAACCGATATGTCTGTTGAAGATGAAGTGTCCCAAGACGTACAAAATGAGAATGATGGTCCGGTGGAAGTTCGGGAAACAGATGAGACACCGGAGCAAGTCCGGGAACCAGATGTTAGTTCAGAACCCTTTCAGGGATCGAGCCAAAAATTAGAGCCTGCTAAAGAACCGGGTGTCAGCCCGAAAAAAGTTCAAAAACCTGCTGACGACATGGAAAGCTTGATGGATATGTACGAAGAAAGCTTCAAGCGTTTTGCTGAAGGGGCGGTGGTTTCCGGCCGGATAATTTCAGTTGATAAGGATCACGTGTTGGTTGACATCGGTTATAAATCAGAGGGACAGATACGCACTCAAGAATTCATGGATGAAGATGGAAATTTAAACGCCACTGTGGGTGACCCGGTTGATGTCATGGTGGAATGGTGGGATGACGAAGAAGAACGTGTTGTCCTTTCCAAAGAAAAAGCAGCCAAAGTCAAGGTATGGGAAGACATTAAAAAAGCTTATGAGGAAGAAAGAACCGTTAAGGGCGTTATTATCAATCGTGTCAAAGGCGGCTTTTCCGTGGATATCGGTGTGCCGGCCTTTTTACCCGGTTCACAGGCAGATTTGCGTCCCATCCGCAAACTTGATGAGATGGTTGGGAAGAAATTTACTTTCAAGATCCTAAAATATAACCGAAAACGGAGCAATATCGTTTTATCAAGAAGGGCTATTCTTGAAGAGGAACGCAACGCCAGCAGAGCTTCAACATTAGCTTCCATCCACGATGGTCAAGTCGTTGAAGGCGTTATAAAGAATATCACGGAGTATGGGGTATTTGTTGATCTTGGCGGTGTGGACGGTCTTCTCCATATCACAGATATTTCATGGGGACGAGTGAAACACCCTTCGGAACTCTTTTCAGTCGGTGATCAGATTACCGTGAAAGTCCTGGGTCTTGACCTTGAAAAGGAGAGAGTTTCATTAGGCAAGAAACAACTTACCGAAGACCCCTGGTTAACCGCTTCAGAAAAGTACCCGGTGGGTTCCCGCATTAGTGGAAGAGTGGTCAGTCTGACAGATTATGGTGCATTTGTTGAATTGGAAGAAGGCATTGAAGGGCTCATTCACGTTTCTGAAATGTCGTGGACCCGAAAGATTCGTCATCCTTCCAAGGTCGTCTCTGTGGGTGAGGAAGTTGAGGCTGTGGTCCTTGACATCAGGCCTGAAAACAGACGTATTTCTCTTGGTATGAAACAGGTTGTTCCGAATCCGTGGGACGTCATTAGTGAAAAGTATCCCGTGGGTACAACGATTGAAGGTAAAATCAAAAACATCACCGACTTTGGTCTTTTTATCGGTATCGGTGAAGGAATTGACGGTCTTGTTCATATTTCCGATCTTTCCTGGACAAAACGGATAAAACATCCATCGGAGTTATATAAGAAAAATGATGTGATTCGGGCCATCGTTCTTGATATTGAGAAAGATCAGGAGCGGTTTTCCCTCGGGGTAAAGCAGTTGCAGACGGATCCATGGAAAACGGTGGATGAACGCTATGAGGTGGGGAAAGAGATCACCGGCACGGTGACCAATCTTACAGATTTCGGGGTGTTCGTGGAACTCGAGGAAGGTATAGAAGGGCTTGTACATGTTTCTGAAATCAGTAAGGAAAAAGTAAAAACCCCCGTCGGTAAATTTAACATCGGCGATGTCATTACCGCCAAAGTTATGAATATCAACAGTATTGAAAGACGGATCGGCCTTTCCATCAAGCGGCTTGAGATTGAGGATGAACAGAGCCTGCTGACCGAGTATGTCAATAACGCGGGACCCGCAACATCAAGCTTCGGAGAGATTTTACGTGAAAACCTTCAGGAAAAGTTGAATGACAACAATTAACCGATAACCGTTTACCAAATAACAAATGTTTTCGCGCAGGCATCCATATCTTTTCTTTATCCTGACTTTTTCATCTATTGTTGCGACAGCAATAATAGTGATGACGTTTCTGTTTGTCCTGGGGACAAAGGATGCTGAATTTGAATTCGGAGAGAAAGTTGGCATCATAGAAGTCCAAGGCATTATTACAGATTCTAAAAAAGCACTCCAAAACCTAAAGCGCTTCCGGGAGGATGACTCTATCAAAGCCATCGTGATTCGCGTGGATTCTCCGGGAGGCGCCGTTGGTCCTTCACAGGAAATCTTCAGGGAGATTAGAAAAACTTCAAAATCAAAAAAAGTTATAGCTTCCATGGGTTCAATTGCTGCTTCCGGAGGATATTACATAGCTGCAGGCGCAGATGGAATCGTTGCCAATCCAGGAACCATAACCGGCAGCATCGGCGTTATCATGGGGTTTACGAATTATCAGCAGCTGCTCAGTAAAATCGGACTGGTTCCCATTGTGATCAAAAGTGGCGAATACAAGGATATAGGATCGCCGGTTCGAAAAATGAAGCCTGAAGAAGAGAAAATCCTTAAAGATTTTGCAGGTAAAATACACCGTCAATTTATTCAAGATATTGTTGACGGCAGAAACATGGATAAGGCCAAGGTTGAATCGCTTGCCGATGGGCGTATTTTTACCGGTGAAGAATCAAAAAAACTGGGGCTGGTAGACCGGATTGGAAATTTTGAAGATGCCGTTGAATGGGCCGGGCGTCTGGGGGGTATCAAAGGGAAAATTTCTACAGTTTATGCCCGGGAGAAAAAATTTTCACTTATAAAATATATTGCGGATTCATCTGCTAAAGCATTATTAAATCGAATCACAAATCCATCTTTGTCTGCAGATTATTTATATGCACCGGAAAAAACCATTACCCCCGAACCTCTGAACCCCTGACCCCTACCCTTTGACATTTTCCGCAGAACGCCTCATTTTTCATTCAAAAACCGTGATGTCTCCCCGCCCCTTGCGGATAACTTCAGGCCTGTCGTTAATCAGAGAAATGACACTCGAAGGGTGCCCCGGGACAGGTCCACCGTCGATTACCACATCTATTCTGGGATGAAAAAAATCATGAATAAGAGACGGGTCGAAAAAATTGGTGCCATCAGGCATTGTGGCGCTTGTAGTGATAATGGGATTCCCCAGCGTTTCAACCAGTTCAAGGCAAATCGGATGATCCGGCACACGTATTCCGGCGGTTTTCCGCTTGGTAAGCATGATTTTGGGAACCAGCTTGGATCCTTCCAAAACGAATGTGTAAGGACCCGGCAAAAGTCGTTTCATGGTTTTATATGCATAATTTGAGACCTTGGCATAATCACTGATATTTTTAAGTCCCGAGCAGATAAAGCTAAATGGTTTTATTCTATTTCTCTGCTTTAACTGGTAAATCTTTTCAATGGCCTTTTTATTCATAATATCGCACCCTATTCCGTAATAGGTGTCGGTTGGATAGGCGATAATACCCCCTTTTTTAAGGATCTCGACAACCTGTGTGATAAATCGTTCCTGGGGGTTTTTGGGGTTTATTATAATCAGCATGACCGTTATCTATTACGGGTATTAACCCAATGTCAAGACGACTGATGAAAATTCCCGGGGCAAACCCATTTGTTTTGAGTGCAGCGTAGCAACGGCGTGTTTCTCTTGGAAACTGACTGACTGTTTGAAGGGCTTTAGCACACGTTAGCCCAAGACGAATGAAACTATGATTTAAAAAATCAATAGGAAAATTTAGCGGTGAATTGTTATTAACACCTCTGGCGCGGCTTTGGCTTACGGGTGCTTAAGTACAAGTTTCAGTCGGTTGGAAAGAGATATACGCCGTTGTGAAGCGTTCCCCCTGCATTTGGATTCAAACGCGGTTATCTTGTGGAAAAACCAAACGAATAAAGATTGCAAAAGACAGTTCCATTTGTTATTCGATTAAAAAAAAACACACGAGGGATTCTCAGAAATCTGTTCCCATGGGTCGGCCTCTGAGTTTAAGATGAACAAAATCCTTCCTGGAGGAACTTATGAAAAAAGAACAACTTGAAGAGGCTTTTTCTTTTGACGATGTTTTATTGTTGCCGGGCTTTTCTGATGTTCTGCCCAGGGATGTTGATACCCGTACCCCCTTGACAAAAAACATTACATTAAACATTCCCATAGTCAGTGCTGCCATGGATACGGTAACAGAGGCTGACACCGCCATAAGTATGGCCCGTGAAGGCGGGATGGGATTTATACACCGAAACATGAGCATTAAAAGCCAGGTTGTTGAAGTTGACCGGGTTAAAAAATCGGAAAGCGGCATGATCGTCGATCCGGTAACCATTCATCCGGATCAGCCGGTTCATGAAGTTCTGAAACTCATGGAAAAATATCGCATTTCCGGAGTTCCGGTTACCATAGGGAATCGACTGGTAGGTATTGTGACAAACAGGGATCTAAGATTTGAAACAAATCTTGAAAAGAAAGTTTCAGAAGTCATGACCAAAGAAAAACTGATCACTGTTTCAGAAGGAATCTCACTGGAAGATTCAAAAAAACTGTTGCATGAACACCGGATAGAAAAGCTCCTTGTTGTCGATTCAGAGGGAATTCTGATCGGAATGATCACCATAAAAGATATTGAAAAGATAAAAAAATACCCCCATGCCTGTAAGGACCATATGGGCAGACTCAGAGTGGGGGCCGCCATAGGCGTCGGCTCTGATATGGAGGAGCGTGCAGAGGCGCTTCTGAAAGCAGGAGCGGATATTATCCTCATTGATACCTCTCACGGACATTCAAAAAACGTTCTTGATGCTGTAAAAATTTTAAAAAGTAATTTCAAGAAAATTGAACTGATCGCCGGAAATGTCGGTACGGCAAAGGGAGCTGAAGATCTTGTTAAGGCCGGTGTTGACGGGGTTAAAATCGGAATTGGACCCGGCTCCATCTGTACCACTCGTATTGTTGCGGGTGTTGGGGTACCTCAGATCACCGCAATTATGAACTGCAAGTCGGTATTTAATAAAACCGGTGTTCCCCTGATTGCTGACGGCGGCATAAAATTTTCAGGTGATATTACTAAAGCCGTGGCCGCAGGTGCTCATGTGATAATGATTGGCGGTCTTCTTGCAGGAACCGAGGAAAGTCCGGGTGAGTTGGTTATTTACCAGGGCCGCAGCTATAAATCGTATCGGGGAATGGGCTCCATAGAAGCCATGAGTAAAGGAAGCAGGGACAGGTACTATCAGGGTGAAGATGTCTACGGCGACAAACTGGTTCCGGAAGGCATTGTGGGCCGTGTGCCCTATAGGGGAAGCCTTTCCGATAATATTTTCCAGCTTATTGGAGGGCTAAAAGCGGGAATGGGATATGTGGGATGCCGGACTCTGGATGAACTCAGGGAAAACGCACGTTTCATAAAGATCAGTGCGGCCGGCATGCGTGAAAGCCATGTCCATGACGTAATTATTACCAAAGAGGCTCCCAATTACCGTCTTGATTAGTCCCCAAAATATGGAGTAAAGATCCGCGTCTAAAGAACCAGGTTTTTAGTAATAAAATAAAAATGACAAAAACCACACCCAATTTTGTACATCTTCATGTGCATACCCAATACAGTCTTCTTGACGGAGCCATAAGGATCGATCCGCTGTTAAAGCGTGTCGCAGATTTTGATATGGACGCCGTAGCGATCACCGACCATGGGACCATGTTCGGAGCCATGACGTTTTATGAAAAGGCGAATAAGGCCGGAATAAAACCGATTATTGGGTGCGAATGCTACCTGGCCCCGCGACGTCTTACCGAAAAAACCTCCCTCGATAAAAGGGGCCTCTCCCATTTGATCCTTCTGGCTGAAAATCAGGAAGGATACCGGAATCTTTGCAAACTGGTCACCATTGCCCAGCTTCAGGGATTTTATTACAAGCCCCGCATCGACAAAGAAGTTCTAAAACAACACATTAAAGGGCTTATCGGCTGTTCAGGATGTTTACGCGGCGAAATCCCCAGACTGATTCAGGAAAACCGAATAGATAAGGCGGATGAGGCCGCCCGCTTTTATCTTGACCTGTTCGGCGAGGGAAATTTTTTTCTGGAAGTTCAAAATAACGGTATCGATGTACAGGAAAAAGTGAACCAGGCCCTTTTGGATATGAGCAAAAGACTTTCCATTCCGCTGGTTGCCAGCAACGATTGTCATTACCTGGATAAAGAAGATGTTCGTGCTCATGATGTACTGTTGTGCATCCAGACAGGAAAAACCGTTCATGACATGGACAGACTGCGATTTAGAACCGATCAACTCTATTTAAAATCAAAAGCCCAAATGTATTCCGCTTTCAAGGATTATCCGGGTGCTCTTGAAAATACCGTGGATATCGCCGGGCGCTGCAATATAGAATTCGACTTTAACTCGTATCATTTCCCGAAATTTGCAACCCCGTCCCAACAAACAGTAGATGAGGTTTTTGAACAAACGGTAAGGGATGGGTTTAAGTCCATCTTCAAACGAATAAAAACAAAGAATCCCGATGTTCATAAAAAACTTTATGTTGACCGTATGGAAAAGGAGATTGACGTCATCAATTCCATGGGGTTTCCGGGGTATTTCTTAATTGTGGCCGATTTTATCCGATATGCCAAAGAAAATAATATTCCCGTGGGACCCGGAAGGGGGTCTGCGGCAGGAAGCCTTGTTGCGTATTCTCTTGGTATCACAGACCTTGATCCCATTGAGCACGGTCTTATCTTTGAACGTTTTTTAAACCCGGCTCGTAAAAGCATGCCGGACATCGATGTGGACTTTTGTATAAACGGCAGGGAAGAAGTTTTCAAGTACGTGGTGGAAAAATATGGCGGCGGCGATTTTGTTGCCCAGATTATCACATTCGGGAAATTAAAAACCCGGGCCGTAATTCGGGATGTGGGTCGGGCTTTAGACATACCGCTTTACGAGGTGGACGCCATTGCCAAAATGGTGCCCGATGTGTTGAACATAAGTCTTGACGCTGCGCTTGAACAGGAACCCCGGCTTAAGGAGTTGGCCAAAAACAAACCCGAGGTCGCCGACCTGGTCAAGATCTGCAGGACACTGGAAGGACTCCCGAGGCATGCCTCAACCCATGCTGCCGGCGTTGTCATCGCAGACAAGCCCCTGGTGGAATATTTACCGCTATACAAAGGTAAAAAGGGCGAAGTTGTAACCCAGTTTGATATGAAATGTGTAGAAAAAATCGGACTGGTCAAGTTTGACTTTCTGGGACTTCGCAACCTCACAGTCATCGCAAATACGCTGAAGCTAATTCTATCACAGGGCGGCACACCGCCTGACCTCATCAACCTGGATTTAAAGGATCCCGCCACGTATCGTCTGCTTGAATCCGGAGAAACCACCGGCGTATTCCAGTTGGAAAGCTCGGGCATGAAAGATCTGCTGGTAAAATTAAAGCCCGAAAGCTTTGATGATATCATCGCACTGGTTGCGCTTTACCGCCCCGGTCCCCTTGACAGCGGAATGGTGGATGATTTTGTAGACAGAAAACACGGTAAAAAAAAGGTAGAGTACCTGGTACCGCAGCTCGAACCGATTTTGAAAGAAACTTACGGGGTTGTCGTCTATCAGGAGCAGGTGATGAAAATCGCCGGAGATCTGGCAAACTATTCCATGGCCGAAGCTGATGATCTCCGAAAGGCCATGGGTAAAAAAATTCCCGAAATTCTGGCCAAACACAGGGAGCGTTTCATGCAGGGAGCTGCGGACAACGGCATCCCACCCGATAAAGCCGGAAAAATATTTTATTTAATGGAAAAATTCGGGGGATATGGATTTAACAAGTCCCACAGCGCCGCATATTCAATGATCGCATATCAGACCGCTTTTCTAAAAGCTCATTTCCCGGTGGAGTTCATGGCGTCATTGCTTACCAGTGAAATGCATTCCACCGATGGTGTTGTGAAATATATTGCCGAATGCAAGAGCCACGGTATTGAAATCCTCCCTCCGGATATCAACGAAAGCGACAAGGAATTTACCGTAAGCGGATCCAAAATAAGGTTCGGACTTGTCGCGGTTAAGAACGTCGGGGAAAACGCCATCGAATCTATTGTCGAGGCCAGAAACCAAGAGGGAAAATTTTCTTCACTTTTTGACTTCTGTGAACGCGTGGATCTGAAAAAGGTTAACAAACGGGTTATCGAGAGCCTTATTAAATGCGGCGCTTTCGATTCCACCGGAGATTACCGCTCCCGGATGACGGCATCCATAGAGGAAATCCTTGAGTATGGACAACGGGCTCAAAGAGAAAAATCGGATCCACAGTTGGGGTTGTTTGACATGCCGGGAAACATTCCGGCCATTAACCTGCCCACCCTGTCCCAAATCGACGAATGGAATGAAAAACAGCGTTTAGCCTTTGAAAAAGAATCTCTGGGGTTCTATATCACCGGCCATCCGTTGACCGGCCATGAAGATATTCTGGAGAAGTTTACCAATGCTAACTCCGTTGTGGTCAAAGAGAAAAAAGATGGGGATACCATAAGAATCGGTGGAATTATAAGAAAATTAAAGACCATAAAAACCAAAAAAAGGGGGGAGTTGATGGCCTTTGTTACCCTGGAGGACCTGCATGGATCTGTTGAAGCTACGGTTTTTTCTTCACTTTATGCAAAAGTTCATGACCTTTTAACCGATGACCGTCCAATCCTTATCCAGGGGCAGCTGCAAAAGGACGAAAACTCGATAAAGATATTGGCAGACACCATCATACCTATTGATAAGGCTGAGGAAACATGGACTGCAAGTGTTCATTTTAATCTGGACATCACCCATACGCAAAGAGACGTGCTTGTTAAATTAAAGGAGATTTTAAAAAGCCATCCGGGCTCCTGCCGTGCATATATTCACCTGCTAAATCCTGATAAAACAGAAACCATCGTTGCACTGTCTAACTCTATAAAATTAAGGGCCGGTCTGCCCCTGACGCGTGAGGTTAATCGATTTCTTGGCTATAATGCCGTAGAAACAGCTTGCCAGCCTGCCCTGTCGCCGGTTAAAACCTAAAACTCCTACAAGCCGGCCTCCGGCTCGTAGGCCTACGGCTTGGAGACAACCAAAAATATTTACTACCAAGGCACAAAGACACGAAGAAAGAATAACAAAATAAAATCCTTCGCGTCTTTGTGCCTTGGTGGCGAGAAGAAAAATGTTTTGCCTTAAAAAGCACAAAATAGAAAATTTTTAAAAAGTCTGGAGACATAATTCACTATGAAAGTACCTCTGCTTGATTTAAAAAAACAGTATCTCTCGATTAAGGAAGAAATTTTAACGGTTGCTGAGGAGATCTTTGAAAGCCAGTATTTTATTCTGGGTCCAA
>Ga0316577_10001170_pt1 | contig 12043 bp, 13 predicted proteins | sample S5NA_FD_203073 | JGI IMG/M metagenome (GOLD analysis project Ga0316577, IMG submission 203073) | Rhizosphere microbial communities from salt marsh grasses in Alabama, United States - S5-7_050615r2r1 | ecosystem: Host-associated > Plants > Roots > Rhizosphere | place: USA: Alabama | collected... | reverse complement strand
AAACAGTGCAGCGAACAAGGCCAGGAATTCAGTGCGAATGCCATCGCCACGAGTTGTTCGTTGCAGGGCCTGGATGAAGAGAACCAATACAACGACAAATACACTTAACATCAACAATAATCCCGGCAGCCCCGTTTCGAGGGCGATTTGCAAATAATCATTGTGAACATAAAAGTTGGCGCTGTGATCCTGGGGATTTAAAAAAGGTGGGATGGCCATGAAATAGGTGCCCAATCCGATACCGGTCCAGGGATGCTGCAGGAACAGTCGCCAGGCCGGCTGCCAGATGACAAAGCGGGAGTGCCCTGCCCGTTCCGTATCCTGCAGGCTGATCACCCGTTCTACCATGCCGCTACCCGACTCGGGATTGAGCTGGAAGACCAACGCCGCTGCGGCGAAACCGAGCAGGATGAACAGACCGGCAGCAAGCCAGGTATTTTTATGGGTACGGGTGAAACCGAACCCATACACGATGAGCAGCCCGGCGGCCAGGCCAATCCAGGCACCTCGGCTTTGTATCAGCCCGAGCATGAATGCGAACAAGAAAACAGTCATAGCGAGAAAGACAGACATCCTGCGGGATGACGGGTCCAGTAATTGGCCCAGCATAGGAAAAAGCAGCAGACTCAAAAAAGCCGCCAGGGAGTTTTTGGTAAAAAACGTCGCGTTGGCGCGCCCGTGTAGTATAAAGAATTCATACAAGGCATAGCCGGACAGACCGATGCCTATCAACATCAGCAGTGGCAACAGGCGCTGCCAAAGTAAATCCTTGTCAGGACTGATAAGGTAGCCCAGAAAGGCCACGGGCAATGCGCCGACCCACCAGAAATTAATAATGCCAAGATACTTAATGGGGCTGAACAGGATTCCGATGCCCAGCCACAACCAGAACAGGATGATGAACACAGGCAGGATCCGGTTGCCCAGCGTGAGACCGGACCGATAGATCATTACACCGTTCAAGGTGAACCAGATCAGTAATAGGCCAAGCGCCGTGGCGAACCAGGAGAGCGCCAGGCCGTTAAAAAAAAGCGCACTCACCAGCGCGGCGGCAATCAGGCAGGGACTAACCAGGGAAAGTCGGGATGGCGTTGTTGTCATCGGGCCTGAATGGGCGGGGTTATCACGATTAGCCGTTAAGAACCAGGCTACCGGTCAACTGCGCGACATTCGCCAGTTCATGGCGCTGCAGATAGTCCACGATGCCGGCATTTATCTTTGGGCATATCAGTGGGTCATAGAACAGGGCCGTACCAATGCCCACGGCTGAAGCACCGGCGATAATAAATTCCAGCGCATCCTCGGTGCTGGTGATGCCACCCTGTCCGATTATCGGTATCGCATGATCCCGCGCCACCTGATAAACCTGTTGGACCTTTAGCAGGGCGATGGGCTTGATGGCGGGGCCGGACAAACCGCCCTGGTTGTTGCCGATGTAGGGGGTGCGGGATTCGATGTCCACCGCCATGCCCATCAGTGTGTTGATTACTGCAAAGGCATCCGTGCCGGCCTCGATGCAGCGACGGGCATTTTCGGCGATATCGGTTTGATTGGGTGATAGTTTGGTGATAAGTGGTTTCCGGGTGACCTTCCGACAGGCCGCCACTACCCGCGCCGACATGTCCGGGTCATTACCGAAGGCCACCCCGCCCTCCTTGACATTGGGACAGGAGATATTGATCTCCATTGCATCAATTGGTGAATCATCGAACAGGCGCGCCACCTCCTGGTACTCCTCCACCGTGGAGCCTGACAGGTTAGCGATAAAGCGGGTTTCAGAAAAATCCAGCTGGGGCAGGATGTTGTTGATAACCGCTTGCGTGCCCGGGTTTTGCAATCCGATGGCATTGAGCATACCCATGGGAGTTTCATAAATGCGGTGCGGCTTGTTACCAAGGCGCGGTTCGAGGGTAGTACCTTTCAGGCAAATCGCGCCCGCATCACGGTTGGAGAAACCCTGTACGCGGGTGTACTCCTCACCAAACCCAACACAACCTGACAGTAATACCAGCGGTGTGGCGAAAGACATACCGCAAAAGTCGGTAGCAAGTAGGCGTGATTCGTCTGGCGTCATACGGTAAAGATACAAGATACGCAAAACAAGGAAAAGCCACGGCAATTGACGGGCCGCATGTGCGTCATGCCTGATAACTCGTTACCATTGCCATATGTTCCATATTGTCCTGTTCCAGCCAGAAATCCCGGCCAACACCGGTAACATCATACGCCTGTGCGCTAACACCGGTGCCCAACTTCATCTGATTCACCCGCTCGGTTTTGACATGGACGATAAACGGCTGAAACGGGCCGGGCTGGATTACCATGAATATGCCCGGATCATGCAGCATGATTCACTGCCATCATTTGTTCATCAGGTGGCGCCAGCGCGCTGTATCGGCTTGTCTACTCATGCGCGACGTAATTTTTATGACGAGACCTTTCAGCACGGAGATGCCTTCCTGTTTGGCCCGGAAACTCGCGGTTTGCCAGCCTCGGTACGTAACGAGCTGGGCGATGAGCGTGTGTTACGCCTGCCGATGCTGCCAGACAGCCGCAGTCTGAATCTGGCCAACACTGTTACGGCTGTGATATTCGAAGCGTGGCGACAACAGGGTTTTGCCGGAGCGAAATATTGAAGGCGCAGAAATATATTACGGCTCAAGTTGGCGCTGATCAGCGGTTGAGAATGTCCTGATTTCGATTTGATTGATCGCGTGTTGTTTTGTCGGCCAGTACGGTAAGGTTTATCCATCCTGCTTTTCATCCAGTTCCGGGCGGATCGCCCTCTCCATCAAGGCATGCATGGCTTCGCGCGGGGTGCGGTTATCATGGATGACCCGGTAGACCTGTTCGGCGATGGGCATTTCCACGTTGTATTCCTCGGCAAGGGCATGGACCTCGCGACTGGTATTGATGCCCTCCACCACCTGGCCGATGGTCTTGACTGTTTCGTCCACGCTCCTGCCTTGTCCCAGCGACAGACCGAGGCGCCGGTTGCGAGACTGATCGTCGGTGCATGTCAGAACCAGATCACCCAGCCCGGTCAGCCCCATAAAGGTGTCATGCTTAGCTCCCATGGCTGTGCCAAGGCGGAGTATTTCCGCGACACCACGCGCGATTAACGCGGCGCGGGCATTGGCGCCGAAACCGAGCCCGTCGGCTGCACCGGCCGCGATAGCGAGAACATTTTTCACTGCGCCGCCAAGCTCGACCCCGATGATGTCGCTACCGGTATAGGCGCGAAAATGGTCATTGGTGAGTGCTTGTGCCATCAACAGGGCAAAGGCCTGATTGCTGGAAGCAACGGTGACTGCACCGGGCAGTTTGCGCGCCACTTCCTTGGCGAAGGTGGGGCCGGAAATGACGGCAATGGGGACCTGATCTCCGAGTTCTTCGCGCGCCAGCTGGTGCAGGAGTTTACGGGTGTCCGGTTCGAGACCCTTGGTGCCCCAGGCGACCTTGTGAGACGGTTGTAAATGGGGCTTGATGGCGCGCAAGGTTTCCCGGAAGGCATGGCTGGGGACCACGATCAGAATTATCTCCGCGGTACCCAAGGCGTCAGCCAGGTCGGCTGTGACCAACAGGCCGTCCGGCAAGGGGATGCCGGGCAAATAACGTTCATTGCTGCGATCCTGGCGCATGGTTGCCGCTTGCTCGGCGTGGTGCGTCCAGAGGGTGACGTTGTGCGCATTATCGGACAGCAACATGGCCAGGGCTGTTCCCCAGGAACCGGCGCCCAGAACCGCAATATTCAGCACCATGCCGGGATGTCAGTGAGCCTTTGCTGCCCCGCCCGCCTTTTGCTGGGCCAGGTGCTGGGCGTAGAGGGCGTCAAAGTTAACCGGTGCCAGCAGTAAGGGAGGGAATCCGCCCTTGTTTACCAGATCGGAAATAGCCTCACGGGCATACGGAAACAGAATATTCGGGCAATAACTGCCCAGCATGTGGCCCATCTCCTGATCAGAAAAACCATTCAGGGTGAAAATGCCGCATTGCTGGACTTCGACCAGAAAGGCCGTCTCTGACTGGTTCTTCACGGTGGTAGTGAGGGAAAGCATGACGTTGTAAACCCCCTCCCCCAGCGGATTGGCGTTGGTGTTGAGATCCAGATTAACTTCCGGTTGCCACTCCTTCGTAAACAAAGCCGGTGTATTGGGAGATTCGAAGGAGACGTCCTTCACATAAATCTTCTGGATGACGAATTGTTGCTCGCCTGGCGGAGTTGTGTCGCTGGAGGTTTGGTTTTCTGCCATTAATCGGGTCCTGGTTTAAAAAAGAAAATCAACCGAGCTATGTTACCAGATTTCCCCTCTGGTGGACGGGGATTAAAGGTGGCGGCGTGCCCAGGCGAGCAGATTTTGCAGGTCCATGGCGCCGGCCATGCGATCAACTTCGCGGCCATGGTGAAAGATGGCCAGGGTCGGAATGCTGCGAATATTGTATTGCCCGGCCAGTGCCTGCTGTTCCTCGGTATTGACCTTGGCTAATTGCATCTGCGGTTCCAGCTGGCTGGCGGCCTGTTGAAACACCGGTGCCATCATTTTACAGGGTCCACACCAGGGCGCCCAGAAATCGACCAGTACGGGTATGTCGCTCTTGCTAATGCGGTGATTGAAGCTGCCCGCATCCAGTGTCACCGGGTGCCCGGTGAACAGAGGTTGCCTGCATTTGCCACATTTGCCACCGGCACCAAGTTTGTCACGGGGTACCCGGTTGGTACTCTGACAGTGGGGGCAGACAATATGGAGCGCGTCGCTCATGCTTCGGTGCTGAGGCCCAGTTTGGCCTCAAGTTCTCCGGCGGCTTCCAGAGCGAACAGGTCATCGCAACCGCCCACGTGATAATCATCGATAAAGATCTGCGGCACGCTGGTGCGCTGGCTACGCTGTTCCATTTCTGCGCGGCGCTCGGGTTGTTGATCGATGGGAATCTCGGTGTAGTCAATCTGCTTGCTGTCCAGCAACATGCGGGCACGCACGCAGTATGGGCAGAAGCGGGTACAGTAAATCACGACATCTGGCATGTGTCTTCCTATGTTACTTGCGAGTCAGCGGCAGGTTGGCGGAACGCCATGCCATCACTCCGCCCTGTAAATTATAAACCTGCTCAAATCCCTGTTTTCTAAGCATGGCACACGCTTGTCCTGAACGGTGACCTGAGCGGCACCCGATTATAATGGGTTTGCTTTTGTGTTTTTCCAGTTCATTAATGCGTTTACTCAGTGCACTCTGGGGAATGTGAATGGCATTGACAATGTGGCCTTCCTGAAACTCATTTATTTCACGGACGTCGAGAACCACGGCATCTTTATGGTTGATAAGGTTCACGGCATCAGCCGGCCCGACAACCTGATAGCCGCGCAGACGGTGGCCGAACAGGTTGAAAAACAGCATGGCCAGTATTACCGCAAGGGCGGCAAATAGCATCAGATTGTGGCTGGCGAAGGTCAGATATTGCTCCACGAAAACTCCTTATAAAGGTGGCGAGACGGCCGATTGAAAGCCGCGGTATTATAAATAAGGTGGGTACAGATTTGTACACGCGGGATACATGGGCATAACCTGGTATCAACTGGAGACCGGCCGGTGAAGCCGGCAGAATTCAGTCCGCGCTACAGAATACTTCGCGCATCATGCTTATCAGGCGCAGCGTCCGGGCATCGCCGACACGGTAAAAGACCCGATTGGCATCCTTTCGGGAATCGAGGATTCCCTTGTCGCGCAGGATGGCCAGATGTTGAGAGATATTGCTCTGTGAAGTCCCGACATGCTCCACGATGTCCTGTACGCTGATTTCGCGATCACCCAGTGTACAGAGAATCTTGAGACGCAAGGGATGGGACATGGCTTTGAGCGAACGGGAAGCCCGGTCGATGTCCTCGTCACGGGTAATCAGACCGGCGGATTCGATAATATTCATTGATATATCCTAGTGTGGCGACACGTTATAATGCTATTTGTAGTACGTGATTACAGTTGGACATCATACTGCCTTTTATTAATAAAACATTATACAATAATCTACCATTTTAGAAGCCCTGTAACCATCTTCCACTGCAGAACCGTAATTTGGGGTATCCAATATAACGGTCAAGCATGGATCTGGCGCCTAATCAGGATTAGACTAATTCTAAAATAGAAATTTTAGGACAAAACCCTAATTTCATATCGATGCAGACAAATATCAAACCAATGGCCCTTATTATTCTGGATGGCTGGGGCTATTCCGAAGAAACGGAATACAATGCCATTGCAGCCGCCCACAAACCCAACTGGGATCGGCTCTGGAACACCTGCCCCCACACCCTGATCCGCGGCTCCGGTGCGGAAGTGGGGCTGCCCGCCGACCAGATGGGTAATTCGGAGGTCGGTCATCTGAATATGGGCGCCGGCCGGGTGGTCTATCAGGAATTTACCCGGGTCAACCGCTCCATCAAGACAGGCTCCTTCTTTAGCAACCAGACGCTGGTCGATGCTGTTGAACTGGCCAGGGACACCGGCAAGGCCGTCCATATTCTCGGCCTGCTTTCCTCCGGGGGGGTGCACAGTCATGAAGACCACATTCATGCCATGGTGGAACTCGCGGCTGAACGGGGTGCGGATAAGGTCTATCTGCATGCTTTTCTTGACGGGCGGGACACGGCGCCAATGAGCGCCAAGGACTCGATCCAGAAAATGGAGGCAAAGTTTGCCGAAGTCGGTCACGGTCGATTTGCATCAATAATTGGTCGCTACTTTGCGATGGACCGTGACCACCGTTGGCCCCGGATCCAGAGCGCCTACGACCTGATCACACTCGGGGAAGCAGAGTATCAGGCGAGTTCGGCCATGGCAGGCCTGGAAAGTGCCTATGCGCGCGGCGAAACGGATGAATTCGTCAAGGCGACCCGGATCGTGCCGCCCGGCACCGAGATCATCAAGGTGAATGATGGTGACGTGGTGATATTCATGAACTTCCGGTCTGACCGGGCCCGGCAGATTACCCGCCCCTTTATCGAGCCCGATTTCGATTGCTTCGAGCGTAAGGCCAAACCCACGCTGGGACGGTTCGTCAGTCTGACCGAATACAATTCCAATTACGACGTGCCCGTTGCCTACCCGCCCGAACGTCTAAACAATGTGTTTGGTGAGTATATTTCCGGGCTGGGCCTGCATCAGCTGCGGATTGCTGAAACCGAAAAATACGCCCACGTCACCTTTTTCTTCAATGGTGGCCGGGAAGAACCGTTTGAATTCGAAGATCGCATTCTCATTAATTCACCGGATGTGGCCACCTATGACAAAAAGCCGGAAATGAGCGCACCCGAAGTAACCGACAGGCTGGTGGAAGCCATCGAAATGGACAAGTATGACGTCATTATCTGCAATTACGCCAATCCGGACATGGTAGGCCATACCGGAAACATCAAAGCCACCGTAAAGGCCATTGAAACTATCGATACTTGCCTTGGCCGGGTGGTGGACGCAGTGCAAAAAGCCGGCGGCGAAATCCTGATTACCGCCGACCATGGCAATGCCGAGTTAATGCGCGACAAGCAATCCGGACAGCCGTATACCGCCCACACCAGCAATCCGGTGCCATTATTGTATGTTGGGCGGCAGCTTGCATTGGCTCAAAATGGCGGGGCGTTATCGGACATTGCCCCGACCATGCTGGAGTTGATGGGGTTGGAAAAACCAATCGAGATGAATGGCCATTCCCTCATTGAGCATGCCGAACAGGCTGCGACGTCGCGTGAGGCATTGTGACGCGGGCCGTAATGCAGGTGAATCAGAATTGGTGACGGTCTCGCGGTTCAAGGTCAGCACGAGAACCGCATGGGCAGTCCGGCAATTCGTTCCATTATTTTTTGTATATTTGCTCATCACGCTTGCGGCCGCCTTCACGGGATCCGCGGGCGCTGCTTCCTATACCGAACAGGAACGCGAGACACGGGCAGCAGAACTGGAAAAATTACGGCAACAAATCCAGACGTTAACCACGCAACGGAACAAGGTACGTAATCGCTACGATGAAATTCAAAAAGAGTTGCGCCTTACCGAGCAGGCGATCAGTGAGAGCGTCAAGGACCTGCGTAGCCTGAGCCAGAAACTGACCCGACAGAAACAAGAACTTAACCACCTGCAAAAGCAACAACAAAAACTACACAATCAGCTTGCAACGCAACGTGACCTGCTGGGCAGGCAGGTGCGGGCGGCCTTTATGATTGGGCGGCAGGAATATCTCAAGTTATTACTTAACCAGCAGGACCCCGCCACGCTGGGCCGGGCCATGACCTATTACCGCTACTTCAATGCCGCTCGCCTGGAGCGCATCGAGGAAGTCAATGTCACGCTGCAAGAGTTGGCCCGTGTAACCAGGAACATCGAGGTGAAAACACGGGCCTTGAACACGCTAAGGGATGAGAGGCTGGCCAGCAAGGCTGAGCTGGAAAAGACCTATCACAAGCGGCAGTCTGTCATGACCCGGCTCGCACGCGAGGTTCGATCCAAGGAACAGAAACTCAAGCAGTTACAAGAGGATGAAAAGCAGCTGCAAGCCCTGTTACAAACTATCGAAGAAACCATGCCGGATATCCTGAACGCACCCACCAGCAAATCGTTTGCCAGTTTGCGAGGCAGGCTAGTCTGGCCAGTCCAGGGTAAGGTACGGAATTACTATGGTCGATCCCGCTACCAGGGCCGACTGAAATGGAACGGGGTCATGATCTCCGCCCGTGCCGGTAACACGGTACATGCCGTTGCGCGGGGTCGGGTGGCCTATGCGGACTGGCTGCGTGGTTATGGCCTACTGATTATTATAGATCATGGCGATGGCTATATGAGCCTGTATGGGCACAACCAGAGTTTGTTCAAGGAAGTGGGAGATTGGGTCGAGGCGGACGAAGCCATTGCGGGTGTCGGCGACAGTGGTGGCCAGTCTGATATCGGACTTTATTTTGAAATTCGACACAATGGCAAGCCAAGTAATCCAGCTAAATGGTGCAGTCGAAGTAGTCGTCGTGGCTAGGGATATGGCTGGTTAGGTTAAAAAGTATGCTGTAATATCAAGTATCTATTGTATTATTTGGAGTATATTCGTTGAGCCGGGAAATTTTTCAGCCAGGGAAGCGGCATCGCCAGGTCCGAATATAAAAAACGTGGACCAGCTTTTACCCCTAAATATCCTAGCTTGTTGGGCGTTTTTCTGGAATTTTGATGGTTAATATTTTTGCTTGACACCGGATCAAATTTGTTAGGTTGTGGAGAAATCACGCATGAATAGTTTCACCCGTAATACACTGATTCTGCTGCTCGGCATGTTGGCGGGCCTGTCACTGGCGATTGGTCAGGGCGTTATGGCAGAGAAAGCTGCAAACAGTCCCAACGCGGGATTGCCACTGGAATCGGTGCGGACCCTGAGTGAGGTGTTCGACAAGATCAAGCAGAATTATGTCGAAGAAGTGGATGACAAGACCCTCCTTAATGATGCCGTTTCCGGAATGGTTTCCAGTCTGGATCCGCACTCGTCCTACCTGGATGAAAAGTCCTTCGAAGAATTACGGGTTGGCACAACCGGTGAGTTTGGCGGTCTTGGAATCGTGGTGGGCATGGAAGACGGTTTCGTAAAAGTGGTTTCGCCCATTGACGATACGCCGGCCCAGCGCGCCGGAGTTCAATCAGGTGACTTGATCATCCGGCTTGACGACAAGCCGGTCAAGGGAATGGGGCTGGATGAAGCGGTTAAAATCATGCGTGGCAAACCCGGCACCGACATTACGCTTACCGTTGTACGCAAAGGTGAAGACAAGCCACTCAAATTCACCATCACGCGTGACCGCATCCGGGTTAAAAGCGTGAAGTCCAAGCTGCTTGAACCTGGCTATGCGTATGTAAGAATTTCCCAGTTCCAGGAGCGTACCGGTAAGGATTTACGCAAGGCTATTTCAAAAATGAAGAAGGAAAGCAAGGGTAAGCTTAAAGGATTGGTTCTTGACTTGCGCAATAATCCAGGTGGACTGCTGGATTCAGCGGTATCGGTGTCGGATGCCTTTCTGAACAAGGGTGTGATCGTTTCTATCAAGGGGCGGACCGAGGACAGCAAGATAAGTCAATCGGCTACACCCGGCGACATCATGAACGGCGCTCCCATCGTGGTATTGGTAAATGAGGGTTCGGCCTCGGCTTCGGAGATTGTCGCCGGAGCATTGCAGGACCACAAACGCGCGATCATCATGGGTGAACTGACCTTCGGCAAGGGCTCGGTGCAGACAGTAATTCCGATTGGCACCAATACAGCGCTGAAGTTGACCACCGCCCGTTATTATACGCCGTCAGGTAACTCCATCCAGGCGGAAGGGATCAAACCGGATATTGACCTGGATAACATCAAGGTGGCGAAAAAGGAAAACAATGATATCAAGGCCTTGTCTGAAGCGGATCTGACGGGCCATCTTGAAAACCCGAATGGCAAAGACAAGAAGAACGGCAAACAGAAAGATGGCAAGGACGGCAAGGAAGAAACCAAAGATGCCCTTGCGATGGCAACCGATGATTTCCCTGTGTATGAGGCCCTGAACCTGCTTAAGGGCCTGAATTTGCTAAGCCAACAGGGAAAGTAAATTGGCGTTGCAACGCCTCATAGCGATCCTGCTAATCAACGGATTGCTAGGGGGCCGGGCGCTGGCAACGGAGTTGCCGGCGATCAGTATTATCATCGATGATCTGGGCTATCAACTGAATGCCGGAAAACAGGCGGTGGACCTGCCAGGCAATCTTACCTTCGCCTTTCTCCCCTACTCTCCCTACGCGCGCCTGCTGGCCGAGCGTGCAAATCAAAGCCACAAGGAAGTTATGCTGCATTTACCCATGCAATCGGACAATGGGAAACGGCTGGGTCCGGGTGGCCTGACCATGACCCAGGATGAGCAATCCTTCAAGCAGACCCTGCACGATAGCCTGTCTAGCGTACCGCATGTGCGGGGCTTCAATAACCACATGGGAAGTTACCTGACCCGTAACCGGAACATGATGCGCTGGCTTATGCAAAGCGCCATGTTTAGAACGGATCTCTATTTTGTTGACAGCCGGACAACCGCCGACTCATTGGCCGAGGAAGAAGCCATCCGACACGGGATTGCAGCAACACGGCGGGACATATTTCTTGATTATGAAAACGATGGTGCTATCGTTAAGCAGCAACTGGAAAAACTGATCCGGCAAGCGCGGGAGAAGGGTACAGCGGTGGCCATCGGGCATCCCTATCCACAAACCCTGGCGGTACTGACCAATTGGTTACCGACCTTGCGGCACAAGGGGATCAGACTGGTTCCGGTTTCTACACTGATTCGGTTACGCCAACCCGAGAGGATACCCGCATGGCAAATGTCCTCGTACCCCTCGCACAGGGCTGTGAAGAACTTGAAGCGGTAACAGTTATCGATCTGTTACGCCGCGCAGGCGTCAAGGTCGTTACTGCTGGTCTTGACGATCAGCCAGTGACAGCCAGTCGTGGGGTCGTCTTGATCCCGGACACCGCACTGGGGGAGGTGATTGATGAGGCGTTCGATATGGTGGTTTTACCCGGCGGGTTGCCCGGTGCCGATAATCTGAATCAGGATCCCCGCATTCACATCCTGATCAAAAAAATGGTAACCAATAATAAACCGGTTGCCGCGATTTGTGCCGGCCCGAAAGTGCTGGGAACGGCAGGGTTGCTGGATGGGAAACATGCCACCAGCTATCCCGGCAGTCTGGAGGGCATTGCCATACAGGACATGGAATATGAACAACAAGCGGTGGTGGTAGACGGCAATGTCATCACCTCACGTGGTCCTGGTACGGCGATGGATTTCGCATTGACCTTGATCGAAACGCTGCTTGGCAAGGCCCGGCGTGACGATGTGGAAGCGTCGCTGCAACGGCCGACCAGCTGATCTGGTTGAGTCAGGTTGAGTCAGGCTGAGTCTCAGGCATAACTTCGCAACTGACCCACCAGGGTGCCCTGGATGCGGACTCGCTCCGGGCTGTACTGCAGGGGGGAAAGCGCTGCATTTTCGGGGATT
>Ga0316577_10001169_pt1 | contig 12046 bp, 10 predicted proteins | sample S5NA_FD_203073 | JGI IMG/M metagenome (GOLD analysis project Ga0316577, IMG submission 203073) | Rhizosphere microbial communities from salt marsh grasses in Alabama, United States - S5-7_050615r2r1 | ecosystem: Host-associated > Plants > Roots > Rhizosphere | place: USA: Alabama | collected... | reverse complement strand
GGCTCGAGGGATAGAGGGACACATGGCAGAATTCGGAAGCCAGAGCATGATCGCACCGCTACGCAAGGTGCTGGTCAAGCGCCCCGGCGGGGCCTTTGCTGGGGCCGATCCGGCGGCGTGGCACTATACCGCGCAGCCGGTTCTGGAAGCGGCGCGCCGCGAGCACCACGCCTTTGTCCAGATCTTGCTAAAGGCGGACATCGAGGTGTTTTATCATCACGAATCGCAGCCAGAGCGGGCCGATGCGATCTACGTCTATGATCCGGCCATTGTCACCGACCGGGGCGCGATCGTCCTGCGCATGGGCAAGGACCTGCGGCGCGGCGAGGAGGGGCCGATGGCCCTGCGTCTGCAGGAGCTGGGCGTGCCGGTGCTGGCCCGGCTCGACGGCGAGGCGATGGCCGAGGGCGGCGACCTGCTGTGGGTGGACGAGCACACGCTGGCGGCGGGCCTGGGCTTCCGCACCAACGCCGAGGGCGTCCGCCAGTTGTCCGAGGCGCTAGCTGGCGCGGGCGTGACCGTCCTGCCGGTAGAGCTGCCCTACTATGGCGGTCCGGAGGCGTGCCTGCACCTGATGTCGCTGATCAGCATCGTCGATGAAAAACTGGCGGTCGTCTACCGGCCCTTGCTGTCGGTTCCCTTTTGGCAGGAGCTGCTGGCGCGAGGCTTTCGCTTCGTGGAGGTGCCGCTCAAAGAGTTCGAGATGATGGGGCCGAACGTGCTAGCGCTGGCGCCGGGCCGCTGCCTGATGCTGGAGGGCAATCCGGTCACCAGGCGGCGTCTGGAGGCAGCCGGTTGCCAGGTTCAGACCTACCGGGGCAACGAGATCTCGCTCAAGGCTGAAGGCGGCCCGACCTGCCTGACCAGGCCCATCTTGCGCGGGTGATGGCCCCGGTGGACCGTAGAGATTCTCCGGCGTCTCTACGAGGCGTGCCAACGACAAGGGGGAGAGCCAACGTGAAACGACGGCATTGTATTCTGGCAGCCTTGGGGCTGGTGCTGGTGGCGTTGGCGGTGTGGCAGATTGCGGCAGCGGGCCGCGGCCTGGAGGTGACCACTGTGCGCGACGCCGAGCCGCGGCTGGTGGTGATAGAGCCCGCCGGGACGGTGCCTGGCAGCCGGCCTCTGGTGCTGATCGCCCATGGGTTTGCCGGTTCGACGGCGATCATGCGCGGCTTTGGGCTAACACTGGCCCATGCCGGCTATACCGCTGTGCTGTGGGACTTTCAGGGGCATGGCACAAACCCTGAGTCGCTGTCGTGGACTGCCCAGGAGGGCGGCGTCCTCCAGGGAATGGTCGAGGCTGCGCTGGCGGAGGCGCTCGCCCGCGGCTATGGCGATCCGCTCCGGATCGCCATCCTGGGCCACTCGATGGGCAGCGGGGCCGCCTTGACCTTTGGCTTCCAGCATCCCGAGACGCAGGCGACCATCGCCGTCTCGCCGACAGGCGCGGCCCTGTCGCCCGAGCTGCCGCACAATCTGCTGTTGATGGTGGGTGCGCTGGAGGGCCGCTTTGTGGAGAACGCCGAGGTTCTGCTGGCGGAGGCGGGCGGCCCAGGGGGCGATCTCGCGGCGGGCACGGCGCGTGAGCTGACCGTGGTGCCCGGCGTGGAGCATATCACTATTCTCTTCTCGCCGGTGGCCCACGTCGCCGCCCGCGACTGGCTGGACGGCACTTTCGGCGCGCAGCCGGGGGCACAGGACTATACCGACCGCCGGATGCTGTGGTACGGGCTGTGCATCGTGGGCGCGCTGCTATTGGGGGCCGGGCTGGCGCCGCTGGTCGCCGATCCGGCTGCTGCGGACGCAAAGCCACGCCGCCCGTTGAGGCGGCGGTTGGTGGCTCTCGTCGTTGGCGCGGTGGGGGCCACGCTGATACTCTGGCTGGTGGGCCTGGTGGGCCTGGATCTGACCCGGGTGCTGGGATTGCTGGTGGGCGGCTACCTGCTGCTCTGGTACGGGGTCGCCGGGGTGCTGAACTTGCTGGTGCTGTGGGAGCGGCCCCGGCTGCCGTCGCAGCGGGCGGTGCTGGGCGGGCTGATGGCCTTTGCCGTGCTCTGGCTGAGCGTCGGCTTGCTGGCAGAGTGGGTCTGGCTGCCTTGGCTGCTGATCCCGCGCCGGCTGGTGCTCTGGCCCTTGGGCGCGGCGCTGATGCTGCCCTGGTTTGTGGCGGCGGGCCAGTCGGTGCGCGGCACCGGCCTGGGCGCGCGGATCGGCTGGCTGCTAGCACATAGCGTGGCGCTCGTCGGCGCGCTGGTACTGGCCCTGCTGCTGAGTCCGGAGCTGGGCTTTCTGACTTTGATCCTGCCCGTGTTTCCGATGATCATCGCGCTGCACGCGTTGGCTGCCGCGCCCTATCGCGGCGGCTTGCCCTTTGCGCTCAGCGGCGCGCTGTTCGTGAGCTGGCTGCTGCTGGCGGTGTTCCCGTTGCAGTAGGCTGCCAAGAGAATCGCGTGGGTACTTGGGAGGCGCAGGTGTGACCGAGCCTCACCAGGGTGAATTCCTGCCTGGAGACCCAGATGCACGTGCGTGATGTCAACATAAAGGGCCTGTGGAGAGACTGGCCCATTCCAGTGGCGCTCTGCTTGATCGTTGTTTTGGGGGCTACCTTGCGGCTGTACGGCCTCAGAAGTCAGTCACTCTGGAATGATGAGCTATCAGCCTGGGCGCGCAGTAGCTATGAGAGTCCTGCGCAGGTTATTGATCTGGGTGTCCGCCCAGATGTCCATCCGCCTGGCTACCAAATCCTTCTTTATTTTGTGATGGAGGCGTTCGGGGATGGAGAAGCGGTCCTGCGGCTTCCGTCGGCTATCATCGGGATTCTGAGTGTATTGGCCATCTATTTTCTAGGAGCTTATATCTACACTCCCAAAGAAGGCGTGCTGGCTGCCGCTTTGATGGCGGCACTATGGACACCTCTGTACTACAGCCAGGAAGCACGCCCGTACTCGTTGTTGCTGCTTATGAGTATTCTTTCTTCTCTGGCGTGGTTCAGACTGGCGAGAGATGTGCAACTCCAACAGCAACTCCGGTGGTCTTCCATCGCGCTCTACGTGTTGGTGGCTACGGCAACTTGCTATATACACTACTATGGACTACTTCTCATCTTCTTTCAGGGACTCTATTTAGGAACAGTCTTCGCCCGTCGACGCAATGCCCTCGGGCGTGTCGGGATCGCATATCTGGCAATCCTTGCGCTGTATGCGCCTTGGCTCCCAGACCTCTTTGCCGACTTTGTCGTTGAAGAGACATGGATTCCGAGGCCAACAGTGTATTCCTTGTTGAGTTATGCCGGGTTCCTGTTCGGCAATTCGTTGGTGCTGGTGTTGCTTGCCGCCGAGGCATTCGGCCTGCTGATATGGACGCGCCTGAGGGCAGTGAGACGCCCGATACGGACAAGGCTGGGCCAACGGCTGCTCGATCCGACGATCATTCTTCTTATATGGCTGACGGTCCCTGTGTCTGCCGCGTTCCTCAAGTCGTTGGTCTCGACCCCGGTCTTCACCGATCGCAATTTGATCATCTGCTTGCCCGCTGCGTATCTGCTGCTGGCGCATTTTGTGTTCGTGCTGCCCGGATCGATGCGCATAAGCCCCACGCTCTTGTCCGTTGGAGCCGTACTGCTTAGCTTCGGCTTGGCTGCAGAGGTAATTCTTCGCATGGACTACTATTCCGGTATCCACAAACAGCAGTTCCGCGAGGCGGCCCAACATGTTGTCAACGACAGCTCCAAATACCCGAACAGCGTCGTGATTGGATGCGTCTGGAACACTCGATATCTCGAATATTACTTCGAACACTTGGGCTCACCGCGCACCGTCCTGGGCCCAGTTTGGAGCGAGGAGCACACGATGCTGCTCGAGAAGATAGTCGGAGAGGAGTCGCCAAACTATATGTGGTATGTAGCTGTCCATAGGCAACCGACGGAAGAGCTCCTTGCGTTCCTTTCAGCAGAGTTTGGCGAGATTGCATCCACAGACTTTTACGATGCGCGGGTTTGGCTATACGTCGTCTCCCGCGTGGAGACTGTATCGGGCAATTGAACTTGTCGGAATGGGGTGGCACACACGCAGCCTGACCCAACTGACAAGAACAGTAGGAGGTGAGCGAACAATGGCGCTGCAACTATTGCCGGAACCGAAAGATCTGTTGCTGGTCAAGGGAATGTGCGCCCTCGACGAGGAGATGACCATCGCGCTGCCTGCTGGGGCCGGGGAGGGGAGCTGGCTCGCGGCCCGCGAGCTGCGCGAGGAGATATGGACAGCGACGGGGCTCGCGTTGCCCATCGTCAAGGCGCAGGCGCCGCCGCGCCCCGACCGGGCCATCCTGCTGGTCTGCGGGACCGATCAAGCCGCCACGTTCGATGTGGCGTCGTTTCAGGAGCGCCTCGACGCTCCGGGGGAGGTCCGCGAGCAGGCCTATGTGCTGGCTGTGCAGCGGGGGCGGATCGTGCTCTACGCCGACGCGCCGCCGGGGTTGTTCTACGCGGTGCAGACGCTCCGCCAGTTGGTGCGCCTGCAGGGCGACCACATCCCGGCGCTGACCATCCGCGATTGGCCCAGCCTGGGTGCCAGGGGCCTGATGCTCGACATCTCGCGGCGCAAGGTGCCCACCCTGGCGACGCTCAAGCACCTGGTCGACGAGCTGAGCCACTACAAGCTGAACGTGCTCCAGCTCTACACCGAGCACACCTTCGAGTTCCCCAGCCACCCGCGCATCGGCGCAGGGTGCGGATCGCTGAGCAGCGAGGATATCCTCGAACTGGACGCCCACTGCCGCCAGCGGCACATGGAGCTGATGCCCAACCTCCAATCGTTTGGACACGCGCGCAACATCCTGCGTCTGCCCGAGTACCGGCACCTGGCGGAGACCGACCTGCTGTGGACGCTCAGCCCTGGGGTCGAGGAGACGTATACCCTGCTGGATGACCTGTACGGCGACATGCTCCCTTCCTTTAGCTCGCCCACCCTCAACGTGGACTGCGACGAGACCTACGACCTGGGCCAGGGCGCCAGCCAACCGCTGGTGGATGCGGCGGGCGGCATCCCGGAGGGGGTAGGCCGCGTCTACCTGCGGCACATCCTGCGGGTGCGCGAGCTGGCAGCCAGGCACGGCAAGCGCATCCAGATCTGGGCCGACATGCTGCTCGACCATCCGGAGCTGATCGGTCAGGTGCCCGGCGACGTGACGCTGCTGGCCTGGTGCTACGATCCACGTGAGTCGTACCCCGAGGTGAGCCAGCTTGCCGGGGCGGGGGCGGGCCTGTGGGTTTGCCCCGGCACCGGCTCGTGGAACAGCCTCTTTCCTCGCGTCGGCGGGGCGCGGACCAACATTCGCAACCTGGTGCGCGACGGTCTGGCTGTCGGGGCGGTGGGCATGCTCAACACCGACTGGGGCGACTTTGGCCACTACCAGCCGATGGGGTTGAGCTGGCACGGTTACCTGTTCGGCGCGGCGCAGGGTTGGACCGGGGGGACGACTGATGACGAGGCGTTCGACGAGGCCTTTGGCCCATTGTTCTTTGGGGCGGAGCACGAGCCGGTCAAGGAAGCCTTTGACCTGTTGGCGCGTACCAACGACCTGCCCGGCGTGCTCGGGATCAACCGCTCGAACACGGTGATGGCCCTGTTCGGCGACCCGCTAGCGGGCGAGATGGTGGTGGGCGACGAGGCGCTGCCTGCCGAGACCTTGCGCGAGATGCACTCGCTGGCGGCACAGGCCGCCGATATCTGCGACGCACTGGCATCGGGGCACCGCCGCGAACAAACCCTGCGCGAGATGGCCTCTGTCGGGAGGATGACGGCCCATGCTGCGCTCAAGACGGCGATGGGCCAGCGCATCCGCGCGGCGCTGCACGAGGTCTCCGCCGGCGAGCGGGTAGAGGAGCTAGACGAACCTATTCTGGCCCTGGGCGCGCTGGCAGCACAGTTGGAGGATGCGCGCGACGAATGGGAGGTGCTGTGGCTGATGCGGGCCCGCCGCAGCGAGATCCATATCCCCCTGGGATTTTTCGCCAGCGCCCACGCCCGGCTGCGCATCGCCGGGGCGTGGTTGGGAGAGCAGCGCCGGGCGGCGGCTGCCGGCGAGCCGGTGGATGCTGAGCTGGAGACGTACGATGCTGGCGACCATCAGGTGGTGTGGCAGACCTGGCCTGATTGAGGGTAATGGAACGGGCACCAGGGGCGCGGCATGCTCCGTCCCTGCCGGGGCTAGACATCGAATGTCTGAGGGCGCGAACCTGCGAAGGGAGAGGACTGTATGGCAGAACCTATCGAAGCGGTGCTGATCGGTGCGGGCAACCGGGGCTACGAGGCTTATGGTCCTTATGCTCTGGCGCACCCGGAGCAGATCCGCTTTAGCGCTGTGGTCGATCCGCACGAAGGACGGCGCCAGCGCTTTGCCGCCGATCACGGCATCGCGCCGGACCGCCAGTTCGCCTCGTGGGAGGGCCTGTACGCGCAGGGGCAGATCGCCGAGGCGCTGATCAACTGCACGCTGGACCGGATGCACCTGGCGTCGACGCTGCCCGCGCTGGATCTGGGCTACGACGTGCTGCTCGAAAAGCCGATGGCCAACACGCTGGAGGGCAACGTCCGGCTGGTGCAGGCCGCTGAGGAGCGGGGTCGCTTGCTGATGATCTGCCACGTGCTGCGCTACACGGCCTTTTTCTCCACGCTGCACCAGATCCTGGCCTCGGGGCGGCTGGGCCGGATCATGACCGTGGAGCACCGCGAGAACGTGGTCTACTGGCACATGGCCCACAGCTATGTGCGGGGCAACTGGCGCAGCAGCCAGATCGAGAGCCCGATGATCCTCGCCAAGTGCTGCCACGACATGGACATTCTCTACTGGAACCTGGGTCCGGTGCGTCGGTTGGGTTCGTTCGGGTCGCTGAGCCATTACCGGCCCGAGAACGCCCCACCCGGCGCGCCGGAGCGCTGCACCGACGGCTGCCCGGCGGCGGACGAGTGCCCCTGGTACGCGCCGCGCATCTACCTGCACGACTATACCGGGTGGCCCGTGTCAGTCATTTCTGAGGACCCGAGCCTTGAGGCGCGCCTGCGCGCCCTGGAGACAGGACCGTACGGGCGTTGCGTCTATTTCTGCGACAACGACGTGGTCGATCACCAGACGGTCAACCTGGAGTTCGCGAGTGGCGCCAGCGGCACGTTGTTCATGCACGGCCATTCGCACGAGGAAGGCCGGACGATGCGCTACGACGGCACACGGGCGACGCTGCGGGGGCGGTTAGGCTACGGCTTTGGCGACAGCATCGAGATCCACGATCACCTGACCGGCCTGGTGGAGGAGGTTGACCTAGCGGCGGGTGGGTTTGCGGCTGACGGCAGCGGTCACGGCGGCGGCGACTCGGGCCTGATGGCGACTTTTGTGCGGGCGCTGCGGTCGGAGCTGGGAGGAGTGGAAGGGCTGACCACTTCCCGCGAGTCGCTGGAGAGCCACCTGATGGCTTTTGCCGCGGAGAAGGCGCGCGTCGAGGGCGGCATTGTGTCGATGGACGAGTTCCGGCAACGGGCGGAAGGCCTGGGGACAGGTTTGTAGAAATCGCGATCTAGAGCGCAGGAGGGAGACGTGATCAAGCGCAAGCTGGTGGTGAGTCTATTGTTATTGGTGGCGGCTGTGTTGCTGCTGGCTGGCTGCGAGGGATACACAGAGATGAACGCGCGCAGTTCGGAGCACCAGAGCGGGAGCGGCGGAAACTTGACCGCCAGCGCAGGCAAGGCCAACGGCACCAGCACCAAGGATCTGGCGACGCTGGGCAACGGCGCGATCCTCGATGCCACCGTCACGCTATCGGTGGGCGCGGGCAGCTACAAGATCGAGCTACTGGGCGAGAACGACGAGGTGACGCTGGCGCTGGAGGCGCAGGGCGGCGAAACCTTGACCGGGCAGGGGCGGATGGTGACCGACGCCTTTGGCGACGCCTCCTACCGTGTTACGGCGGTTCAGGCTGAGGACGTGGAGTACCGGATCGAGTACTCCTTCCGCTAGAGCCCTGCTACGAGGGTCATTCCGTTCCAATCCTGCCAATCCTCTCTTTCTGGTGCGGCTTGCCGGATCGTGGACGGAGAGCGGCTATCCCCTGGCGGATGCTTCGCGCCAGCGGTGCTCGTTCTATTCACTTGTGCATTGCCATTCCCACGTGTGGGGACACGGGATGCCTCACGATAGGTACACGGCCGGTGCTGCGATGCAGCCCGACCAGGTGTGTATCGAATTGGCATCTAGGTCGTCGATTGCCCGGCAGCCCGGATTGGGGTGGGGGATCCGGCCCTCAGGCTGCTTCGGCGACCTCCTGACGGGTAGAAGCGAGATCGGGTTCAGATTCAAGTCTCTGGTCGATGAGGCGGAGCAGTTCTTCTGGCTCGAAAGGCTTTTCGATCCAGGCGCAGCCGCTGGACTGGAGAAAGGCGAGCGACCTTCTGCCGCTGCTGTCGCCAGTCGAAAAGATGATGCGGCGCGCCAGATCCGGTCTGCTTTGGTGCACCTTGGTCCAGAACTGCCTGCCGCCCATCTGCGGCATGCTCAGGTCGGAGATAATCAGATCGATATTGTTTCTCTCGAGCAAGGTCAGGGCCTTGCGGGCTGCGGTCGCCGTTGTGACCGTAAAGCCCTCCTGCTGTAGGAATTCGCCAACGGTTTGGACTACATCTGGCTCATCGTCCACCACCAGGATGTGAGGATGGAGCCCGTTGGAAGATCGAACAGGTCCGCAGTCCCCATCGCGGCAGCCCTCGACGACCGGCAGCTCGAGGACGAAGGTGGCTCCCGATGAGGAGTTCTCCTCGGCCCAGATGCGGCCATCGTGCTTTTCGAGGATCTGCTGGCAGATCGGCAGGCCCAAGCCCATGCCGTTGCCTAGCTTGGTGGTAAAAAAGGGCTCAAAGATGTGGGGCATCACGTCCGGCGAGATGCCCGGCCCGTTGTCCGAGAAACTGACTTGAATACGGTTGGGCGCGCCGTCGTCGGTGCCCACCAGACGGGTACCGATGACGAGCTTGCCGCAGCCTGGCGACGCTTCGATGGCCTGGCGCGCATTGTTGATCAGGTTGACAAAGACTTGTTGCAAGCGAAGGGGGTCGGCTTCGGTGGTGGGCAGGCTGGCCTCTAGGTGGAGTTGCAGCTCGATATCGGCCTCGTCGATGAGGGGCCGTTGCAGTTCGAGTGTCTGCACGATAAGCATGTTGATGTTGGTTGGTTTGAGCTGGACGTTGTGCGGATCGGCGGCAACACGTAGGCTTTCCACCATCGTCGTCATGCGCACGGTCTCGTCCTGGATGGCGACCAGGCTTTCGGTGAGCTTGGGGTCTAGATCTCCCTTCCTGTGGAGAATCTGCGCCTGAAGGGTGAGAATGCTCAGGGAGTTGTTCAGTTCGTGGACGATGCTGGCGATGCGCTGACCGGCGAGCACGGGCGTCGTTGCGTCTGTGACAGCCGGCAGCAGGCCGTCCTCGCGCAGGTCGGTAAAGGTCGACAGGGTGCCGGCTTCGTGGTCGCCGTCGGACAGCGGAAAATTGCTGGCCACAACGGGGATCTCTACCCCCCGTTTGTGCAGCAGCCGCGTCTCGTAGCGCCCGGGCGTGTCGTCCTCCCCGGTCTCAGGTCCTAGGTTCAGATCGTCCGCGAACGACGTCCAGCATTGACCAACAAGCTCGCCAGGTTCGTAGCCCAACAGCTGCTCTAAGGCGTGGTTGGCGAATACCACTTGTCCCCGCACGTTGGTGATGGCGATGCCTTCCATCAGAGTCTCCATGATCTGATGAAAGAGACTGCTCGGTTCTAAAGAACCTCTTTCCACCATCATCTACACATGCACCTCGGGTACTTGGCTCGACTGGGATCGGCCCATGCAGGCCCGGTCTCAGCGGCGAGCTGCCTAGGCGTGCGCGTAGGCAGGCGCGCGATAGAGATCGACGAGTGCGTCTGCCGCGGGCACAGTTTCTTTCTTGTGGCCGTTTCCGTTGCGTCCGTTGCCGTTGTGGCCGTTGTGCCCGAAGCGGGCCAGCGGCGCTGCGGCTCCGGTACCGGAGATGTAGTTGTAGATCTGGGCGGCAAAATCCTCCAGGCCCCTGGCGCGGATGCCGACCACAAGGTCGTGCTCTTCCTGGGTAAGCGCGAAGGTGTGGTCAAAATAGCCGGCGGCAATGGCCTTGGCGGGGTCTCGGAGCAGGGTCTCGCGGAAGCGTGTGTTGACGGTGGCAGCGCACAGTAACTGATTAAGACTCTTGTGATTCATCCTTTGGTACCTCCCTAAACAGTGTTAGAATTGAGTGCAGGCCGTTGTGGCCTTGCGGTTGTTGTTCTTCGATGCGGGCTTGTGGTGCAAAATACACAGGCCCTTGCAGCAATACGATGATCCCCAGAGCGATCAGCAGATCGCCTACGCTAAAGGCTGTCGGCCAAGGGAGCGGTGGTGGCAGCACCAAAATGTCAGAGAGCACCCACAATATTGTATCCTGCTGAAGCAAGATCACGTCTTTGGAGCCGCCGTAATGAAAGCCGACAGTCCACTGCTCCAGGGTGCTACCTGGATTGATGCGAACCAGCGTCTGTGGGGTGATTGGCATGAATCCGCCGTTGGCTAGGACAACGATGAGGTTGCAGAGTACTCCCAGACCAACGATCTGGATGCCAACAAGTCGCCAGTTCAGCCAGACGAACATCAACAGCAGCAGGTGCGAGAGCAGGAAAAGAGCTTGTGCAGCCGTCACCTGCTGCGTAGGACCGAACGGGGCTCGAAGTAGCGGCACCTGTAGTGCCAGAGCGACCAGCGCGAGCCAGGGTGCGCGTAGCGGAATCGATGCAATCTGACTCGCAGTCTGGCTCCGGTGCCGGATGGCACTCGCTATCAAGCCCAGGATGACAGCCAAGGCCAGGATCATGTTTCCTCGGAGAGATGACACGGCTGCTCCAGGTGGAAGCTTGCACCCGAGCAGCACGGGCTGTCATGTTCGGACAGGATCAGGTAGGTGTCTGATCCTGTCGCTATTTGGGAAGGTATTTTAAGCGACGACTAGCCTCAGCGACGCCGATCGCCGCCTCGGCGGGTACTTCAGTTAGAGCCGTGGCAGGAAGCTGAGCAAACCGCCCCCGCCCACTCCGCTGCCGGCTCCCGGTGCTCCGCTGGCCGCGGCCAGAGCGACCAAGCTCACTACAATGTAGGCAACCTTGCGGTTGCGGGGGGTGCCATAGCGTGTCCAAAGATAGCTCAACTTTTCCATTCTTTCCTCCCTGATTATTAATGCCGATTGTAGGATAACAGATACCCTGCACCAAAGGACTCACCAAACCACTCACCAAATTGCTGCGATGTTCCCCAAGATGGCCTGCCAGGGCTTCGATTGGCTCGCAGGTGCGGCGCGTCTCCCTCGGCAGGAAGAAGCGTTGCACCTCCTGCAGGCCAAATGCGCATGCGTGCGTCCCCAAAACCGATGCCGCCCGCAGAAGCTGCGGGCGATTCTGAATATCTCTAGTGGGGGATAGAGCGAGGTCCCGTGCCGAAGGAGCATCGGGCGCGACGATGTTGTGTTGTGATGTTCAGTCGATGATCTGCAGGTAGAGCTCTTCTGTCTCCGAGGTCGGGCTCAGGCCCAGATCATCGCGCAAGATCTGCACACAGCTCTGGTACTGCTTGATGGCTGCCACGCGGTCACCCAGCCGGTAGTGGCAGCGCATCAACTCGCGGTGCGCCGGTTCGCGGTACGGATCCAGGGTCACCAAGTGCTGGTAGGTCTCTACGGCGCTCTGCAGGCTGCCGCGGCTGGCGTACAGCCGCGCCAACGATTCGCGGGCCGACAGGTGAAGCTCGCGCAGCCGCTCTCGTTCGATGATGGACCAGTCATCATAGACGCCTTCCAGGTAGTCGCCTTTGCAGAGGGTCAGTGCTTCTTCGAGAAGTTTTAGCTTTTCGTCTGCCAGGGTGGTGTCAGCCGCCTCGTCAAGAAGCTCCTCGAATGCTTGAACGTCGTACCAGTAGTCGCTGTCCCAGTTGAAGCGATACAGGCTGTCGGCGAATATCACGCTCTCG
>Ga0316577_10001168_pt1 | contig 12047 bp, 12 predicted proteins | sample S5NA_FD_203073 | JGI IMG/M metagenome (GOLD analysis project Ga0316577, IMG submission 203073) | Rhizosphere microbial communities from salt marsh grasses in Alabama, United States - S5-7_050615r2r1 | ecosystem: Host-associated > Plants > Roots > Rhizosphere | place: USA: Alabama | collected... | reverse complement strand
CCTGCCGAGGCTGCCGAATGCCTCTGTCAGCGTCAGCAGGTCCTCGACCTCCGACTTGTCGGGCGTGCGGCCCAGCTCGACCCAGCGTGCCCGCAGCCGCTCCAGGGGCTCCCGGTACGCCTCGTACTTCTCCGCGGCCCGATCCCGTCGCCGCGGCGCCGGCCGCTCCCGCTCGCCCGCGGACGGAATCCGGAGCAGGTTGCGCCGACTGCGGTAGCGATCGACCAAGAAGCGCTGCTCCGCGTCCTTGTCCCGGAAGACATAGAGCACACCGGGCGCTACCGGAATCGGCTCCTCATCGAGCGCCTGCTCCAAAAACGCCTTGATCTCCGCCTGCGTGTAGTACTTCTGGAAGGTCCCGCGCCGGGTCAGCACGCCGTCCCGAAAACGCTGACCCGCCACCGCGTTCTGGTTGGCGAGCATCACCGAGACGACCAACAGCCGCTCCGCCAGCGACCAGGCGCGGGTCAGGGCATCCAGCCGCTCGTCGAAGTCTTCGATGACATTGACGACGAAGCCGAGGTTGACGATATCGGCCGATCCAACCGGGTTGTTCGGCGCATAGTGGGGATCCCAGCCCGCGGCGCTGAGCCCGTTCTCCGTCAGCCCCCGAACGTCATCTCCCCTACCGCAGCCATAGTCAAAGACGCTGTGCTGTCCGTCCAAAAAGCCATATCGGGCAAGCGACTGAACCGGCGCCGAGAAGCCGTAGCGCTGAAGCGCCGTCAGGTGGCGAGCCGCCTCCCAGCCCGAGTGCAACGGGGCCAGATCGTCCCGGCTATCGCCCTCTACCCCCTCATCGTTCCCGATCGGCACCAACTGGTGCCCGACCACCCGGTAGCCCTTTTCCCGAACCAGTTGCTCCCACTGCCGGCGATATCCGATCCGGGTCGGCTCATCGAAAAGACCAATCGACTCACACGCCTCGGTCAGCGCCGTAAACTCCGCCCGTCGTGGGTGGTCCGGCGGCAACAGAAGCTCTTTCCGGTGCAGGATGGGTGGGTTCAGCGAATCGGCGTAGGTACGGTGACCGACCGCGCCGGTGTCCAGATCCACCCGCCAACTCTCAGCGAGGATAGGAAAAGGCGCATCGAAAAGGTCCCGATACGCGAGCAATGCCACGCCGCCAGCACCGAATTCGGGGTCGGTCCGTTCGAACCGAACCACATTGAACCCCTCACCGCGAGCGATTCCCGCAATCTGCTCCGCTGCCTGCAAAGCGTTTAGACAATCGGAATCCACCGCATCCAAGGCATCCAGATGCAGATAGGTGCGACCAGCAACGGTCTTACCGGGTGCCGGGATCATCGATTCATTCGCTCGCGGGTCGAACGCACCTCGGATCTTACCGAGACCCGCCCCCCTCGCAATCCGACCCGACCGCGACTTGCCCAGTCAAGTCGATGAATTCTCGTTCAAAATCGCCGGGAGCAGGGGTGATACCCAGGGTCTCGCGACAATAGGCGACGAATCGCAAGGAGTTTCCGTAAAGCGCTGGAATCAGGGCATTCAGCGCGTTGAAATGCTCGGCGATAGTGGTGTAGTCGGTCTCGTAGACATGCGCCGCCGCATTGCGGGTGGCCCGCGCCAGCTGCCATTGCGTGATCGAGTCGAGCACCCCGACCTTCTCATAAAAGGCAAGGGTGCGAAGGAATGTGTTGTGCTCTTCCCCCGCCAGGAGTGCCGCGTGCCGCATCGCCGACCCGAGGGTGTCCTGCAGCTTGCCGAAACGCTCGTTAATGGCGGATAGAGATTCGAAGAGCCCGACGTCTTTGGCATGCGCGGACAGCGTTTCGCCGGAGAGCGGCCAGCGCTGCTTCTCACGTGAGGCGTCCAAGAAGAAGACACATCGCTGGATGGCCTCGAGCAGGCTTGCGAGGTGCGCCCGCTCGGCAACGAGTGGCGCTTCGGTCATGGATCGGCCTCCAGTCGGACGGCACCGGACTTCGCGATGCGCTGAAAGGGCGTGAGCTGCCCCTGGCGTTCCACGGCCACGATGTCCACCGGCAGTCCCAGCCGTTCCTCCAACGTCGCCTTGATCTGTGCCCGCTCCAGCACCGAAAGACCGGCGTCGGTCTCGATGACTAGGTCCACGTCCCCCCCTCGCGCGGCATCGTCCAGGCGAGAGCCGAAGAGCAGAACCTCCACGTTCCGGCCACCGATGCCGGTCGCCGTCCTCAAAATCGCAGAAATCTGATCGCTGGTCAGCCGCATAAACGCCCCTCGCTCAACGGAGGTTGATGTGTCGATTATCGGCTGTGCTGTCGGCCGAGACCATCTTGGTGCAAGCCCATCGCCAGGCAAAACGACTAGCGACTCCAAAGGGATTGCCGGACAACTCGTGTGGCAAAAGAGGCGTCGCGAGCCCCGCGATCTGCATCAAAGCGGACCACGGATCCTCTCGGCCACCGTATCCCAATCGACATCGGGCGTTGGCTGGCGCGACACGATTCACACACAGCCGTCGGCCTCATCGTCGCTCACCCCGTGGCCTTGAGCACGTGGATCGGCGCAAAGCTGCTCGACGTGCACGCCCGCCCATTGGGGACCGCGATCCCGTCCATGGCCCCGACCATCGGAGCCTTGGAATCGAGACCGGGAAAGGCGAGGTTGAGCACATGATCCACCACCAGAGACTAATCGCCAGTCAGGCTTCGGAAATATCGTCGTCCGTCCCTGATTCTCCACTAACTTCACAGTCACGGGTTGCCATTACCAATGCGAACCGGAACGGCGGTCGGGCTAGTCGATCTCAAGGCAACCGATTTCGGCATCTGCCAGCAACTCGCGAATCTGCGTCCTGTTCTCATTGAGCAGACGAATCACGTTTGCCTTGCGCGCGTTTCCAACCCGCAACCAGATGACCTTTGCCAGATGACCTTTGGGATGCACCTCGAACAAGGCTCAGCTCGTCAAAGTCCGAAACCTCAGTGACGATCACGAAGCCGTTGTCCCTGGCATGGCTCCAAATGGCGTCGTCATCGGCCTGTTCCAGGCCCTCCAGCGCCACTTGACTGCTGGCCGGATAGGCGTCCTGCAACAAGGGGGACGATGCGGCGAGACAGGTTCTCGTCAAGCAACGGCTTCATTCAGCGTGTAGTACAGCGGCGTGCCGCTCCCGATCTGCCCCGTAGGCAAGGCAGGCATGGATATCTTCCTGCTCCAGCTCTGGGAAATCCTCCAAGACCTCGGCTGGCGCCATACCGTCCGCGAGCCAGCCGACCACGTCGTAGACGGTGATGCGCAGGCCGCGGACTACGGGGCGTCCACCCCGCTTTCCGGGCTCGATCCAAATTCTGTCCGCGTAGTTCATCGCGAGCACCCCAGCGGTGAGACGAATTGAAATCCTAGCACGGCGCACGCCCCCCGAAGACCGCCGCGGCCAGGCGACGAAGGCGTAGACCGCTGCTCGACCAGGACATGCGCTTTCGCGGTTTGCCCAACAGGGATTTCTGGATTATGGGCGGGATCTCTCACGGGTGCTATTCGCACCCAGCATGTGGAAGCGCTTGACCAATGGGGACTGGCGGCGGGTCGGCGCTCGCACCACCAACCATGCATTGACGCGATACTTCTCAGCAAGCCCGGCCGGGTGCGGAGACAAGTGCGCTGTCACCGGAACTCGCCAGATTCTAGCCTTCGTCCCGCGCCAGGCCCGCCATTGATTCCGCGGCGATGACGCCCGCACGCACTCCGTCGTCGGCGGCTTCGACGATGCCAGTGCGTAGGTAGAGATGGGCGGGCACCCGCTTTTCGGTGGAGGGACTCCTGGGGCTATACTCAGACGGATCGCACAGGAGCAAGCGCATGTCAACCCAGTCGAAACCGTACTACAGCTTCGAAAACTACCTGGCCGCCGAGCGCGACTGCATCGACGCCAAGCACGAATACGTGGCCGGTCAGGTCTTCGCCATGACTGGGGCGAGCTATCACCACAACCTGATCACCACCAACCTCGCGCGCGAGCTGTCGACGCAGCTCAAGTCGCGCCCTTGTATCGCACTGTCCAGCGACATGCGCCTGCGCATCGAGACCGCAGACGCCTGCCTCTACCCGGATATCGTGGTCCTCTGTGACAAACCCGTATTCCACGACGGACGCAAGGATGTGCTCACCGACGCCACCCTGGTAGCCGAGGTGCTGTCACCCTCCACCGAGGGCTACGACCGCGGCGGCAAGTTCGCCCTCTACCGCGCTCTGCCGGGCCTTCGCCAATACCTGCTGATCGCCCAAGACCGCCTGGCCATGGATCTGTTTACCCGCCAGGCTGACGGCCGCTGGGTTCTCGACGCCTACACCGACATCGATGCCTCCATCCGGCTCGAATCCATCGACTGTACGCTCCGTTTAAGGGAGGTTTACGACAAGGTCGACTTCGACGCCATGGCCTGAACCGAGGCAGCATCGTGGCGCCGCATCGGCGTTGTCGACCAAGACGACTTCGACTGTGAGATCGACGCGCCAGCTCTCCTTAAGAAATCGCAGCAACCATTGGCTAGCAGTTGGAAGAGCGACTCCTAGGCGTAGACCAACCGACTGAAACCATCTCCCCGCGATGGTCAGCCATCCCCATCCCACACCCCCCGCAGCCGGGCCAACGGGCGCATCTCCTCGTTCGCCTCGAAGTCCGGATAGTCGGGGTTCGCGGCCTTCAGCACGTAGCGGCCGTCCGGCTTCTTGGTGACTAGGCGCAGGACGTACTGGTCATCGCCACTGGCGTCCTGCCGTTCAATGGCCATCACGCTGCCGGTGATGGAGCCGGCCTTTTCGGGGTCGACCAGTTCCAGCAACAGATAGTCGCCGTCACGCACTGGGCTCTTGCCGCCGTTCATGGAGTTGCCAGTGGCGCGGGCGACGAAGTGGCGGCCCGGATCAAGGCTGCCATGTCCACTCGGCACGCGGTAGGTGTTCTCAACATCGGTGCGACCGGTGCGGAAGTGGCCGCAGGCGATGCGGAGATCCGGGAAGTAAGGCAACTCGGTGCCATCCCTGTCGTCGGTCGCACGCTGCGGAAAGGGCAGGATCCGCGCGCCCTCTTCGGTCGGTTGCTCGATGTCGCCCGCCGCATCCTGAGGCAATCGCGGCTCGTAGGCGGCAAGCCGGTAATCGACCAGTTCTTGCACCATCGCCTGGAAGATGTCGCTCTCATCGTCGGCGACCGTGAACGTGACCCGGAATCGGCCCTGGACCACCTCGAACCAACGTTTGGCGTCTCCGGCGAGGTTTCCGCCGGTCCAGGCGTTGATCGGATTGCCCTTCCAGTAGCCGAGCCACTTGCGCTCATCCATCTCGTCGATCTCCTGAAGGTCCTTGCGGATATCGACAATGAACCGGCGCCGGCGGCAAAACACCTCCAGAGCCTGCGCGGCCAGCGCTTCGACGGTCGGCGGCTGCCGGAAGCCGTCCAGGTCCAGCAGGGACTCCAACAGCACGGCCTTGAAGCACTTGGTCATGCTGGTGGTCTCCACCTCGCGGAAGAAGTCCGCGTGACGCTCCAGACAGATCGTCTCGGGGGGCGCCAGATCGCCCCGATCGGCCACCAGCGCCCACCACTGGCCATGCTGGCGCCGAAGATCCGGGAGGCTCGACCCGCTGCGGTAGTACTCCGCCAGCGTCGGCCGCCGACTCAGGGAGTCGCGCAGGGCCTGATAATCGGTGGACGGCCCCTTGCCCTGGAGGCGGATCAGGAAGTCGATGATGGCCAGGTCGTAGTTGGCGAAGCAGCCGGGCGGCAGCTTCAGCTCGCCGTCGCGGACGCGGCGACCGAACTCCGCGAGCTGGCGGTAGCTGCTGCCCACCTCGAACAGCGCCTGGGGCTTGTTCAGAAAGCCCTGGTGGTTGCCGATGAAGTCCAGCACGACCAGGCGTTCCTTGTCCGGGTGGCGCCGCAGCCCGCGGCCGAGCTGTTGCAGGAACAGCACCTTCGAGTCCGTAGGGCGCAGCATCATCACGGTGTCGATGGCGGGCAGGTCGACGCCTTCGTTGAACAGGTCCACGGAGAAGATCACCTGCAAGCTGCCATGCTCCAGTTGCTCCAGTGCTGCGCTGCGCTCTAGGACCGAGCCGCGATAGACCGCCGCGGCACGGATGCCCTCGCGGCGAAAGCGCTCCGCCATGAAGTCCGCATGGCCGCGCGACACGCAGAACGCCAGCGTGCGCTGCCGGCCCTTATCAAGCCAGTGCCGCAGCGCGTGGCGGGCGCGGCCCTGGGTGGCCAGCTTGTGCTCCAGGGCCTGCGGATCGAAGCGCCCGTTGCGCCAGGGGATCTCCTGGTAATCGACCGTCTCGTCGTAGATGCCGAAGTACTGGAACGGGCTGAGTAGGCCCAGCTCGATGCCGTCGAACAGGTGCCGGCTATAAACCAGGTTGTCGTCGCACAGGCTCAGGATGTCCGACTGGTCCGTGCGCTCCGGCGTGGCCGTGAGCCCCAGCAGGAAGCGCGGGCGCAGGTGTTGCAGCAAGCGCCGGTAGGTGGGGGCCGCAGCGTGGTGGAATTCGTCGACCACCACGTAATCGAAGTGGTCCGGCGCGAAGCGCTCCAGGTGCTGCGCCTGGCCCAGCGTCTGCACCGACGCGAAAAGCAGATCCACACCGGTCTGCTTGCGCTCACCGGTGTAACGGCCAACCCGCGCGCCGGGATGCACGCGCAGGAAGCTGGCTTCCGCCTGCAACAGGATCTCCTCGCGATGTGCAACGAACAGCACGCGCTCGGCCTGCATGGCTTGGCTGTCGAAGGCGCCGAGATAGGTCTTGCCGAGCCCGGTGGCCATCACCACCATGCCCCGCCGGTAGCCCAATGCGCGGCTTGCGGCCAGCGCCGCCAACGCCTCCTGCTGGACCTCCGACGGCTCCGGCGGCGGCTCCTCCGCCTCCTCGCAGCCGGCCGCGATGGGTAGACGCCGCAAGAGCCGCCGGCGCTGCTCGTACTGCGTGATCCAGTCGTGATCCAACGGGACAACGTTCGGATGCGCGAACAGCGCCTCGTACTGCGCGCGGATCTCCCGGAACCGCCGGTTGTCGGTGGCTTCCGGATCCTCCGTCCGCTCCACCCGCAGATTCCACTCCAGCCCGTCGGTCAGCGCCGTGCGGCTCAGGTTGCTGGAGCCGACGAAGGCCGCGCCCCACACCGTCTCGCCCTCGAGGCTTTCGGTACAGATGTACGCCTTCAGGTGAAAGCTCTGCTGCTCGCACTGGAACATGCGCACATCCGCGCCGCGCTCGGCCAGCAGCATCAGCCGCCGCAGGGCCTGGGGATCGGTCACGTCCAGATAGTCGCTGGTCAGCACACGCAGCAGCGCGCCGCGCGTCTCCACCGCGTCCACCAGGGCCGGATAGACCAACGCCAGGCCGCTGCTCTTGATGAAGGCCACCGCAAGGTCGATGCCGTCGGCGCGGCGGATCGCCTGCAACAGCCGCGGCAGGAAGGGATCATGCGCCCCGCCGGTGGTCAGGAACTGGCCCAACCTCACTCCGTCCTACGTAGCAGCGTATTCAGCCAGCGCTCCGCCTCGCGGCCGGGGCGCAGGTCGGCGGTAGTCCAGGTCTCTACCTCCTCCAGGCCCGGCACCTGTTGCAGCAGCGCCGCCAGGCCCGGCTCGTCCAGATCGGTGAAGCGCCGGCCATGGTGCTCGCGCTCGCCGCTGCCGTACTTGAAGGAGGCGTAGAGGACGCCGCGCGGCTTCAGTGCGCGGCAGAGGCGCTGCATCACGTCGGGCAGCTCAGCGCCCGGGACATGCAGCAGGCTGGCGCAGGCCCAGATGCCGTCGAAATCCTCCTGCCAGGCGATATCTTGGAAGCGCAGGCACTGGACGGGCTGACCGAGATGTCGAGCGGCCAGCGCGACCAAGGCCGGGGAGGCGTCGAAGGCGGTGACTCGGTGGCCGAGTGTCGCGAATGCCGCGGCGTCGCGACCGGAGCCGCAGCCGGCGTCCAGGATGCGCGCGTGCTCCGGCAAGAGCGGCAGGAAGCGGCCATAGAGCGTGCTCATGTCGACTTCGACGGTGTCGGCCAAGAACGTCCCCGCGTTGTCCTGGTAGTAGTCGATGTTCACGTCCGCCATGCTGGAGCTTCGTTGACGACTGCTTCTCGTAATGACCCAGAGTGCATTTGTTAAGGATATTCTACGTCGGCAACAGCAGAGCGACAGAAAGCTGGTTTGACTCCAACCGCGCAAGCCGCGCATCGATTGCGCGATCCTCGCCAATCGCGGCGAGGACGCCGCTGCCACACCAGGCGACCCCGGACCGAAGAGCACTGGGGCGAAGTAACGCGCTGAGCCTTCGACCGGCCAGTCGGGTGCGGGCCGTGCAACAACCAGCAGGCTCAAACTGTGAGCCCGTTCGGCTCGTTCAGCTTTAAGGGGATCCTTAGGGCTTGGCGAGCGGATCGCTCACCTCACCCGCCCGGCCTGCGCAACCGCAGCCGCCGATGCCGGATCGCCTCCACGGCGTGCAGGCTGGGCACGCCATTGTGGCCATCGTCGATCGCGGGTTCCGCGACGTTCAATTCCAGCCCATCCTCCGTCTCCGTGACGCGCAGGTAAACGGCGAGGATCGGGATGTCGTCCGGAATGTTGCTGCGGACGGCCCAGACCGCGTAGGCGAGCTTGTGCTTGGCGATGCTGTCGAAGGGGCCGCGCTTTCCCACGGTGACGATGACGTGGTTCCTGCCGTCGCGCACACCGATGCAAACGGAGTCGATCTCGACTTGGCCGGCGACGTGGTCGAGCACATGCGGTTGCTCGGTGCCGACAGTGAAGCGGAAGCTGTAGGTGCCGTGGCCGGTGGCGGGGATCATGTGGATGCTGCTGTCGTCGCAGCCGAGCGCCTCGGCCATAAGGCCGGAGGCGTGAGCTAGGGTCAGCAGCGAGGTCTCGGAGAGCTTGGGCAGCAGGCCGAACGGGAACAGCGCGCGCATGGAGCGGTCCGGGATGAAGGTCTCCAGCCGGCCCGTGAAGATGTCGTCGTCGATGAGGAAGAAGGGGGCCAGCGACAAGTCTTCGTGCCGGACCAGCGCGAAGGCGGCCTGGCCGCGGGCGTCGCCGTCACCGTGCCCGGCGCCGAGGCGCAGAACCATGGTGCCGGCCTCACGCAGTTCTCTGGCCAAGGACCTGGCGTGGTCCACCGAAATGGTGCTGGCGGTGTCCGCGCGCACGCCGTGGCGGCCGCAGTAGGTACGGAAGATCTCGGGGCCGTAGAGCCAAAAGCCCGTGGCGGGTTGTTCGGCGAGGGCGTAGGTGAAGGTGGGCATGGGTTCGAGGCTGCTGTCGGGCTGGTGCGGGCAGAGTGTCGGAGCTCGATGCAGACGATCTGTTAGGAGCGCGTCTAGCGCAACGCTTGGTCCAACCCGGCAAGCGTCATCATCAAGGTCGTCTCGTTCCCCGGCGACGGCTGGAACCCGAAGTATCGATAGAAGCGTGCAGCCTCCGGCGAGATGGCGTGCACCAGCATCGCGCGGACGCCGGCGAGGTCGGCGGCTTGCCGGGTACGCAGTGCCGCGTCCCGGAGCAGTGCGGCGCCGAGCCCTTGCCCATGCCAGTGGCTGTCGACCGCCAGCCTTGCCAGGAGGATCACCGGCACGGGATCGGGCATGTTGCGGCGGACTGCGCCCGTTGCGTCTCTGCGTGAGACCGAGCCCACGGCGAGCGCGTAGTAGCCGACGACGGTGTGCTCGGCCGTGATGACATAGGTCCGGGCGGCGCCGCTGGCTTGGCTCTTGAGCGCGTTGCGCTTGAGCCAGATGTCGAGGGCGGGCTCGCCGGAGGAGAACGCGCTGCAATCGGAGTGTGAATCGATCGGGCGGGGCGCCTCGATAGCGCGTGTCGGCGGCCCAGGCGGCGGTTCAGGTGGCGCCATTACGCGCGGCCTCGCTGACCGACCGCCTATCGCTCCCAGGGCGCCTTGCGGGACATCAGGTCGCGCAGCCGTGGGTTCTCGGCGGGTGGAGCATCCAGCACGGCGATGAACTGCTCCCACGCGGCGGGATCAAGCTCGATGCGAGTTGTGTCCAGCAGGGTATTCTCGGCCTCTTGGAGCGCGGCATCGCGGACAAAGTCCGAAATCGACTTGTCCGCCTGCTTCGCGGCCCGCTCGATGAGCGCGCGTTGCGGTCCCTTGATACGGATGTTCAGGGGTGGGGATTTGTCGGCGGATACGCTGGACACGGTTATTGTCTCGCTGAGGTGTCGTTGATCCGAGTCTGGTCTGTCTACACCCGCATTGCAAGTTGTCATGCGATTGTGCGGACGGCTCCTCCGCCAATCGCCAGCGGTCTCCGGGCGACCGGTGCAGATCTGCTAGTCGATGAGGAAGAAGGGGTCGAGCAACTGGCCTTCGTGCCGGACCAGCGCGACGGCGGTCTCGCCGCGGGCGTCGCCGTTGCCGTGGCCGGCGCCGAGGCGCAGGACCATGGTGTCGGCATCGCGCAGCTCCCGGGCCAGGGTTCTGGCGTGGTCGACGGAGATGGTGCTGGCGGTGTCGGCACGCAGGCCGTGGCGGCGGCAGTCGGTGCGGAAGATCTCGGGGCCGTAGAGCCAGAAGCCCCTGGCGGGTTGTTTGGCGAGGGCGTGGGTGAAGGTGGGCAAGATGGGTTTCCCGTGTCGATCGGGCGTGGCGGCTCGGGCAGCGGCGGTGGGATGGCCGGCGGGGCTCTGCGCAGGGTTCTTGCCCGCTGGTAGGCGATTTGCCTAGTTCTGGCGAGCTTTCGTTGGGTCGCGAGGGGTGAGGTGGTCCGCGTCGGGGGTTGGAGGGAAACTAGGGACACATCACCAATACCGGCTTTGCGGGAACGCCACTGACCAGCCAACACAGAGGTCGCTGGAAACACGTCCGCGGCATCTCGTCCCCGGAGAGCCGCGTCCGGGTCGCCGCTTGGTGAGGGTGCCGGGTCAGCATACGGGCGCAGCCGCCGAACCCGGAGATCGGTCACGGGTCGCCGCCACCCGCCTCGCCGTCGAGCGCAGCGGCGCGGCTCGATGCCGTGTGCGAAACGAGGGACAGACCACCAATAAATTGCGGCATCGATGCCACTTGTCCGCCGGCGGAACGCCAAGGCTACAGTTTTAACTCCGTGGGCCACAGAAAGAACGGCCCGTGCTGCTTCGACACGCGGAATTCACCGCCGGCCGCCTTGCCCTTGTCGGTTAGCTTGAACATGTCGCCATCGCGCTCAAGGAATCCGGTGGCCAAGAGCTTCTCGTTCAGTTGGCCGGTGCGCATCCCCGGCGCCTTGGCGAGCTTGGAGGTGGTGAGCTTGTCATAGCCGTTGTCTGCAGCATTGGTGGCGACCTGCGTGGGGCTATCGGGCTCCTTGCCTCCTGTTGGGTCCACCTTGTCCGCCGCAAGACGACCCTCTTCGCTGATGCGGATCAGGCGCTGGGCTTCTACGTGCGCGGTACAGCTCAGGCTCCTATTCGCGGTCAACGTAGATGCCCATCTCGTTGTTGTTCACCCGGCTGAAGCCGTAGAGGTTCATCGATGTGATGATGGCCGCGCGCTCGTTGACGTAGCACTTTGCGTGCAGGTGCTGACAGAAGCTGGTGCGAACGAAGGCCAGCGAGCGCAACCAGTTGATCTCCTGCGGCGCCAGCTCGCTCTTGCCGTAGACGATACGCACGTCGATCTTCATGCGGTCTTTGTCTTCCAGCAGCTCGCGGATGCGGTCGTTGAACTTGAGGAAGGGGCTGATGATGATGAGCCGTTCGCATGAGGCCTTGATCAGTTCTTCGAGGTAATAGTTGGTTGCGCTTGTGTTGAGAAATCCTGCCGTCGTTCATTTCCGTCAGGTCAGGTCATTGAGCAGAACCACGCCGGCGGAGAGCGCAACCAGCGCGGTGGCATCGGGCAAGGTGAAGGACGCGTCGGGAAACGGTGCGGCTGTGACGTGGAAATACCGCTTTGCGAGTTCTTTGGACTGTAGCTCGCCGGGACTCCCGAGACTGTGAGGCAAGGAACAGCTTGGTATACATTCAGGGAAGTCGGCGTACGCCAAGAAGCGCTCCGCCCCGCGCGCAAGCAGCCAAATGCCGTGCGGCGAGACGTTTGTTACCT
>Ga0316577_10001167_pt1 | contig 12049 bp, 8 predicted proteins | sample S5NA_FD_203073 | JGI IMG/M metagenome (GOLD analysis project Ga0316577, IMG submission 203073) | Rhizosphere microbial communities from salt marsh grasses in Alabama, United States - S5-7_050615r2r1 | ecosystem: Host-associated > Plants > Roots > Rhizosphere | place: USA: Alabama | collected... | reverse complement strand
CTCGTCGGGGGTGGCGATCACGGGCCCGAAGGAGAAGCACCCACGGTAGATCTTGGACTGGGGAAGATAGAGTGGGTTCTCGCGCTCGATGTCCCAGGCCGACACGTCGTTGGCCAGCGTGAAGCCGAGGATCGTCCCCCGCCGACCCAGCACGATGGCGAGCTCGGGCTCGGATGCGGTGAACTGCGAGTCGTGCCGGCGACCGATGGGCTCACCGGGGGCCGCGCAGCGTCCGGGCGAGGCCTTGAAGAAGAGCTCGGGCCGTTCCGCGTCGTAGACGCGGTTGTAGAAACCGGTTCCCTCCTCGCGGAAGTCGGCGCTGCGGCGATAGGTCACCCCCGCCCCCCAGACCTCCGGGGGAGTGACGGGACAGGCGAGGCTCCCGGCGCCGCGATCGACGAGATCGGCCCAGCGCACCTCGGCAAAGACCCCGGCCTTCTCGGCATCCGAGAGCCAGTCGGCGGCGTCGAGGCCGTGCTCCTCCAGCGCCACCAGCAGGTCGAGGGTGGTGAGCACCCCGGCGTGGGCCTCCCGTAGGAGGAACGCGCTTTCGCCTCGCACGAAACCAAGACCCGCCCCGCCGTCGGCCCCCCGCGCCTGGAACCACCTCATCTCGTCACCCCTCGGAAGAGGGCGCCCGGCCGTCGCGGCCGGCACCTCCTCTCCCGCTGGCGCCGATTCTGTGGCCATGTGCGGGCCCGGCGCAACACGTCCCCACGCCGCGTCCGGCTGATTTGCCGGCCGAGGGGCGGGTCAGCTACGCTGTCCGCCTCCATGCCCGTCCTGTCCGGCTCACCCGTCGTCACCCTGCGCAACGCGTCCGCCCGCCCCTACGACGACGCCATCTCCGCCGCCCGGACCTGCTACGCGCCCCGGGTCGTCGGCCCGGACGAGATCACCGCGTCCCAGCGCGAGTCGATCGGCCCGCTCACGTTCGAGGCCGGGCACCACACCGTGTGGCAGCACGCCCACTTCGAGTTCGGTCTCGAGAACATCAGCCGTCAGCTGGTCTGGACGTTCCTCCACTCACACCCGTTCTACAACTCCGAGCAGTCCAGCCAGCGCTTCGTTCGACTCGACGAGATCCGGGCGCACGTCCCGGACGGCCTCGGCGACGACGCGCGCCGGGTTTACGAGGGAGCGATCGAGATGGCGTGGGAGGCCTATCGGCGGCTGACCGCCCTGCTCGGGAACGACACCCTGCGCATCCTGTCGGAGGTGCGACACCTCTCGCCGAACGCGTCCGAGGCACGCCGGAAGAAGGTGGGGCGCGAGGCGGAGAAGAAGGCCATCGAGATCGCCCGCTACGTCATCCCGGTGGCCGCCTTCACCTCGATGGTCCACACGGTCTCCGGCATCGTGCTTCATCGGCTGCACCGCATGATGGCCACCGGCGACGCTCCACGCGAGACCCGTGCGGTGGTCGGGGCGATGGTCGAGCAGGTGCGGGGTCTGGACGCGGACTTCTTCGAGCGTATCGGCGAGGGGCCGCTGGGCGAAGAAGAGATGGTCGAGCCCCGCCTCCCCCGCCTTGCCGCGGACGGCGACGCCGAGGCGGCCCGTCTCGACGCGAAGCTTGGCGGGCGCACCTCGCTCCTGGTGGACTGGATGGGTCGCGCCGAGGAGACGACCGCGGAAGCGGTGCGCGGGGTCCTCGGCCTGGGGCCGGACACGCTGAGCGACGACGACGCCCTCGAGATGCTGCTGAACCCCGGCATCAATCGCTACCGCCTGGAGACGCTGCAGCTGTCGGTGCACACCCCCCTGGGGCGGGCGATGCATCATCCCGCCTACACATTCTTCAAGAAGATCTCGCACACCGCCGACAGCCAGGACCAGCGCCACCGCATGGTGCCGGCCTCGCGCCCGCTCATGACGTTGACCGACACCCGCCGACCCGACTACATCACGCCTCCGCTCGTCGCCGCGAACCGGGAGGCGCTCGAGGTGTACGAGGAGGCCATGGAGCGGGCCTGGACGGCCAAGAATCGGCTGCTCGAGATGGACGTGCCCCTCGAGCAGGCTCTCTACCTCCTGCCGAACGCGAAGGCGCTCCGGTTCCACGAGAGCGGGAGTCTCCTCTACCTCGCCCACAAGTGGGTCATGCGGACCTGCTTCAATGCCCAGGAGGAGATCTACCGGGCGTCGATGGACGAGCTCGAGCAGCTCGGCGCCGTCCACCCGCGTCTTGCCCGGCACATGGGCCCGCCGTGCGTGCTTCGCTACCAGCGCACGAGCCCGGTCTGCACGGAGGGCCAGCACTTCTGCGGCGTGCCGGTCTGGCGGAGTTTCCCGGAGGTCGAACGCCCCCTCTAGGGTGCCGTGTCACCAGCAGTCGTGGTTCTCGACCGCTTCGGTGAGCTTCTACGCGCGGTGAGGGCCTGCGGCGGCGATGGACACACGCGGAGAAGCAGCCAGTGCGTCAGCGGGTACGCGACCAGGACGAGCGCTCCGGCGACGACCGCGACGTGAGTGACCGGGCCTCCCCACGTCTTCTTCAGGATCGGGTCGACGAAGGCGTCGTTGATGTTGGCCACGGGGCCGAAGAAGCGTCCGACGACGACCCCGAGGATGGCGACCGCCGACTGGAGCAGGTACCCGCGCCGGTCGTAGCCGATTCGGCGCAGGACGATCACGAGGAGCACCGGCAGGATGACGTGGTAGAGCGACAGAAGCCGGGTGAACGGGGGCCACTGCGGGTCCCACATGTACTCGGTGCCTCCGATGGCGTGGCTCCCGGTCAGGAGGCGCGAGACGACGTCCGCCGTCCAGACCACGCCGACGAGCAGGATCCCAACGGCCTGGCTCGAGAGCAGCAGGCGGCTGCACGTCCAGATCCCGACTGCCGCGAGAATCACCGCGAGGTTGCAGAGGAAGAGGAAGTTGGCGAAGCCGTAGGCGAGGGCGTACGACGGTACGTAGACAGACATCCAGCCGAGCGCTGCCCACCGAAGGCGACGGAAGCAGCCTGCGGTCACGGCTCGGCGTCGCCTTCCGACGAGGATCGCGGCCCGGCCGAATCCGGCACGACGCCCGGCCCACGGCCGGTCAACGCCTCCACGCGCTCGGCCGCCCGCTGACCGCTCCGCACCGCGCCCTCGATCGTGGCCGGAAGGCCCGTATCCGTCCAGTCGCCGGCAAGGAAGAGACCCGGGACGTCCGTGCCCGGCCCGGGACGGAGCGCCTCCAGCTCGGGAGTCGAGGCGAAGGTCGCGTCGGGCTCGCGCAGCACGAGCGTTCGCTCGATCTTCGCCTCCGCCATGGCCGGGAAGTACCGGCGGAGCGCGGCCTCGGCGGCCCCCACCAGCTCCACGTTCTTCTTCGGCGCGCTGCGATAGGCCGCGCTCACGATGAAGGCGAGGTGCTGGGGCGCCCCCCGGCGCCCGAAGAGCCGACCCTTGTCGAACACCCACTCGATCTCGCAGCCGCGCAGGCCCAGCATCGGGCGATCCACGACCTCACGGTCCAGCCACATCTCCACCGAGACGATGGGCGAGCGGCCGAAACGGCCCAGAGCGGCGAAGGCGGGCCGTCCGCGCCATTCCTCGGGCAGCAGCGGAATGAGCGCGTGGGCGGGGATCGCCGAGACCACCGCCTCCGCGGGTTCGAGGCGGGGCTCGGGCGCCCGTCCGGTCTGCAGCTCCTCCCGCTGCCGCGCGCGCTGCACGTAGCGCACCCCGCCCGCGCGGCCCGCCTCCGGCTCGATGGCCTCGACGAGAGTGCCCCGTCGCAAGACCCCGCCGCGCCCTTCGAAGTACCGCGCGAGGCGCTCGAGGAGGACGCCCCAGCCGCGCCGGAGGAACACCAGGCGGGACGCCCGGTGGTCGCGCAGAAACGACTCCTGGTAGACGCGGTGGAAGAGGACCGCGGCCGACCGCTCCGGGGACTCGTTGACGACGGCCAGGGCGAGCGGATCCCACAGGAGGCGCCGGGCGGCCGGGCCCTGGCCCGTGCGCCGGAAGTACTCGGCGAGGGTCAGGCCGACGGGGGTGGGGCCGAAGCGGACGGCGAGGCCCAGCCGCAGCGCCTGGAGCTTCACGCGCAGGGGAACGCGGAGACCGACGAGCCCGGCCAGCAGATGCAGCGGGGCGACGAGCGGGGGGCAATCGAGGACGGTCGCGCCCTCGTCGTCCACCCACTCGATCTTCAGGTTCTCCTGGGGATTGAGCAGGTCGGTCGCGCCCGCCCGCCGGACGAGATCGAGCGTGGCCGTGTAGGCCCCGATCATGAGGTGGGTTCCGTTGTCGACGTCGTCACCGGTCACCGCGTCGCGGAACGAGGTGGCGCGGCCCCCGAGAACACCCCTCCGCTCGAGCAGGACGACGTCGTGACGTTGCTCCTGGAGCGCAATGCCCGCGGCCATTCCCGCGAAGCCGCCCCCGATGACGACGACCTTCATGCCCCCCCGTACACCCGGGCCGCCGCCCGCAGCGCGATCCAGGCCTTGCGGGGCCGACCGACCCGGACCCTCTCTCCTCCGATCGGATAGCCGCGCCGGGCGAGCTTCTCGAGGATTGCCCGGTAGATCGACCCCATGATCTCGGCCGCCAGCATGGCCCGCCGGTCCTCCGCGGGCAGCCGCTCGGCGGCGGTGGCGTAGTGCCCGCGAGCCCGGTCCGCCTCGAACGCCAGAAGCGCCCCGACCTCGGCCCGCCGAGGGACGCCGGGCCCGGCGGTGAGGAGCTCCTTCTCCTCCACCCCGAAGCGTGCGAGGTCCTCGAGCGGAAGGTAGAGCCGTCCCCGGGCGGCGTCGGGGGCCACGTCGCGCAGGATGTTGGTGAGCTGCAGGGCGAGCCCCAGTTCGACCGCGTACTCGCGGGTGCGCGGGCTCGTGTACCCGAAGATCTCGATCGAGGCGAGACCCACCGCCGAGGCCACGCGCTCGCAGTAGAGCCGGAGGTCGGCCCAGGTCGCATAGCGGTGCTCGGTGAGGTCCATGCGACAACCGGCCACGATGTCGTCGAGCACGGCCCGTGGAATCGGGAATCGATCGACGGTCTCCGCCAGCTCGCGCCCGAGCTCGGTCTCAGCCCTGCCCGCATAGCACCGGTCGAGCTCGTCGCCCCAGCGATCGAGGCCGGCCGCACCCCCGCCCCCCTCCTCGTCTACGCAGTCGTCGACGGCCCGGCAGAACGAGTACAGGGCGTAGATCCCGCGGCGTCTGTCTTCCGGAAGCGTCAGGAAGGCGTAGTAGAAGTTGCTCTGGCTCTTTCTCGTGAGTCGGGCGCTGAGGCTCGAGGTCATCGGGAAGACCACCGCCACGCCCGCCAGGCCAGTGCCGCCTTGTCGAGAGCGGAGTGCTTCGGGCGGCGGGTGAAGACGTCCGCCCCCACCGCCTCGATGCGGTCGAGGATCGACGTCCCACCAAGCCAGGTGAGCCGCATCTCGAAGCGCAGCTCGCGTCCAACGCGGTCACACAGCGGGCGCCCCTCCTCGAACAGCTCCCGGGTGCGGCCGATGAGCTCGGCCATGAGCCCGCGAAAACCGTCGGTGACCCGCCCGTGGCTGAAGTCCCAGGTCCCCACCCCGTGGCGCCTCATCAGGTCCTCGGGGACGTAGATGCGGTCGCGGGCGTAGTCGATGGCCGCGTCCTGCCAGTGGTTGGCGAGCTGGAGACCGGTGCACACGGCGTCCGAGAGCCGCGGCAGCTCGGGATCGTCCTGCTCGAACACGAGGAGCACCAGCCGGCCCACCGGGTTCGCCGAGCGCCGGCAGTAGTCGAGGAGCTCGTCCCAGCTCTCGTAGCGGTTCTTCACCGTGTCCTGTCGGAAGGCGGACAGCAGATCGAGGAGCAGCTCCTTCGGGACGTCGAGGGCTCGGACGGTCTCGCCCAGGGCCACGAAGACCGGCCCCTCCGCCTCGCCGCGGTAGGCGGCATGCAGGAGGGCCTCCCACTGGTCGAGCTTCTCCTGCCGGACGCCCTCGTAGATCGGCTCGTCCGCGAAGTCGTCGGCAATCCGCGCGAACGCGTAGAGCGCATATACGTACCGACGCTTCTTGCGGGGGACGAACAGCCCCACCGGGAAATTCTCGTAGTGGGCCTTGACCCGGGCCTCGCAGTGCGCGAAGGCATCGTCCACGCTGACGGCCATCGGCCCGGGATCTTAGCATCGGGTCGATGACGCTGGCCCCCTCGAGACCCCGCGGGCCACAACGGGCGCGAGCCCCCGCCGCGGAACGGACCGCGCAAAGCTTCGACCGCGGTGGGGATCTGCACCTACGAGGTGCTTCGGCAGTGGCGGGCCGGGGGCTAGGGACGCGAGGAGACGGCCTCGCCGGCGAGGTAGCGGCGCAGGCCGGATCCGCCTCCCAGGGCGGTTCGGAAGGCCACGACCGCCACGGCCGCGACGATGAGCACGGCGAAGAGGGTGGGTCCTGCGAACCAGGCTCCCAGGTCCGCCGTCAGAGGAGCGATGAGGAGCGTGTCGCACACGAAGCCGCCGGCCATGGCGGCGAGGAGCCCAAAGCGTAGGAGCACGAAGGCGTATGTGCCCATGATCACGAGGCGGACGGGGAGGCTCAGCCAGAGGGGCTGGGTCGAGGCGGCGACCTCAAGCCCGGCGAGAAGGACGACCAGGCCCACCACCGCCAGCGACTCGCGGCGCAGGACGAAACGCAGTATCAGGTAGAGGAGGAGGCTCCCGAGGCCCAGGAGCGCGTCGCCGGTGATGAGCGTCAGAACGCCGGCCGCGCTCTCGCGCAGGCCGAGCAGACCGGGCAGGTTGTGGGGCACCACCGGCTCGGGCGGGAACGCCCCGAGCCAACCCGGCAACCTCCACGTCAGCGAGAGGAAGAGGACGACGGACGCCCCCCAGACCCCTCCGATCAGCACGTCGCGCCCGACGATCGCGTCCCCGAAGCCCCCGTTCAGGAGCCGCGTCCAGGACACGAGGGTCGTGGGACGCAGGCGACGCACGTAGGGCTCGAGGGCGAGGTAGAACAGCCACACCAGCGTCGCCAGGAGCATCACGGTGCCCGCTCCGCGACTGATGAGGGCCATCTCCCCGATGATGTCGGCCACGTGGTGGGTGTCGAGAAGCCACACGACCAGACCCGCGGCGGCCAGACCCGCCGCGAGGCGGAAGGCGCCCCGGCGGTCGCCCCGGCCGAGGACGAGATTACGCCGGGCCAGAACGGCTCCGACCCCGACCAGGAGCACGACCAGCCCAGCCGCAACGTACCTCAGGACCTGCTGGCCTGGGGTCGGCTGATGGGCCTCCATCCGCTCGGGCCGCGTCCAGGGCTCCACGACGCGGAACCAGACCGCTCGGCCACGGTAGGCTGCCGCCTCCACCCGGATGGAGACTTCGGGTCGGTCCGGCCAGACGCCAGTCCACGCCGCTCGGGTGTCTACGAAGAAGGGGGGCAGCCAGGTTGGATCGGTGGGTTCGAGCTGGTCGGGGTCGAGGCCGGCCTCCGTGAGGAGAGGAGACCAGTCGACGGGCGTCGGGGGATCGGTCGTGGCCTCGACCTGTGGCGGCACCGCGTAGAACTGCAGGAGCTGCCCGCGGAAGTCGTACTTCGTACCCGCCATTCCCGTGATATCCGGGGGGGGCGAGCTCCAGTCCACTCTGCCCGCACCCCTGAGGCTGACGAGGGGACGCGGGCTCCACCGGTACCAGAACTGGAGCACGGCGGGGCGACCGGTGCCGAGCTCGTTCCAGCGGCGGTCCCGTGGGGAGGCCGCCCGCTCGCTGCGGAAGTACTCGCGATCGAAGCCGACGCCGGCGTGGGCGTCCGCCATCCCTTCTTCGTGTCCGTGTCCGAGGCGCGCGACGAGCTCCCGTGCCCGGTCCTCGAGGACCTCCGGCGGCTTCTCCATCGGGACGATGTTGACGAGATACAGCGAGTGCCAGAGAAGGGGGGCAAGGAAGGCACCGAGGACGGTGGCGAGAAGGCAGGCCCAGGCCACCCGAGGCGAGAGCGACCCCGACTCCCCGGCGGCCGCCACCAGCTCGGGCGAGGGCGTGTCACCGGCGGCGATCGCGGCTTCGAGCGGGTTCTGTCCGGAGAGCATGGCGGACACGGCGAGGGCCGAGGGAGGCCGCTTTCGCGGCTCCTTCTCCAGGCAGGCCAGGATGGCCCTCTCGATGGTGGGGTCGAGGCCGGGAACGACCAGGGACGGCTCCATCGGATGCTCGTCGCGCTGCTTGCGCGTCAGCTCGGCCAGCGTCTTCCCGGCGAAGGCGCGCCGGCCGGTGAAGAGCTCGTACAGAAGCAGCCCGAGCGCATAGACGTCGCTGCGGACCGTGACCTCACGCCCCAGCAGCTGCTCCGGCGACATGAAGGACGGCGTCCCGGAGCGCACGTCTTCGTCGGTGAGGGCCTCGGCGAGGCCGGCGAGGCCGAAGTCGGTGATCCGTACGTTGCCCTGCCCGTCGAGCATCACGTTGGCCGGCTTCAGGTCCCGGTGGAGAACGCCCTTCTCGTGGGCGGCGGCGAGGCCGGCGCAGACCTGCCTGGCGATGTCGAGGGCCTTGTCCTGCGGCAGGCGACCGATCCGTCGGAGGAGGGAGGAGAGGTTCTCCCCATCCACGAACTCCATCGACAGGAAGTGCTGCCCGTCCGCTTCGCTGATGTCCCAGACGCTGCAGACCGCCGGGTGGGAGACCTGGCGGGCCATCCGGACCTCGCCGAAGAGCCGCTCCAGGCGCTCGGGGTCGGCGTCGAGTCCGGGGGGGAGGAACTTCAGCGCCACCGGCTGCTCGAGCTTCAGATCGTCGGCCCGGTAGACCTCACCCATCCCCCCCCGTCCAAGGAGCCCGAGGATCCGGTATCGCCCCCCCAGGACCGTCCCGGGAGCGAATCGGTCGGAGGCGGCGGAGGCGCCGAGCCCGCTCGCGCTCGTCGGCGTCGGGGAGCGGCGCCGCGAGCTACTCGGGGACGGCGAGCCCCGCCGCGGAGCGGTTCCGGTCGGGCTGTCCGAGATGTCGAGGTTCGTCCCGCACGACGCGCAGAAGCGGCTGGTGTCCCCAACCGGGGCCGCGCAGGACGGACAGGTCGACACGGTGCGTTCAGACCCCACCATCAGAAGATACGACACCCCGCGGTTGGAGATCCCCCGTTTTTCGCCCCGTGGCGCCCGTGGGCCGCCTTTCGGCGGCCGGAAATCGGTCACCCGAGCGCGTCATCCCCTGCAACTCGGTGACGCCCATGAAGCTGCCGGCGGCCCGACAATTGCACAAGTCGGGCCCGGGCTGAACGATGGTCATGGATTTCGAGAAGACCGTTCCCATGGTGGCCGGGCGCAAGCGTGACACGCAGCCCCTGGACGCACCAAAGGCCCGGGACCTGCGGACGCGGATCCTCGAGGCGAAGGCCCGGGCCATCGCCACCGGCGACTGGGTGCTCGAGCGCGCGGATGCCGACGGCGGCGCCGTCCAACGGACGCCGATCCTGCCGCTCCCGTTTCGGGTGGGGCGGGCGGCCGATTCCGAGCTCGTCCTCGCGTCACCGCACGTCTCAAAGACCCACGCCGAGATCTACTCCGACGGCGAGGCGCTGCGGTTGCGGGATCTCGGCAGCCGCAACGGGACCTTCCTCAACCATCAGCCGGTCAGCGACGCCGCGATCCACTGTGGAGACATCCTCCACTTCGGGGACTACGAGTTCCGCGTCGCGGGGGAGGAGAAGACAGCTGCGAAGAAGGTCGACGACACCGCGACGCTCGTCCGGCAGGGGCCGCTCCCCAGGGGCTTCGAGACCAGCTCCCGCGATCTTCGGCAGCTTCTGAGTGAGGGCACCGTCACGATGGTCTTCCAGCCCATCGTGGACATGCCTACGAGCCGCGTGTCCGCGTGTGAGGCCCTCGGCCGCGGATGCCACCCGGGACTCCCCGAGAGCCCGGTCGAGCTCTTCGAGATCGCGGGCAAGCTCGGTCCAGACGCCCAGGCCGAGCTCAGCCGCCTCTTCCGGCGGCGTGCGGTCGAGATGATCCAGGACCTCCCAGAGGCGCCGGTCGTGTTCCTGAACACCCACCCGGTCGAGCTGGAGAGGCCGGGTCTGGTCGAGTCTCTCGAGGAGCTCCGGACCCTGGCTCCGAACGTCGACCTGGTCCTCGAGATCCACGAGAGCGCGCTGGCCCAGACGGACTTCATCGTGTGGCTGCGCACCCGCTTGATGGAGATCAACGTCGGGCTGGCCTACGACGACTTCGGGGCGGGACAGGCCCGGCTCTTCGAGCTGGCCGAGGCCCCCCCCCACTACCTGAAGTTCGACCGTCGTTTCATCACCGGCATCGACAACGCGCCCGTCTCCCGGCAGCGGCTCGTGGCCTCGTTGGTGGCCGCCGCCCGCGAGCTGCTCGTTCGTACGGTGGCGGAGGGAGTGGAGACGGCGGAAGAAGCTGCCGCGTGCATGCGTGCGGGGTTCACCCACGCTCAGGGCTACCACTTCGCCCGGCCGGGACCGGTCGAGGCCCTGGGCGCCTGTGCCCCCGCGTCGCGAGGGAAGGGTTCATGAAGAGACAGGAAACGAGGCTCAGCTCCGCGGTCACCGATCGCATCATCGCCCTTCTCGAGGGGGGGCCGGTCGAGGCCGCGGAGTGGGCGAAGAGGATGGATCGACTGGAGGCGGAGTGGGGCACCGACGTCTACGCGGTGCTTCTCTTCGTCCTGACCCACCTGGACTTCTCGGGGGCCAAGGCCCGTGAGCACTGGGGACGCGTGCTCCGGCAGTGGGAGCAGCTGAACCGCGACCTGCCCGAGCGCGTGGATCTCCGGGTGGCGGTGCTCCACTACTTTTTGCGCATCCAGAAGAAGCTGCGCAACCCCGCGATCGTGGAGCTCCGGATCCTGCGCCGGACCCAGGCTTCGGTGGTCATGGACGAGCTCACCCGGCTCCACAACTTCCGCTTCTTCCAGGAGCAGATCCAGACCGAGGTGCGGCGCACGAACCGGGAGGACACGACCCTGGCCCTGCTCATGATCGACATCGACGACTTCAAGGGCTTCAACGACACCCGCGGCCACCTGGCCGGCAACGTCGCCCTGCGCCGACTCGCCGGCGTGCTGAAGCGGGCGGTGCGCGAGACGGACGCCCCGGCTCGTTACGGAGGTGAGGAGTTCGCCGTCCTCCTGCCCAACACACGCAAGATGGGGGCGCTGAAGGTCGCGGAGAAGGTCCGCCTGGCGATCGAGAAGGCGAAGGTCGGCCTGGAGAAGGGACGGAGCGGGAGCCCCCTCACCGTGAGCGTCGGGCTCGCCACGCTGCCCGGCGACGCCGCCAGTGCCGAGGACCTGATCGAAAAGGCCGACCGCGCGCTCTACATCGCCAAGAGCATGGGCAAGAACTGCGTCAAGCCCTTCTCCGACGAGCGCCGGGAGCACGTTCGCCTCGATACCGCCCTGACCGGACAGTTCAGCCTCGTGGACTCGCACCGCCATGTCTTGACTACGCTGAACGTCAGCGAGGGAGGCCTGCTCTTCCTCTCCGAGGAGCCACCGAATCGGGGCTCCCTCGCCCAGGTCAAGCTGGCTCTGCCCCCCGGGGGCCACCCCGTCGAGGGGGTGCTCCGGGTGATGCGGGTCAAGCCCGTGAAGGACGGGTACGAGATCGGGACGCAGATCGTCCACATGTCGCACCGCGACCGCCACCGCTTCCGGATCTTCCTGCGGCAGATCAAGGAGGGAGGGGTGATCCAGCTCCTGCCCACGGCGCGGGCCCGACGGTCCACGGCGAGCGGGCGCGGGGTGGCGGCGCCCCGGGCGGCGAAGAAGACCCGCGCGGGCAAGGCCCGGGCCCGTGCCGTCCGAAGCGCCTGAGCCTGGATCGCCCGCCCGGACGGCCTACTTGAGACCGAACTCACGGGCACGGAGCCCCCGGGCCCGGTCGCGGAGCTCGGCGGCCTTCTCGAACTCGAGGGCCTTCGCCGCCTCGCGCATCTGCTTCTCGAGAGCCCTGACCTCGGCCGTGATCTCCTCGAGCGACCGGTAGCGATCGGCCGGCTCCTCCTCCACCTCGGGGATCGAGGCGTAGTCGTGCTCGTAGACCGAGGAGAGCAGCTCACCGATGTTCTTGCGGATGCTCGCGGGCGTGATGCCATGCTCGC
>Ga0316577_10001166_pt1 | contig 12049 bp, 8 predicted proteins | sample S5NA_FD_203073 | JGI IMG/M metagenome (GOLD analysis project Ga0316577, IMG submission 203073) | Rhizosphere microbial communities from salt marsh grasses in Alabama, United States - S5-7_050615r2r1 | ecosystem: Host-associated > Plants > Roots > Rhizosphere | place: USA: Alabama | collected... | reverse complement strand
ATCCGCGCGGCGGAGGCTCCCGCTAACTCACCACCTCCGGAGGTGCGTCACAGGGTGGAGATGCAGAGCACAGGTTGAGATGTGGTTCCGCTGGTCAACCAGAAGAGATCCGACCCGACGCTACCGTGGTTCGGAGTCCCGGCGCCAACGGCGGAGATCATGTAATGTTGATCTTCCAATAGGAACCCCGGGCTGTAGAAAGCTGATCCGCCATTCAGGATCATGGCCATCTCGCCATTCATGATGTCTTCTTTGGCCATGCCGCTGGCCACGGCTGCCACAACCTGATCCCAGTCCGCGATCACGAACTGGCGCTCAAGTGGCGGAGGTGTGTTGAGTTCGGCACAGGCTGCGTTCAGATCGTCGGTGGGCGCTTTCAGTTCTTCCGTCAGCTCAAAGTCGAACTCCGGAGGAGGAGGTGGTGGGGGACCCGCCGGCGCCACCACCTCGGACTCCACCCAGAACACCACCTGGGTTCCGGGCTTCGCGCTCAAGCGGACTTCCAGCACGTTGTCTCCATCGGCCAGAGGGAAGCTCACTCGGACCTCCTGCGGCTCCTCAACCGATTTCGGCCACTCTTGGGGGATGACGGATGGCAGAAGCACCGTCTCTCCGTTCAGCCAGGCCTTCATGGTGGTCGTCTTCGGGTTCGACGCCTGAACCACGAGGGTAGCCATCTGGCCTTCGGCGCCCGCGAAAGGCTCTGAGACCCAGGATGAAGGAGCGCCCTTTTCTCTCACCAGCACGGTGGGGTCGACCAGGCAGGTCTTCCCATCGGGGCACCCTTCCTGGGGCTCGAACGCGGGCAGCACGACTTTGGCGAAGGAAGGCTCGCCCACCTCGGGCTCCATGGGGGATATGAGCGTGCCGCTGTCGCACGCCGAGAGGCCGAGAAGGGCCAGGGTGAAGATCGGTAGCAGACGTTTCATGGTGGGAATGCCCTTTCCTGTGGACTTCGATGACCTTGCCTGAGTTGCCTGCGAATCATCGAGCAGGTTTCAGACCAGACCATGACGTTGAAGTCCAACGGGCGAAGGCCCATCCCAAGGCATTCTGCAACAACGAATTGCAGAATCAAGCAGTTAAACAGGTAAACAAGTGTTTCCGGAACATTTTTCCGGGACCCATCCCATTTTCCCGGAAATGGGATGGTGTCCCACGCTCTTCAGGGAGTGAAGCCACCTCTCCCGGCGCCCATCCGGCACCGACGGGTCCGTTTCAGACCTCCCCCTCCGGTTCCGCTCCCCAGTAGAGGTGCTTCTTCCTCATGATGGCGTGGTGGGCCATGAGGCGTGTGGCGTTGATGCGGATGAAACCCTCGGAGTCCTGCTGGTTGAATCCCCCCTCGAGGTCCATGCTGGAGAGGTCCTGGTCGTAGAGGGACGAGCTGGATTCCCTTCCCACCGCCATGGCCTTCCCCTTGTACAGCTTCAGGTACACGGTGCCGTCGATGACTTCCTGACTCTTGTCGATGGCTGCCATGAGGAAGTCCATCTCCGGGCTGAACCAGAAGCCGTTGTAGATGAGCTCCGAGAGCTTCGCGGTAAGCATGTTCCGAAGCTTCAGCACCTCCCGGTCCATTGCGATGCCCTCGATGTCCATGTGAGCCTCGTGCAGGATCTCCCCTCCGGGAGTCTCATACACGCCTCTGGACTTGATCCCCACGAATCGGTTCTCCACCATGTCCAGGCGACCGACCCCGTGCCTGCTGCCCAGCTCGTTCAGGTACTGGAAGAGCTCCAGGGACCCGGTCTTCTCCGTCCCGTCGTCCAGGTTCACGACCTTGACGGGGATCCCGTCCTTAAAGCTGATGGCGACCCGACCCGGGGCGTCCGGGGCCGCCTCCGGCGGTGTGGTCCTGGAATACACGTCCTCGCCGGCCTCGTGGAGCGGGTCTTCCAGGATGCCCGCTTCGTGTGAGATGTGGAGGAGGTTGTCGTCTTCGCTGAAGGGCTTCGATGGGGTGGCGGTGACTTCGATCCCGTGCTCCCTGGCGAACTCCAGGAGGTCGGTCCGGCCCTTGAACTGATTCAGGAACTCCCGATCCTTCCACGGGGCGATGACCTTGATCTGGGGGTTCAGCGCGAAGTAGGCCAGCTCGAAACGAACCTGGTCGTTCCCCTTTCCGGTAGCTCCGTGGGAAACGTATTCGGCCCGCTCCTCCCATGCGATCTCGATCTGCCGCTTGGCGATGAGAGGTCGGGCGAGAGCGGTGCCCAGGAGGTAGCGGCCTTCATACAAGGCATTGGCCTTGAAGGCCGGGAAGATGAAGTCCGTGACGAACTCCTCCTTGAGGTCCTCCACGTACACCTTGGTGGCTCCGGTGTCCAGGGCCTTCCTCCTGGCACCCTCCAGATCGTCGGCCTGGCCCACGTCCGCCACGTAGGCGACGACCTCGTAGCCCTTCAGGACCAGCCACTTGAGAATCACGGAGGTGTCCAGCCCTCCGGAGTAAGCGAGTACGACCTTCTTGCTCATCTGGGATTCCTCGACGGCGGTGCCGGAACAGGTGGATGGAAAATCCCCCGATGCCCTCCCCATGAGGCACGCCCTGATGGGAGGAAGGATCAGGAAAAAAAGACCGCCACTCCCCCGGCGGGATGGGGCGCGGCCGTTCTCTGGGCTCCGAGTGCAGGAGTTCGCGGGCGGGTCTCGGGCCCGAGAGCATTATAGAGAAGATAGAGGGAGGGAGGAACCCCCGGATCCTTGCTACTCAGTTCCTTATCACCGGCAACTCGATGCGGGAAGGATACTCGGAGTTCCGTTGAATCCGAAGCTCCGGCGTTCCTTCCGCTGGAATCCGGCGGAACACGCTGGCGTCGTGTCCGGCGATGGATATTCGGATCCGATGACCTTTCCGGAAGAGAACCGAGGTGGGCTGGAGTCCGAAGGACAGCTCCGTCACCTCGCCGGGTACCATGGGCTCCGCATCCCCGGAGCGGTACGAGTGGTACGGAATGGGGCGGGCCCAGACGGACGGATCTTCTCCGACCTTTCGATGGATCCCCCTCAACACCCCCTCGGTCACGTATCGAACCCGGCCGTAGAAGTCCACGTCTTCCAGGTAGACGAAGAAGGCCCCGTCGCTCTCCGTGGAGATCAGGTTCAGGTGAACCACCGGATAGCCCGTGACCTCCAGGTCCTGGGTCAGGGGAGGGGTCTGGTACACCAGCAAGGCATGATCCTCCAGGATCCTGTTTCCATACCAGGTGTCGCCGAAGAGGGGTCCGAGCCATCGTGGGTCGTCGCTGGATCTCGCCTCGAAGCTCACGACGTAGGCGTCTTCCCCCGTGGCGTCCGTAGGGGCCAGCTGTCCCAGCTCTCCCCCTTCCCCCAAATAGAAGGGCACCATCTCCGTGCCCGGGACGGGCCAGGTGGACGTGGACTTCCACTCATAGGTGTTGAGGACCATGTATCGAAGGATCCGTCCCTGGAACGGCTTCTCCTTTTTCAACGCGTCGTCGAAGAAGTCCAGTACCTCTTCCACCTGAGCTCCGAGCTGGGGGACGGCGGCCTGGCCTCTAGCGGAGGAGAACGGACTCGAGTTCCTCTCGAGATCATGGGTCCACGCGCCGATCACGGCCCGCCGGGGACCCGTCGATTCCTGGAACTCCCGAATCACTCCGTCGGCGGAGCCGGCGTCCATCCAGCTTCCCCAGTTGTAGACCGCCACCCCATTTCGGTCGAGCCCGGAGGCGTGGGAAGCCGGGCTCATGTCGTCCAGAGTCTGCCCAAACGCCACCACATCGTCCCTGAAGGCGTTGTCCTTCAGGGCATCGTGGAGATGGGTGTTCCCAGCATGCTGGGCCTGGGCCTCGGACAGGAGGGTTCCGGATGCGTCGGAATCCACGGGTTGGAGGTTGAAGACGCCATCCCCGAAGTCCAGGGCGGGGAGGCGGTCCATGGCGAAGACGATATCGCTCCAGTTCCTCGTGAACCCCTCGTTGTAGACTCCCCCCGGGAAGATGAGGTTCTCGTAGAGATCGTACGTGTCGGACATGGGGAGGATTGCCCGCAACGCCGGATGACCCAGGGCAGCGAGCTGTTGGGCCGCCATTCCGGGATAGGAGACGCCGGTGGCCCCGACCAGGCCGTTGGACCAGCTCTGGTCCAGGATCCAATCCATCACCCGCCGGACGTCGTCCAGGGCCCGCTCCTGGAGAGGATAGGGCCAGGCTCCGAAGGAAGCCCCGGTGCCACGCTCGTCTACGATGACGTAGGCGTACCCTCGCTGGACGGCACGCCGGACGATATAGGAGAGGTCGCCCCCCCGGTCCCGCCAGTACCGCGTGAGCTCGACCAGGGTGGGGAACCTCGTCACCCCGGGCACCCCCCGAGGGAGGTGGAGGTCCACCGCGATCCTGACCCCGTCCTCCATCTCCAGGTAGAAAGAGCTCGATTCCATCCCTGTGGCATATCCGCTGTCGATCTCGTGCCGTTCCAGGACGGTGACGCCGGGCTCGCAACCGACCCCGGGAAGGGTGAGGAGGAGAAGCACCGTTGCTAGAGGGACCCCTGCGCCGGCTCCGGGGCGCCAGCCCAGTGCCCTCGCTCGAGACCTCGGCCCCCGTCTTCTGAACGTGCCCATGGTCAGAACTCCCACCTGAAGCCGAGGGACGGGAGTATGGGGAGAAGCTCCTCATCCGGTTCTCGAACGAACATGGTTCGGTTGTCGATCCACCTGAGCTCATAGTCCCAGGAGCGGAGGTTCACCTGGTTGTATGCATTAAAGAGGTCCAGGTAGACGTCCAGGACCCCCCGTCGAAGCTCGAAGCGCCTGGTTACCCTGAGGTCCAACCGGTGGTAGGGAGGGAGCCGTTCACTGTTCAGAGGCCCGAAACCCTCCTTCCAGCTCAGGGGCCAGTTTTCGCCCTCCCCCCGGAAGACGGTGAGGGTGTCGAATTGGATGAGCTGGGGCGTATAGGGCCACCCGGAGTGGATGTGCCAGGCGCCGGAGAGAGTCCAGCTCGGCGACGGGTGAAACCCGATGGTGAGGGAGAACGCGTGCCGCTGGTCCATGAAGCGGGGCACCCAGGCACCCTGTATCCGGTCCTCGGTCTTGGCCAGCACATAGCTCCCTGACCAATCCCAGACCGGCCCGTCGTGACTGAGGAGGAATTCCATTCCCTTCGCCCGGGCCTCCGTGGGATCCACACGAATCCGATCCCCCTCCAGCTCCGGGAAGGCCACAATCTCCCGCCACAGGTTCAAGTACTCCCGCCTTGGGCGGTCGATGGCGCGGTCATAGACTTCCAGCCGGGCCCGAATGCCGTTGGGAAGTCCATGCTCGAGGCCCAGGGCGATCTGAGTCGCGCCGTCCGAAGGGGCGAATTCCGTTTCCCCGTCCGCCACTTCCAGCTCGTTCATCCCCTGGGACTGGTGGTACCGGCCCCATCCGGCTCGGAGGGTCGTGTTGTCCCCCAGCTCGACGACGGCGTGGACCCTGGGAGAGACGTCCGAATCGCCCGTGTAACTGTGCCGGTCGTACCGCACACCGACCTCCCCGGTCCCCCAGGGCACGGGCTTGAAGCGGGCCGCCACGAACGCACCGGTCTCGGTTCCCGAGGGAGAAAGGCTCACCTGCACCGTGTCGGTCTTCCCCTCCCGCTCTCCGAGACCGTCGGCCACCAGGTTCCTGGCCCAGTGGAGGTAGTCGAAATCCGCCTGGAGACCCTTCCAGCTCACCCCGGCGCGCCCCGCGAGCCTGTCCGTGAAATCCACAGTCCACTCGTGCTTCAAACCGAGGAAATCGAAACTCCCTTCCTCGGAGATCAGAGCGGCTTCCGGGCCTTCGATCCTTCCGAGCTCTTCCATCGAACCGCTCCGGCTCCGGCTGATTCGTCCACCGGACAGGAGGGTGCGGGCCCGCACCCTTTGAGAGAAGAAGGCCTTCCAGGTGAGCCATCCGTAGGTATTCCCCCATCCATTGGAGAGCTCACCGAGGGCGGCGTCCCTCAGCGCGTTCTGATCCAGCTCGAGGTGGTCTCCCGCGTGGAGGAGGTGGGCCGACACCAGGTGCTTCGAGCCCAGCTGATACTCCACCTTCCCGAGCACGTCGTAGTACTTCGGAGAGATGTCGTCGTCCACGTCCGTCAATTTGAAAGCCAGGTCGAGGTAGCCCCTCCGGGCCGAAAAGAGCCACTGGCCTCGCCCCTGGGCGAAGACACCCCGGCTCATGAAGCTGGCGTTGGTGATGGAAAGGCCCAGCGCCGTCCGGGTCCCTTCCACTGGCGGCTTTCGGGTTTCCATGTCGAAGACCCCCCCCATCCGGTCTCCGTAGTCCACGGGAAACCCCCCGGTGTGGAGGTCGATGGCGCCGATGGCCTGGACATCGATGACCCCCAGCGTCCCCTCGAACTCCTTCAGGTGATAGGGCTCATACAGCTCCATCCCGTCCAGGACGTACAGGACTTCCCGGTCCCATCCCCCCCTCAGGTGGAGCTTCGTGGAGATGTCGCCGGACGCGATGCCCGGGAGCCTCTGGAGGGAGCGGAACACGTCCTCCCCCAGCTGCGGGAAGGTCTCGATCTGCTCCCGGGTGAGAGTCTGGACGGCGAGGTCGGAGACTTCGTCGAGGATCCCGAACGTCCCCGGCGCGATGACCAGCTCCGACAGGGGAATGGTCCGCTGCGTCAGGGTCACTTCCACCGTGGTGGTTCCGCCATCCTCCACGAGAATGTCGTTGACTTCCTTCGATTCCCACCCCAACCCGGTGATGGATATCGAGTAGGCTCCCGGTGGCACGTTGAGGAGGATGAACTGTCCGTTCCCGTTCGTGAGGCTTCCCCGACCATCGCTGAGCTGAACCAGAGCGTTGGGGACCGGACCTCCGTCCACAGCGCTCTGGACGATCCCCGCGATGGACCCCGCCGGTGGACCCTGCGGCCCCCTGGCTCTCGGCACGATACGGACCTGGGTGCCGGAAGCCGAGACCGTCAGGTCCGTCCCACGGAGGATCATCTCCAGGGCTTCCTTCACGGAGCTCTCGAGGCAGGGACAGGAGATGACCCTCTCCGTCTGCAGCAGGTCCGGGCTATAGATCAGACCGATCCCGGTGCTTTGCCGAATCCGGTTCAGCGCGTCGGAGATCCTCACCTCCGCCAGGTTCAGACCCACGATTCTCTCCAGGACCGCCTCCCCACTCTCTCCGTTCCGGGTCCCTTCCTGGGCCGCGGCGGGGCCGGCGAGAGTGAAGGAGAGCCCCAGCAACCCCAGACCCACCGCCATGGAGCGGCTCCATCCTGCTCCGGACATCGCCCCGATTCTCTTCACGTGGCTTCTCCCCCGGTCTCTCGCGAATGCAGCGTCACGCCTGCCCCCTCCTGGTTGCAGGAAGCGTCCACCACCATGCAGATGGCCTCTGCCACCTCCTCGAAGGGTTCCGACAGGAACCACGCCGTGACCCGACGGCTCTCCAGATCCGGGGCCGCCACCACCAGGGGGCGCCCGAAATACCGGGAGACCTCCTGGGCCACCCGCGAGAGGGGCGTCCCCTGGAAGATCAAGAGTCCCTCGGGCCACTCCAGGAGGGCCCAGACGTCTTCGCCGCCCTCGACGGTGGGGGGATTCCCCTCCCTCATGTGGGCCAGACTCCCCGCCGGCACCTCCACCGATCCCGCATCGTTGGACACCGCGACCCGTCCCTCCACCACGATGGTCCTGACCCCACCGGCCTCCTCAGCCACTTCGAACCGGGTCCCCAGGACCCGGACCTCCCCCGGCCCGGACCGGACGACAAAGGGCCTGGTCTCGTCCCGGGTGACCGCGAAGAAGGCTCGGCCGTTCAGGGACACCTCTCGGGTTTCCTGGGTCCCCCAGACGCGTAGACGGCTGCCGGCGGCGAGACGTACGAAGCTCCCGTCATCCAGTGTCACCGTTCGGCTTTCCCCGGCTGGTGCGGCATATTCCGCCACCATCTCGGGACCGGTGGGAGCGAACATTTGAACTCCGAGAGCAACTCCGGCCACCGAGGCCGCCAGGAGGCCCCAGAGCCTCCACGGTGGTTTTGTATTCCGCCCCTGGGTTTCCTCCTTCCGGATTCCCCGCGTGGACTCCGGAAGTGTCTCTTGTGCCAGAGCCGGGGAAGGCCCTCCTTCCCGCTCCGCTCCCGGTGTCCGGGAAGCTGCTGCCTGGACGATGGTACGCACGTTGGGTCGAGGGGAGCCGACGGCGAGAGCCTCCGGGGCCGTGAGCTCCCAGACCAACGCGATCTCCTGGAAATAGGCTTCGTTCTCCGGGGCCTCCTTCCGCCAACGGCGGAGGCGCTCGACTTCGAAGGGCGATGCCTCGCCGCTGAGCACCCGGATGATCAGATCGTCCACGCTAGGCCTCCCACTGGTCGGTTGGGTGGGTCTATCGCTTCAGATACGTGCAGGGAGGGAGGGTTCTACCAACGGAGGGGCAAGAGGGATGGGGCGGGAGGGAGAGCCCGGAGGTGAATGGATGTGGAAGGGTAGGCTCAACCTCCGGACGGTCTTCCACGGGTGTGGGGTTCCTCCCTCGTCCTCGGCCCGGCCTCCCCATGCGATACGAAGGGCCGGAGGGCCGTGCGAAGGTCCGCCAGCGCCAGACTCATGTGGTTCGCAACCGTCTGTTCCGAAAGGCCCAGGACCTCGGCCGCCTCCCGGTAGGACAGGCCCTCCTGGCGGACCAACCGGAAGACCTCCCGTCTCTTTTCCGGGAGCTTCGCGACAGCCGCGGCGGCGAGACGCTGGAGCTCGGCCCCCCGGGTATCCTCATAGGGACCGGGAGCAGGGGAGGGACCGCATTCAGCGGACCGGAGCTTCTGCCTCCTCCGGCGCGTGCGGATCTCGTCCAGGCAGGCGTTCCTCACGGTGGTGTAGAGGAGGGCCCGGAGGGAACCGTCCTCCCTCAGAGTGGCGCGTCTCGTCCACAGGCGGACGAAGGCTTCCTGAACGATGTCCTGGGGGTCGCAGTCGTCGGGCAGGATCCGCCCGGCGTATCCCACCAGCGGAGCCCAGAGGAGATCCATCAGCCGGTCCAGGGCCTGGGGGTCTCCTGAGCGAAGAGACTCCAGATAGCCGGTGAGGTGGGGGAACTCCGGGTCCCGAGGGCTGCCTGGCATCTGTCCTCTTCCGGGGCACGCGGACTTCGGGGCCAACTGGGATGATGTACGATGGAAGCGCCCGGAGTGTTTCCAACGCCCGTAGGCATGCCCCTGGGCCATGGCGGTGCGGTTTCGCCATCAGATTCCCCCTGGCCGGCCCCGGGAAACGCCCGCCTCCTTCACTCCTCCGCCTCGAACTGATCCCTCTCCGCGTTCTTTCGGACGTGGTGCGGATCGAAGATCCTCCCGTTCATGGCCAGGTACACCCCGTGAGGTAGCGTCTGGAGGGCTGCCAGCGCGAAACCGACGTTGAACGGCGCGTCGGAATCCTTGAAGGCCGCCGGCTGCATGGCTCCGGTAAGGACGATGGTCTTCCCCTGGATCTTCGAGAGGACTCTACCGGTGGTGGCCATGGTGTCCGTGCCGTGGGTGATGAGGACGTGCGTGCAGGGGTCTCCCTTCACCTTCCGGAAGATGAGGTCCCGGTCCCCGTCGGTGATGTCGAGGCTGTCCTTTCGGAAAAGGGATTCGAGTTCGTACTGGATGGTGGCGTTCGCTGCCCGGAGAATTCCGGTGACCTGAGGCTCCATGACCAGGAAGGCGCTCTCCCGGGTGGAGTACCCCTTGTCCATCGAACCTCCCGTCGTGAAGATCTTGACTCTCATCTCCACCAGCCTCATACCGGAGCCATCTCCCACGGCCGTGCCGCCACGACCCCCCGGACCGCCTCGATCGCCTCGTCGATGTGTTCCCGCGTGATCCCCCGATAGGTCACGAACCGCACCACACTTCCCAGGCCCGGAAGACCCCTCACGCCTTTCTCATCCAGATGAGCGGCGAAGGTCGTGGCGTCGACCTCCATGCCACCGACATCCAGGTTGATGATGTTGGACTGGACCGACTCCAGATCGACAAAGAGGCCGTCCACCGCCGCCACGGCCTCGGCGAAGACCCGGGCATTCTCGTGGTCCTCCGAGAGGCGCGGGATCCCCGTCCTGAGAGCAACGAGCCCGGGAGCGGCAATGACCCCGGCCTGCCTGAGCGTGCCGCCCAGGGCCCTGCGTACCATGCGGGCCCGTTCGATGAACGCCCTCGGACCTGTCAGGAGTGAACCGATGGGGGCAGAGAGCCCCTTGGAGAGACAGAAGGACACGGTGTCGACATGGCGGGTGAAGGTTCGGACATCCACCCCGGCTGCCACCCCCGCGTTGAAGATCCTGGCGCCGTCCAGGTGCACCCTCAGACCGTGTTCCCGGGCAATGCCGGCGGCCGCCTGGATATCAGCCTCCGGAATGACGGTCCCTCCGGCTGCGTTGTGGGTGTTCTCGAGACAGAGGATTCCAGGGGTAGGGAAGAGAGTGGGAACTCTCCTGGCGGCACTCCGGAGCTGGTCCAGATGGGGGGCGCCGTGCCTCCCCGGGATGGGGAGCACCAATAACCCGCAGGCGGCGGCAATTCCTCCAATCTCCGCCCCGTAGAGGTGGGCGCTCTGTTCGACGAGGGCTGTGGCACCGGGTTCCACGTGCGTGCGCATGGCAACGAGGTTCGACATGGTGCCGCTGGGGGTGAAGAGCCCGGCCTCCTTCCCCATCAGCTCCGCCGCCAGAGCCTCCAGCTCCAGGACCGTGGGGTCTCCGTCCCGGGAATCGTCCCCCAGAGGGGCGGTGAGGGTGCTCTGGAGCATCTCCTCGGTGGGCAGGGAAAGGGTGTCGCTCCTGAGATCAATGATGCCGTCACGCATGATCATCCCTGTGACCTGAGTGTGATGAGGGCCATCTCGGCCGTTGTCCCCAACCGCATGGGCGGACCCCAGAAGCCGGTTCCGGAGCTGAGGTAGAGGTGGGTCTCCCCCTCTTTCTTGAGACCCTTAACATACGGTTGCTGGAGGTAGACCAGGTAGCTGAACGGCCAAATCTGTCCTCCGTGTGTGTGGCCACTCAGCACCAGGCCGACGTCCTGGCCTGCCGCCTCCCGGATGATCCGAGGCTGATGGGCCAGGAGGACGACGGCTCGGCTCGGATCCCGTCCGGCCAGCGCCCGGGTGAGGTCGGGTCCGTGACCCACCGCGATGCGGGCGCCGTCGTGGTCGTCCACGCCCGCCAGGTCGAAGCCATCCTCCCCCGTCCCGATCGAGACCCGCTCGTTCCTGAGGACCTTCACTCCCGCCCCCTCGAGGTAGGCCAGCCATCCCGCCAGGTCGTGGAAGTACTCGTGGTTTCCCGTCACGAAGAAGACACCGTGGGGTGCCGCCAACCGCCGTATGGGTTCGGCGTCGTGGCCGAACTGGGCCACGCTCCCCTCTGCCAGGTCCCCGGTGATGGCGATGAGGTCCGCGCCGAGTCCGTTGGCACGCTCCACCACACCTTCCAGCCATTCCCGCCCATGGACCAGGTCCAGGTGGAGGTCGGAGAGGTGGAGGATCGTGAAGCCGTCCAGCGCGTCCGGGAGCCTGGGGAGGGGGACCTCCAGGCGGCGCACCACCAGGCGGGTCAGCCCCCACCAGATCGCGAATCCCGTGGCCAGCAGGACTGTCCCCGTCGCCGCGGCTGCCGTCACTCTCCAGGCCTGGAGGGCCCGGGTCGGATCGGCCCAAAGGGGAGACATCCCCACCAGCCCCATAAACAGCTTGCCGGTCCAACGCACGACGTCGACGGCCAGCACCAGGAAGAAGCTCTGGAAGGCGAAGCCCAGCCAAACGTAGATCGGCACGACGATGTATCGCGCCACGTTCTTGTCCAGAGCTCGGCTGGCGATGAACGAGAGCGGGATGCTCAGGACCAATCCCACCAGGGCCACCCCAAGAAGCGTGCTCCAAGGCGGTGGAACGGCTGTGTCCACCACCAGACGTTGGAAGAGGTACCCGTGCACGCCTCCCATGATGAGGAGAACGACGGCCAGGAACGTGAGGAAGGCTCGCCAGCTCAGGTCAGGCTCCAGTGCTCGGGTGCGGGCCCCGAAAGGGGTGCGGGTGACGGATGAGTG